>Ga0209300_1000222_pt1 | contig 33816 bp, 51 predicted proteins | sample Shrwel_input2_RT_FD_187535 | JGI IMG/M metagenome (GOLD analysis project Ga0209300, IMG submission 187535) | Subsurface microbial communities from deep shales in Ohio, USA - Utica-3 well 1 S input2 RT (SPAdes) (version 2) ... | reverse complement strand
ATTTAACTATGATTGATATGAAAAGTTTAGATAATTATAAGACTATTGGTAAGACTGTAACAGGTATCAGAAACCTTGCTAAAGAACTGCAAGTGCCTATACTACTACTTCATCAGTTAAACAGAAATCTGCATAAAAGGAATAATCCTAAACCTAAACTGTCCGACCTTAGAGATAGTGGTGAGATAGAAGAACGAGCTGATGAAATAATGTTTGTCCATAGACCAGAATATTTTAGATTAAAAGATAGTGATGAATCGGAAAGTAAAATACAAACTGATGTTGAAATTGTTGTTGGGAAGAATAGAACAGGAAGGACAGGCAACGTACCGTTCACTTGGTACCCAGAAATATTAACTTTTCAAGATGGCTACCTGTATGATAACAATGGAGCTATACAGTACCTTAGCAAGAAGAAGGAAGGAGATAATTAATTATGAAAGGGTTTAGTGAAGTTTTAAAAAGTGTTGATAATTTAAAAAGAGATAATGATTTATCTAATGAAGAAGTTGTTGATGTGCTGTTAAGGATAAAAAAATATTATCAAGAGAGAAAAGATTAATGGAGGGGTAGGGTTGTATATACACAAAGAGTACCGACACCGTACAGACCAAAAGAATATGGATAATGATTATATTGCACTGGCTAAGTTAGACTTCAGTTGGAAGAAGAAAGATGTCAAAAAGATTATAAAGTATGTAGAAAGAGGAGCAACGATAGAAACTATAGCTGGTATATATGAACGTCACCCAGAGGAAGTATTCCTGTTATTCTTAGACTTAGCAAGGAGAGGTAAGATTAAGCCAGAGCATAATGTATTTGAGTTGAGAGAGGAGGAAAATAATGAGTGAAGTTAAGATAAGTATGTATGATAAGGTTAAAACTTTAAGAGAAATTAGGGAGAAATATAAATTTTTAATCAAAGCAGAAAATAATAACTCACGAAAGGAATTGTATATCAAATGGAAGCAGGAGGTAGAACATCTAATTGATGTTATAACAGAGGAGAAGTTTGAAATGGACAGGCAGGAACAGGCAAATGAAAGGGATTTTGAGAATTATAAGAAGGGGGTTTGATATGACTGTAAGTGACAAACATTGTGAGAATTGCGAGTATTTTGAGCATACAGGAACCAGTCATACTGTTAAGAATGCTGGTAAAAAGACTGGTTTCTGTCCATTTGTTAGGTGTGTTAAGAGGAATGGATTTGGTGGAAGTAGGAAGAAATATGTTAGGAGGTAACCAATGACAAGGTGGTCTAATTTAAGTAAAGAAGAAGCTAAAAGGTTAGGACTTGAAGGGTTTTGGGAACTGCACCAAATGGAGAAGAAGGAATCTAAGTCGCTGAATGATAAGGTTAAGGAACAGGAGGAGGATAATGAGGGAGATTAAATTTAGAGCTTGGAATGATATAAGCAAAGAAATGTTATATCATGGTAAAGATATACAAGGTTTGATATGGTGGAATGAGTTTGGTGAAATTCAAAGTTTAGCAAAGGCAGAATTAATGCAGTCAACCGGTTTAAAAGATAAAAATGGCAAAGAAATATATGAAGGAGATATATTTGAGTATGAATATGTATTAGGTGAAGGTTATAAATATAAAACAACAGATAATCCAGAAATGTTTAATGGTGTAGATGTAGTTGGTTTTGCTAATTCAGAATTTATAGGTGAGAATAGATATTTAATGCTCTCAAGATATGTAAATATAAAAGTTATAGGTAATAAGTTCGACAATCCAGAATTGTTAGAGGAGGATAATAATGAGTAATAAAGAATATATGGAATTTTTATATGAAAAGAACGGCAAAAAAGTTAAACTTAGAATTGATACCAGTGATATGACAGCAGAGGAAATAGTAGAAAGAATAAAAAAAGAAGTTGGAGGGAATAATGATGATTAAAAAAGGTAGAAAGATAATGCTGACTGAAAAGGAGTTGAGAGAGGTTGAGGAGAAAAGGAATGATGGATTTACCTGGAGGGATATAGGTAATCAGTTTAGTTGCAGTTCCTCTACTGTACGCAAGAGATATATGGAATGGAAGGAAGGTGAAACAGAGTTTGATAGTTATATGAGAATGAGTTGGTGGGAGAAATTAAAGTATGCTTTTAGGGAAGTGATTGCACATTGATGTCTGTGATAGCAAGATATTTGTTGGGGATAGGTGGTGTTATTTGGTTTGTGATAACTGTTGAAGACACTTCTAAGGAGGTTCTATGGAACTGATAGATAAACTTAAAGACGAGTTCCCTGCACTTAACGAGGACATGCTGCTGAAGTTTATTGAGGAAGCTAAAGAGGAGGTTAAAAGACAGGAGGAAAGGAGTGATTAAATGAAATGTTATGGGCATTGTGAACACTCTATAATTGAGAAAGATAATACTGGTGGTGATAAATTGCTTAGAGTTTTTTGTGAACACTTAGACTTTATACAACCTACGTTAGTTGCTGAAGGATTGGAAAGTTATCTAAGAGAGAAACCAATCGACTGGAAGCCACATATTTGTCCGTTAAAAGGAGGTGAATAACATTTGGAAAAGTTAGTTATCGAAGGAGAATTTCCAGGATTAAATAAAATTATTGACGCTGCTAAATCTCACTATCACGTTTACAGGAAGTTGAAAGAGGAGAACACCAACTTAGTTGCTTGGCAGGCTAAACAGTTGCCAACATACGAAGCTGTCGAGTTGGATATAACGTGGTATTGTAAGAACAGAAGACGTGACCCAGATAATATAGCTGCTGCTGTGAAGTTTATTTATGACGGATTAATGGAAGCTGGAGTATTAGAAGGAGATGGTTGGAAGCAGAATAAAGGCTGGAGCAACACTTTCAAAGTTGATAAAGAAAATCCGAGAGTTGAAATAGAAATTAGGGAGGTTGAGTAATGGTATTAGTTGATAGAGATATAATCAGTGAGCAGATAGAGAAAGAGATAATCATACCCTTTGACCCAGACTTAGTACAACCTTCAAGTTATGACTTAACTTTAGGTAGGAGATTTCTCTGGATAAGTTATGAAGATGAAGGAGAAAAAATTTCTTATGATGATGTACCACAGTATGAGGTTATTGAACTAACAGGTAAAGAAGACACAATTGACTTAGAACTTGGGGAGTTTTGTTTAGCACACACTGAAGAATTTATATCAGTACCTGCTAATTTATCAGCGATAGTTGCAGGTAAATCTACCTGGGCTAGAAAAGGATTGACTGTTCACCAGACAGCAGGGTGGATTGACCCAGGGTATTTTGGCAAAATAACACTTGAGTTAAAAAATGTTGGTTCATCTATACTGGAATTAAAAGTAGGTGAGCCGATAGCACAATTAGTATTGATGGAGAACTCCAATATCCCACTGAAAGAATATAATGGTAGATACCAGGGGGCTGAACACGTTGAAGGTGCAAAATATTACGAGAAGGTTAAACGCAGAAGAAGGGCAAATATAGAGCGTAGAAAAGAGATAATAAACAAACTAAAGGAGTTGGCTAACAATGAATCAATGGAATCTAATAGGTAATCTGACTGAAGACCCGAAGTTGTTTTACAGCGAGAAAGGTACAGCAGTATGCGTATTTCCGATAGCAGCAGAAAGTGGTTATGGTAAGTATAAACAAACAACTTATCCACAGATAGTAACATATGGAGATAAAGCTGAAGCACACGCTAAACATCTTGGTAAAGGAGATAAGGTGGCTGCTACTGGAATAGGTTATCAGAAGAAGAACGAATACAAAGGTAAGACTTATTACAACCTCCAGTGTAAAGCAAGAGAGGTTGAGTATCTCAAAACTAGTGGCAACAATAAGATTAAGAAGAAGTCTAAAAATAATGATGAAGAAGAATACACACCACCAGGATTGGAAGATGACTTTGATGGAGAAATTCCTTTTTAGCTAAGGAGGTTGTGATGTTTCTTAGGTACACCAAATATATAAGGATAACTAAGCTAACAGTTCACGCCTGCAAGAGGTTTTGGGAATATACAACAGATACCGAACTAGGTAAAAAAGACTGGACAATAAGAAGAATACGCAAACTTGTGTCCAAAGCTATAGCAGAGGATATACGAAAAGGACTTGTAGTGGACAGCACTGGTGCATTTCACGTGCCTTTACGCTTAGGGTTAGGATTATATGCAGCAGTGCTACTTGTAGGGGAAGGGTTCTTAGTTGTAACAGTACACAGAAATGAGAGAAATATAGACATAGACAAGTTGAGGGAACAGAAATTAGCAAAGGAGAATAAAAATGAATAAATATAATGCACCGTGGGTAAATGATGGCAATGACATAATAGATAAAGACGAAATGGTTGTTTGTAGTTTTGGAATGTATGCAGAGCAATTCACAGGAGGTGAAATGGATTCAATGAATATTAATTCTCAATTGATAACTGCTGCACCAGATTTGTTGGTTGCTTCAAAACAAGCCTTGTCTTTATTGAAATCAATTCCCCGACCGAGTAATGAGCCGAGCCCTATTATAGAAATTTTAGAATATGCTATTGATAAAGCTGAAAAGGAGGTAGATAATGTATGATTTAATTGTATCTCCTAAAGTAAAAAGATTATTAGAATATTTTGCTGAAAACGGAGAATTACCCAGCAAAGTTGAGCCAGAAAGTGAGCAGTTTAATTTGAATGGATATTTAATTAATATGATTTCTCCAGCTAAAGATAAATATAAAAGTTTTATTAAGTATATATACTTAATAAAATCTGGGGAATTACTTAAAGCTAAAAGTTATCACAATAAAACTTGGTATCCATTTGGAAAGACAGAAGTAATGACATTAGATGATTTTTAAACATAAAAGACCCCACCGATTAAAGTGGGGTTTCTTCTTCTCTATATTAAAACCCGTATTGGAATCCAACTAAGATACCTGTATTCTCTGGATTGATTGGAGTATAAACTATACCTGTGCTAAGTGATAAGTCGCTTTTCTTCAAACTTTCCTTCAGTAGGTTATCAAGTCTGTCAATCATATCCTGTAGTCGTTCGTTAGATTTCATAGTAGTTTGTAAATTTTTCTCACTTTCTTCGTATAACTTCTTGTATTCCAACTTATCTTCTCTTTCTTTCTCATATAAACCTTTCCACTTATCAGCTTGTGCTTTACGTTCATCAGCTAAATCCATAGCTTCTTGTGCTATCTGATACATTTCTTCATACTTTTCTAAAAGGCTATCATAGTCTGAAGGAGGGTCTAAAGATTGAGCAGTGGCTGTAAATGGTATAAGTATGATTGATAAAATAACCAGTAAGATAATTAGACGCTTCAAACTATCACTCCTTTGTATGTTCAGACAGTCTATCTCTCAAATCTTGAGCCTTTTCATCTAATTCCCTGTCCTTTTCTTCTAACTTTTCAGCAGTTTCGACATTTTTTATATCATTTTCCTTCAATTCTTTTTCTTTTTCTTTCCTTTTTTTAATATCTTCCTTAACTTTATCCATCACTTTTTCTTCATCTTCAGCTTCATCGACTATCTTTTTTCTTTTCTTATCTATTGCACCTTTACCGATACCTAAAAATGCTAGTCCTCCACCTAAGATTGCTGCTAATTGTTTACCTGCGAGGAAGAATACAACAAGTACAATAACTGCTCCCACTACATATAGGTGCCACTTTTTAACCTTCATAGGTTACACCTTCCTCTTAATGAAACCTTTGATAGCGTCACGACCACCAGTTAGAACAACACCAAAACCTAATAGCCACTTGATAGTTGGATTATCTAAATCCTGTCTTACATAACCAGCAACAGCTAAAGATATACAGACAGTGGCTATAAGATAAGTGGCTGTTGCTTCTACCCAGTCTGGTATCTCATTATTATTAGAATCAGCTTTAAGGTTAACTTCATTAACTTCTTGTTCTTCAGTCATTATAACACTTCCTTCATCAAATGTTTTATTCTATTACCCCAACCTCTAATAAACCTTTTCTGACTTTGAGAGTTTTTAACTATATCTCTAAAGTATTGACCTCTAACGATTAAGTACCAGAAAGCCAGAGATTGAGTGTCAGTGTACTTATTGACGGCTCCAACAGTTTGACTGCCTAATATACCATCCTCTGCTATTGTATCAAAATTGAGTGTGTTGTAGGCTCTCTGTAGGAATTTAACACCCCACTTAGTTCCGTGATTAACTGAAGCGTCAAATACTAATAGTTGTATAACCTCTGAATCAATATCATCTAAGAGTGGGTCAACATAACTTTCTTTGTATATTTCAACAGCTTTTGATTTAGGTAAATCTTTCATATCACCTTCATAGCCGTGGCTTCTTGCTACATCTTCAGTGATACCATAATTTGTTGCACCACCTCTATCGTCTGGGTCGTCAACATAACCACCTTCAAATTGTAAAGTCTTCTCTAAGATTGAGTTATCCATAATTACCTCCTATAAAACCTGTGAAGCTACACCTGCTAAAAAACCTAACACACCTATTATCCAGGCTATGTTGTCTTTCCATAATGAGTTGGTGTCTTGCTCACCTTCTTCTCTTGCTTTCTTTTTTTGTTGTTCTCTTTTTATTTTTTCCAGTTCATCACGCTGTGACTTTAATTTTTCCTGCAATTGAGTATGTTTATCCAGCAAACCATTGTATTTATGAAAGTTTTCGTTAAACTCTGTAAACTGCTGTTTAAGGTTCTCTATCATTTCGTACAATTCCTTGTTATTATACCAGTCACCACTTTTTATTTTATCTATTTCATTGGAGTTTCTTGCGACTTCTTTTTTAAACTCTAACATTTCTTTTATTTCCTCTTTGTAATAACAATCGTGCTTACTTGTTGGCATTTATAACACTCCTATTTATTTTTATAAGTGTTTAAGTACCATAACCCTCCTTATTAATAATTTCTTTGAATCCAATCAATTAATTCCTGCACTCTTTGGTATTCTTCTTGTGACATATAATCATCAAGATATATTTTGGTTCTATCATAATATTCTCTGGCAAAGTTAATATTTTGAATATCAATATATTTATTAGCATTTTCTTTTAACTCTGGGTCTATATCAAGAGTGTCTATAATGTCAGATACTTTTCTGTATTTAGACATTGTGTCAGTTATATTATTTAACTTAGAATATTTTGTTGCAACCTCTCTTATTTCATTAATATTTAAACCTTTTTCTTGTTTTAGCATATCTTTTTCTCTTAACCTTGACATTAAGTTGTTGTATTTCTCTCTATCTTTATAGAGTTTATTGACAGTTGTTGATGTAATAAAAGGGTCAGAATAAACTCCAACTATTCCTAAAACTGCTTCTTTGAAGTCTTTAGCACCTAATACATAATCAGTAATATTAGTTGCCATAGAGTAGGTACCTGTAAATTGACCTTCTAAAAGGTGGTCTATTATACGTGGTGATACATTTATTGCTGAACCTAACATCTTAGATATTTCAGAGTTGTATTCTCCGTACTGGTCTTCATTGTCTAAGTATTTTTCTGAATCTGGTACTATCTGATAATCGTCACCTAAAGGGTCTGCTCTGTTGGTTAATACTTCATATCCAGCAGCAATACCTCCAGCCATTTGATAGTTTGGAGCACCAGCCTGGATAAGAGTTTTAAGATTATCAGTTAATTCATTACCGTTTTTATTATAAGCAACCTGTGCTAACATTTCTGGTATAGCACCAAAGAAATAACCTGTAATAAATGGTTTTGGGAAAGATATTATTTCTCCGTTATCTTTAACATAATTAAAGTAAAGCATTTTCTTCCACGCTGGTAATTCTTGATACTCTGGCTTATCTCTGTTCATCCCCCAAAATGCTAATGAAGGTATTGTTACATTTATTATACCGTTTACCCAGGTTGAAGGTTGTTTTAATTTGTTATATAAGTGCCTTCCACCTGTCATACCAGCAGCAGAGAATGGAGCAGCATATCTATCTAATTCTTTTGTGTATCTACCTTTGATAGAGTAATCTTCCAACACTTCTCCTTTACCAAAATAAGCAGCTTCTTTTAAAACTCTTTCTGCTTCTTCAGCTTCCATTGACATTACATCAGTATCTCTACCTACTTTATTTATAAACAAACCTTTACGTCTTGTATCCTCTGTCCATTGAGCAACATCACCGAGCCAGTCTAAAGGGTTTTTAGATGCTTTATCTGCTCTTAATAATTCTTCAAGTGTCTGTGGATTATCCATATCTTTAAGGTATTGTGCAAAACCACCTCTTGCTCCACCTAATCCTCTAAATATAGCTTCAGTGTCTGCTTTTTCAAGACCAAATGCTTCTGACATACCGTCAACCATAGTAGAAAACAACTTTAATTTTTCTATACCATTAGAATCTTCATAAATCATCTGTCTAACTTCATCACGACCCAAGTTGTTTAGCCAGAACTTAGGGTTGATAACAGCAAACTTCTTAAATAAATTGTTAGAGTATTCAAGTGGTTTCAACATTGTCCTTAAAACGTGTTCTGATTCTTTATTTAAACCCTGCAAAGTTCTATAAATATCTGGGTGGACAACTCTTGCTTTAATTTCTCCATCAACTCTGTATGATACTACGTTTTCTTTATCTATTGGTTCTGGTGTAGTTATCTCTCTACCTACTAAATTGCCTATACCACTATCTCTTTTAGCGTCAAGTGCTTCCATAAACTTAACAACTATATTATTTTTATTTGCCTGTCTAACCACATATGAAGTATCTCTTACCAGTGTTCTAATAGGGTCTTTGATTATTCTTGTGCTACCATAAGCAGATTTAACAACATCTGGTAAATCAGTGTATCTTGAAGTGTCTTGTCCTTCATTTATAAGTTCTTCCCCAAAGTATCTATGAAGCGGCATATGAAAATTATAGGCTGTTTTAATATCTTCAGCAGCGTCTTCGCTTAACATATCATAATACTGTGCATAATCAACAAGATTATTCTGATATTCCTGTAAATCTTTAAGTGTATCTCTAAATAATTTGCTGTCATATTCGTTAACTGTATTTGCTATATCATTTATATTTATTCCAGTTGCTCTAAAACGGTATTCGCCTTCTGGTAGTTCCAATCCTAATGAGCGCAAGTTATCTGGATTATTGTCTGCCATTTTTAGCGACTGGATTAATGCTTCGATATTAGCGTTATCTATTACAGCGTTTAATCTTTTAGCTGCTAGTTTACCTTTATCATTACCTCTTGCTTCTAAATCTCTAGCAAGGAACTTAGCTTCTCTTTCTAATGCGTGTAATGCAAGTGAGTAAACTTCAAAGTCGCCAAACTCTCTACCTTCTGTTTCACCTATATAATCCTGCACAGGTGATAATATTTCAAGCAGTGACTTACCATTTGGTCTTCCTTGTGGGTCTAATGATTTTTTGGAAAGGAATACATCTACCATATCATTTACACTTGAATATAATCTTTTTAATTTCCAGGGGTTCTTATATGTTTCAAGAGTTTCAACATCATAACCAGCCTGTTCTAATGCTCTTTTAAAAACTACATCTTCATCTACTAAGGCTTCATTTAACTTATCCTTCATAGTCATAAGTGGTGCAATATCTAAATCCTGTCTTGACATAGCACCAGATACTCTATCAGCATAAGATTGTTTGTTCCAGGTGTTCATTTGGTTTTGCAACTGCTTAACAGGTTCATACAAGTCACTGCCCTGTAAAACGCTCTCTACATAATCATAATATGCTGGAACTTTAATTTTAGCCTGTCCTGGATAATTAAAGTAATACTTGAAAAATTCAGAGTTACCTTCTTCGTGCCACACACTTTTATCATAAGCATCTTTAAGACCTTCATCTTCTAATAACTGTACCAATTCTGGGAAGGCTTCAACATCTAAATCTAACATATCAGATAAATGATGTCCTACTTCGTGAGCAGTTACTTCCATATTAGAATAATCTCTAGTTCTGACAACCTTATAAATTCTATCGTATTGTGCTTCCGAATCTCTTGATTGCAATTTACCATATCTTAAAGGCAAACCTAAATCAACTCTGATAGTGTTTTCTATATCACGTCTGGTTGCTTTGTTAACACCTTCAAAATTTCCGTCAGTGTCATTTGCGTCTGCTTCATTTTTTATATCATCTTTATTTTTAGCATTGTCTGTTTTTTTATAATAATAATCATCAGTTTCATAGGCTCTTTCTTCTAACTCTGACCGTATAGCTTCAGCTATGTCAGGGTCGTCCATTTCTATTTCATCTATAATATTATCTCTTTCAGCCTGTGTTACGTTTTGCAGGTCGTTCAAACTTGTTCTAAGCACGACATCTAAATATTCTCTTATATCAGTGTCTTCAAACTCCATTAAATCTCTTGCTTCTTCAGATAAGAGTTCGTTGGTTTGTCTGGTTGTACCTTCTTCTTTCTCTACGTCTTTGATAACATCATCTACATCTAAGTTTTTCGCTTCTTTCTCTACATCTTCATCTGTTTCTATATCACTATCAGTTGGTTCTTCAATGGTTTCTGTGCTGTTTGTTGTGTCAACCTGTTCAGCAGTAAATGAAGGCGCTATCTTATCAAATGTAGCAGAACCTATACCTTTAACTTCCTTCAATTCGTCAACACTTTCAATACCATTTTCTTTGCTATCCCTATATTTAATTATATTCTGTGCTGTTGACGCTCCAATTCCTTTAATCTCAGTAAGGTCGTCTATTGTAGCAGAGTTAAGATTGAGTGTATCTGCTGTTTCAGTTTCAGTGGTATCTAATGTTTGATTTTCTATTTCAGCTTTAACTTCTTCTGGCGTAATTCTGTTTATTGTTATTTCGTCTTTGGCTTCTTGTTTAGAAAAAGCCCTTTCTCCTCTAGGTTTTAATTGCTCTCCATAAAGTTCTTTGCTGAAATACCTATCAAATTGAGGGTCATAAATACTGTCTTCATATTCTACCCAGGCGTGTCTAACCCTTTTTACGTTTCCGTCAAAACCTATACCTTCAACAGTTCCGAGAGCTAATGTTCCTACATCATTTTGCATAAGATTGTCATAAGCACATTGTTGGCATAAATGTTTTCTCTCTGGTATAACTGATACATTTTCTTCTTTTGCTTGTTCCATACTTTTTATTATATCTCTATCTTCATATGGTTTAGTTTCAACCATTTCTTCTTCTGATAATTCTTCCTCGGTAGTTTCCTGCTCAGTTGCAGTTTCTGGTGATTCAATAACACTTTCATCTTTTAAATCATATATAACACTACCAAATTCAGTGGTATCTAATCTATCAAAGTTTCTAACATCTATTCCTTCATAACCTAAAGTCTTCATAAATCTTGTAGAAGGAGAATCTAACTGTGATTGTTCGTCAGTTGATAAACCTTCGTGTGCTTGAACATAACCTCGTAAATCATTTAACTCTCTCATAAATTCTTCATCTGACATATCTGGAAACAATTTATCTTTCGCTTCAAATAATTCATCTTGATATGGTTTGTATCTGCTTTCTGATAAAGACATTTCATCAGTCGCAAATTCTCCTTGAAAAGCATATCTGTTTAAATCTCTTAAAAAGTCGTGAAGTTCCATACCTTCTTGTGCTGTTTCTGGTTCATACAAATTATATTCATTAAAATCAACTTTATAAGATGGTCTATCTTCTGCATAACCTACAGCACCAGCAGATTTTTCGGAGCCTAAAAAGTAAGTTCCTGTACCAAAATGACCTGTTCCTCTACTTGATTCCATAGATAAAAGACTTTCTGATTTACCTAAATCTCCATAGTGAATAGCAGTATTGGGTTCTGTGTCAACACTTTGTTCTTCAGTGGTTTGTTGTTCATCTACTTTAGTGTTTAATTCACGCTCCAAATTATCAATCTGTTCTCTAATTTCAATCTGTTCAGTTTCAGTATCAGCTTCTTCCAACTCAAAGAACAAATCATCTATTTTGTCTTCTATTTCTTCAACTGATAATTCTTGCACGTTATCCTGGACTGCGTTCTGTCCTTGTGGCTCCATTAATTCTTCTTCAGTTAATTCCACATCAGACTGCTGAGGTTGAGTTTCTATAACCTCTTCAACTTCGGTAGGTTCTTCTACCTCTTGAGTGTCTTCCTGTTCTATTTGCTGTGGTTCTGTTTGCTCTGCGGCATTTTCTTCGGTAGTTGGTTCTTCAACTGTAGTTTCTTGCTCTCCATATTCTACACCTTGTTCATCTAAAATTCTTTCAATAGTTCTTGCTTCTTGATAAGCGTCTGGGTTTTGTGTGACCTCAAACTCTCTTAACAAACCTTCTCTAACTCTTAACAATTCTTCAGTGTTTAAATCTGAATACTGATTACTTTCAGCAGGTTCTTCTAAACTTACATCTTCATCTGACACTTCAAGAGGGTTTGATACATTAGTTGTTTCTTCTGTTTGTTCTTCTACTTCTTCAGTTGGTTGTTCTGTAGTTTCTTCCTCATTTAAAGTTGTTTCGAGTGTGCTTAAATCTCCTCTATCTACCATCATTTCATCTAATATTTTAGAGCCTTCTTCAAAAGTGATGGTATCGTTATTTTTTATAGATTCTTCAGCGTTTTGGAACATTCTATACATATCGCTTGGTCTATTTATATTTACTGCTTCTTCCCATAAAGCCTGCTTGGTATCTTCTTGTAAATTGAAATTTGATTGTTCAACATAATTCATAAACTGGTCTGCTTTTTGTTGCCTGTTATTTATATCTTCATTCATTTGTGACACTTGATTAATATTAGATAATTGAGCAGCACCAGACATACCTAAACCACTGGTGAATCCAATAGCAGCACTGTTTAAGTAAGGCTCTTGGTCTGCTAATACTTCTGGCAGTGTTTTATCACTGATACCTAACATACTGTCAAATAAAGCGTCACCAAATTCTGTTATATATTCCTCTTTAGCTTCAGTAATACCATTAGCAGCTAATTTTTTAGGGTCAATTAATGCTCTGGCATATCTCATAACTTCACTTCTGATAGTTTTATCTACACCTGGCACACTGTTAGAAATTTCATTTAAGTATCTTAAAGAACCCCACGTTTCTGTTGCTGCTTCTAAACCACCAGATAAAAGCCCAGAACTCACTTTCTGATTAATAGATAAATCTTCTCTATCTTCAAGCCCTGCGTATTTACTACCTGCTGCTGAAGCTGTTATTAAAGCAAGTGGTGCCTGCGAAGTGGCTGCTGCACCTAAACCAGATAAATAACCACTTGTTGCAGATAAAGCCTGTCCTGCACCTGCTCCAGCTGCCGCTCCACCACCTAAAATACCCATACCAGTGATGGTTAATAGTTGAGCAGAGTTCTGCAATGCTCCTTGGACTGACTTAGATATTGCTTCACCTATGTTACCTTGTTTTACACTCTCCATTACATTAAGATTATCTTCCCAGGCTCCTGCTTCAAATTGTTCCTTTGCAAATTGTTGACTACTTTCTCCGTAGTCTTCAAAAACAGTTTGTTTATCTTCTTGAAAAGATAAATCTACAAGCATATCTAAAGAGTTTGCCACACCAGACCCTAAAGAAGCACCAGAACCAGCCACAGTTTTTAAGACATTACCTGCTACTTTACCTACTTTTTGATTAACGTTCTGTATATCTTCTGCTTTTAATGCTGGCTCATTACTAACTGGAACATAATCTGGTGCTGCTCCAGAAATAGTATCTATATCTTTAGTTTCTTGATAACTGTCATATTGGCTTTTAATAGATGATTTGTTTTCATCTGGAGAAAATAAGCCAGTAAAAAAGCTACCGACTTTATTTAAGGCTTCTCCAGGGTTGAAATTGTTTTTATCATCATTTACATAATCGGTATTTCCAGGCATAAGACTGCTATAGTTAGGTGCTTCTTTTTTATCTTCAGTGGTGTTTGTTATTTCATCAAGATTATATTTATTTTTTTCTTCTTCTGTAAGTTCGTTTAAATTATAGATGTTATTCATTATAGCACCTCTCTAAAATCTGTTTAAGAAGTCTTCAAACTGTGATTTTGGAATACCGTACATTTGCTTGAATCTTTCATCATCAATTAATGAGATTCTTTCTTTTATCTGGCTTGGTGTTAGTGGTTCATCAGTTGGTGTGTTTTGTTTAAATTGTTGGTATAATTCCTGTGCTGAACCAGATTGTTGTTGAGTTTGATTATTTCCACCACCTGTAATGTTATTTTTTACATTATTTATTTGTCCTTGTATCCAACTTATAATTGAATTTTGTTCATCATCACCATCGCCAGTTTTTCTAAAGTCACTTACATCAGAACCTCCAGATAAATAATTATTAGGGTCTACGGCTTTAAATACTCTATTGCTTCCCATAATGCCGGTTGTTGCTACATATGATTTGCCACTTTCATCTACATAAGGTAGTCCATTATCTAAATAAACCACTGTATCTGCAGAATTTAAAGCAAGTTGCGGTACACCTTCTGGAGTTGGTAAGACTTCTTTAATATCTATAGCTGGGCCACCGTTACCTGTGTTTACACCAAACCTTAAGTTATCATCTAAACCTTTCATAAAGTTGTATTCATCTTTCGCCTGCTGTTGTTGCAATCTCAACAGTTCGGTTTCCAGGTCAGATTGAGTTATCATATTGTCTGCATTTTCATTTAAGATTCTGTTCTGTGTTGTCTGGTAGTTATTAGCCAGGATAGCTCCACTGTTAGCAATATATGGAGCGTTAATTTGTGCTTGTGCTGTTTCTTTATTAATCATATTATTAGTTCTTTGGTTTTCATTACCCAATAATATTCTTTCAAGTTGAGCAGCAGACTGGTCTATTCTATCTTGCTTAGTCTGGTCTAAAATATAATTTTCTATAGTTTGTGCGTCAACACCTAACTGATTAGATAAATTTTGAAGTCTGGCGTTATCTATTCTGTAATCTTTGGTTTGATTCATAATATCCAGTTCGTGCTGTAACATTTCATTCTGACCCAACATACTATCAAGTCTTGCTTGGTCTTGTTCAAACCCTAATCTTGCTAAATCTTCTACATAAGGCATTTGTGCTTGTGCCTGTTCAGTGTTATATCTATTTTGAGCAATTTGTGCTTCGATAGATGAAGGTGTAACTTGGTTAGAAACTTTAGCTTTGTTTTGAGCAATATCAGTATTATACATATTTTGCTGTGTCTGATACTGTAAGTTTTCTTTCTTGTATGGTTGAGCATACTGGTTATAATCTAAACCTAATTCAGCGTTAGATAACTGAATATCATTCATTTGGTTTTGATACCATTGATTAGTTCCTTCTACTGGTTGCAGTTGCTTTGCTATATTCTCCATTGTAACACCATCAAGTTGGTCGCCCCACTTTTCTACAAAAGCTCCTGCTACCTGTTGGGTTGGATTCTGCTGTAAAAACTGCATATCACGCTGGTACTCTGGGTCTTCTGCATAATTATACTGTCCGAAGGCTTTTTTAAGACCCATCATAGCACCTTCTCTGCTACCTGCTACATCTGTCATTCCCTGCCACATTGATTGTAAGGACATTTATTACACCTCCCTATCCGAATATTCCACCGAGTAGTCCACCTATTGCTCCGCCCCAACCAGAGCCGAGTGAAGTACCTTCTCCTAAATCTGAACCCATCTGGAAACCTGCACCGATACTGCCGAATCTTTCTCGTCTTCTTTGGTCACCATAAGCTCTTTCTCCAGACTGCATATTATATTGATTAGCTAAAGCATTATTATTAAACTGCATAGCATTCATTCTATTCCCGAACTGCTGTTGAGCTACATTGTTATTAGCCTGCCAGGTCTGAAATTGATTGCCAAAATTCTGCTGTTCAACGTTGTTATTAGCTTGCCAAGTTTTAAACTGGTTACCAAAGTTTTGTTGAGCAACATCATTATTTGCCTGCCAAGTATTCATTTCGTTGCCGAAACTACGTTGTGATAAATCATTGTTAAATCCTAATGCTGTAAGTTGGTCGCTGAAATTACTTCTAGCAACATTATTATTGGCTTGCCAGGTGTTCATATCATTAGATAATCTTTGTTGCTCTAAACTATTGTTAGCTTGCTGTTGGTTAAATCTATTGCTATAACCCTGCTGTTCTACATTATTATTAAATTGATTAACCCTTAAATTATTATCTAAATTCCTTTGTTGAAGGTTAGTATCATATTGAGATAAATTCATACCTTGACCCATAGCAGTATTATACTGGTTTCTTTTCATACCTTCGTTTTCTAAAAACATATTAGCTTGTGCATTGGTTAAAGCGTCAGAAAAGTTTTCGTTGACATCTGACAATGCTTCTCCAGTCATTGAGGAAGATAATACCCCTCTTTCATTCATCTGTGCTAACTGCTGGCTAACACCTTCATCTCTCTGTTCAGAAAGATTAGAATTAATTTGGTTCATATAAGTATCCATTTCTTCATCAGACATACCTAAGTTATTGCCTTGCAGTTGTTCCATTACATTACTCTGCATTTGGTCGAATATATTGCCAGTTTCTACGTTAGTATTACCTTCATAACCTTCTAATTCTGGTAAATCACCACTAGAATAATTTTGAAAGTTATAAGATGAATTATCAAACCCTTCTAGATTAGGTACATTTTCTGTATTTACCAGTTGAAATTCTGGTAAATTTTCGTTATTAAATTCATCTAAGTTAGGCAGGTTTTCATTATTAAACTGCTGTAAATCTTGTAAGTTTTGATTATCAAACCCTTCTAAATTGGGTAAATTGTTCATATCAAACTGATTTAATTCTGGAACATTGCTTCCACCATTGCTACTGTCATTACCACCAAATAAACCACCTATAAGAGAACTACCTACACTCCCTAATATTGAGCCTAACATAAACTACACCTCCCTAGTTGACAGGGTGCCGCTATCATCTACTTCTATTACAAACAACTTGCCACTGTCAGAACGCACCATTGGATTGTTCTCTTTGAAATTCTCTGGCTCTAAGTTGTTTAGCAATTCACCAAACTGTATATTTAAATCTTCACTGTCGAACGTTATTAATTTATGTGCCATTATTTCACCTTCTTAAATAAAAATCCTACTTTATTGTCTGACTGTACTAACTCCCAACCTTTTTCTCCGACAACATTTAAGGCTTTAATTAATCTTTCTTCATCTATTTCAATTTCTTCATCATCAGTTAAAAGCACAAAACCTCTATCTTGCAAATTAACCAACTCTGCATACTGATACTTTTTCTTAAATATATTAAACATATAACCTCCTATGCTGTTCTAACCCACATGTAAACTGTGATGTATGGTTGCAAGTTATTGTGGGGATTCCCGCCACCAGTTGTTCCAGTTCTTGAGCCGTTTGGTCCTCCATAACTGTCTCCATTTCCAGTAAGTGCACCACCACCACTCCCTACCCATTGCAAATCGTGGCTATGAGATGGCATTTCTGATTCTGTTAATTGATGCGCCTTTTCTCCACCAGTTTCGCCAATTGCATCAAAATCCGCATCTGTGCTATCTTGGCTGACTAATACTCTACCTTCACCAAATCTTTCCCAAGTACCAAATCCTAACAATGTACCTGGGTTTGTGGCATCTGTAGCGTTTATATAAATAGAACCAACAGGATAAACTGTTTTTAATATATCTAAGTATTCTTTTCCATCTACAGTATCTGCGTCTAACCCACTACCTGCACCATCTACTGTTTTAACTTCATTTAGTATATTAGTAGCACCTAATTGACTAGCAGCTACTGAATGAGGATTACCTGTATTGTTTTTATGTGATGTAAATTCAGTATCACTAGCGCTATCTGAATGAGGGTTTGATTTGCCTTCGTGTGTATTAACTTTAGATTGTGAGCCAGCTACGCTTTCTACATTACTTGTTCCTACCCCGTGTACTCCTGTTATTTTGCCTTCGTGTGTATTAACTTTAGATTGTGAGCCAGCTACGCTTTCTACATTACTTGTTCCTACCCCGTGTACTCCTGTTATTTTGCCTTCGTGTGTATCTGTATAACTTTTAGCATCAGCTTCTGCTGTATCTGTGTAACTTTTAGCATCAGCTTCTGCTGTATCTGTGTAACTTTTAGCATCAGCTTCTGCTGTATCTATTTTAGTTTGTATATCACTTAAATTATCACCATCTACAGTATCTGCGTCTAATCCACTACCTGCACCATCTACTGTTTTTAAAGCAGTTAATAAAGCATTAATTAATTCTGGTCTATCAAAATTTATGTTATATTCATCTACACTTCCATTAAACTCATTGTATATATCATCAAAAACAGTGTTAACTTCTGACGCCTTAGCTGCTGTATCACCAACAAAGGTTTTTGCTTTATCTACTCTACCCATTTATCTGCACCTACCTCACAATTCTTTTTCTTCTAGGTCTGTAATTAAGCGTTATTCCAAAAAGTTTTAAATTTTCTTGACTGCTGTCAGTTATGATAAATCTTATATTTCTTCCGTATGTTCCAGAAGGTAAAGGTGAACCAAATATTTTAGCACTTTCATCTGGAGACCAAACTAATTCGTTATCTTCTATTGTGCCATCATCATCAGCCCAATCTTGACTATCCCATAAATACTTTTCATCATCTATCAATCCAACTATGTCAAAACTTCTAGTAATAGTGCCTTTATCAACATCATAAGTAAACTTAAAACTACCTACTGTTAAATTATCTACCATTATGTGCCTAAAAGTTTTAACTATCTCTATTGCGTCCATATCGTAGAATTTACTTCTCCACTCAACTGATATATCTTCACCGTCATCATCATAACCTGTACCAACTTTATAAATTTGTCCTTCTTCAGCACTGCCGAAATACAATTCCTCTAAGTTTACAGCACCATCTTGACTACCATCAAAGTTATTCCACATATTAACAGGGTAATTATCAAACCTTGTCCAACTACCGTGAATAGTTGAAAATACCATTACTTTATCGTTGGTGCTACCTACTATTCCATCACTATATGCTAAAAAATATTTCTGGTTATTAACTGCTCCTGCACATTGATTAGGCTCTGATATACTCATTATCGTAGGTTCTATTTTATTTGAAATAAGTTTAGTATTACTGCCGTCAAAGATATATACTCCATCTCTGTAGAGGAAGAATATGCTGTTCTGGAGGTTTGTAACTGTTTTAGGTGCTATCGTACCTATAGTAGGTTGAACCTCTCTCTTGCTGAAATTATACTCGCTAGAGCCGTATAAAACGTGTATGCTATCTGTTTTAAACACTACCAAATTATCCTGCTGCTTGATGATGTTCATTATTTTATCTCCATCATCTGTTTGGAATTTAATACTTTTATAACTTCCAGGACTTCCAGCAGGTGGTGATATTTCTGAAAAGTACAACTCTGAAGGTGAAGTAGAATCTCCTGCCCAAAATATCATATTCTTGTGAGAGGTGATGTATTTACCTTTTGGTATCGCACTATCCCATTTAACAACACTGGTACCGTCAAATTCCATTATAGGGTCAACACCATTTGCTATATAACAGGTATTACCCCACGTTGTAAACCCTACATAATCTGTATCAGATAGGTCATTAACACTTGTTCCATCACCATACTGTAATAGACTTGCAGTTCTGTTTTCCTCGTCTATTCTGTACGCTCCTCCACCTGCAACAGCTATCATATATCTTGTACCGTCATTCTTATGGAAGATGTATAAACCATCTATAGGTTGGTCTATGCCAATTGCAGTATCTAAAAGGCTGGAGTAACCTTTTCTTTTTGCTAACGCCCCTAATTCATCAAAGACTACATTCTTGCAGTATGGAGTTTCGTTTTCTTTAAGGTGGACATTCTGACCTTTCTCATTTAATCCACCAGAAAAATCATAAACTTTGAATATTTGATTATTTGACAAGGTTATTCACCTCCAACCTTTTTCCAATCTGCTGTGTTTTTAGGAATTGTTATCCAACCTTCTTGATTATATTCCATATCAGAGATTAATGTGCCTGTATCGTTAAATTTAAATGGATAAAAAGTATGAGTTTCTGTTTCTTGCAATACTCCTGTATCCTCATTGACTACCGCTGTGTCTATATCTACTTCTAAACTCTCTAATCTAGGCGTAACAGTTGTATCAGTAGTAGATAATGTTTGTCTTACATCTAATGTACTAGCACCACTTATATTGGGTATTGAGCCACCATTAGTACAGGTATCCCAAGTTGAGCCACCATCAACACTAGTTTCTATTGTAATAGTCTGTGAGTTAAGTGTTTCCTGCCAATTTATACTGCCACTTTTTACTGTACCTACTGGAGATAAGTCTAGTTGTGGTGATTGGCGTGTGCCTGTTGTTAAGTATCTAGTATTATCAACAGTCCAAGTCGCGCCATTTATTGTTCCACCATTAGTTCCTGCACTATCGGTTAGAGTTGTGCCACTACCTTCATTCATTTTGTAATAAGCGACAAGTCCTGTTTCAGAACCTGTTAGTTCTGTGTTCATGTTGTCCTGTATTTCAGTTTGGGTTCTCACTGTATTCCAAATTCTTACATCATCTATATTTCCCCAATAATATCTATCAGAGCCTGCAAAGCCAATATACAATGGTTTAGTATTAGTCACAATACCGCCACTAGCTACAGTTGAACCTGTCAATTCTCCATTGATATAACTTTTTAAACTATTGCCATCATAAACAATAGCATTGTGATTCCAAGCACCATAATTAAGTTTACTATAAGCAGTTATTGATACTCTTCCTTGGTCTACTGTTGTAATTTCGCTTTGCAAACGATTATCAGGAGTTCCACTAGACCCTGCATACCAGTTGATACTGTAAGGTGCAACTGTATCCCCTTTTGAAACAATTGAGCGAAATGTAGTATTATATGTTTTCGGTAAATCGCCATTAGGTACATAAAACCATGCTTCTAGAGTAAGTTGATCAACTATATCTAATGAATTAGCATCAGCTACTTCTACATAATCATCAACCCCATCAAAACTTAAAGCAGGATTATTAACCAACTCCAACCCATCATTAACTGCCACTACATCAGTCAGAGTGCCTTCTGCAAAGTCTGCTGTGGTTGTGTCTGTATCTCTTATCGAAACGCTCATATTATCACTATCCTACTGTAATAGTCAGAGTTAGTTCAAACTCCCACTCTACATTACCTTTAGTACCAACAGGAATAACAACTCTATTTGCTACATTACCGGGAGTTCCATCACAGATAACAAACTCGTTCCAGGCAAATTGAGCGTCTAAAGGGGCGACTATAATCTTATTAGTTATCTGATTACCTACAATGTTTGGATAACCAACTTCTGCCTGCTCGTAGTGTGTGTTAACGCCTAATAAACCTGTATCAGAGGTGCTTTCAGCAGTATTACTATCTCCAACACCTATATAATTATATCCACTCATTTGGGCTACTACCCATTCTGCAAAGTCATTAATTAGACCCATTCTTAGCACCTCTGCTTTCCATAAATTCTTCCATTAACTCGGGGTCATCAACTACATTTTCCGGTATCTCAAATTCTCTTAACACTTCTCCAGTTTCTGGGTCTTTCTCTTTGAGTTTACCTTTAACTTTTATCTTTAATTTTGATTTAAATTCTGGCATTATCTAATCACCTTCCAGGAAGTATAATTAGGTTCTCTGTTAAACTTCCGTTTCATAACTTTAACTCTTTCATAAAATTCCGTCTGATTAAGCTGTGCCATATCTGATTTCTGGTCTTTCATAAAGGCTCTATATAAGCAGAAAGGTATAATTATCTCCTCATACTGCTGTGGTATATCAGCTTCATCTAAAGTATTTTCCATAGGTTGTACTACATTATAGTAAAATAGTGTTATTTTGCCGTCTGTGTCTACATTAGAGAGGAATAAATTCTCTCCCCAGATGTAAAACCCTTCTTCTTCACCGTCTTCATCTATCGAAATGGAATCAACAAAATCACCGTCTATCTTAACTCTATAATAATCTATAAAATCATTTGGTAGAGGATACTCATTCTCGTCAGTTGGCTCAATATAAACTCTTTCAGTTGAGAATTTGGTTATCTTCGATACTTCTTTTAAACCTTCGTTCAACCAGTGAGTTAATTCTTCATCAGTCCAGAAACTTATATCGGTACCATATTCGTCTAAAACCCTTCTGACCTGGTCTATATATTCCTGGAGGGTCATAACTTACCTCCTTACTGCACCTTAGTTATCTTGCGAGCTAGTGCCTTGATTTGCTTAATTTTTTTCTCTAAGAGTTCAGCCTTTTTGTCGTCATATGTTTCGTATCTTCCACCATCAAATTCTGCTCTGAAATAATCTCTTTCTCCATCTTCAGTTTCTTTATCAGTATCTACAAATACTACGTGATGTAAAGATGTAGAAGCAAATATATGCAGTTGTGGTTCATCTACAACTTCTTTGGTTTCTGTTTTTTCTTCTTCTGGCATAGTTTCTTCCTCCTCATTATCGACTACAACTTCTAACTGTCTTTGGTGACTTTTTAAATGACAGGCAACAGGGTTATCTTTTGGATATTTAGCTTTGTTGTTGCAACTACTGCCGTCACTTGTTTTAGCCTTACATAATTTATCTTCGTTCATAATTACCTCCTATTTATATTACCACTCAAAACTTATTACAAAACCGCCTAACACAGTTGCAAATACATCTGCTATTTCTATTGTGCCATTAGTTTGGCTGTCATATAATTCCTTTCCTACGCCTGCTAAACTAACTGCAAGCATAGGATTAACATCTGTATAATTATCTGTGTAATAATAGATTAATGTACCTGCTGAAAAGTGCAGTATTTTATCTTTTTCTAACGCGCCTGCTGAAAATGTAAAAACTAATAGTATTATCAAAGTAAAACTAATTATTTTCATAAAATCACACTCTCAAACTGTCGCATTATCAAGCTATTGTATCATCTTCTGGTATCTCACCCTTGCTCGCAACCACTTTTTCATCACCACATTTTTTCGGTATATCGTGATTGCAAAGATGATATTTGATTTCATAGTAATTATCATTTGCTAATTCTTCTTCTATTTCTGCAAGTATTTCTTCTTTATCTCTACTTGTTGTATAACTTCTCATTTCTGATTTGCTTTCTGCTGTAATATTAAACTTATGAAAAGGCATTAATAATCCACCTCCTGCCAAGTTGCACCGATAATTTCTCCATCATTGTTTCCTGCACTATCTGTTAATGTTGAGCCGCTACCTTCGTTTATTTTGTAATATGCTACTAAACCTGTTTCAGAGCCTGTTAATTCTTTATTCATGTTTTCTTGGATTTCTTGTTGAGTTCTTGCTGTATTCCACACTCTTACTTCATCAATTATTGCATCTGTATAAAAGTTTGCGGTTTTTGCTATAAAGACATTAGCAACACTTATATTAACTCCCCCAGTATAGGATAGTGTTGCTTCTAAATTACCATCTAAATAAACCTTTAATTCATTACCATCATAAGTACCTGCCCAATGAACAGTTTTATCCAAAGCTGGTTTAGAGCCAATACATTGATAACTATTTGTTCCATCATTTATAAAAAAATTTATGCCGCCGCCATAATTAACTAATTCATAAATCCAACCATTTTGTCCTTCTACACGAAAAAGAATATCAATTCTGCTATTATAAGTATTTAAATTAACTTTTCCTTCTATAGTAATATTATTTAATTCAAAATCAGCACTAGCAGGTATATCCACATAATCATCAACACCATCAAAACTCAAAGCATAATTAGTCTTATTGTATATTTCAGGCTGTATAAAAGGTTGTTTATTTGGTGTAATTAAATTCATATTACTACACCTCTCTCACCTGTAGATATGCTGTAAAACCTTCGCCTGTTCCTAATGCTGTATCATTTGAAATGGTTACTCTAAAACCTTCACCAAGCATACTCCCCTGCACTAATGCCGCTTTTCCTTCTCCTGTGCCAACTTTGATATAAGTCAATTGTGAATATCTAATATTACTATCAGCGTCAGTCCATTTTATTTTGACACGATTTTCAAGATTAGTTATAATAGATGGATTGTGTATTAATAATTGATATAAGTTATCGCTATCTAAATCAGCAGGTAATGCTATATCTACATCTTTTTCTGTGTCAACTGTTGCTCCATCTGCAAAAGTTACGGAAGTATTTTCTATTAGCTCATTACTTCCATTTTGCGACACATTGACTGAATTATTATCACTGTTAAAAATTTTATTAAATAAATCTGTTGTCGATAAATAAGGCATAAAACCCTCTCCTTATATTAAAATAGGGGAAGACATAAGCCCTCCCCTTTATTTAACTTTTATTAGTTTTTATGCGAATGTAATTCCGTCCATAACTCTATGAGTTTTGTTTAGTCTAACTCTTAGAGTTGCCATTGTTAGGTATTCATCTTTCCAACCTAATCTATCTGTTTCCTGCAAGTTCTCTCTTAGAGTTGTAGAGTATCCACCATAAGGCATAATATCGATATTTTCCATATCAAGGATTGCTCCCATACCCTGGTAATCTCTCTCAAACATATGAGAAGTTGCTACATATAGAGTGCCGTGGAAAGAGATATACTCTGCGATACGAAGACCATAATAAGTTTCTCCACTTCTTGTTTGAACGTTATCTTTAGCAAACTTATTGATAACAGAACCAACACGAGGAGAAGTAATTAGAATCTTCTCTTTGGAACCATATTTGAAAGCATCTTCTAATGTTTCTTCGAATAGGCTTTCAGTTAAATTTCCACCAATAGTATCATACTGGTTAGTGAGGAATTGGAATAAACCTCCTAAAGTTCTACGCTTATCACTAATGTGTTCGTTTCTTTCACCAAACACATAAGCTCTTTCTAAGTCTAGTTTATGTTCAATAGCCTTTCTGCGTCTTAATCTTGTTCTCTCATCTTCAGTGGTTTCTTTAGGTTCGTTGATATCTTCTAAAGAACCAGAAAATGGCGTACGAAAGACCTGAACGTAATTGTAGAACTTATTAGGCTGGGTTGCTCTTGCTTCTGGAGCAAGGGAATTTTCTTCCATAGCATTACCCATTCTCATAAAGTTATCTCCAGTTGTGATAGCTGCTGCTGCTGTACCACCAGAATCGGTTTCATCACCGTAAGCTCTTTCTACGGTTAAGACGTTACCAGATACATCAGTAACAAACATTACCTCACCAGTAGTTGTATTCTTAATTAAGTCTTTAGGTTTAACAATACTACCGTCATTAACAGTAATAGTTGTATCTCCTGCTAAACCATCACTGCCTGCTTCAGTCCACCAAGGTGCTAGGTCGTCATCATACCAGGTTTCCTCAAGTGATTTAGCTGTACCAGAAGACGTCTTATCTCCTATTACCAAAAACGGGGTTTCTGAAGGTTGTAGCTCTAATATCCTATCGGCTACATTCAAATCCCGTCTATCAGTATCAATTCTAAAGGAATCGACCGGGGCTCCGTCAGTTCCTGTCCATATATTCTTAGGCATAGTTGTTCATCTCCTTATATTTATCTACCAAAGATTGAACCTCCACCCCCAAATATTCTATCTTTTGTCTGTTCAGCATAATTTTCATTAGCTGGGCTTCTTACATTGGAGCCTTGTGAACGAGGAAGTTGTGCTGCCTGTTTCTGTTTAACCATCTGGTCGTTAGTTTCCTGTTGGTTAGCAGCCTGTTGTTTATTATCCCTCATTTTCTTCACCTCCAAATAAGCCTTTTCCAGACCATTTGGAAATATTCTGGGGTTAAGGTATGCTTTGTGATTTTGCATATACTTTACTACGTCTTTTTTTACTTCTGGGTCTTTAAAATCTTCATATTTATTTTCTAATTCCTGTCTTTTCTGTGCAAAAAACTGCTGACTTTCTTGGTTTAACTGCTGTCTGTATCTTTGAGCTTCCTGCATTTGTTGTTGCTGTTGTACTTGTCTTTGCTGATTTTGAAACTGTTGAATTTCCTGTTGGTTCATATTATTTTTAACCTGTTGCTGCTGTCTATCCGACATATTATTTATTTTTTTAATCGCTTCAACGGGGTTTTTATAGAAATCTCTCAACCATTTATCTGGGTCAACATCATTAGACTGCTGATTATCCTGATTCTGGTTGTTTTGGTTTCTCTGGAACCGACCAGTCTGTGGGTCACGCTGAAGTTGTTGGTTATTTTGTTGATTAACATTCTGATTATTTTGTTGTTGGTTAAACTGTTGATTCTGTGGTTGTTGCTGTCTTTGCTGTTGATTCATCTGCAAATTCTGCAAATACCTCTGCATTTGTGACATCTGTTGTCGTGTCTGGTTGAGTTGTTGTTCATACTGGTTTAACTGCTGTTTAAGCTGTTGATTCTCCTGCCTTGTCTTATCAATATCGGAAGTTTGACCTAACTGACTTTCAAGGTCTTTATATATTTCCTCTAAATCAGAGTTGGTTGCATTTCCGACTTTGACAGGGTCAACTTTTCTACCTATCTTAGAACCTAAATTCTTAACACCTTCTAATAAAGATTGTCTGTCATTAAATTTACCTGCCAGTTTTCCATTAGATTGAGCTTCCTCATCAGATTGTCCGTTAGAAACTTCTTCATCAACTTCGGGTTCACTCTGAACAGATTGTCCTTCATCTTGCTCTTGGGTCTGCTCAAGATTCTCCTCATTGGTTTCAGTTTCTTCTTCTTTCTTTTCACGGGTCTGAGTTGCGACAAAAGGATTCTCGTTATCGCTTTCACGGCGAGAAGTTTTGCCAAATATTTCACTCATTTATTTAACCTCCATTTTTTATTCTCTCAAAACTTATCTTAGGCTTATCAATGATTATATTAATCATCTTCAGTTTAGCCTGGATTGCTGCTATTTTATTAGAATCGCCAGGAGATACAGTTTCAAACTCTCTCCTAAGCTGTTTTCTTTTTGATTCTAAATGTCTTTTCATATATCCCCAACCCACACTTGTGTGCAACGAAGCTAGGGCTTCATCTTCTGTAAAAGTTTCGTCTATAGGTTTATCGGGCATATCTACCTACCTCCGTTATTAAAGGGTTGTGGCTGTGGCTGACCCATACTGCTCATACCACCTGCTGATTTTTTGGGTCTTCTAGTCTGCATTTTACCTAAATTACCAGTAGTTGCGAAATCATTCTCTCCGACAGGTACACCCTGTTGCTGTGTAAATTCTTCAATAGCCTGCCTTCTAATCATCTCGTATTCCTGCTCTGGTATCATAAACTTTTCTGGGTTTGTTATATCAAATTCTTCCAGCCATTCTTCTATAATCTTCTTGTAATTTATGAATGGTACCTGTGCCTGCATTAAGAATCCTAATATTTCAGTTAACTGCTGTCTTCTCAACTCTTTATTGGCTGCCTTCTCGACAGAAGAAGTTGCTGGTCTGTAATCAAACTCTCCTATTAAATCATCTGGAGCAATAGACTGCCAGGAGTTTCTCTCCTCGGGGTCAATACGTGCCGCCCTTTCATCACAGATAAACTGCTGGTTGTTTAAATCCATCATCATAGCAAGTCTTTTTAGACCAACACTTGCAAATAGTTCTATCTTAACACCAAACCTCGTACCTGCTGATTGAGCCACAATCTGTGCTTCAGTTGCTGATTGGTCGTCGCTAGATTGAGCACCCCTAACATTTGAAGGAGTACCTAAAGCAGATTGTAAATCACCTGTTAATTTCTGCTCTGACACGAAGGCTGACTGTGGTATATCTGACATCTGTACCTGCTGTAAATCTTCCATATTATCAACGTCAATAACACCGTTGGCTTTCGAGATTAAATCCTCGTCTTTGATGTTAGAGCCACGAAGTCTTTTCCACATCTTATTAATCAGCATATTAACGTTATCCATACGCTGGTTGTGCATTGTATTTATTTCTTCCTGCATTGGTTTGATTATTTGAACGGCAGATAAGCCGTAAAACTCGTTTGGTAGTTGGTCGTATGTCGCTTTAACAAAAGGCTTCTTACGGTGACGCCAGTAAGGATTGGCTCCGTCATAGATGACTTCCTGTCTGTTAACTAATATAGCGTGTCTATTGTCTTCCCAATAGTGTAAAAGTTCCAATTCTTCTTTATCGTTTATGTTTTCGTTACTGCTTGATTTGAAAGGGTCATAACCACCAGATGATATACCAACAGATGAAAGGCGTCTGTATTTACCTTCACCAGCTTTTTCTGGGGCAGTGAGTTTATCTATATCAATATCATAGACTATACCATCACCGATATTCTGGAGAAGTTCTAACTTTTCCCTCAACTGCTTTTTGGTTATCCATTCTCTGTGAAATACTGCTCTAGCGTCATCTATATTGGTTGAATCTGGGTCGCCCCAGAAGTCGAAAAAGTCAACATTGTTGATTTCGTTATCGTCCCAAATAGTTTCTTCGCTCTCTACAGTATCCCAGAACCATCTTCCTGTATATGATTGTGTAAATTCGTTATATTCTGGTACTTTAGTTTTTCTTTTAACATTAGCTTTCTCATATCTCCAGCCAACAGATAAGAAACTTGCTGGTGCAAAAAGCATTGTAGTAACAAAATCATAAAACACAGACTTAATATTATTCTTTTCAAGCTGTTCATCTACAAAACTTGCTGCTACTTCAGCTTTTTCCTCGTTAACTACCATATGTGATAGGTCTGCTGCTGTAGGCATAGGTTCAAACTCTATATAAGGTCGTTTATTAAAGAAGGTGGTTAAAATCCTTGCTCTAATAGTATCTAAAATTTCGTAAGTTTTTGGTATATGGAGGTTTGATTTACCTTCTTCTTTGGCTTCGTCACGGTATCCAATAAAGGTTTGGTAGTTTTCAATTACCTGTTCCTCATATTGTTTACGATAACTGTCAAAGTAGGTAAATATATTCTTTATTTCCTGGGTAATTTCGCTTTGGCTGTATCGCCTTCTCTCTAAATTATCCACCTTCATAACCTCCTGCTATCTCATTTGTTGCTGTCCTTGGGGCTGTCTTTGAGCCTGTTGTTGCTGCTGCCCACCTTGAAGTTCCATAATTAACTGCATTGCAAGTTGTTCAAGTTCTGGTCGTGGCATTTGTGCTATTTCCATTTGAGCCTGCTGCATAGGGTTTTGTGCTTGCTGCTGTCCACCCTGTGGTGCTGGAGCCTGCCCTGCCATTCTTGGGTCTGGCATAATAAAAACACCCCCTAATTACTAAATATTTACATTCCTCTAATTGTAGGTTAGCATAAAAAAAATACACAGGCAACTCAATAACCTGTATATTTGTTCTTTCCTGCCATTATTTCACTTCTTCTCCTCTTACTTTCTTTCTCATCTGCTGGTGTTAGCGACCTTAGAGGAGGTCTTGACATACAAAAATATCTAAAGCTCTCTGGAGCGTGTGTTATATCGTGAGGTGTGTCAGAAACATCATCTGGATTATCGTCGTCGTGTTGTAAAGCAGGTAGATGGCTCTGTAATTTACGTACTCTATCGCCAAATATCCTAACTCTTGCCACTTTTTTGGGTTCTCCCTCTCCATCGTGCATAGGGTCGTCAAAAGGTTTAAGGTATTCACGTACAACTCGCCAACCTTCAACCCTTCTATCATCAGCCTTCCTCAAAGCATAACCACTCAATCCATTCTCGGCAAGTATCTGCCTACCAGACTTACCTGTTTCCTGCCTTCTGTTCCATAAATCTGGGGAAGCTACTGTATATGAAAGCACATCACGCTCTATAGGTGTAGTCTTCTCGTGGATTGCTACAGCAAGGTCAGATAAAGATAAATTAGGTCGATATAACTCTTTGTAAACATAATAAAAACCCTCGTTATCCAACGCATACCAGTAAACTGCTGACATATCCAGTCCATAGTCAATAGAAATAAACCTTCGCCAGTAGTCTGGTATATCAAATGAATCCATAACGTGTATATTCCTGTCGAATTTAGGGAAGAACTGTCCAGCGTGTATATCCCAATCGCCAAATAACAATCTTCTTTTTTCTACTTCTCCTAAACCCATTAAGTTGTCCTTATAGCCTTCGTCACGGTCGTTTAAGATTATATTATCTGATAGTTTAGCTGGTATAAACATATGCTTTTCTTTTGCACCAGGTGCTACTTCAACCTCGTGTGGCTTTTCAAAATCTCCTATATCTATAAACTCTTTTTTGAACCAGCGATGGCCGACACCTCCAGGATTAGTACCCATCATAACCAGTGGAGATACCCCTTTAACAGTTACACGGTTACGTGACATTATGTACCTGTACTGAAAACGTGTAAACTGGGTTGCTTCATCAAAAGCTACAGCGTCAAACTGCTGTGATTGGTAGTTATAGACATCATCTTCGTTATTTGCGTGGCAGAACTCTATTATTCCACCATTTAAACTCTCAAATGTCCAGCGTCTATTCTTACCATTCCACTTAGCACCAGGAAAATCGCTGAATAATTCTTTTGAACGCATTATCGCACCACCAGCACCCTCTAACTGGCTGTATTTACGTCTGAAGTACCCACATTTAGCACCGGGATTGGATAATACCTCTACAAACAGACCAATAAGCATACTATCACTTTTTCCACTGCCGGCTGCTCCTCCATATCCTACAATACGGGCTTCTGGTGGCTGATATTCAGTCTGTCTTTTCTCTGGTGGTATCCTAAATATCTTAGGTTTGCCGTTATCTTTTAAATCAAGGTAATAGGAGAAAGGGTGTGATAAACCACAGGCTTTTAAGAATTTATGCTGTCTTTTCTGAGGTAACCAGTTCATATTAAACTCTAAATCGTTATCTACACTGTCGTTTTGGTGCCTTGCAGCCCTCTGTTTTCTAAATTCCTGGTTGCCAGACTTACTGCTTGGCTTCATTCCAGTTAATATATCACTCATATACTATTCCTCCACGTCTATAACTTCTTCTGTATCTATCTCTTGTGATAGTTCTGGTATTCCAAAGTTAACCTGCACCTTGCCTCCACCAGTGTTATTAACTTCTATCTTGTTGGTCTTACCATATTTGCCAGGGTCTTTACCTTCAAGCAGGAATTTAAGCAGGGTATCGGAATAATTGGTCTTTTGACCGACTACTTCCCCTTGATAGTAAACATCTTCCGTTGTTCCCTCTACTGCTCTACGCTGTGCTTCAAGCTCCATATAATCCAAATGAGCCTGGTCAGCTATCGCATACTGTTCCTTGAAGTCTGGGTCTTTCTTTTGCCAGTTATACACCGTTGTCGTTGATATACCAGCACATTTAGCTGAATATGTTACGTTACCTAAGATGGAATAGGCAGCTAGATATGCTATTTTTTTAGGGTTATCTATCTTTTCTCTAAGTTCTTCTCTTAACACAGACCAAATGACTTTGAAATCTCTCTTAAACGAAGCACCTTCCTTGTTCTCCTTAGCATATCCACTCTTACCTAAGAATGTATCAAGCATTTTCTCTGTACGCTCTGTCATATGCGTCTTAGGGTCGAATACATCACCTTTTCCGTTCATAATTTACACTCCTATTCTTCTATTTTTTCATAAGTTTTTTTGAATATATCGGGTTTGCAAGGATAAAATTCTCCGTTAACACCTTTAATTATAAAATCACCAGCATCTGCTCGCATTTCGCCTTCGAGAGTAGGTATAACTATCTGCCCTAATTGTTTTTTATTATAATCAATATAAGTTTCTTCGCATTCATTCATAAAGGTTTCTGTAATCAAAGTGTTAGCTCCTGTCCATTCAACAGCTTCAATAACAACAGGTTTTTTTCTATATTTTGGCATATCAATACCTCCGTTTTACTTTTCTGATTATCTCTGCTCCACATTTTAAACACCTTGACTTCTTTCTTATCACTTCATAGGCACCTCTCTTACGGAAACTATCATCAGCGTCAACCTTCTTCCACGTATGGTTGCAGTGTTTATCTCCCTCTTTGATAAATTTCATATGTACCTCCTAATAATATTCACATTCGTTTATATTATAATTATATTCGCAAACTTCCTTCTCCAAACAATAAAAGCATTCTGTAGGTCTTTTCTCCACTTCTACATCTCCTATACCGTTAAATACTATCTCTTTCATACTCTTAAAACTTCCTAAATATTTTCTTATTGTGTTTTCTGATGGTAATTCCTTATCCTCGCTGTATAATTTATACTCTAACTCTGTCATTTCCTCTATTTGTGGGTGTTTTAGTATCTCTCTTATCACATTGTTCTCATTCTCCCACCATCTATGTAATGTCGGATTATCAAAGCACTGCTGTTTAAACTTAACCCATCTACCGAAATACTTGTAAATACTCGTCATACAAGGTATTTTATCATCTCTGCCAACTCTAAACTCCTTATACTCCTTTATTGTCATATCTGCTACTTCTGGGTAGTTTTCCATTATCTCTTTAATTTTCTCCCTGTTTAGCATTTTCACCCTCCAGAGTTTTATAGAATTGTTTACCAGTAGGTTTAAATAACTCATCAAGTGATTCTTCATATAATTCAGCTTCTTCTTTAGTGAAACCTCTGCTTTTTTTGAATAAATATTTAGCTGTTTCCATTTAATCACCTACATTTTAAAGTGGCTCTTCCTACTTTCCTCGCTGAACTCCTCTAATGTCTTCTCACCGCCTTTTCTGTGCCATTCCATAACACATAGGATACATAACTCGTGTTCTGCCATAGTTTCCGTAGGATTGTCGTATTCTGCTCCACAGCGTCTGCAGGTCATAGATAACCTCCTATTATATTAAAATAAATAAATGTTTTACTTTTACTTCATTATCGCTTGGTATAGAGTGTATTTGCGAATGTTCTAAACAAAAAGCTAATACTTCATCTGAATACTCCTCTTTTACCATACTATCCGCTTCAATTCTAATATATTTCAATCCTTCATAAACAAAAGTTTCACCTACTTCTAACTTTTTTGCCAGTTTAGTTTGGTTTTCTTTCCCTTGTATTATCATATTAACCTCCTTCATTACTATATTACCATTTATTCCTTGTTCTTTCAACTTTTTAAACTATTTCTAGTGACACCAAGTTTTAGGTAGGTCAAATTCTTAAAAAATATTTAGGGGGGTTTCAGCACTTCTTAAAATTTAAAAAATATTTTGGGTGTTTGTATATAAAAGAACGGCGAAACCGCAACCTGGGGGGGGTGGGGGTGGTAGAAGAAAGGCTCCAGAAAAAGAAACCTTAATATATAAAAAGCGACCTGAGGAGATACCACAGCTAAAAGTAAAGTTAAAAGCCACTAACCATTGATATAACAGGGATATCAGCACATCACACAAACCTCAAGTGTTGACAAACAGGTAGAAATGTTATATAATTTAGGTACAGTCAAAAAAGGACACGGCGAACCATCAAAGATTTATTATAGATGCAAGCCGTTTAGCGAAGGTAGAACCCCGCGACAAAAAGGGTAACTAAACAAAACGCGGCCGTACTTTGATAACTTTATATTATACCGCTTATAACACGGCGGTTGGTTGGTCGCTTTGTAGACCGTGGAGCCAAAAGTGGGCGCGTTGCAGTATTGCATCGTTCGATAGCAGGTTAGTTAAAAACCGTATAATAATAAGTTACTGAAAAGCGGTGGATTCTAATTGTTAGCACGGGCCGATGTTAACGCTTGAAAAGTACCGTATTAAAGATGCAGGGTCACTGTTAAAAGTGAGAATCGCGGACGGTATGCAATAAGAAGTAACGGAACCCTGCCAGCAAAAATAACTCAAATTAAGCACACTATTTATTTAACAACTACTTAATTACTCATAAATAATAATTAATAAAAGAGAAGTTAATAACTACTCATAAATAAAAGAACTAATGGAACTTAGAACTTACTAAATAAATAAT
>Ga0209300_1000219_pt1 | contig 34648 bp, 31 predicted proteins | sample Shrwel_input2_RT_FD_187535 | JGI IMG/M metagenome (GOLD analysis project Ga0209300, IMG submission 187535) | Subsurface microbial communities from deep shales in Ohio, USA - Utica-3 well 1 S input2 RT (SPAdes) (version 2) ... | reverse complement strand
GTTCGGTACACCCGGAATGTCTTCACCGAAGAACCACAGAACAGAGTTGGTGGCAGACTTACGTGAAGAACCGGTACCTACTACGTCGCCTACGAAGGCAACCGGCAGGCCTTTGGATTTGATTTCGTCAATCTGGCTCATCGGGCCGGTAACACCCGGCTCTTCCGGCTTCAGGCCATCGCGTTCCATTTTGTAGGCAGCGCGGGCGTGCAGCGGGATGTCCGGACGGGACCAGGCATCCGGTGCCGGAGACAGGTCGTCAGTATTGGTTTCGCCGGTAACCTTGAAAACCACCATCTTGGTGCTTTCCGGAACCTTCTTCTTGTTGGTGAACCACTCGGCATTGGCCCAGGACTCAACAACAGACTTGGCAACGGCGTTGCCAGCGTCCATTTTTTCTTTAACGTCGTTGAAGGCATCAAACATCAGCAGAGTGTGCTTGAGCTCTACACCGGCCAGTTCGGCCAGCTCGCTGTCGTCGAGCAGGTCAACCAGTGTTTCGATGTTGTAGCCGCCCTGCATCATGCCCAGCAGCTGAACCGCTTTCTTCTTGTCGATCAGCGGAGAAGAGGCTTCGCCCTTAACGATGGCAGACAGGAAAGCAGCCTTTACGTAGGCAGCTTCGTCTACACCTGGCGGAACGCGGTTTTCCAGCAGGTAAACCAGAGTTTCTTCTTCACCTGCAGGCGGATTCTTCAGCAGTTCCACCAGCTCGGCAGTCTGCTCAGGATTCAGTGGCTTGGGGGGGATACCCAGAGCTTCACGTTCGGCAACGTGTTCACGGTAGGCTTCTAACACGATATGGACCCTCATCAGTTGGAATGTCCCGCATTAACGGCTTCAGCCGGCGGGAGTTTTTGGCGGTAAAGGCCGAGGGGGCCTCTGAATAACACCTCAAATTACCTGCTTGGGTTTCAGGATTTATTCAGAGACTCCCTGAACTGGCGCTGCATTGTATAGGAAACCCCGTATAAAGTTAAGTTGGACAGAGGTCGGAGACATCTGTTACGTGCGTTATACTCCGGCGCTTGTGCAAAATGACTGGATTCAGGATATGACCGACGCCCTGCAAGAGATTCACGACTTCCTGCCGTGCCGCACTCCGCAGCAATGGATGGATAACGCCCTGGCCAATCAGGATCTGATGCTGATCGACCACGCTCACTGCGAGAAAAAAGCAGCCTCCACGGCACTCAGCCTGATGTATCGCTATCTGGACAACGTGGATCTGCTCAACAAGATGTCACGCCTGGCCCGGGAAGAGTTGCGCCATTTCGAACAGGTGCTGGCCATCATGCAAAAGCGCGGAATCGAATATACCCACCTGTCGCCGGCCCGCTACGCCGCCGGCCTGCGGGCAGAAGTTCGTGGTGAGGATCCGGGCCGGCTGGTCGACATTCTGATTGTCGGCGCCATCATCGAAGCCCGCTCCTGCGAACGCTTCTCGGCCCTCGCCCCGTACCTCGACAAAGAACTGGCGGACTTTTACAACGGCCTGCTTAAATCCGAAGCGAGGCATTACCAGGACTACCTGAGCCTGGCCAAACACGCCAACGGTGCACCGGTAGGCGAGCGCGTCGCTGAGTTTCTGGCCATTGAACAGAAGCTGATCGAAGAAACCGACACCGAATTCCGGTTTCACAGTGGGCCGGTAAAAGACTGATTGTTGAACAAAAAAAGGGGCTCCCGCAGGAGCCCCTTTTCTTTTTACAGCTTCTTTTATTCTGAAGCTTACCGCTCGATATGCTGGTACTCGCCGGCATCGGAGGTTGCCAGGGTACCAATCACGATGGCAATCCAGGCCATGATGAAGCCAGGAATGATCTCGTAAACGCCCGGACCACCCATGAACTCGCCGTTCCAGCCCAGGGAAATCCAGATCATCACCGTTACCGCACCGGTAATAAGGCCTGCTACTGCACCCGCACCGTTCATCCGCGGCCACATCAGCGACAGGATAATCAGCGGACCGAAGGCGGAACCGAAGCCTGCCCAGGCGTTACTGACCAGCGCCAGCACCTGAGAGTCCGGATCAGAGGCGATAAAGGCAGCGGCAATACCTACCAGCACCACGCACAGGCGACCAATGTTCACGCACTCGCGGTCGCTGGCTTCCTTGCGCAGGAACAGGCGGTAAAAATCTTCAGTCAGAGAACTGGAAGACACCAGCAACTGGCTGGAAATGGTACTCATTACCGCAGCCAACAGCGCCGCATACAGGAAGCCGGTGATCAGCGGATGGAACAGCAGTTCAGACAGGACAATGAAGATCGTTTCCGGGTCGGCCACGTCCAGACCGTTACGCACCGCGTAGGCACGCCCGAACACACCCAGAGAGATCGCACCAATCAGGGAGATGCCCATCCAGGCCATGCCGATGTTACGGGCAATAGGCACATCCTTCAGGGTACGGATCGCCATGAAGCGCACGATGATGTGAGGTTGACCGAAGTAGCCAAGACCCCAGGTGACCGCAGACAGGAAGCCAATAAAGGTCAAACCCTCGGTCCAGGACAGCAAGGTCGGATCGATTTCATTGAGGGTTGCCGAAGCCTGGGCGTAACCGCCGCCACCTTCACCCCAGAGCACGACGGCAGGCATGATCACCAACGCCAGCATCATGATGCAGCCCTGAACAAAGTCCGTCATGCTCACCGCCAGGAAGCCACCAACCACGGTATAGGCCAGCACAACACCCAGGGTGATAAGGATGCCCACGGCATAGTCGCTCATACCCGGCACGTTGATGATTTCAGAGAAGGCACTTTCAAACAGCTTACCCCCCGCAACCAGGCCAGACGCCGTATAGACGGCGAAGAACAGGACGATAACGATCGCCGAAATGGTCCGCAGCGGCAGTGCTTTAGTCGGGAAGCGATTCGCCAGAAACGCCGGGATGGTGAGGGCGTTGCCGTAGTGAACCGTTTGTTCACGCAAACGGGGAGCCACAAACACCCAGTTCAGGAATGCACCGACAAACAGGCCAATACCGATCCAGGCCGAAGCCAGACCAGACACAAACAGCGCCCCCGGGAGACCCAGAAGCAGCCAGCCACTCATATCCGAGGCACCGGCCGACAATGCAGCCACCTTCGGGCTGAGCTTGCGGCCACCCAACATGTAATCTTCCGAAGAAGATGTCGATGTGCGCATCGCATAGAGACCGATGATGATCATCACCGCAAAGTAAAGGAATAGACTTATCCAGACACCACTAGCCATAAGGCTCCTCCGGTTTGATGAGTCGGATGAGATCCGCTCTTATGGTACCGCCCTGCCTGCTGGCGGAACCGGTACCGTTTTTCTTTTTACCCCTGCGCGTCAGGCCTGCGCCGAACGCCTCCCGCACACTTCCTTTCACTATAGCTCATCTTCACTTCCATGCGACTTTAGCCTACATGTACGGACAGGAGTCTCAGACCGGTATAAATTAGTATTACTACGGACCCCGGGCTTACAAAATTCTCCGATTCTTTTGCACAATCCTACGGGACTGTCATAAAACGACAGATTCAGGCGACATTTTCACCAATCTGCAAGCGGGTTGGAGTAGTACCCTTGTATTTCTTGAGGGCATTTGTCAGTGCACTCTGAGAGGAGAAGCCGGTCCGGTAACTGATTTCGGAGACCGAAAGAGGGGTTGATGTCAGCAAGCCGACAGCCTGATCCAGGCGGGTCTGTAACAGAAACTGATGGGGGGTCACGCCAGAAACTTCCCGGAAAACATCGTGAAAACGACTGACACTCAGACAGGCCACCTTGGCCAGGTCCTGGACAGTAATTTTCTGATGCAGGTTATCCATGATGTAACGGCGAATAATTTCCGGGCTGAGGCTATGGCGGTTCGCCACGGATTGCTGCCGGTCTGAAATGCGGTCAGCCATGCAGTAGAGAATGCTGGCGCTCAGGTGTTGATGCAAAGCGGCATTGTCTGGCGCCCGGTCAAACTCACCAGCGGCAAATTGCACCAAGCCCTGCAGACGACTGTCCATCTGCACGGTTCTGGGCTTCTCGAACAACCGTACCATGCGCTCGTAATCGGCATGAAGGGAGGAATTCAGCACCGGGCTGAGGGGGTCCAGGTTGATCACCAGCACATGATTCTGGTGATCACCGCAATAATCATGTCGGGCCTCAGTGGGAACCAGGCACGCCTTCCAGGTGTCGAGGTGAGAGCCCGCCCCGTCGACACTCAGATCGGCTTCACCACGAACACCAAGCACAACCTGATGATGCTCGTGATAATGCTGATGGGTAGCAGTGGGAAGCTTCAGCAGTTTTGCGTTCAGCATTACAACTGGCGTCCATTAATTGAGAATGTACCTCAATTAAAGCAGATCCTGCGGAAAAGTGCACGAAATCAGCGACTCAACCGGTTTGGTATGACCGGGTAACCAAAGCCGTCAGAAGCGCGGATACACTGGCTGACACCTGCTCCAGCGGCAGTTCGGCGTTAACCACATGATACTGACCGGGCATGGCCGTAGCCCGTTCAAGGTAGGTATTGCGAATACGTTGGAAGAAGTCCAGAGCCTCCTGCTCAAAGCGGTCAAGCTCCCCTCTTTTCTGCGCTCTTGCCATTCCGGTCTCGACCGGGGCATCCAGGAGAATCACGTGATCGGGACGAACATCGCCCTGAACCAGCGTTTCAAGCAGAGCAATCCGCTCACTCGAAACACCACGACCGCCACCCTGATACGCAAACGTAGCATCGGTAAAACGGTCGCACAAAACCCACTTCCCCTCATCAAGCGCCGGCAGAATCCGGTTGTGCAGGTGCTGAGCGCGGGCGGCAAACATCAACAGCAGCTCCGTGGTTTCATTGACCGGCTCTTCCCGCGGCGCCAACAGTAGTTCGCGGATTTTTTCAGCCATAGGCGTGCCACCCGGTTCGCGGGTAACAATGAAGTCCACTTCCAGGGCCTCAAGAGTGGCGGCCGCCTGTTTCAACTGGGTGGATTTACCCACCCCTTCCGTGCCTTCAAAGGTAATAAACCGGCCTCTGGCTGCCATCAGTCCTGCCCACCTTCTGAATCATCGGCTACCGGTGCCGGCGATGACCGGTAATCTTCGCGGCGGTTCAACTGGAAGTCCCGCACAGCGCGCTGGTGCTCGGCCAGGGTTCTCGAAAATTTATGACTGCCGTCCCCCCGGGCGACGAAATACAGGGCATCGCCTTCCGCTGGATGCAGTGCAGCATTAATCGCCGCGCGCGCAGGCATGGCGATGGGCGTCGGCGGCAAGCCGTCAATGCGATAGGTGTTGTAGGGCGTATGGGTGCGGAGGTCCCGGCTACGTAGGCGTCCGTCATAATCATCGCCCATGCCGTAGATCACCGTCGGGTCGGTTTGTAGACGCATACCTTTGTTCAGACGTCGCACAAATACTCCGGCAACTTCCTGTCGCTCACCGGCAACACCGGTTTCACGCTCAATAATAGATGCCATAATCAGGGCTTCGTAGGGTGAGCCGTAGGGGAGACCCTTCTCGCGGTTTTCCCACTCCTCCTGGAGCACCTCTACCATTCGGTTATAGGAACGCTGAAAAATGTCCAGATCAGTCCCATCGCCACTGAACAGGTAAGTATCAGGATAAAACCACCCCTCCGGGTGCTGATCCGGAGCACCCACAGCTTCCATAATGCGTTCGTTGCTCCAGTCTGTTGTAATTTTCTCCAACTGCTCATGGGAGGCCAGCTCAGCACGCATATCCGCGAAAGTTCTACCCTCGATAAACTGCACAGACCAAAGCTTCACCTTGCCTTCAACCATGTTTTCTATCAGGGCAACCGGTGTTATTGACGGAAACAGTTCGTAATCACCGGCTTTGATCCTCGTCTGTTCCGGGGTCAAACGACCGTATATCTGCAACCACAGGGCGTTATCAATATAACCTTCACGCTCCATCTGCCGGGCCAGCTGGTTAAAACCGGTGCCTAACTCAACCGTCATCAGACCAGGTTCGTCAACGGCGATGGGTTGTTTGAGTGTTTGCAGCCCCTGCCATACCCAAAGACCACCACCGGCGCCCACAAGCACCGCAACCGTAATCAGCAGAATCAGTAATTTCTTGAACACTATGATTAGTCCATCTTTGTCGGTGAACCACAGATTGTGGCAAGCCGGTTATCCACAGGCAAATCCTGATCAGCCAGGTTGCGAACCGGAACAATGCCTAACACGGAATTCGTCAGATACAGCCCCCGACACCGGTCAGACATCAGCCATTCCAGCGTAATTGGCGCCTCGTGAACAGGCTCACCGCTGGCATGCAGGCAGCCCAGAACATGCGATCGCATCACGCCGGCAACCGCCAGTGTAGCGCCCGGCGGTGTCAGCCAGCCGGCATCCGTCAGAACGAAAATATTGGTTCGGGTGCCTTCCACCACATGCCCTTCCGAATTGCTCATCAGCACTTCGAAAACCGGGCCTTGCAGTGCTCGAGCCGCCATAACCTGTTCAAGCCGGTTAAGCGATTTAATACCACACAGCAGCGGATTCACGGTCAGAGGAACCGGAGAGAACTCAACACACACGCCCCTTGCGTCCGGGGCCGGCGGAGCCGGGGAATGAGCCACCAGCAGATTGGGTTGCATGCCCGGGGCCGGCTGGTAACCGCGCCCGCCAGCGCCCCGGGTAAGCGTCAGCTTGAGAACCCAGGGAGCCTGGCGGTCATGCTGCGAATAATGACCGGAGAATTCTGCGAGGGCGCCAACGGCAATTTTCTCCAGTTCGCCACGACTGGCAAGAATGCCCAGGCGGCGGGCGTCTTTGGTCAGCCGGTCCAGGTGTCCGGACAACAAAGGCGCATGAGCGCCCTCCGCCCGAATGGTTTCGAACAAGCCATCACCGTAGGCCAGCCCCCGATCTCCTGGTGGCAGGCCGCCCTCATCCGCCCGGTATACCTGAACCACCTTTCGCTCAATCCTCGTAGCGTCGAACGATCAAAGTGCCGTTAGTGCCACCAAAGCCGAAGGAGTTGGACAAGGCCACTCGGGCATCAGACTGACGGCTCTTGTGGGGCACGAAATCCAGATCGCAGCCTTCGTCCGGATTGTCCAGGTTGATGGTTGGCGGCAGAACGCCTTCTTTCACGGCCAGTGTTGAGAAGATGGCTTCCACCGCACCGGCCGCACCCAGCAGATGACCGGTTACAGACTTGGTACTGCTCATGGCCAGTTTTTCAGCATGGCTGCCAAACACAGACTTCACAGCGGCAACTTCCGCCACGTCGCCAACCTGTGTGGAAGTGCCATGGGCATTAATGTAGTCGATGTCGTCCGGGCTCAGCCCGGCATCGCGAATAGCATTGCGCATGGAACGGGCCGCACCATCGCCATCGGAAGGAGGTGAAGTAATGTGATGGGCGTCATCACTCATACCAAAACCAATCACCTCGCCATAAATGGTAGCGCCACGGGCAAGGGCATGATCAAGCTCTTCGAGCACCACAACACCGGCACCGTCGCTCAGCACGAAACCATCGCGGTCCTTATCCCAGGGACGGCTAGCCTTTTCCGGCTCATCATTACGGGTAGACAGCGCCCGCGCGGAAGCAAAACCGGCAATACTGGTGCGTGTAGTCGCCATTTCCGAACCACCGGCCAGCATGACATCGGCGTCGCCATAGGCAATGGTTCGGGCGGCATAGCCAATATTGTGAGTACCGGTAGTGCAGGCCGTTACGATGGCGATATTGGGCCCCTGATATCCGAAACGAATGGCGGTATTACCCGACACCATGTTGATAACGGAAGCAGGCACAAAGAAAGGAGACACCTTGCGGGGACCAGACTGGTGCATCTGAATAACATTCTTTTCAATGTACTCAATACCACCAATACCCGAACCAATAGCGACACCCACCCGTTCGCGATCCAGCTTTTCGAACTGTTCCAGGCCGCTGTCGTCCACCGCCTGCTGAGCGGCAACCAGGCCATAGTGGATAAAGGCGTCCAGCTTGCGGGCTTCCTTGGTGGTCAGATACGGCTCCAGATCCAGGTCTTTAACGCCGCCACCGATACGAGTGCTGTAATCAGTTGCGTCAAACCTGTCAATTGGCCGGATGCCACTGCGCCCGGCACACACACCTTCCCAACTGGCACGGACATCATTGCCTACCGGAGACACCATGCCCATACCCGTGATAACAACCCGTCGCTTGCTCATACCCCTGTCACCCACTGTTCCTTTCAATTACCAGGATTATCAAATTTCGCCCAATAAAAAAGCCGCCCTTCATAAAACTCAAAGGACGGCTTTCTACTGGTTATCTGCTAACTTGCAGACTATCAGGTGTGCGAGACGATGTAGTCAATCGCGTCCTGAACTGCGCCCAGCTTCTCGGCTTCTTCATCAGGAATTTCAGTTTCAAATTCCTCTTCCAGAGCCATAACCAGCTCAACAGTGTCCAGTGAGTCAGCGCCAAGATCCTCTACAAAAGAAGATGTGTTCTGAACCTCGGACTCTTTAACGCCCAACTGCTCACAAACGATCTTCTTAACGCGCTCTTCAACTGTACTCATAATATCCTCACTTTGTGTGTCAACCAGGCAACTCAATGGCCGCCAGTTTAGTTTAAACCCTACCTGCAAACAAGCAGGGATTCATTCCAACATGCAGTGCGGCACAGGGTTGTACAACGGCCTGTAAAACAGGCTCAACCCATGTACATGCCACCATTCACATGAATCGTTTCTCCGGTTACGTAAGCTGCGCCGGCAGATGCCAGAAAAGCCACTACCGAAGCCACCTCTTCGGGTTCCCCAAGGCGACCAGCCGGTATGTTCTCCAGCATGGCATCGCGTTGTTTGTCTTCCAGTTTCTTGGTCATGTCAGTATCAATAAACCCGGGAGCCACACAATTGGCGGTAATGCCCCGATTTGACATCTCCTTGGCCAGGCTGCGGGTAAAGCCTTCAACACCCGCTTTCGCTGCACAGTAATTGCCCTGACCGGGATTTCCCATACTGGCAACCACTGAGCTGACGTTGATAATCCGACCCCAACGAGCCTTCGCCATACCACGAAGAACAGCCTTACTGGTACGGTAAACGCTGGAAAGATTAGTTTCCAGTACTTCTGACCAGTCATCGTCTTTCAATCGCATGAGCAGGTTATCGCGTGTGATTCCGGCATTATTGACCAGAATCAAAGGCGCGCCAGATTGCTCTGTCAACTGCTTCAAACCTGCCTGAATGCTATCTGGTTCGGCAACATTCATTACAATGCCATAACCATTCAGACCGGCTTCTTTAAAGCCTGCGGTAATGGCCTCAGCACCGCCTTCTGATGTGGCTGTACCTACCACCTCGGCACCTTGCCGGCCCAACTCGTGGGCAATAGCCTTGCCGATTCCCCGGCTTGCACCGGTTACCAGCGCTACTTTGCCTTCCAAAGACATAACAGACTCCGTTTAATCAGGACTGGCCAAACGCCTCAATAGCGCTTGTCAGCGAATCGGGATTTTCGATGTTTTGTACCGGGAGCTTGCGGTCGATACGCTTGATGAGACCCGCCAGAACCTTACCGGGGCCGCACTCAACGGCAATACCGGCACCTTCGCCAGTCAGGGCGCGTACAGAATCCGTCCAGAGTACCGGGGAATACAACTGTTTGATCAGGTTCGATTTCAACTCTTTAGCATCGGTAACCGGCCTGGCGTTAACGTTCTGCACAACGGGAATACGAGCGTCGTTGAAGGTCACATCCTCCAGCGCTTCCGCCAACTGCTCGGCAGCTCCCTTCATCAGGGCGCAGTGCGAGGGCACGCTCACCGGCAAAGGCATGGCCTTACGGGCACCCCTGGATTTACAAGCCTCGATGGCCCGTTCAACCGCCGCCGTAGAACCGGCTATAACAACCTGCCCCGGGGCATTGAAGTTGACGGCAGAAACGACATCACCCTGCGCCGCTTCTTCACAGGCAGCAACCACATCGGCGTCTTCCAGACCGATAATTGCAGCCATCTTACCCTCACCGGCAGGCACAGCATCCTGCATGAGCTCGCCACGCAGTTGCACCAGCTTTACTGCTTCTACAAAGTCCAGACTTTCAGCCGCTACCAGAGCGCTGTACTCACCCAGGCTGTGGCCAGCAACAAAATTAGGGCGAGGGCCATCGGCCACACACCACTCACGCCACAGGGCAATGCTGGCAGTCAGCAAAGCCGGCTGGGTAACGGTGGTCTGGTTCAGCTCTTCGGCCGGGCCATGCTGGCACAGATGCCAGAGGTCGTAACCAAGAACGTTGGATGCGTCATCGAAGGTCTCGGTCACCATTGTCCAGGCTTCGGCAGCAGAAAGCATACCGACTGACTGTGACCCCTGACCGGGAAAAATAAATGCTGATTTCATGGGCGGAATCTTATCGTTATCGAAGGGTTGGTTAAGATTAGCCAAAAGTACAATTAAGGCTAATTATCCCTGAATACGGGGCAGATTGCGGGCCGACTTTAGTCTCAAGAATGCCATGATCCATTAAACCATCAGGTCGTCTAACCGCTCATTGATGCGCTGGGGCACCTCCAGCTCCACTTCGCGCACAGCCTGATCGATCGCGGCGCGCATGGCACGTTCATTGGCATTGCCATGGCTTTTTATCACCACACCCTGCAGCCCCAGCAGGCTGGCGCCGTTATGGCGCGAAGGATCCACAAGACGCAGCAACCGACCGACAATCGGCCGTGCCAGCAAACCAACGAAGCGCCCATAAAGCGAGCGAGTAAAAGCCTGCTCCATCAGCTCGATCAGCAAACCAGCAACACCCTCACCTGTTTTCAGCGCAATATTGCCGACAAAGCCGTCACAGACTACAACATCGGCAACGTCCCTAAACAGGTCGCTGCCCTCGACATAGCCGATATAGTTCAGGGTTTCACACTGGGCCAGCATATGAGATGCCAGGCGCACCTGCTCGTTACCCTTGATCTCTTCCTCGCCGACGTTCAACAACGCAACGCGAGGCTCAGGCTGACTGCAGATTGCGGTCGCCATCAAAGAGCCCATCAAGGCGTACTGATACAGGTTTTCTGCCGTGGAATCGACATTGGCCCCGAGATCCAGAACATGACACCGGCCACGAAGCGAAGGAATCAGTTTGGCGATCGCGGGCCGCTCAATACCCGGATACATACGGATGATTGAGCGCCCGAAAGCCATCAACGCACCGGTATTTCCGGCACTGACACACCCCTGGGCTTCGTTATCGCGCACCAGCCCCAGAGCAATGGCCATGGAAGAATTTCTTTTATGGCGAAGCGCATGAGACGGTCGCTCATTCATCTTCACCACATCTGCCGCTTCAACAATGCGAATTCTTGCATGGCCATCACGCAACAAGGCCTCAAGCTCGCTCCGTATTCCTACCAGAACGATACTCAAGGCCTCGTTTTCACGTACTGCTTCCAGAGCAGCAGGAACTACCACTGCGGGACCGTGGTCGCCGCTCATGGCATCAATAGCTATGGTGACCGACGTACTCACCGTTCTTCCATGAGCCATGATTCAGAAGCAGATCCTGACGAAATCACTCGTCGGAAGCTTCTACAACCTGCTTACCACGATAGAAACCGTCTGGAGACACGTGGTGACGACGATGAATCTCGCCGGTGGTTGCATCGGTAGACAGAGTGGCAGTGCTCAGCGCGTCGTGTGAACGGCGCATGCCACGCTTGGAACGGGTTTTGCGATTCTTCTGTACAGCCATGATTATGCTCCTGACCTTTTTACGAAAACGTTAGTGCTTTGTGGTCTTGAGGCCCGCCAGCACACTGAACGGGTTATCCTCGCGATTCTTCGCCTCAGGCTCATCGGGTTTCTGTTCAGGCTCAAGCGCCTCCAGATCCTCTTTTGCCGGGCAGTCTTGCCGCTCGTGCAACGGAAAGGGCGGCAACACCAGAAGCAACTCGTCTTCTATCATTGCCCACAAATCCGCATTGAAATCTTCCACCGGAAATGGCTCGAGAACCTTGGGAAGCCGCTGCGCCTGTTCATCGCTGGTTACAAAACCCAACTCGAAGTGTGACTCCAGAACTGTCTGCATCCCGCTCAGGCAACGCTGACACTCCAGAACCACTGGCGCGGACAATTCGCCCGACACAACCCTGCGACGCTCACTGTCCATAAAGAAGGACAAGGTCACGCGGCACTCGCTGCCTTCCTGCAAACCCGGAACTGCCTCACGAAAACGAGAAAGACCCAGAAGCGGGACTACCCCCTCCAGGGTTACGTTTTGCTCCGCCAACCGGTAAGGGTCAACGAATTTTGGCAGTTCAGCATTCGGCGCTTCAGACATAGGCGCGCAATTTTAGGGACGAGGCGGCCCAGTGTCAAAGACTTAATGGACTTTCTGCCAGGCCCTTGCCTTTAGATAGGGGTATTTTACGATACAGGTACCGACAAAACACAAACTCCCTGAACGAAGCCTCCTTATGACCCATCCGGATATTGTACTCGCCTCTTCATCGCCTTACCGGAAAAGCCTTCTGGCAAGACTGGAACTGCCCTTTCGTTGCGCCAGCCCGGACATCGATGAAACAGCATTGCCCGGAGAAGCTGCCGAAGCCCTCGCCATTCGGCTCGCGGCCAGCAAAGCCAGGGCTCTGGCAGAAGACAACCCGGAAAGCCTGATCATCGGCTCTGATCAGGTTGCTGCCCTGCCAGACGGATCCATTCTGGGCAAGCCGGGCAGCCACCAACAGGCCAAAGCCCAACTGGCCAGATCCAGCGGCCAGTGCGTGGAGTTCCTGACCGGCCTGGCGCTATTGGACACCCGCAGCGACATTCTGAAAACCTGCTGCGAGAGGTTTGAGGTAAATTTCCGGACACTCTCAGACGAGGAAATCGAAGGCTACCTGCGCAAGGAGCAACCTTACGACTGCGCCGGCAGCTTCAAGATGGAAGGCCTGGGCATCGCCCTGTTCAGCAGCCTGAACGGGCGAGACCCCAACAGTCTTGTGGGCCTGCCATTGATAGCACTGAACGATCTGCTCAGGGAATCCGGCATCAACCCACTACTTAACCCGTGACAGAATAATCTGCCCGGGCTTTTCACGATCAACGGAGCTCGAGCCGGGACTCCATCAACTGATTGGCCACGCCTTCGCCAACCGACACACCCAGTTGATCCACCAGTTCCCGGAACGGCGATTTGCCGCGGGTATAGTCAACCAGGGTTTCCTGACCCACCAGCTGACGCGCCACCCAGGAAGTGCTGCCCAGGCCATCAATCAGGCCCAGCTCCAGGGCCTGCTCGCCACTCCAGACCAGCCCACTGAACAACTTGTCGTTATCGCTCAGACGATCGCCCCGCCCTTCCTTGACGGCCTCGATAAATTGCTGGTGAGTGTTCTCCAGAACGCTCTGCCAGAAATCCACCTCTTCTTGCTGTTCCGGTGAAAACGGGTCGAGAAATGCCTTGTTATCACCCGCCGTATAAAGCCGGCGGTCAACACCCACCTTGTCCATCAGGTCGGTAAAACCGAAACCACCAGCCACAACCCCGATCGAACCCACCAGACTGGCGCGATTGGCGTAGATTTCATCCGCAGCTGCGGCAATATAGTAGGCACCCGATGCGCCGATATCGGAAATCACGGCATAGAGCTTCTTATCGGGATACTCATCGCGCAGGCGCAACATTTCGTCATAGATATACCCGGCCTGCACCGGACTGCCACCGGGGCTGTTAATGCGCATGACAACCGCACGAGAATTCCCCGCCTCAAAAGCCGAGCGCAATGCACCCACAATATTGTCAGCGCTCGCCAGCTCGTCATCAGCAATGGGGCCATTAACCTCAACCACCGCCGTGTGAGCTTCAGCCGACATTTGCACATCGCCGCCCAGCGGGGACCGGATAAAGAACAGCAGGGCAATCAGGTACCCGAACGTCAACAACTTGAAGAAAATACCCCAACGCCGGCTGCGGCGCTGCTCTGCCTGCAGCGACATCACCAGCTTTTCAATCAGCTTCCAGTCACGACCGGACTCAGGCGGCATCGCCGGCTTTTTCTGGCCGAACAGACCACGCTTTCCGGTCGGCTTCTCCTGCTCCGGCTCGGCTGGTTTGTCACCCCATTCCGGCGGCTTATCCGATTCCCAATCACTCATTCGTCATTCCTTTTCAGACATAAAGACAAAATCAAAGGCCAAGAACCCGGCGCAGCTCATCGACAGAGCTGACCACGGCGTGCGGATTGTACTGCCCCAGCACATCGCGTTTGTGAACGCCCCACTCCACACCAATGGAGGGCATCCCGGCCCGCTGCGCCATCTCAAGATCGTAACGGGTGTCGCCAATCATCACTGCCTCTTCAGGCCTGTGACCATGAAAAGCCAGGATCTCCTCAAGCATCAGCGGATCCGGCTTGGAGCGCGTTTCATCAGCACAGCGGGTAATCTGGAAATGATGCCCCAGACCACTGCTCGTCAGAGCCCCTTCCAGGCCACGACGACTCTTGCCGGTGGCGACCGAACAGGCCCGGCCATCGGCCCGAATATCAGCCACCACCTGAGCCATACCCTCAAAGACATTCTGCGGGCTGGTCTGTTTCATAAAGAAGTAGCGGGCGTAACCTTCACGCATCCTCTGGACATCCTCCGGCTCGATGCCCGGATACAATCGCTCCAGCGCCTCAACAATCCCGAGACCGATAATATCCCGATAAGCCGCTTGCTCCAGTGCCGGAAAGCCCAGCTCCGTCGCCGCCTGATGCAGGCTGTCAGCAATATGGTCGACAGAGTCGATCAGGGTGCCGTCCCAGTCAAAAATTACGAGCTTCACATTCATTGACTACTACCTTGGTTACGCTGCCCGAGGGCCCGAAGCACATTGCTGAACGCGTCGTCATAAGGCGCCTCCAGAGTCATTGCCTGCTCAGATCCCGGCAACCGGAATTCCAGTGCCTGCGCATGCAGCATCAGCCTCTGGCCGCCAACCGCGCGAAAAGCCTTCAGGCTGGCATCATCCATGTATTTATCATCACCGGCAATCGGGTGGCCGGCCCAGGCCGCATGCACCCGAATCTGATGAGTGCGACCGGTCACCGGAGACGCATCCACCAGACTGTAGCCCTGAAAGCGTTTCAGACATTTGAACAATGTCAGCGATTCCTTGCCTTCAGGACTGACCTTCACCCGCCTTTCACCGTTCGGCATTTCATAGCGCAACAACGGCTCCGCCACCTTTTTCGTTTTTGCCGGCCAGTCACCCGCTACCAGCGCATGGTAATGCTTACGAATCCGCTTGTTGCGCAGTTCATCCTGCAGAAAACGTAATGCCGAGCGCTTTCTGGCCACCATCACCAGGCCGGACGTGTCCCGGTCCAGCCGGTGCACCAGCTCCAGAAACTTCGCCCGTGGCCGCGCAGCGCGCAGCACCTCAATCAACCCGAAACTCAGCCCGCTACCACCATGAACAGCAATGCCCGAAGGCTTGTTAACCACCAACATGTCATCGTTCTCAAACACCACCGCAGATTCCATCACCGCCTGCACACGGTCACCCGGTTTCGGCTGCTCCGGCTTGCTTTGCTGCACAACCGGCGGAATGCGCACTACATCGCCAGCCTGCAGCCGGGAACTCTGCTTCACCCGGCCTTTATTTACCCGCACTTCGCCCTTGCGAATAATGCGATAAACAACACCCTTGGGCACACCCCGCAGCCTCGCCATCAGGAAATTGTCCACCCGCTGGCCCGCCATATCCTCATCCACCGTCACCCACTGCACCTTGGTCTGCACCGGGCCAGGCGCGACACTGGCGGCCGGCTTCCGTGGGTCCTGCCCGCCCAGCCTGGGCTTGCCTTGAGAGGGCGGCGACTTGCGTGATCTGGAAGGCTTATTGCGAGACTGGGGCTTGCGCGACATGAGAAACCTTGTGTCGGGATAAAACGCAGGATTGAACGGCCAGAGTCAAACTGTTATATTCGGGCGTGCTCTGTCGTTTGTCTACGGCCTGACGAACTCTGGTCAGAAGCCGGAGCGACAGCAGTATACCGACACTGATAAAGAGTTTGAACGCTGCCACCCAATCATTACCGGGTACAGCCAGAAACACGCTTCCGACCCCCGTTCAGATCCAGAGAGACTGAAACCGGCCCGGGAGCAGAAGTAACCGACCGGAAAACCGTCGGGCGACATCGCGAAGAATCATTGCCACGCAAAGCCGGGCCGTCCATCAAACCAATACGACGTGAGACCCAGGCCTTTGTGTGAACCTGAAAACGGATATTATGCGTCAACAGACACGTACCCTGTTCGGTCCCGACCTGCCTGATCGCAGGCAGATCGTCACTGGTGGTCTCAGATCCGCTGGATCAAACCCCAAAAGGGATTGATCCGTCTGGCCGCCGGCCTCCCTGCACTATCAGGGCCCGCGGCACGCACATCCCGCTTCGCTGATGCGAGCTCCCCCGGTTTTCTGTCACTAACAGACGACAGGAACCCTTTCTTTCCATGAAAAGAATGCTGATCAATGCAACCCATCCCGAAGAGTTGCGCGTAGCCCTGGTAGACGGCCAAAGACTGTTCGATCTGGACATCGAATCCAGTTCCCGCGAACAGAAAAAGGCCAACATTTATAAAGGCCGCATCACCCGTGTTGAGCCCAGCCTGGAAGCCGCCTTTGTCGACTTCGGCGCTGACCGCCACGGCTTTTTGCCGCTCAAGGAAATCTCCAAAGACTACTTCAAGAAATCCCCGGGCCAGATCGAAGGCAAAATCAACATCAAGGATGTTGTCTCCGAAGGCCAGGAAGTTATCGTTCAGGTCGATAAAGAAGAGCGCGGCAATAAAGGCGCCGCCCTCACCACCTTTGTCTCCCTGGCTGGCCGTTACCTGGTGCTGATGCCCAACAACCCTCGTGCAGGCGGCATCTCCCGCCGCATTGAAGGCGACGAGCGGGCACAGCTTAAAGACGCCATGAACGATGTCCAGACCCCGAAAGGCATGGGCATCATCGTGCGTACCGCCGGCATCGGCCGTACCACCGAAGAACTCCAGTGGGATCTGGACTACCTGGTCCAGTTCTGGGAAGCCATTACCCAGGCCTCTGAAGAGCGTAAAGCCCCGTTCCTGATTCACCAGGAAAGCAACGTCATCATTCGCGCCGTACGCGATTACCTCCGCCAGGACATCGGCGAAGTGCTGATTGACTCCGAAACCGTGCACGAAGATGTGCTCAGCTTCGTACGCGCCGTGATGCCCACCTTCGAAAACAAGATCAAGCTGTACAAGGACGAGATTCCCCTGTTCAGCCGGTACCAGATCGAAGGCCAGATCGAGACCGCCTTCCAGCGGGAAGTAAAACTCCCCTCCGGCGGCTCCATCGTGATCGACCCCACCGAAGCGCTGGTTTCCATCGACATCAACTCCTCGCGCGCCACCAAGGGCCAGGACATCGAAGAAACCGCGCTGCAGACCAACCTGGAAGCGGCCGAAGAAATCGCCCGCCAGCTGCGCCTGCGTGACATGGGCGGCCTGGTGGTCATCGACTTTATCGACATGACCCCGGCACGCCACCAGCGTGAAGTGGAACAGAAAATGCGCGAAGCTCTGGAAATTGACCGGGCCCGCGTACAGGTCGGCAAGATTTCCCGTTTCGGCCTGCTGGAAATGTCCCGCCAGCGCCTGCGTCCGTCTCTGGGTGAAACCCGCAGCGAAGTCTGCCCCCGCTGTGAAGGCCAGGGCACCATTCGTGGCATCGAATCGCTGGCGCTTTCCATCATGCGCCTGATCTACGAAGAGTCCTCCAAGGAAAAGACCGCTGAAGTCCGCGCCGTTGTGCCGGTATCCGTGGCCACCTTCCTGCTCAACGAGAAACGCAAGCAGCTGGCCGATATTGAAGCCCTGCAAAAGGTTTCCGTTGTGGTTGCGCCAGTTCCGAATATGGAAACGCCGCACTTCGAGATTCTGCGCCTGCGTCAGGACGAAGCCACACCAGAGCACATTTCCAGCCATCAGGTGGCTCAGGAATATAACGAGCGGGAAGAAGACACCTCGCCCGAAGCACCGAACACCGAAAAGCCGGTACGCGAACAGGCAGCGGTCAAGGCGATCCGTCCTTCGGCGCCCGCGCCCTCTGCCGCACCTGCGCAGAAAGCGGCAGCTGCCAACGAGCCTGAAGAAGGCCTGTTCCGTAAACTGGGCAAGAAAATTGCCGATTTCTTCCGCGACGAAGAGGAAGAAAGCAGCGATCAGGAACGCAATGCAGCCAACCGCAATCGTACCGATGACCGCCGCAATCAGCGTCAGGACCGTCGTAAATCACGCGTAGCTCGTGACGACCAGGGCTCTGGCGGCAACGGCAACAACAACCGCAGCGGTAGTGATCGTCGCCAGGGTGGCCAGCAAAACCGTAACGACGACAACAATCGTGGTCGTAGCCGTGGTGGTCGCAACAACCAGAATCGCCAGAACCAGCAAGACAAACCTGCTGATAACAAAGCCGGCGATAACAAAGGTAACGACACCAAAGGCGGAGACAACAAGGGCAACGACAACCGCAAGCGCGGCCCGAATCGCAACCGTCCGCAGCGTGACCAGAAAGATTCGAAAGATCCGAAGGATCAGAAGGACACTCGCGAGCAGCAGGACACCGCCAAAGGTGGCAACAACGACAAACCCGCTGGCGATGACAAAAACCGCAAGCCGCGTCGCTCGCGCAACCGTGATGGTTCTCCGTCAGAAAACCCGGCCTCTACCCCGGCAGCACGCAAAGCCGAGCGTTCTGACAAGCATCAGAAGGACACTCAGCCGGAAAGCGTTGTCCAGGCGGAAGTAGCCGCTGAAGAAAAGTCAGACAGCAGCAAAGACGTGAACGAAGGCGGCCGCAACAACAAGCCGGCCAGTCGCAAGCGTAAGCCGTCGCAGAAGGCCGATAACGGCAACAAAGCCGAAACAACGGACAAGCCTGACGAAAACGTCGCGCCGTCAGACAAAACCAAAGCTGAGCCTGAAAAGCCGGCACAGACAGAGTCGGAAGCGCCAGCAACGTCTGAACCGAAAGCCGAAACTGCGCCAAAAGCAGAAGACGCTCCGGCAGAGACAAAGCCGCAGGCCAAAGCAAAGCCTAAACCGAAGCCCGAGCCAAAAGCTGAAGCAAAACCTGCCGAGGCTGAACAACCGGTGACGGAAGAGCCTGCACAGGCCGCGGAGAAGCCGGAACCTGCTCCTGCAAAGGCTGAAGCTGAAGAAAAACCTGCAAAAGCAGAACAACCTGAGAAGGCCGAAAAGCCAGAGCAGGACGAGAAGCCAAAGCAGGAAGAAAAACCACAACCGGCAGAGCCGGCTGCTGAAAAGCCAGCCAAAGCCGAGAAGCCAGAGCCAACTGAAGACAAAGCAGAGCAACCCAAAGCGGCCGAGCCTGCTGCTGAGCAAACGGCAAAGCAGGATGCCACCAAAACCGCTGAAACTGTCGACGTACCGGTAACCCCGGGGCGCGCCTACAACGACCCACGGGAAGTCCGTAAGCGCCAACGCGCAGCAGAAGCAGCCAAGAAGGCCGGGAGCAATTGATCATGTTGAGCAATTCGGACATCGAAGCGCTGGAAGATATTCTCTTCGCTGAACCCTGGGGCGATCACGCCCTCGACTTCTTCGGGTTCCACGGAGTGGTATGCGCCAGCGTTATCGGGCCGGTCAGCCTGCAGGCGGAAGACCTCTTCCGCCTGGCCACAGGCACCGATACCCTGCCGGACGGCGGGGTACCGGATATCTTCTCCCACTGCGCGCAGCAACTGGGCCAGGACATGGCTCACGCCCTGGACATGGGCCAGCCCCTGGAACTTCCGGAGCCGGAAGACGGCGATCCCATGAACGCCCTGGAAAACTGGTGTGCAGGCTTTGTCGACACCTTCCTGGAGCATGAGGAAAGCTGGCTGGAAGCCGCTGATGAGGAAGAAGTGGCTGACCTGATGGTGCCAATGCTTACACTGTCAGGGTTGTTCGAGGATGAAGACTTCCAGAAGGTACGAGACGACGAGAAGCTGTCCGGGCGCATGGCCGACGCCATCCCGGATTCGCTGACCGATCTGTACCTGCTGTTTCACGCACCGGACTGAGCCTCAGCTCGGTACCGGTTGCCGAAAACAATGCCAGACGGGCGTCAGCCCCTCTGGCATTTTCATTATCCGGCCAAGCTCACACCAGGGCGCACCCGGAAAGTGAAAATCACTGCCCTGAGAGGCCAGCAACTCCTCCCGACGCGCCAGTTCGGCAACAAACCCCAGATCCCCGCTGGATTGCCCGGCAACCGACACTTCGATGCCTTGCCCCCCGGCTTTTCGGAAATCCGACGTCAGCGCCCGTAATTTAGTGGCTGTAAGCCGATACTTACGCGGATGCGCCAACACGGCAATACCGCCGGCAGCGCCAATCCATTCAACCACCTCATGCAACTCGGGCCAGCAGGCTTTGACATCACCGGGCTTACCGGTGCCCAGGTAACGCTTGAAGGCGTGGGCCGTGCGCGGTACCACACCGGCATCCACCAGCACCCGGGCAAAATGGGGGCGCCCAGGCACATCGCCACCAGCGTATTCCGTGGCCCTGGCCAGTAGATCATCTACTTTCAGTTTCTCGAGCTTGTCGGCGATCAGCCGGGCTCGCCGCCAGCGATTTTCGTTCTGCTGCGCCAGCGCCTTCAGGAAAGCTTCATCATGATGATCGAAATCCAGCCCCACCACGTGAATGGTGTTGCTCCGCCAAACGCAGGAAAGCTCAATCCCGTTCACCAGGGTCAGGCCTTCAGCTTCTGCGGCCTCTCTGGCAGCGCTCAGACCATCAATGGTGTCATGGTCTGTCAATGCCAGGTGCGTTACGCCTTTCTCGGCTGCACGGGCAACCAGCGCGGCAGGCGTCAACTCGCCGTCAGAGGCGGTGCTGTGGCAGTGCAAGTCAATGCATGGTGTCAGGTCTTGAGGTATAGTCACAAACATCCCGGATAAGTGTCTGGTAAGACCAGCAGTGTAGCAGTGCTGGTAACGCCACCATACCAGCAAACACCATTGGCTCAGGAGAACCTATGTATTACGCCATTATCAGCGAAGATGTCGTCGACAGCCTGCGCTTGCGCAAAGAGGCCCGGCCGGCCCACCTTGCCCGCCTTGAAGCCCTGAAAGAGGATGGCCGCCTGCTGGTTGCCGGACCACACCCGGCTATCGATTCACCGGACCCGGGCGAGGCCGGATTCAGCGGAAGCCTGGTCATTGCTGAATTTGAATCCCTCGAGCAGGCACAACAATGGGCCGATGACGACCCCTATGTGGAAGCCGGGGTTTATCAATCCGTAACAGTGAAGCCTTATAAGGTGGTTCTGCCCTGAAACCAGGCGCCGACTGCATCACATAAGCGGCAGCATGAGCGGATCGTAACCCTGCCCCGCTTGTATGGTTTCAGTCATGTGACAGAATTGCAGTCTGAATCCATCACCATCAGTTAACATCAGGAAAGTAACCCGTGACTCCGCTCCGCTCGATCTTCACCTTTGCGCTCATTATCAGTTCGATTTCGGTTGCGCAGGCCCGCACCGTTTGGGTAGACGATCAACTCTACCTGCCTTTGCGCTCCGGCGCCGGCACTCAGTATCGAATCATCCAGAATGCTATGCCCAGCGGTACACCGCTGGAAGTCCTGGAGGTCGGCACCGACTATACTCGGGTAAGATCGCCGAGTGGCAACGAGGGGTGGGTCGCCAATCAGTACCTGAGCGAAGAGCCTATTGCCGCAGATTTGCTCGAAGATGCTCGAAATGAACTGCAAGCCGCCCGGCAACAAGTCACCGAGCTGAACAGCGAACTCGATGAAGTCACTGAACAACGCGACAGCCTGCAAAATGCCGAAAATAACCTCTCCAGCCGCGCTGAAGAGCTACAGGCTGAGCTGACGCGTATCAAGAACGTTGCGGCAGACTCCCTCAACCTGGAACGGCGCAACAAAGAACTGGTGCAGGAAAACCAGAAACTGAGCGACAACCTGGAAGTACTCACTGCTGAAAACGAGCGTCTGGAAGGCAGCAAAGAATCCGACTTCATGTTGCTGGGTGCCGGGCTGGTGCTTGGCGGCGTGTTGCTCGCGCTGGTCATCCCGATGCTCAAGCCAAGCCGAAAAAACGACAACTGGGCGTAAACCTCATGCAAGACTATGCGGAAAAACGGGATTTCCACCGGATGCGGGTAGACGCCCACATCCACATTACCGACAGCCAGGGTGAAAGCGTGGTCGGCATCTGCCGTGACCTCAGCGCAACGGGCATGCAACTGTCCGTAAGTCGCCCCTTTACCATGGGAGAGACCCTCAGCACACGTCTGGAGTCAGCGGGTGGGCCAACCTCTGCCCTGGAAACAGAGTGCGAGGTGATTCGCTGTGAAGCGACTGATGACGGGTACCTGTTAGGCGTAACCATCATTCAGGTCACGCAATAAAAAACGGCGGCTCCAGGAGCCGCCGTTTTTGTTCAACCTGCCTGAAAAGCGCTGGTTTCTTACACCAGGGGCTTTTCAGACACGACAATACCGTTGTTGTCGGCGTACACGTAATGGCCGGGATGGAAGGTCACCCCGTGGAAAGTGACCGGCACGTCCAGGTCACCAATGCCACGTTTTGGCGTTTTGCGTGGCACCGTACCCAACGCCTGTACACCAAGACTGGTCGCACCAATTTCGTCGACATCGCGAATACAGCCATAGATGATCAACCCGGCCCAGCCATTCTGGGCGGCTTTTTCAGCCAGCATATCGCCCAGCAGGGCGTTGCGCTTTGAGGCGCCGCCGTCTACGACCATCACCCGACCGTTACCCGGCAGACCCACCTGCTCTTTGACTACCGAGTTGTCCTCGTGGCATTTCACGGTCACGATCTCGCCGCCAAACTGACGAACGCCACCGTAGTTGTTGAAGCCAGGCTCTACCACCTGCACTTCCGGAAACTCGTCACACAGATCCGGAGTAATAATCTTGCTCACGTTGTTGCTCTCCTTTTCGTGAAATGGTCGTGTTTAATCGGTTTTTTCGTCCGCCAGGAAGAACCATGTATCCATCACCGAATCCGGGTTCAGGGATACGGAATCGATACCGTGCTCCATCAGCCACTTGGCCAGATCCGGGTGGTCCGACGGCCCCTGGCCACAGATCCCCACGTATTTGCCGGCGCGGTTACAAGCCTGAATGGCATTGGCCAACAGCTTTTTCACCGCCTCATCACGCTCGTCGAACAGATGCGCAATAATGCCGGAATCCCGGTCCAGCCCCAGAGTCAGCTGGGTAAGATCGTTGGAACCAATGGAGAAGCCGTCAAAGTGCTCCAGGAACTCGTCAGCCAACAGGGCGTTGGCCGGCAGTTCACACATCATGATTACACGCAGGCCGTTCTCACCACGCTTGAGGCCGTTCTGGGCCAACAGATCAATTACCTGCGCGGCTTCACCCACGGTGCGCACAAACGGCACCATCACTTCCACGTTGGTCAGGCCCATCTCGTCGCGCACCCGTTTCAAGGCGCGGCATTCCAGTTCAAAGCAGTCCTGGAAGGTGTCAGAAATATAGCGCGATGCGCCGCGGAAGCCGAGCATCGGGTTTTCTTCGTCCGGCTCGTACAGAGTGCCGCCGATCAGGTTGGCATATTCATTGGATTTGAAATCCGACAACCGCACAATCACTTTTTTCGGGGAAAACGCCGCGGCCAGTGTGGAAATACCTTCCACCAGCTTGTCGACATAGAAGTCCACCGGAGAGGCGTAACCGGCAATGCGCTTTTCGACAGTCTGTTTGATATCAGCCGGCAGGCCGTCAAAATTGAGCAGGGCTTTGGGATGCACGCCGATCATGCGGTTGATCATGAACTCCAGTCGGGCCAGGCCCACGCCTTCGTTGGGCAGAGCCTGGAAATCAAACGCTCGGTCCGGGTTGCCCACGTTCATCATGATCTTGAACGGGATCTCCGGCATGGAATCAACGGTATTCTCGCGCAGCTCATAATCCAGCGCGCCGTCATAAATCATGCCGGTATCGCCTTCAGCGCAGGACACGGTCACTTGCTGGCCGTCTTTCAACAGGTCTGTGGCTTCACCACAACCCACAACGGCCGGAATTCCCAGCTCGCGGGCGATGATCGCGGCGTGGCAGGTACGGCCACCACGGTCGGTGACAATCGCTGACGCGCGTTTCATCACCGGTTCCCAGTCCGGGTCGGTCATGTCGGTAACCAGTACATCGCCTGGCTGTACCCGGTCCATTTCGCCAATGCTGTCAACCACTCGCACGGGGCCACTACCAATCTTGTGGCCGATACTGCGGCCTTCCACCAGCACCTTGCCGGTTTCTTTCAGCAGGTAGCGCTCCATCACGTTGGCACCAACCCGGCTCTTGACCGTTTCCGGACGGGCCTGAACGATGTAGATACCACCATCGTCGCCATCTTTGGCCCACTCGATATCCATCGGGCGGCCATAGTGTTTCTCGATAATCATGGCCTGTCTGGCCAGCTCTTCCACTTCCGCATCGGTAATGGAGAACCGGTTACGGTCTTCCTGCTCGACCTTCACCGTTTCAACATACTGCCCGTGACCCGGCTCGGAATGGTAGACCATCTTGATGGCCTTGCTGCCCAGGTTGCGCCGCAGCACCGCCGGACGGCCCGCCGCCAGAGTCGGTTTGTGCACGTAGAATTCGTCAGGGTTAACGGCCCCCTGCACCACGGTTTCGCCAAGGCCGTAAGAAGAGGTAATAAACACGGCATCGCGGAAACCGGATTCGGTATCCAGAGTAAACATAACGCCGCTGGAAGCCGTTTCACTGCGCACCATGGCCTGGATGCCGGCCGAGAGCGCCACCAGTTTGTGATCAAAACCGTGATGAACCCGGTAAGAAATCGCGCGGTCGTTAAACAGGGAAGCAAACACTTCCTTCACCGAGTGACGAACCTGCTCCAGCCCCACCACGTTCAGGAAGGTTTCCTGCTGACCAGCAAAGGAAGCATCCGGCAGATCTTCTGCCGTAGCCGAGGAACGCACGGCCACCGCCATGTTTTCGTTGCCCTTTTGCAATTTGGCAAAGGATTCTTTCAGAGCGTTGTCGAGCACTTCGGGAAACGCCGTGTCAACCACCCACTGGCGAATCTGAGCGCCCACCCGGGCCAGCTCATTAACGTCGTTTACATCAAGAGCATCCAGTGCTTCGTCGATACGGTCTTTCAGGCCATCAGTGGCCAGGAACTCCCGGTACGCATGGGCGGTGGTGGCAAAACCACCCGGGACACTGACACCGGCATTGGCGAGATTACTGATCATTTCACCAAGCGAGGCATTTTTGCCCCCAACCCGGTCGACATCATTCATTCCCAGGTGATCAAACCAGATAATGTAATCTTCCAAAGCGTGTCTCCCTTGAATCTGAGTGGCGCAGCATCTCGAATATGCGGTGTATGATACTGTAACCTGCGGAATTTACCTAGGGAGCCACATCAAGACTCCCGGCAATCAGCCAGAACCGGATCGGATATCGCCATGAAACGAACTGCTTTTTTTATCTCGGACGGCACCGGCCTGACAGCGGAAGCGCTCGGGCACGCGCTACTCGCACAATTCGAGAAAATAGATTTCGAAAAAATAACCGTGCCTTACGTAGACGATGAAGACAAGGCCCAGGAGCTGGTGAAGCGCATTAACACAGCCGCAGAAGCATCCGGCGTGCGGCCACTGGTGTTCGACACCATCGTAAACAAAGACATCCGGCGGCTGATCGACACCTCCGAGGGTTTCATGATCGACATCTTCGGCACTTTCCTCAGCCCCCTGGAGCATGAGCTGGAGTCCTCGTCGTCTTATACGGTGGGCAAATCTCACTCAATCAACAATGAAAGCAGCTACGAGCGTCGCATAGAGGCCGTCAACTTCGCCCTCGACAACGACGACGGTGCGCGCACCCGCCACTACGCGGACGCCGATCTGATCCTGGTAGGCGCCTCACGCAGCGGCAAAACGCCCACCTGCCTGTACCTGGCACTGCAGTATGGCATCAAGGCCGCCAACTACCCGATTACCGAAGAAGACCTGGACGACCAGAAGCTGCCAGCGGCTCTACGCCCGCACCGGGAAAAGCTTTTCGGTCTGACCATCGAACCCGAGCGCCTGGCCACCATTCGTAACGAGCGACGCCCTAATTCCCGCTACTCTTCCATGAAACAGTGCATGCTGGAAATTGAAGAAATCGAGCTGATGTACAAGCGAGAGCGTATTGCCTACCTGAACACCACCGCCTACTCGGTGGAAGAAATTTCCACGCGCATCATGGTGTCCACCGGCCTCAAACGGCACCGCTGATCAGTGAAACGGGCACAAAAAAGGGGCGGAAGATGTTGAGTCTTCCGCCCCTTTTTTATTTACCGGCTGGCCCTCACGGACCTGCCGGCGCTTACAGCTCCTGAATGCTCAGGCCCAGCTCCTCGGCTGCGGCCCGGTTTTCAGGGCTGGTCACCACAGCAACATTGGCGTTTTCCGGCTTCAGCCAGGCATCAGCCGCCCGGCGCATATCGTCCAGAGTGACGGACAATACCCGCTCGCGGAACCGTTCCCGCTGCTGCGGGGTGCGGCCAAACAGCTTGTCATGATAGGCATGACGGGCCGCGCCGGCCGGTGAGCGGGGCCGATCCAGCCCACCAATAACACCCAGAATGGCCTCTTCCAGCTCCTGTTCGTCGTGTTCTTCGGTGCGCAGCCAGTCCAGGGAGGCATCGAAGTCGTCCAGGGTTTCGCCCAGACGCGGGTCACGATAAGAGAAGAAGCGGAACACCCCGGTTACGCTGTCCTGGCCGGCACCGCCACCATAAGCGCCACCTTTTTCGCGAATCGCGCGGTGCAGATACCCGTTACGCAGGAATCCGCCAAGCACCGTCAGCGCCGCCGCATCCGGATGATCCACCGGTACCGTGGGATAAGCCTTGGCACAGAAATTCACCTGGGTTGAAGTCAGCCAGGCTTCACGAGTGGTGTAGTTTACCGGGGCCATGCGCCAGTGGCCTTCGCCGCCGGCTGGTTCGCCATGCCAGCAGGTTTTCAGCTCATCCAGCATAGGCGCGGCCTGCTCGTCTTCACCAATCAACAGGAACTCCCGCTTCTGGTTGCGGATGCGATCATGCAGCGCCTGGAGCTTGCCGCAGAACTCCGCGAGCCCCTGCTCATCATTCAGCACCGCATCCAGATCTTTGGTAGCCTTGATCGCCGCCAGCCCGCCAATCCGGTACGCCAGCCAGGAACCGGCACTCAGGCCCTGAGCCGCAGCACTCATGGCCAGCGCGTGGCCGTTACCGGTCACTGACTGCTCACGACGGGTGCGGATCTGGGCAATAATTTCCCGGATGCGCTCTTGCTCATCAAACCGGGCACCGGTGTATACATCTTTGAGCAGTTGGGTCAGTTCGGCACGGTTACGCGCCAGCGCTTTGCCGCTGAAGATCAGGTAACCGGACAGAGCCTGAACATCGTCAATGCGGCCCTTGGCGGTCAAAGCAGCACCAATCCCACCAGATTCGGCGGAAATGCGGTCCTGCATCTGCAGGTAATCCAGTTCACCGCAGCCCACTTCGGAAATCAGCGTGGCGTAGTACGGCAGCATTAACAGCTCTTCTTCAGACAGCTCCGGCAGTGGCAGCACCACCTGCTGGTAAATCAGACCGTTGGTGCCGCTGGAATAGATAGTGGCTCCGGTTTCGGCATCATACTCGCCTTCCGGCTCAGGACGCTGAAGCGGCACATCTTCCAGACCGACTTTCGGCAGGATGGAATCGTCATCTTTGCGCAGCTGGCGCTCTTCCAGCGCCTTTGCCTGGTCAACAATGCTCTGCGCTTCAGCTTCGCTCAGGCTGGCTTTGCGTTCCGCCAGCGCGTCCTTGATGGCCTGCTGACGGCGGCTTTCCAGCTTTTCGTCCGGGCGCAGTGTCAGGGTCACGCGGTGCGGGTTTTCCAGCAGCTTGCGGCGCACCAGGTTCGGCACGTAGGCCGGATCTTTAATCTTCTCACGCAAGGTGGTCAGTGCCGGCTCGAGATCCAGCGTATCCACAGGATCACCACCGTGCACCATCGGCGAAATCGCGTTCATGATCAGCTGGAGGCCATAGGGGCCCTGATCACCGGCAATCTCGCGCTGATGCAGCTCCAACTGGTGCAGAATGGCTTCCAGCCGCTCCGGGCTGACACCCTCTTCCACCACTTTGTGCAAGGTGGACTCCACCAGAGCTTCAAAATCGGCCCGGCATTCGGGTTCAGTGCCTTCAATACCGCAGACAAACGTCATTTCGCGGTTGGAATCTTCCAGCCCCATCATCGGCGACGGCGCGTGCCCCAGGTCTGTGGTCTCGAGCGCCTGCATCAGTGGCGACGCGCTGTTTTCCAGCAACACCGCCGACAGCAACTGGCCTTCCATGTTTTCCAGAAAATCAAAACTGTGACCCAGCAACCAACCCATCACCATGTGGGTTTTCTTCTCGGTGCCCTCACCTTCATTCACGGCGTAGGCCTGGTCTACCCGCAGTGGCGAGAACATGCGCTTCTCATCCCGTACCGGCAGGTCAATCTCCAGACGATCAAAACGCTTGAGCGCCAGCTCTTCGAACTTTTCATGGTGCTCGTACGCCGGAATATTGCCGTAGGTGGCAAAAATGGCGTTGCTCGGGTGATAGTGATGCTTGTAGAAATTCACCAGATCGTCGTAACTCAGATCAACAATGTGATCCGGTTCGCCACCGCTGTTGTAATGGTAGGTCGTTGTCGGGAACAAATGGCTGGAAAGGTTCTGCCACAGCTGCGAGGTTGGAGAGCTCATGGCACCCTTCATCTCGTTGTAGACCACACCGCGATAAACCAGATCACTGGAAGGATCGTCGGGCTTGTCGAACTCCAGGCGATGACCTTCCTGGGCAAAATCCAGCGGATCAAGCTTCGAGAAAAACACCGAATCCAGATAGACCGACAACAGGTTGTCGAAATCCTTGCGGTTCATGCTGGCGAAGGGGTACGCCGTCCAGTCGCTGCTGGTAAAGGCATTCATGAACGTATTCAATGAACGATGAATCATCATGAAGAACGGATCGCGTACCGGGTAACGCTCACTGCCGCAAAGTGCGGTATGCTCCAGAATGTGAGCAACCCCGGTAGAATCCATCGGGAAAGTGCGCAGTGCCACGAAGAATACGTTTTCATCGTTATCTGCCGCCAAGTGAAGATGGCGGGCACCGGTTTTCTTATGGCGATATTCCTCAACCTCAAGGTTAAGAGTGCCAACCCGGTGGCTGCGAAGTTTCTCGAAAGCCGGATGAGTTGCCTTGTCTGTCGCTGCAGCCATTAAAAGATCCTGTGGTTGAAAAGTTGAAAATTTCAGAAGGACAGGGTAACACGTAGCATCAACTATGATGCCCGGAACAAAATAAACAAGGTAACCTGCCTGACTATGACGCAACAAAGCCCACATACCCATCCGATAGAAGCCCCACAGGTTGCCGCCTGGTGGGCTGAGCGCCGCCGCTATCTGGAACAGGTCCGCAAGGTGCCGGAGATAAAACAACGCTTCCGCAAAGAACTGTTTCTCTATGTCTTGCGCCGGGTGCTGTGGTCTTACGGCTTTTTTCCCGTGGTCCTGGCTTTCTGGCTGCCACTGGTGCTGGCCAGTTTCAATCCGGTGGTCATGGCGCAGGACATGATCACGCTGTTACAGGGCTATGTGGCATCCAACCCCGAGCAACAGGCAAACACCCTCAGCTCGCTGACCATTGGCTGGCTGTCTATCGGGACCTTCTTCCTGGTTTTCGATTTCGTGATCAGCCCTTTCCGCTCACCCTACGACTACGAAGCAGATGTTTACATGAAGTCCTGGGAACAACTGAACCATCAGCCGAATCCGGAAGAGGCTTGATGACGCCTGATCTTTCAATCTTTGGTAGAATTGAAAAATCACGCAATCAAATCAGGCCAGCTTTCCCATGAACCACCTTTTCGTCGACAACCTTACCGTCATCGATTTTGCCTACCTGCACGCCACCCGCGGGCTGGTGGGCGAAAGCTGGATTGCCGACGTGGTGCTCGGCGGCGAACTGGACGAACAGGGTATGGTGTTCGATTTCAGCAATGTGAAACGCACCATCAAACGAGTAATCGACGAACGTGTCGACCACCGACTGGTGATTCCCCGGGGCTACGAAGGCCTGCAGTGGCAGGAAGACACGCCAGACACCTTCACCTGGCAACTGACTGACGGCAGCCACATTGAACACCGCTCGCCAGACGAGGCCGTGGTGTGGCTGTCTGCCGACAAGGTGGTGCCTTCCGCCGTCGCCCGGCTGCTCGAGCAGGAGCTGAAAGCGGTGCTGCCCGGCAACGTCACCACCGTAGAGATCAATCTGCGAGAAGAAGAAATAGAAGGCGCTTACTACCACTACGTACACGGCCTGAAGAAGCACCTGGGCAATTGCCAACGCATCGCCCACGGCCACCGCTCGCCCATCCGCATCGACCGAAACGGCTACCGCGATTACCACCTGGAAAGCCGCTGGGCCAAGCTCTGGCAAGACATTTACGTAGGCACCGAGGAAGATGTCACCCGCCGCTTTGTCGGCGAAGACGGCAACCTCTACCTCACCTTTGAGTACGAGGCCAACCAGGGCGAATTTGCCCTCACCCTGCCCGACCAGCGCGTGTACATGGTCGACACCGACAGCACCGTGGAGTTTATCGCCGCGCACATTGCCGACAAGCTGAAGGTGGAATTTCCGGAAGACGAGATTCGGGTGAAAGCCTACGAAGGCGTGGGGAAAGGCGCTATCGCCAAGCGGTAAGCAATCCCGGCCGCGCTGCGGGGCTTGCCCCGCACAAATCCTTCAGACACAAAAAAACCGCCCAAAGGCGGTTTTTTTGATGGCTATCCGGTGGACTAAACCGTCAAGCCGTATTGGCGTCCCCTAGGGGGTTCGAACCCCTGTTGCCGCCGTGAAAGGGCGGAGTCCTAGGCCACTAGACGAAGGGGACTAGAAATTGGTGGAGCCAAGCGGGATCGAACCGCTGACCTCAACACTGCCAGTGTTGCGCTCTCCCAGCTGAGCTATGGCCCCTCAACGGATGCGTATATTAAGGATCGCCCCCCTGGGCGTCAACACCTGCCAACACATTTTTAAAAGTTTTTTGAACATCCCTGTTCATGACGTTTAATTATCAAACAAATCGGTTATTAAACATCCAGAGCGGCGTATTCCTTTTCCACCCGCTTGGTTTCTTTCTTGGAAAAACCACCCATAACTTCAAGGGCATGGCGCAAACGGGAGCGAGTCATGTCCGGCCCCAGCAACGCCATGGAATCCATCACCGACCAGGAATTGGGCGTACCGGCAATGGCCACAAAGATCGAGAACATGAAATCCCCCATCTTCAGGTCCATGGCTTTCGACAGCGCCTTAACATCGGCAAAGATGGTGTCCTTGCTCCAGTGGCGCTGGGCTTCCAGCTTCCACAGGGTGAACTGCAGCACCCGCTTGATCTCGGCCGGCTCCAGTTTCTTGTGTTCGAAGTCTTCCGGCTTCAGGTCCAGCATTCCGCTGAACATGAACTGAGCCATGGGCGCGACATCAGAGAACACTTCCGCCCTGCCCTTGATGTGAGGCACCAGGGCTTTCAGAGCATCTTCATTGAACCACCACTGGCGCATGCGCTCCATGAACTGCGCTTCGGTCAGCTCGTCACGCAGCCACTGACCATTGAGCCAGCGCAGCTTCTCCACATCAAACACCGGGCCGCCCAGAGACACACGCTGAATGTCGAAGTTCTCGATCATCTCGTCCAGAGTGAACTTCTCCCGCTCGTCCGGCATGGACCAGCCCATACGGCCCAGATAGTTGGTGACCGCCTCCGGCAAAAAGCCCATGCGCTCATAGAAGTTGATGCTGGTGGGGTTCTTGCGCTTGGACAGCTTGCTCTTGTCCGGGTTGCGCAGCAGCGGCAGGTGACAAAGTACCGGCATCTCCCAGCCGAAGTATTCGTACAGCAGCTTGTGCTTGGGCGCCGAGTTGATCCACTCCTCGCCCCGAAGAACATGGGTAATACCCATCAGGTGATCATCCACCACATTCGCCAGGTGATAGGTGGGCATGCCGTCGGATTTCAGCAGAATCTGGCAATCCACCTGCGACCAGTCAATCTCGATGACATCACGCAGCATGTCCTGAATCTCGCACACGCCTTCATCCGGAACCTTCATACGAATCACGTAGGACTCACCGGCATCCAGGCGGCGCTTCACTTCCTCTGGCGGCAGCTCCAGATCGCCCTTGATACCCGGGTTCTGGCCATTGGCCTTGCGCTCTTCACGAATGGCGTCCAGCTCTTCCGGCGTGCGGAAGCAATAGAAGGCATGGCCGGCGGTTACCAGGTCTTCGGCGTACTGGGCGTACATATGCTTGCGCTCAGACTGACGATAAGGGCCGTGGGGGCCGCCAACGTCGGGGCCTTCGTCCCAGTTCAGGCCCAGCCAGCGCATGGCTTGCAGAATATCGCGCTCGGATTCCGCCGTGCTGCGGGCCTGGTCGGTGTCTTCAATGCGCAGAATGAACTGGCCGCCGTGCTGGCGAGCAAAACACAGGTTGAACAGGGCCACGTAGGCGGTACCAACGTGTGGGTCGCCGGTGGGCGACGGGGCAATTCGCGTGCGTACTGTCATGAAACCATCCTGAAAATAAGTGGCCGATTGTTAAACGCGCCATTATAGCGGCCATAGCCCGATTTCGCATGACCGTGTTTTCCAACGCCAATAATTAATGTAACATTATAACATTCCGAGAAACGCAACAGGACCTGAACATGACACTGAAAGCCACCTCCCTCGCCCTGGGTGTAAGCGCACTGGTTGCCGCCGCCCCGGTTTCTGCCGCCAGCGTGGTCGCCTCCATCAAACCGGTGGAACTGCTGGTAAAAGCCGTTGCCGGCGATTTGGTCGACGTCACCACTCTGGTGCCGCCTGGCTCCAGCCCCCACAACTACAGCATGAAGCCTTCCCAGCGCCGGGCCCTGGGAAACGCTGATGCCATCTTCTGGGTAGGGCCAGACATGGAGACCTTCCTGCAACGTTTGCTGGGCAGCCACGAGTTTGAAGGCCGTGTTATTGCCTTTACCGAAGGCGACGGGCACCAGGAAGAGGAAGAGAAAGAAGAAGACGAACATCATGACGAGCACCACCACGATGCCCACGACCACGGCGAGGGCGAAGACCCGCACATCTGGGTAGACCCACAACTGGCCCTGGAAATGGCTCACGTGATCCATGAGCGCCTGGTGACGCTGGATGATGTGGATAAACAGCAGCTGAATGACAACCTGCAGGCCTTCGAACGTGAACTGCAAGCCACCGAGCAACACATCACCGAACAACTGGTTGCTGTGCAAGACACCAGCCTGTTCGCCTACCACAGCGCATTTACCCGCTTTGCCGAGCACTACGACCTGCATCTGGATGGCGTACTGACCCTGAACCCGGAACTGTCACCCGGCGCCCGGCACATCGCGGAAGTGCAGAACAAACTGGAAAAGGCCCCCCGGCCCTGCCTGTTGACCGAACCCCAGTTCGACCGCCAGTGGTGGCGCTCCATCACCGAAGGCATGAACGTGACCTTCAGCACCTGGGACCCACTGGCCACCGATATCGAGAGCAACCAGCAGGGCTACATCAACTTCCAGAACAGCATTGCCGAAGCCGTGCTGAAATGCTCACCAGAGTAAGCTGAGCATTACCGGAATCGACACCATTGCCAGCAAGGTTTGCCCGCTGATGATCCCCGCCATCAGCGGCGCATCCCCGCCCAGCTGGCGCGCCAGAATATAAGCCGAAGTGGCCGTGGGCAACGTCGCCAGCAACACCGCCGCCTTCACCAGAGTACCCTCCAGCCCCAGCAACATGGCCAGCCCGGCCGCCATCAACGGGAATGCCACCAGTTTCAGTGCCGAGGCAACCAGAAAAGGCACGGAACCACCACGCAAGGCACTCAACTGCAGGCCCGCGCCCACTGTCATCAAGCCCATGGGCAGGGCCAGATTACTCAACGGTTCCAACACGCCAGCCAGCAATGGATGAAAACCAATGCGGAAATAGCCCCACAAAACGCCGATTACAGAGCCGACAATCAGCGGATTCGTGGCAATCGCCTTCAGCACCTTGCCCACCCGCACCTGGCTGTCTTCCGCCACCAGGGCAAACATGACAATGCACAGCAGGTTCAGCAACGGCACCATAATGGCCACCGCAATGGCGGTGAGCTGCAGGCCTTCATCACCCAGCAACATGCCAGCGGCCGCCAGCCCCACGTAAGAGTTAAAGCGGATAGCCCCCTGGTACACCGAAGAAAACACCGGCCCGCGCCAGCGCCAGATACGTTGCACCACCGCCAGCACCGCCGTCATCGCCAGCAACATGGCGACAATCAACAGCGCCGTGTCGCCATAGGCCGAGGCTGGCAACCGCGCCTGCCCCAGCTTGAACACCAGCATGGCGGGGAACAAAACGTAATAGGTAAAACGTTCCGCCCTCGGCCAGAAGTCACCACCAGGGAAATCCAGACGGCGCAACAGGTGGCCCAAAGTAATCAGAACAAACACCGGAACAAGAGCTTGGGCCATCACTGGCATAT
>Ga0209300_1000216_pt1 | contig 35064 bp, 30 predicted proteins | sample Shrwel_input2_RT_FD_187535 | JGI IMG/M metagenome (GOLD analysis project Ga0209300, IMG submission 187535) | Subsurface microbial communities from deep shales in Ohio, USA - Utica-3 well 1 S input2 RT (SPAdes) (version 2) ... | reverse complement strand
ATGAGAAAGCAGCGAGCGATGCCAGCAATGCGCACCCCTCACAGTGACTGAGTGTCGTCAGTCTACGTCACCCATGCCCTGGTTAGGTGGCCCGCCACCAAAGAACTAGGCGCTATGCCATCGTTCTAGGTATGAGCCCAGCCTCAGTGCTGCTGAGCGCTCCAGCTTTCTCCCGGGCGATGCGCCAGGAAACCCGGGCGCTTGCGCTTCGCCGCATAGGGCTCGCCACAGGCGTTGTCGCGGCGGTTGTAGACGAAGAAAGCGTTGCTGCGCGGGTCAGGCGACATGTTGGCGTTGGAGCCGTGCAGGGTGTTGCAGTCAAACAGCAACAGCCCGCCCGCAGCACCGGTCGGCGCCTCGATGCCGTGGCGCTCGATCAGCCGGGTCAGCGCCTCGCGGCTCGGCACGCCGAATTCCTGTGTTTTCAGCGACTGCTTGTGGTGATCGTCCGGCGTCTCGCCAAGGCAAGGCACGAAGACCCGATGCGAGCCGGGAATCAGCATCAGCGGGCCGTTGAAGGTGTGGTTATCGGTGAGCACGATCGAGGCACTGACGGCGTTCATCGCCGGCATGCCGTCCTCGGCGTGCCAGGTTTCGAAATCCGAGTGCCAATTGAAGCCCTTGCCCTGAAAGCCCGGCTTGTAGTTAATGCGTGACTGATGCACGTAGGGCTCGCCGCCGAGAATCTGGCGGGCGCGGCCCATCAGTCGCTCGTCTTCGGCGAGCCGCGAGAAGCGCTCGGAGAGAAAGTGCACCGCGAACAGCGAGCGGATCACCTGGCTGCCCGGCTCGGTGATGCTGAAATCACGCCCGGCGTAGTCTTCGTTTTCCAGCAGCGCCTTCAACTCGTAGCGCAGCTCATCAAGCTCGCGCCCAGAAAGAAAGTTCGGCTCGAACAGAAAGCCTTCGCGCTCGAAGCGCTCGAGCTGACCCGGGTCCAATGGGCCATCCTCGGCGCGGCCTTTCACCACCGGCTCCTGACGCTTCAGCCAGGGCATGTCCAACGGCTGCGCTAAGCGCGTGGGATAGGGATCACGCGGCGCGTTAGTGGCTTGTGTAGCTTGGCGGGTAGCGGTCTGTACTGACACTAGATCACCTCCATTGCTTGTGAAAAAGCGACTGTGAAATAGGTTCAGATCCAGCCCGGCACTAGGCCGTGGATGAGTTCTTCTTGTGCTGTGGATCCGTGATTGTTCGCCACCCCGATGATGCCATGGGGCAGCCAGCATAGATGTGCGAACGGGTGCGAGTATTTCAAGGGCCGCTTCATCGCCAAAGCGTGGCGTCGGGCGGGCATGCCGCGTTCGAGACCGGCTATGAGAGTTAGTGAAACTGCGCAAATCGCCAGGCTGCTCACAGGGCGAAATAAGGCGATGTCGACAAAAACCATCCACAGGGTGAAATGGCTTGGGATGGATGTGGATAGATGATGCTTGTGGGAGGACGGCGTTTTTCGCACACACAAAAAAGCCGCCTCAATGGGCGACCTCTTCATATCTGACTACTTGTGTGTGCTGCTTTTTAATGGTGCCGGCACCAGGAGTCGAACCCGGGACCTACTGATTACAAGTCACAGCACCAAAAAATCTCAAAAAATCAACACATTACTGCGTGGAAAAACCTTCGTGGAATGCTTACAGAGGCGGCCTGGGGGCAGGCTTCATCATCAGCATCACACGGCATCATCAAGTAGCTATTGAAGAGCACAGGGGTCTAGCTGTCAACCTGCATGAGGGCAGTCTAATTCAGACGATGGTAGGAGGCGGGCCAGCAGCCGAGGGGAAAGCCCCATGAGGACGGCAAAAGCGGTGCCGGGGCATTAAAGCCAGCCCCTGGCACCGCAGGTGGGTCATGGTCAGATTTGCGCTCGAGCGCCGCTGAGCCTAAACACGCCCCTCGATGGCGCTGCGCAGGCTGCCGATGTCGACCTCGACGTACTCAAGCGTCGTACTGATGTTGCTGTGGCCGAGCAGCGCCTTGACGATGTGCAGGTTGCGGTCTGGCTCCTTCATCAGCTCAGTGCCCAACGTATGACGGAATCGGTGCGGGCTCATCTGATAGCCGCAAATCTGGGAAAGCTTCTGATAGAAGCTCTCCACCTGCCAGGAGTCCATCATCTCCATTCGGTGCCGCACGCTGAATCGGTTGACGTTGAAAATCTGCTCACCACGCTTGATCCCCACCATCCTTGCCGAGTTCATCAGGTTCTCCAGGTGCGGGTAAAGAGCATTGGATATCGGAACAAAGTGCTCGCGGTTATTCTTTGCACCCTGCCAGGTAGCTGTGAGCACGCGCGACTTCAAGTCAATATCTTCTGGCTTCATCAGCAGTAGCTGAGTCAGCCGGATTCCCGTATGGTAGAACGTTTCAAATACCACCTCCCAGAACCAGACAGGATGAAGCACCGATGGAGTTTTTCGGTAACGCTCTATTTTCTTATGCAGATCAATCGCCTCCCTGGCCATCTCGACCTGGCGCTTACTCAGAGTCTTTTTCCTCTTCTTCGGGGAGCTCACTTCCATCTTGGCAAACGGATTCGAGGAGATAGGAATCAGGGCATGATCTATCGCATGCTTGAAGAGGATTCTGTTATGACGGCAGTAGTTATTCCAACTAGAGTGCGCAAGGTTTCTCCCCGCCTCAGAGAAGCAGAAGTCTCTCCATTGCCTGGCATCATCACGAGTCACTTCTTCAGGAAGCTTATCCTGACCAACGAACCGGCGGAACAGCTTCACGGGCACGAAGTATGAAGTCCTGCTCCTCTCTGTCAGCCAGCGCTCAGAAAAATAGGATTGTAATAAGTCGTCAAAGGTAAATGTTTTCATTCTTCGGGGTTCCCATCAATCAGGTCAATAAAGGGGTTATCAAAAACCTCCTTACCCTCCTCCATCAGGTCATCCTTAGCCACAAGATACCCGGAAAGGGTGCTCGTCTTCTTGTTTGGCCCGACCACCTTTACCTTGTGAAAACTTCCACCATCCTTGTTCTTTTTGTGCAGCTTCAGCTTCTGGAATGAATCCTGAACTGACTTCCACTCTCTCTCCTCTCCACTAACCTCCTGACAGTAGCGCTTGAACACTTTGGGACTCACAATAAACAGCTTTCCATCTACTGTATGCACCAGGGCCTTCGAGTCATTCATCAATACCTTGTGAGAACTGAGCCCACTCCTCATCCACTTCAGGAAAGCCTCCCCTGGTGAGCCCGCCTCGGGGCCCACTTTTTCGTTACTGCCCTCCCCCTCCGACTTTTCATCTGGAGCCGGTGGCTCCTCCTTGCTCCCTCCCGCGATAGCGAGGATGGATGCTTCCAGATCATCCGGCAGGTACTTTTCCTCATCAGACTCATGTGATTGCGCTGCACAAACTTCGTCTGGAGGTGTTGTTGAAGGCTCTTCTTGCTGATCCTGGCTACCCTCAAGGGCCTGAACACTGCCAGCAAACTCTTCAGCAACCTCCTCGCCACTCCAAACGAGTGATTTATGGACTTTCACCATGGAGAGCTCAGCACTCCATTCACCCAGCTCAATTCGGCACTTCCATACCGATCGCCCCTCCTGGTTTTCCATAATCAGTCCATGGGACTGCATTTCATCGTAGAGGCGAGTCTCGTTGGATGGCACGCCCTCAATGCCATGGGAAAGTAAGTAACTCTTTATTTCACGTGGCACCAGCGGAGTGACCAGCCACAGCGCTTCTGAGGTGACAAATCCCTGCGCCCCTTTTTCATTGAGCTTAATCTTTTGTTTGACAATGTGTCGGATTGCCCCCCTCAGCTTGCTCTGCAGGGAGTCCTTGGGTGCTTTCTCAACATTGGAGACCTTCCCACCTAGCGATTTGGCAACACTGGCTCGATCCGCCTGATTGACGATTTCACCGACAACGCCGGAGCGCTCAGAGTGGCCGCTGATAGTATACATTACCAGGCCAAATAGTTGCGGCTGGCTTCTCAACCACTCGAGGGCAGAGTTGCCAACCACCTCCTTGCACAGTAGTAGGTTGGTAGCGGAGTGTAGGAAGTAGTCGCGCCCTTTGACATACCGAAAACGATACTCATCGGGAATCACGCCTTCCCAGAGGCACCACCTGCGGCCAGATTTCAGGTAGATATCGACGTCGACGATGACTTTGGCAATATCATGCAGCAGGCAGGCATAGATAATCGCGACGCTCCACAGCTCCCCGGTCGAAGATTGCATCTCAGGGGACGCTTTTGGTGGTAGCAGGTGTTGTCGGCGCAGTCTCAGCCCGAACACACAGGCCTCGAGCCCATGATCGAGCATACCACCCGGGTAACTGTGGTGATGAGACTCTGAGGCTGGGAGCCGCTGTACACGCTCAGCGTATCTTTGTAAAGGCTCCTTGACGTAGGCCTCGAACACGGGTGATGTCAGCGAGGTGCTTTCATGAATGGCTTTGAGCAGCTGCTGGCGATATGGCGTCGCCAGCAGCTCCACTCCTGTGCGTGGAACTTCCCAACTGGGATCACACTGATCCTGAGCGGTATCAGGCAAGCTACGCCGGCCGCGTAGAAAACTGAGATTCAACAATTCTCGCTCCAGGTGACACTTTCCATGCATCACACACTTGGCTCCTCTCAGGAGCCAGAAGAAACGTTAACTGCGATGAGAGAGGTTTCGACCGGGCAATCCGTGCCCAAATCATGTCACATGACATGCATGTTGATGATAACCAGTTGCATTTATTATACCTATATCGCATTTCAGGAATATTTAAAATGACGTAATCTTCATCTTCACCGGACATAGGCTCTGGATTACAACCAAAGTCTATGAACCCCCTCACAGGTAACAAAAAACCCCTCCGTAGAGGGGCTGAGTAAGGTGAGCATCAACTGACCAGCTGCCGAGCCAGGGCCATCTCCACGGAGTCTCCGTCCGTGTTGAGGGCATCCAGACCCGACTCGGGCACGTCTCCCGACGTGCTCTGGGCCACGGCGATCTTCTTGGCCATCAGCGACAGGCAGGCGATCTGTGACGACCCGGCATAGCCGAGGTAGAGCACCTTCACCGGCTGCTGCTGGCCGATCCGCCAGGAGCGGCGGGCGGCCTGCTGCAGGGTGTAGACGTTCCAGCCCGTGTGCATGAAGACGATGGTGGGGAAGTCCAGCAGGTCGAGCCCGGTCTTCACCAGGTCCGGATTGGTGATCAGCACGTCGACACCACGGTCGACCTGATCGGCAATCCAGTCCTCGCGCCGCTGAGTCTCCACACTGGAGCGCAGCACCGCGACCTTGAAGCCGGCCTGGGTGAGCACCGCCTTGAGTCGGCTGCTGGTATCGCGCTTGCCGGTGTAAGTCGTGTAGACCAGCACCTTGCGACCCTCGGCCTTCTCTCGCCGGCAGATCTCCACCAGTTCTCGCTCCTTGGGCATCGGCTGCTGCTCGCCATAGAGGCTCTTCACGAACGCCAGCAGGCTGCCCGAGCGCGGATGCTTGACCGTCTCCGGTCGGAAGCAGCAATCCGGCCAGGCCAGCAGCGCATTGAGCACCACACCCAGCAGGGTAGTGTCCTTCCGTGCCAGGGCCTGTCGGAGCTCGGTGGTCAGTTGACCCTCGAGCCGCCGGTAGGCAAAGGCCTGCTCGTCGTCCATCGGCACCTCGATGAACTCCTCATCGTAGGGCGGCAACACGTTGCCACCGATGTCCTTGAGCTTGAGGAAGACGGTGAAGGGCAGCACGTAGCGCATGATCCCCTTGGGGCCGAAGCCCGGGGCCTTGACGGTGCGCACCGACAGCTTCTTGCCTCGCGCTGTCTTGTGCGAATCGCCATCGCGCTCGGTGTAGATATCCTTCAGCACTCCATGGTCGCGCAGGAACGACATGGCCGCAGGCCCCATCGATCCTCGCCCGTTGGGGCGATAGCCGTCCTCGAGTATCTTCGGCGTGAGGATGCGGAACAGCAGGTGGAAAAGGTCATCGGCGTAGCCGCCCATCAGGGTGCCGGTCAGCAGCAGCGACTTGCGCGCCTTGGCTGCCAGCACGCCCATGGCTTGGCCCTGGGCCGACCCGGCGTTCTTGTACTCATGCCCCTCGTCCACGATCAGCAGATCGAAAGTGTGATCCGGCAGCTGGCGTTTGATGAACTCTGTCGGCTGATAGCCTCCTTCGCCGAAGCCGAACTCCATCGTGGCCATGGCCCGCTCCATCCGGGCCGCTTGCCGGTCGGAGAACACCAGCTCTCCGCTCTCATCCATGAGGTTGATGAACTCGTGGATGTTGTCGCCCAGCAGCGTGGCCAGGAATTCCTCACCAAACTGCTGCACCAGGCGCTCCGAAGAAACCTTGCCGATAGTGGGCAGCTTGCGCAGCGCCTTGAGCACCAGATCGCGTTGCAGGCTGCCCGTCGCTCGCTGGGGCCGCATCAGCGTCCACAGAGGGCTGTGACAGTGCCGGCACTTGTGGCGCCGCTCCTCACGGAGAAACTGCGACAGCGATACCACCTCGTTGTCGCAGTCGACCACCGTGCCACCGCACTGGGGGCAGGCCGCCAGATCGCCGCCCGGCACGCGCTTGCGCGCCGCGGTGGGACGCCAGTGGAAGCCCATGCGCATACGCACACGCCCCAGGATAAAGAACTCCGGCCGTCCATCGGACGGCTGGCCCAGGGCCTCACGGAGCTTGAGCAGCTTGACCAGGGTGTCCGGGCCGTTCAGCACCCAGACCCTGGCCTGATCGACGGTCTCCAGGATCTCCCGCCGCCACTTGTAGACCAGGTGGGGCGGCGCGATCACCAGGAAGCGCCGATATCCTTCGCCGTGACAGACCGCCGCGGTGGCGATGGCCATCATGGTCTTGCCGGTGCCCATCTCAGCGTTGATGATGCCCGCCGGCTCGTTCCGGTCGAGCAGCAGCGCCGAGATGGCCTGGACCACCTCGGCCTGCTCAGGGAAAGGCGCCCGCTTGAGGGCCGCCATGACGGCCTGGCGACGAGGGTTAGCCTCGCCGTCATAGACCGGGGGATGGGAGCGGTTAATCGAGGCCAGCAGGCCATCACCAAACTCCTCCACGAAGGCGTTGAGGTCCACCTGAGGCCCGAAGACCTCGCCAGACTGCGCCATGCCGGCCGGCGCCGGCAGCTGAGTGATGTCGTTCATGTCCGTCTCCTTGTGCACAAGAAAACGGCGGACACTCCCCCCTGGCGGGTTGGAAAGGCCCGCCGTGGGGAATGGCGCCCGGGGCGCCGGTCAGTACTCCTCTGGCAGCAGCAGCGTGGTGGCGCTGCGATCCGCCTCGGTGATGATCCAGACCGTGAGCGACTCACGGATCCGGTAGGACGAGAGCAGCCTGTCACCGTGAATCAGGGCCTGCTCGTTGCTCTGGCGGTCCTCCTCGGGCACGTCACCCCAGTCGCCGGTGACGTGTCGTCGGAGTAGCGCCATGGGCGGGACCTCGCCTCGCTCCACTAGCTCGTTGACGGCCCGAGTCATCACCACGCGCCCTACATCGAAGCGGCGTGGATCCGGCCTCGCGGCACGCTCGGCGACCCGGTCGAGCGGCGCAGGGGCATGGGTGTCTGCCGCCTGGGCAACCTCCTCCGGCTCGCCGTCATTGGCCGCCGGCGCTGAGGTAATGGTCAGCAGCTGCCCACAGCGAGGCGAGTCTGGCGTCATCTCCCAGGCGCGGATCACCGGCACGAAGCGGTCGGTGAGCACGCGGGTCTCGGTGATGGAGCCATCCTCCCGCTCGGTGAACTCGGTCTTGGCGACCTTATCCTTGTGGGTGTTGCCCTTGACCACCAGGCAGCGCCCGTTGGGCGCAGTGACCACGCCGGAGATCGCCCCTGCCGCCAGCGACAGGGCCAGATGCCAGGAGGAGAGTCGGCGCACCGGAGGTCGCGGCGAAAGGCCGGTCTTCCCGAACACGCTGCCCGCCTCGGGCCAGAGCCCCTGCAGCTTCCCGACCTCATCGGCCAGCTGCTCGGCATCGAGTGAGACGCGATAGAAGTGGCGCAGCTCGCCCTGAGCCGCCGGCACCACGTAGGGTTCGAAGGACCACACCTCCGGGATCACCTCGGGCGTGACCGCCTTGCTCCCCACGCGCAGCAGCTGGGCGCGCATGACCTTGGCCTCCTGGCTGCGCTCCGCCTCACGGCGTCGCACTCGGCGCCCCAGGATCACCACCTGCTGGAAGTCATCCACGGCAGCGCGGAAGACCCGCAGCTCGGTGAAGTGGTTGACCAGCCAGCCGGTCAGCTCCTTGTCCAGGGCGTAGTCGGGAACGATCAACACCATCACGCCCCCGTACTGCAGGGTGCCAACGATGCGCTGGTAGAACAGCTTCTCCAGGCGCCTGCGCCCCTTGCCCTGATAGAGCTCGTAGCCGGCGTGGTCGGCCAGAAGATCGCCGTAGGGCGGATTGAGCCACAGACAGCCCATGCTGCGCGGTGAGATCACCGTGTCCATCAGGTCGCCTTGCAGGCCCCTATCCACCAGGCCAGTCATCGAGACGGCCCGCTCGACGTGATACTCCACGCCGCAGGCCTGAACGCGCTCGCGCTCTAAGTGGTGCGCAAGCTCGGCGATGGCAGCGCCCTCCCCCGCACAGGGGTCGAGCACCCGCATCCGGCCGGCGCTGGCCGGGCTGAGCGCCTGAAGCACCCGCTCGAGCGACGCCTCGTCCGTGGGGAAGTAGCCATTCCTGGCGAAGTTGCGCGCAATGCGCTGAAACATCAGTGCCATGCGACACCTCCTGTCGGTTGGGTTTGGTAGGCGCGGCCAGGACGGCCGCACCGCGGTGGAGCGAGAGCTCAGGGCTCGGGGGTGAGCACGCCGGCGCGGATCATGCCGCTGAGGCGCAGGGCCAGGTCGTTCTCGTCGAGGGAGATCTCCCAGGCCTGGATCGGCCCCTGTGAGAACTGGGCCGGAAGCACCGCATGCTGGGCATGCAGCAGGGTCATCACGGGCGCCTGCCAGTGATCCAGCAGTGGCAGCGGGCAGAGCTCGCGCACGCGAGGCCACAGCTGGTCATTCACCGGGCAGGTGCCCTCCTCGTCGTCGAGCAGCGCGATGCTGTGCAGGTTGGCGCGATCCGGCGTGATGCAGCGCTGATCGAAGAGCCACACGTGCACCAGGGTGCCGAAGCGAGTCTGGCGCACCCGGGCGGAGCGCCGGGAGTAGCGGTCCATGTCGCCAAAGACCATGGCGTGGCGAGTGTCGCCCTGGCACAGATGCAAGGTATCCAGGCCGTTGTCTGCCGTTGGCAGCGTCAGCCTGGCCAGCAGCTCCTGGAGCGCCGTGTCCCGCCCCCACAGGGAGAGGAACAGGCACTCGCGCTGCCGGCCAATGCAGAACGCATCGGCGTACAGGTCCAGGCACTCATCGAGGGTGTAGAGCTCGGGCATGATGGTCTCCATCGGTTAGCGAAGATCGATGGGGACATCCCGAGCCCAGGGCATCGAGATGCCCCGGTGGGGAGTGGCTGCCTCAGGCAGCGGCTTGCCAGGTCTGCGTCGGTACCTGGAATCGGTAACCCAGTTCCTTCAATCGACTCACCTGACGGCGGAACAGCGCCCGATCCACGGTGGGATCGAGCTTGACGCTCTGTCCCAGGGGCCAGAGCAGGCCGAAGAGCTCGGCGTCGGGGTTGGCCTCCTGGCCAGCTGCGTGGGTATCAGGTGCTTGCGGCCTAGGCACCTCGCCGGCTTCACACTGAGGCGGCGGTGCCATCGGTTCGCCCGGCTCAGGCGTGGATGGGGGTGGTGGCTCGGGAGGCACAGGTGCGGCCTCCTCCTCCAGGGGATCCATCTCCGCGGAGTCGAAGCGTGGGCCATGCTGGGTCACCAGCATGCCGTCCTCGGTCAGCAGCATATCGCCAACCTTGGCACGGACCTCCACGACCAGCCGGCCACCGGCGAAGTAGCTCGCTGGACGGATCTGAATCAGCAGAAACTCGCCCTCAAACACCCCTTCGCTGAACTGGTCCAGCTGAGGGTCCTTGATGACGAACTCGCCGATCGAGGCCGCCAGCCGGCCCACGTTGAAGGGGCCGTTGCGCCCATGAATGGTGCGGACGGTGAGCCGCCCGGGGATCTTGATCATCACCAGACTCCTATTCGACAGGATGCGAGAAGAGCGGACGGGGCCGGCAGCGCCGGCGCCCGTCCGTGAAGCCTCGGGCAGGAGCCCGAAGGATCAGAGGTAGCCCCGCTCCGCGAAGGAGACCGAGTCAGAACCACCCACCACGATGTGGTCGAGCACGCGAACTTCGATCAGACCCAGTGCTTCCTTAAGGCGCTGGGTGATGCGTCGGTCCGCATCGCTCGGATCGGGCTCCCCGCTGGGGTGGTTGTGGGTGAAGATCACCGCACCGGCGTTGTGGTGCAGCGCCGCCTTCACCACCTCCCGCGGATAGACCGAAGCGGAGTCGAGGGTGCCGTGGAACAGCTCGCTGAACTCGATCACGCGGTGCTGGGTGTCCAGGAAGATGGCACCGAACACCTCGTGGTCGTAGCCGGCCAGCTTGAGCCACAGAAACTCACGTACCCGATTGGGTGTATTGAGCTTCATGCCCTTGGAAACGGAGCGCTCCACCACCTGCCGCGCCGCATCGATGACGCGGTCATCGGGGGCCGCCAGGTAGTTACCGTCGCTGTCGCGCACGAACAGCTGAGGCGCGTTGGATGGGGAGTAGCGAGAATCTGCCGGGAGGGCAGCTGCTGAAGTGTGTGTCATGACCAGAACCTCCGGACATGACCGAGACCGCCCCCTCCGGGAGCGATGTCCCGGTCGGGGTGGGTAGTGAGGAAGGGTTACGCGGCGAAGAGCAGCGAGTGGTTCAGCTCGTCGTGGCGAGCCACCAGCAGGTAGTCACCGTGCTGACGGTCGTTCTGCACCACGAGGGCCTCGAGCTCGAGAGCCAGAGGCTGGTGGGGGTTCCCGCTTGGCGGGATGCGATGGTGAGTCAGCCGCACCGCCTGGGTCCCTGCCGGGTACCCGGAAAGCTGGCTTGCCACGTTCTGCAGCAGCATTTGGAATCGTTCGATGGGCGTGACCCCATGCTCCGAGACCACGTGCTCTGCGACATACATACAGTCGTCCATGACCCGCTCGCTGATGCGGACCTTGCCCACAAAGCCGTGGTCACGCGCCAGAGACGACATATCGTAGGATTTCATGGTGGATCTCCTGTGGGAATGCACACAAGGGACACACCTTCCCCACCGGGGGATGTGAATCCCCTGGTGGGTGATGGCACGTGAGTGCCGAGGAAGACGTGCTGCATCCAGCCTTGGCAGGCGGCCTCGTCTCGGGATGCGTGAGGCCTTGGGAGGTGGCGTACCGCTTAGCGGCGCACCCTCAAAACGCCTGGGTGCCGGGGTGCCTCGGTTGGAGCCGGTCGAGACCACCGGGCCGCCATAGGCGGCACTTGCACCAGTGAGCTTACGACACGAGCATGGGGAGTCAAGCGGGCCAGCAAGTAACCAACTAGTGTTCCCAATACGACGAAAGGCGCCCGCAGGCGCCTTTCCTGGTGGCGGGCTTGCCGCGGCAATCACCCCAGGTACTTGATCATCACCCCGGCGGCCACCGCCGAGCCGATCACCCCGGCCACGTTGGGCCCCATGGCGTGCATCAGCAGGAAGTTGTGGGGGTTGGACTCCAGCCCCACCTTGTTGGAGACCCTCGCCGCCATGGGCACCGCCGAGACCCCCGCCGAGCCGATCAGCGGGTTGATCGGCATGCGACTCACCGTGTTCATCAGCTTGGCCATCAGGATCCCGCAGGCGGTGCCGATGGCGAAGGCCACCATGCCGAGTCCCAAGATCCCCAGGGTCTCCACCGCCAGGAAGCGGTCGGCCATCAGCTTGGAGCCTACCGAGAGCCCGAGGAAGATGGTCACGATGTTGATCAGGGCGTTCTGGGCGGTATCGGAGAGCCGCTCCACCACCCCGCACTCGCGCATCAGGTTGCCGAAGCAGAACATCCCCAGCAGCGGCGCGGCATCCGGCAGGAACAGCACCACCAGGATCAGCAGGCTGAGCGGGAAGACGATCTTCTCGCGCTTCGACACCGGCCGCAGCTGGGTCATGGTGATCTCGCGCTCGCGCTGGCTGGTCAGGGCCTTCATGATCGGCGGCTGGATCAGCGGCACCAGCGCCATATAGGAGTACGAGGCCACGGCGATGGCGCCCAACAGCTCCGGCGCCAGGATGCTCGACACATAGATCGAGGTCGGCCCGTCGGCGCCGCCGATGATGCCGATGGCGGCGGCCTGGTTGAGCGAGAAGTCCATCCAGCCCATGGCCGACATGCCCACCGCGCCGAGCAGGGTGGCGAAGATGCCGAACTGCGCCGCCGCCCCCAGGAAGAGGGTGCGGGGATTGGCCAGCAGCGGACCGAAGTCGGTCATCGCCCCCACGCCCATGAAGATCACCAGCGGGGCGATGCCCGAGGCGATCGCCACGCTGTAGAACTGGTAGAGCATGCCGTGGGCGAAGCCGGCGTCCATGGCCACGTCGTTGGCGGAGCGCAGCAGCGCCGGCGAGAGGTCGCCATGCAGGGCCTCGGTCAGGGTGTGGCGCCAGGCCTCGATGCCGGCGGCCGGGTCGAGGCCCAGTTGCAGCGTTGCGGCCATCTGCTCGAGCAGCGCCGGCCGCGCCAGGTGCGCCGCCTGCTCGGCGGCGGACAGGGCCAGGCCCGCCTCGGGGATGTTGGCCAGGATGCCGCCGAAGCCGATCGGCACCAGCAGCAGCGGCTCGAACTTCTTGGCCATGGCCAGCCACAGCAGCAGCAGGCCCACTAGCACCATTACCCCCTGGCCGAGGCTCAGGTTGTAGAGCCCCGAGCCGTACCAGAGCGTCAGTATCTTCTCCGTCATGGGTACCTTCCTCAGAGCTCGATCAGGACATCGCTGACGGCGACGCTGTCGCCCTCGCTGACATTGACGGAGGAGACGGTGCCGGCACCGGTGGCGCGCACCTCGGTCTCCATCTTCATGGCCTCGAGGATGATCACCACGTCGCCCTCGGTGACGCTATCGCCGGGTTTGACGTTGACCTTGAAGATGTTGCCGGCCAGCGGCGCGCTGATGGTCTCGCCGGAGGAGCCGGCCGGTGCCGCCGGCGCCAATGCCTCGTCCTGCGCCTGGACCTGGCCGATCTCGCCACCCTCGGCGACCTCGACCACATAGGCCTTGCCGTTGACCGTGACGGTATAGGTCTCGGGGCCGGCCGGGGCGCCGCCCTGGGTCACGGGCGCCTTGGCCTCGGCCCCGCCCTTCTGCGACGAGACCGGCAGTCTGGCGTCGGGGGTCTCCTTCCCGGGGGCCTGGGGCGCCGGCTCGAAGGCCTCGGGGTTGTCGCGGTTCTTGAGGAACTTCAGGCCGATCTGCGGGAAGAGCGCATAGGTGAGCACGTCGTCGATCTCGCGCTCGCCCTCGGCCAGGCGGATGCCCTCGGCCTTGGCCTTCTCCTTGAGCTCGGCGGTCAGTCGCTCCATCTCCGGGTCGAGCCGGTCGGCCGGACTGCAGGTGATCGGCTCGCCCCCCTCCAGCACGCGCGCCTGCAGCTCCTTGTTGAACGGCGCCGGGGCCGCGCCATACCCGCCCTTGAGCAGCGCCTGGACCTCCTTGGAGATCGACGTGTATCGGCTGCCCATCATCACGTTCATCACCGCCTGGGTACCGACGATCTGGGAGGTCGGGGTCACCAGCGGGATGTAGCCCAGGTCCTTGCGCACCCGGGGAATCTCCTGGAGCACGTCGTCGAGCTTGTCGCCGGCGCCCTGCTCCTTGAGCTGGCCTTCCATGTTGGTGAGCATGCCCCCCGGCACCTGGGCGACCAGGATGCGCGAGTCGATGCCCTTGAGCGAGCCCTCGAAGGCAGCGTACTTCTTGCGCACCTCGCGGAAGTAGGCGGCGATCTCCTCGAGCAACTCGAGGTCCAGGCCGGTGTCGCGCTCGGTGCCCTGGAGGATGGCCACCACCGACTCGGTGGGGCTGTGGCCATAGGTCATGGACATCGAGGAGATGGCGGTATCGACGTTGTCGATGCCCGCCTCGGCGGCCTTGAGGGCTGTGGCGGTGGACATGCCGGTGGTGGCGTGGCACTGCATGTGGATGGGGATATCCACCGCCTTTTTGAGCTTGGTGACCAGTTCATAGGCGTCGTAGGGTTTGAGCAGGCCGGCCATGTCCTTGATCGCCAGGGAGTCGGCGCCCATGCCGGCGATGGTCTTGCCGAGCTCGACCCAGCCGTCCAGGGTATGCACCGGGCTCACGGTATAGGAGAGCGTGCCCTGAGCGTGGCCCTCGACCTTGCGGACGGCCTGGATGGCACGCTCCAGGTTGCGCGGGTCGTTCATGGCATCGAAGACGCGAAAGACGTCGACGCCGTTGGTCCTGGCTCGCTCGACGAACCGGTCCACCACGTCATCAGCGTAGTGGCGATAGCCAAGCAGGTTCTGGCCGCGCAACAGCATCTGCTGGGGGGTGTTGGGCATGGCGGCCTTCAACGCCCGTATCCGCTCCCACGGATCCTCGCCGAGGTAGCGGATACAGGCGTCGAAGGTGGCCCCGCCCCAGGACTCCAGCGACCAGAAGCCGACGCGGTCCAGCTTCTCGGCGATGGGCAGCATGTCATCGAGACGCATGCGGGTGGCGAACAGCGACTGGTGGGCATCGCGCAGGACGACATCGGTGATGCCAAGCGGGCGTGTCTTGTCAGTCATGGTCGTGACCTTGTCGTTATGGATGGAAGGGGAAAGAGGGAACGGCCGCCTCAGCGGCGGTGGCGGCGGCGATAGCGGTGCACCGCGGCGGTGATGGCGACCATCACGTCATCGTCCTGGCGAGGCGCCGGCGGGCGGCGGTTGCCGGTCGCGGCAGGGACGGGCGGCTCGGGGAAGAAGCGCCCGACAGCCTTAGACATCAGGGTGGTGACGATCACCAGCACGGTAAGAAAAACAAAGACAAACCCCATGCCGAGGCCCATCAGGGCGAGGCCTTCTTGAAAAATCACTTCTTCAGTCATGATTTACTCATTAAGTTCACCACATTGACGCTTCGGGATCACTATCCATCGAGCCGTGGTATATATCATCTTCCCAAGGTCGGCCATGAAATCACTCGCACTGACCCAAGTGATCGGTAGAAAGGCGCCATCAGGGAGTCAAATGACAGTAAGGTATCCACACTAGCCACTGTCATGCCCATCGGTTTGGGCGAAGATGAGTTTCGGTAATTTTTTCGCTTACACTGTCGGAAGTTATCGGCCGCCACGGCAGCGATGCCTTAGCAATAACACTCGACATAGAGGAAGGTTAAAACGACAAGAACCATTCGAAGAGAGTCGCCATAACCACGGAACCGATAAGATAAAAAACCAATTCTTCACAACTCATCACCCTTCAGAGAAAAGCTCTTGCTTACATCACAAGAGCGTAAATCGCACATGACAATATTATAAATCAAAAAACCACACAAACATTCCTTACAAAGCAAGGCCTCACGCTTCACTTTTTCTTTTTATGCCTCTCGGTAACCGTAGGAATATAAATTGCATCTGTCTCCTTGGAGCGAGATTTTTCCGCAATTGCGTAAACCAGCACGTTGGCAAAGCAGACTGGCGGAGCAATCGATCGTGAAAAACGATAACGGTGTTCAGGCGTATAAAAGCAAACCGTGGAAGTTTTTGTCAATGGACTCAACTGGCTATCAGTTATGCTAACAACCGGCACTCCACGGGTAAAAGCATCTTCTGTGATCTTTACGACTTCGTGGGCATAGTGCATAAAACTAATTGCCAAGACAACACTATCGTTACCGATTAACTTAGCCTCTTCGGTAGCCAATCCGCCCGAACTGTCCAGCAGACGAACGTCAAGTCCCAGCATCGTCATCAGGTACTTAAGAAAGAATGCGACGGGATAGGAGCGAAGCTGTCCAACTATATATATCGTTCTCGCTTTCGTTAATAGCTCGGTCGCCTGATCAATACTTCCTTCGTCGATAGTCTCCAGGAGGTTCTGCAATGACGCAATATCGCTGACCACATGTTCGTGCAGAATACCCTTGGTACCCTTGCGCTCTGCATCCTCCCCCAGCTCTCGATTCAGGGCACTTACTCGCTCCGAGAATCCAGGCGCGGCGGTTCTCAGACGCGTTTCGAACACCTTCTGCATATCCGAAAACCCTCGGTATCCGAAGGTCTTCGCAAAGCGCACCAATGTCGACGGAGGGACGTCTATCTGTTTTGCTATGCGCTGCAGGGAAAGCAGCGCGGCGTCATTCGGGTTCTGAACGAGAAACCGCGCAATCTTCTGATTGCCATCGCTCATGTCAGCATGCCGCTCCACTATCTGATTGATCAGCTCTTCGTACACCTGTGCTTCTGTCATGGCGACCCCCTCCCTGCTTGATGACGACTGATTTGATCACTGAAAGGCACGTTACCAGAGCCTATTTAATCGGTAGCCCGTAAGTGACACCATTATCACGTTCGTGGAGGCAACCTTCTTCCCCATATAATGACAGCAACCAGGTAATCGATCCACTCGATCATCAGGCTTTCCTCAGTGGAATGGGCCACTTGACATGCTCCCCTACACAAAGCTCTTAACGAGCACCGTGCCGTGTTTCTACAAACTAACCAACGGCACGGTGAAATCGACCAAAAAGCTACAATTGCCGTCAGGTCAGCCCGTGGAACACCACGTTTTTCACTTCCGTCATCTCTTCGGCAGCATAGCGAATGCCTTCCTTGCCAATTCCGCTGCCCTTATTGGACGCCACTGTGGCGAGGTCGGCTCGCCACAGTGGCGTCCAATTGACGTGCACGTTCCCGCACTCCGCCTCGCGAACGAAACGCATGGCATTATTGAGGTCGCGGGTGAAGATTGAGGCGGCGAGACCATACTGGGAGTCGTTGGCCACCGCGATGGCCTGATCGACATTCTGGTATGACTGCACGGTGACGGCTGGACCGAAGATCTCGTCGCTGACAATACGCATCGAGGAGTTCACGTCGGCGACGACGGTGGGGCGAACGATGGCACCGTCTCGTTCACCACCGGTTACTACCCTGGCTCCTGAGGAGACTGCCTCAGAAACCCAGTCTGTCACACGACTCGCTTCTTTCTCGTTGATAACGGGGCCGAGTTGTGTGCCCTCGATGAGTGGATCCCCTACCACTAGACGCTCCACCGCCGACTTGACGGCATCGAGATAGTCCCCATAGAGGCTCTCATGGACGATGACCCGCTGCAGAGAAATACAGACCTGCCCGGCATTGGCGAAGCCCGCAGTGGCCGTCGCGGCAGCCACCTGGTCGAGATCCGCATCAGGCATGACGATCATGGGACAGTTCGACCCGAGTTCCAACGATAGCTTCTTGACACCGGCGATACGTGCAATCTCCTCACCAACAGGGGTGCTACCCGTAAAGCTGATCTTGCGAACCCGGGGATCGGGGCAGACTTGAGCCCCGATGCGGGAGCCGGATCCCGTGATGCACTGGATACCCAATTCGGGTATGCCACCGTCGATCAGCAGCTTGGTGATTTTCAGAGCGGTCAAGGGAGTCGCCGAGGCCGGCTTCAGCAAGACGGCATTCCCCGTGGCCAGCGCCGGGGCGATCTTGTGCAACACGAGCAACAGCGGGAAGTTGAAGGGGGTGATCGCGGCAACGACGCCACACGGCTGACGCAGTGTGAAACCGAGCTTGCCGGTCGTATTCGGGTTGGCATCGAGCGGCAGCGTTTCGCCTCGCATTTGCGTGCCCTCGAACGCAGCCAGGCGCAAGAGGTCTCCAGCGCGAGACGCTTCACCACGAGCCTCGCCCAGAGGCTTGCCCGTCTCGAGACTGATGGTTCGCGCCAAATCATCAACCTGCGCATCGAACAAATCAGCCGCACGCTGAAGAGCCTTGGCACGGTCGTAGCCCGGTGTGGCGGCCATCACCTTGGCGCCATGCTCAGCAGCCGTCAAAGCCTGCTCTACCTCACGCTCGCTGGCGAGCGGCACCGTATCGATGGTCTCCCCGGTGAAGGGAGAAACCACGGGGGAAGTATCTTCGCCAGCTACCCAGCGTCCGTCGATGTACATATCCATACTTCGACCTCCTGAATCCAGTTGATGTTAAGCGTCGACGACCTGAAGGCCTGCTCGTTTCAACACACCAAGCAGATGGTCGTGGCCTTTTCGGGAGTATTCGAGTGGCGGGGCCTTGGCCGGGTCCTGCTCTGCCTCGACCACAACCCAGCCGGAGTAGCGAATCTTCGCAAGCTCCTTGGCGTAGCGCTCGAAATCGAGGCCTCCGTCACCCGGTACCGTGAATACCCCAGCCAGCACACTCTCCAGAAAGCTCCACTGGTTCTTGAGAGCTTGCTCCATGACCTCAAGGCGAATGTCCTTGCAGTGGACATGATTGATGCGTGACCCATAGGACTGGATGATGGGCTCCACTTCGCCGCCGGCAAACACCAAGTGGCCAGTATCGAGTACAACGCCGACCTCGTCACCAGTGTGGTCGAGTAGTGCCTCGAGTTCGTGCTGTTTCTCGACAACGGTGCCCATGTGGTGGTGGAAAGCCATCTGAACACCGTGATCGGCCATATATCGGGCCAGCTCCGTTAACTTTTCGCCATAATCCCTATAACGTTCCGCTGGGAAAGCCGGCCGGTTACTGAGCGGAACATCCATCAGGCTCTGAGTGCTGCCGGTGGTCTCGGCGTAGACCAGCACCGGGGCCCCAAGCGCGGCAAACGTTTCGAGTTGCGGTTTCATGCGCTCGATCTCACGTTCTACCGAACCGTTGAGCAGCTCACCTGAGAACCACCCGGAGACAAGCTTGAGCTCGTGCTGATCAAGAAGCGGCTTGAGCTTGCTGGGTTCCATGGGGAACTTACCACCCGTCTCAGTACCGCTAAAGCCGGCCTCGCGACTCTCGCGAAGGCATACTTCCAGCGGTGTGTCTCCACCAAGACTAGGCAAATCATCGTTAGACCAAGCAATGGGGGCCACACCAAGTTGAATCGTCATATCAGTATCCTCCTTGGCGCTGGCGTACCTTTCCGGCTTCATGTTCACTGCGTGCCTTGCGTACCGACTCGAGCTCTGACACCTCTGGCGTACCAACTTCCCACCAAGCGTCGCCGGGAGACCAGTCGTACTCATCGGATTCAATCACAATAACGTATGTTCGATCCGACGCTTTGGCCCGGGCGAATGCATCCTTGAGTCCATCGAGACCAGCTACTTTCTCCGCAGCGGCTCCCATAGATTCAGCGTGCTTGACAAAGTCTACTCGGGCTTCATGAGTGCGCTTGCAATCCTTCAGGAGGTTGTTGAACTCAGGTACACCTTTGGCCTGCTGAAGGCGGTTGATGACAGCATAACCACCGTTATCGCAGAGCATGACGATCATCTTATGACCGGTCATGACAGAACTGTAGATGTCGGAGTTCAGCATCATGTAAGCACCATCGCCGACGAATACGATCACGTCGCGCTCGGGTTCGGCCATGGCAGCACCCCAGCCACCTGCGACCTCATAACCCATGCATGAGAAACCGAATTCACAATCAAAGGTGCCCACTTGCTTGATTTTCCAGTTCTTGCAGACCTCACCGGGCAGTCCGCCCGATGCAGTCATCACCAGGTCCGAGGGATCGGCGACATCATTGATGGTATGCACGATTTGGGCATAGGAGGGCAGGGCTTGATCAGGATGTCCTGCAGCGCGACCGGCGAGTGTCTCGTTCCACCGCCCATACGCCACACGTGCCTGTTCCTGCCAGGATGCCGGTGCCGCCCAGTCGCCGAGAGCCTCGTCGAGTTCCTCGAGGCCGACTTGCGCATCGCCTACCAGGGCCAGCGCATTGCGTTTACCGGCATCGAAGCGCGCTGCGTTCAGTCCGATAATACGCACATCCGGATTCTGGAATACGGTACCAGATCCGGTAGTGAAGTCCTGGAGCCGGGTCCCGATCGCGAGTACGACATCGGCCTCGGCCGCGAGGTCGTTAGCGGATGAGGAACCGATGATACCGATTGCGCCGGCATTACATTCGTGATCGTGGGTCAACACCCCTCGCCCTGCGATGGTTTCGGTGACAGGTATGCCGTGGCGCTCCGCAAAGCGTGCCAATGTCTTCGTGGCCAGCGCGTAATGCACGCCGCCACCGGAGACCAGCAGGGGCTTCTTGGCACCACGAAGCAGCTCGACTGCTTCGGCAAGGCGAGCGGCGTCGGGTCGCATACGATCGATCTGGTGCACGCGCGTGGCGAAGAACGCCGCCGGATAATCGTAAGCCTCGGACTGAACGTCCTGCGGCAACGCGAGGAAAACCGGCCCGCAGCTAGCGCTATCCAATAGGGTCTCGACGGCATGCGGCAATGTCGTAAGCAGCTGCTCAGGTTTGACCACACGGTCCCAGTACCGCGTCACCGACTTGAAGGAATCATTGACCGAGACGCTGGGATCATGGAAATGCTCGACCTGTTGCAGCACAGGGTCGGGCTGACGGCTGGCGAAGGTGTCACCGCATAGCATCAGCATGGGCAGACGATTGGCATGGGCGAGACCGGCAGCCGTGACCAGGTTGGTAGCTCCAGGTCCGATGGACGTCGTCGTCACCATGACCTGGCGGCGCCGGCGAGCCTTGGCGAAGGCCGCCGCGGCGAGCCCCATCGACTGTTCATTTTGGCCGCGCCAGGTAGGAAACTCTTCCTTGACGGCCTCCAGCGCCTCGGAAAGGCAGGAAACGTTGCCATGGCCGAAAATGCCGTACACGCCGGGGAACAGTGGCAGTTCCTGGCCGTCGACTTCAATGCGCTGGGCCATCAGATACCGGATCAGCGCCTGTGCCATCGTCAAACGAACCGTATTCATGTTTGTTCCTCCCATCGGAACCGTGGGCAATACTGTGACTTGTAGTTGAGTAGTACTTTACCGGCTCAATCGCTAGCTCTCTGCGATTCGGTATGGCCGATCGCCTCGGAGTTCACGACAAGCGCGGAATCGAGGCGACCCTCGAGACCATCCAGCAGGTTCTTCACGGCGGCTATGCCCATACGACGCATACACTCCTGAGTCAGGGCGGCGGAATGCGGCGACAGCACGATCCTGTCCGAATGGATCAAAGCGCTCTCAAAAGGCAGAGGCTCTTTGTCGAAGGTATCGAGCCCGGCACCACCGATGCGACCCTCCTCCAGGGCTTCCGCCAATGCTGCTTCGTCGATCAGGCCACCGCGCGCTGTGTTTATCAAAAAGGCTTTATCCTTCATCGCGGTGAGCTCTGTAACGCCGATCAGGCCTTCGGTTTGTTCCGTGCGCGGAAGATGCAGGCTGATGAAATCGGCGTCGTGCAAAAATGCACGCCAGTCTGATACAGACTTCACATCATGGTCTTCCATCACCCTAGGCTCTAGGTATGGATCATAAGCAAAGACCTGCATACCGAATGCCCGGGCACGTCGTGCGACGCCCGCGGCGATTTTCCCAAACCCCATCAGTAGAAGAATTTTGCCTTCCAACTCGATTGCATTAAGCCGATCTCGGGACTCCCACTTCCCCTCTCTCACGGCTGCGTCCTGAGCGCGCCCTTTTTTTGCGAGCATCAGCATCAGCCAAAGGGCATGCTCGGCCACTGCACCAGAATTCACGTCGCCAACAACAGCAAGCGGAATACCGGCCGCATTCAGCGGGGCCAGAGGAACATTGTCGTAGCCCACACCATGGCGAGAAACAATCCGAAGTCGTTTAGCGTCACTGAGGGCGTCTTCCGGAACCGGTGCGGTGCGAATCAGGAGACCATCCGCCGCAGTCAAGCGTTCTCGCAATAATTCCGGAGTCGGATCGGGCATCGCTTCGTAGGTCAGCCCACGTTGCCGATCGAGTATCGCAAGAGCATCAGGATGCAAGGATCCGTACCCTGCTATGAGTACATGGGTCATATTGTTCTCTCTAATCGCTAGCGAACAAGTTCAATAGCTTGTAGCGGCGGCAGCGGTATCGACATCACGCACGCGGGAGAGGGCATCCTTGGCGCCGGCCGCCATCAGGCGTGCATCGGAGCCGATGGTCACGAAGCGAAACCCCTTCTCGATCATCCGTCGCGCATAGTCGGCCGAGCCATTATGAATGCCGGCGATCAATCCATGCTCTCGCGCCTTGGCAGCGATCAGATCAATGGCTTCGAGCACTTCTGGCTCTTCCTTATCAAAGGCTGGTGCACAGCCCAGGGCCAGCGACAGATCGGCGGGGCCGATATAAACCGCATCCAGGCCATCGACCGACATGATGTCGTCCAGACTATCGAGAGCCTGGCGCGTCTCGATCATTGCAAAGCGTACAATGGTCTCATCGGCTTTTGTCGCATAATCGCTGCCTGCGTGAAGGGAGGCACGAATGGGGCCGAAACTTCGGTTCCCCCTCGGCGGGTATCGAGTCGCGGCGACGAACTTTTCTGCGTCCTCCGCCGAGTTGATCATGGGACAAATGATCCCATAGGCACCAGCGTCGAGCATTTTCATGATGATGCCAGGGTCAAGCCAGGGGACTCGCACAACCGGTGCTGTTTCTCCGGTCGAAATTGCAGTCAGCATGTTCACTGCAGCCTGATAATCGATAACACCATGCTGCATGTCGAGTGTCAGACTGTCCCATCCTTGATGACTCATTACTTCCGCAGAGAAAGATGTTGGAATGGCCAGCCACCCATTGACGGCGACACCGCCATGCTCCCACTGTTGGCGAATTCGGTTTACACGCATAACGGAATCCCCTCAATATTTGATAGTAACAGTGCGCTGGGTGCGCAGAGACTCTTCTGCGGCATCAGCAATAATAAGGGCATTACGTCCATCTTCGAAATTTGGATTAAATGATCGACTCTCAGCCAGGCTGTTAACAAATGACTCGACTTGGTTTCGATACGCTTTTCCGTAACGCTCGGTGAAAAAATGAAGCAATGGCTCTCGGGCATCGCTTAATGTTTTAGAATATCGAGAAACAGTCGTCTCCGTTTGGTTATTGGAAATCAGCATGCCCTCTGAACCGAACACTTCGACACGCTGATCATGGCCATAGATCGCTCTGCGTGAGCAGTTGATATGACAGAGTGCTCCCGAGGAGAGACGAATCATCACCATCGCTGTATCGACGTCGTCATACCGGGCAAACTCCTCGTCTACCAGGACACTACCAACTGCTGTGACTTCCACAGGCTCGTCAGCCGAGAGGAAGCGCATGAGATCGAAGTCATGGATCATCATGTCACGGAACATGCCACCAGACTTCGCGATATAAGCCGAGGGAGGCGGCGCAGGATCACGGCTAGTGATGACGATCTTTTCTAGCTTGCCTATCTCGCCGGCTTCCACCGCTTTTCGCAGTGCGGAATTATTGGGATCGAAGCGACGATTGAAGCCCAATTGCACCATGCCAGCCTTATCCCCAATGTTGTGAAGGCATGCATTGACACGAGCAATATCGAGATCGATAGGCTTCTCGCATAGAATCGGCTTTCCCGCAGCAATGGACTGCTCAATTAGATCTACGTGTGTCTCAGTGGGCGAGGCAATAAGAACGGCATCGACACTAGGATCTGTCATGATATCGTCGACACTTGACGTGTATTTCGCCCCATGAAGATCAGCAACTTGACGTCCAGCGACCTCATAAACATCGTATACGTAAGTCAGTGCGCAGCCGTCAATAGAGGCGATATTAGCAGCATGCATCTTCCCGATGCGGCCTGCTCCAAAAAGCGCGAAACGAACCATTTTATATCTCCGAAATGATATTAAATAATGATATTAACTGAACGATTACTTAACCATAGCTACAGCTTTTCTGCTGGCTGGGGCGGATCGTCATAGCAGCCCAGGATAGACTGGTCAAAGTCCACCACGGAGCCTGTCATCATGCCGGACTCATCGGACGACATGAATGCGATTGCCCGCGCCACTTCTTCAGGTTGGAGCAGGCGCCCAAATGGCTGCTTTGCTGCCGCCTGCTCAAGCCAGTCATCAGCAGCACCGTGATAATTTTGCTGGATCCGATCTTCACCAGGTGTGGCCATCCAACCAATATTGAGGCCATTGATACGTATACGATCACGCATCAGTGCAAAGGCAGCGTTCTTGGTGAGTGTCGTCAAAGCGCCCTTTGATGCACTATATGGACAGATGAAGGGCTGGCCACCATGGCTAGACATGCTGATAACGTTAACCACTGCGCCGGCTATTCCTTCTCGACGCATGATTTTGGCGGCGCCTTGCATGAGGAAAAAAGGTGCCCGTGTATTAATGGCGAACATGCGGTCGAATAATTCCACAGAGGTATCGAGGATATTCCCTCGATCGGTCAGACCAGCACAGTTTACTAGAATATCAATGCGACCAAATTCTCGATCGGCCCGATCTATGACTTCGGTGCAATCCTCTACCTTTGCCAGGTCTGCCTTGACAAAATGTGTTGTGCATCCGGTTTCGGTGAGTGATTGGGCGACATTCTGCCCCTTCTCCTCGTTCCGGCCACAAATAACCAGGCCGGCGGCACCGCGCTTGGCAAAGAGACGTGCGGTTGCCTCACCTAACCCCTGAGTACCACCGGTGATGACCGCATAGCGTCCCTCAAACTGATTCAGGAATTCTGTTGACATTGTATTCCTCCTACCGATGTATGAAGACGTCACTCACCAAGCTTAAAGACCTGCAATTTGGATTCAGCGCCTGTGAATGCTTGTTCGCAATCTAGCTTAGTGCGAACAGCCTGGCAATGGTATTAAACTAAAGATGTACATCCTTTCGATCTGTCAAGTGGCCCCATAGAACTCAAGCAACTGAATTAAAAGGCTTATTGCACCATGGGCCCTTGTTGACCCATCTTAACCTCACCTAATGCCAGGTGCCTGCGTTGCTGACCATGCTGGCGATGAATAGTAGCTGTGGACACACCACATGACGCTCTACCGGCCAATGCATTTGAGTGCGTCAGGCCATGCCATTTGCGGCAGGAGGTGCTGCCTTCCTGTGATTAGGCTCTGTACAGCGACCTCACTCATCCTCGTAGAGGAGCATTTTCTTATTTCTTTTGAAGTTACTGACTGTGATCATACCGACAAAGGCCATTGCCAATATCAAAAGGGTCGCACTAATCGGCCGAGTTGCGAAAGCCACCAAATCCCCATCAAAAATTAAAAGTCCGCGCCGAAGATTTGACTCCGCGACACCTCCAAGTATAAGGCCTAGTATCACCGGAGCTGTGCCGAAGCCAAAACGATTGAGAAAGTAGCCGAGAATCCCGAAGGCCAGCATAAGCCAAAGCTCGAATACCGACCCATTAATGCCATAAACGCCTATAACGCAGAACAGCAGTATCAGCGGGATCAAAAGGTGTAGGGGTACCTTGAGGATACGCACGAAGAGCCGAATACCCACGAGCTGGGCGAGAAACATCACCACGTTGGCGAGAAGAAAGGCTAAAAGGATGCCGTAGAAGATCACGGCCTGCTGTTCGAAGAGCCCGGGACCAGGACGCACGCCCTGAATAGTCAGCCCCCCCATGAGCACTGCTGTCGCAACTTCACCTGGAACACCCAGCGTCAACATGGGAATAAGTGCGCCTCCCGCGGTTGCATTATTGGAACTTTCTGAAGCAACAAGCCCCTCATAATGGCCAGTTCCAAACTTTTCGGGCGCGCGTGACATGCGACGCGCCTGATCGTAGGACATGAATGAAGAGATGGAGCCCCCTGCGCCCGGGATGGCCCCCACGATGACGCCGATCACGGTGGAGGTTGAAATAATTTTCCAGGCCCGGCCAAGAAGGCCCCAAGGCGGTCGTGCCGCGGTGATTTCCTGAGGTGTCTCAAATTCGCTAGGTGAGATCCCAGATCGATCAGCTATGTCCTTCATGACCTGCGAAACAGCGAAAAGGCCGATCAACGCGGGCAGAAGGTCGATCCCGGTGATCAGCGCCGGTTGCCCACCCGTGAAGCGGAGGGCACCGGTCATCGGGTCCGCCCCAACAGTAGCGAGGGCCAGCCCTAGAAGCCCCGCCACTATCCCCCGGATCATGGACCCCGAAGAAACCGAGGCGATAATGACGATGCCAAAAATGCTAAGCGCGAAGAATTCCGCCGGACCGAAGGCCAGCGCGAAGCGCGCGATGGGCGGCGCAAGAAAGATCAGGAAGATCGCGCCGATCACCCCGCCGATGAACGACGCGGCGATCGAGATTCCCAGCGCCTGCCCTGCCTGGCCATTTCGTGCCATAGGAAATCCGTCCAGTGTTGTTGCCACCGAGGAGGGCGTGCCGGGAATGTTGAGCAGGATCGCTGGAACCGCTCCGCCAGCAATGGAGCCACAGAAGGCCCCGAGCAGCATCCCCATGCCCAGAATCGGCCCCATGCCAAAGGTCAGAGGAATTAGCAGGGCGATGGCCATCGCCGCCGTGAGACCCGGAAGAGCCCCCATGACGAGGCCCAAGAGCGTTCCGCCGAAAATCCCAAGGATCACGCGGAGATCGGTGATCATGCCGATGGCGTCAAGAAATACACTCATGATCGGTTTCCTTTTGCCAATCAGGGGAAGGTGAGGCCGAAACCCAGAGAAAAGACAAAGAAGGAGGCCGCCGTTGCCGCCACGGCATAGGCGAGAGAGCCAAGTATGAGCCGCCCCCAGGCCCGTTCCTCGGGAGCTGGAACCAAGAAGTGGGTACAGGCGAGCATCGCGAGAAACAGGAACGTCACAGTCGAAATGAGAAAGCCCAGCCTTTCGAACAGCGCAACATAACCAGTCAGAAGTATGGTCACTACGGCAATACCGAGCAGCTGTACTGCAGTGAGCCCACCGTCACTCGAGTCGACACCGTGGGTCAGCGCCAGCACATCCTGCACCAGCACCACCAGCATGAATGGCACGGCGATCAGCATGATTGTGATGGGAAACGACCCGGCGCCAAGCTGTCCCGGAGTGGGTGTAGACGGCAGCGCATAAGCCTGCGCGATCCCCCAGCCAAGAATGGCCAATAGCACGAGGTCGAAAATTAGACGTCCAGGCAAGACTTTCATCGGCCACTCCAAAATCAGACTGCCCCAGCGTAAGGGCGCGGCGTGCCTGTGCAGCCCGCCGCACCCCACAATACAACCTGGAACTCACTGGGCGGACACGGTTTTCGTCAGCGGGACGAAGAGGTCTTCACCCTTCTGTACGAATGCCTGCAATTCCTCGCCATAGGCCGGGGCGAGTTCGACGCCAAGATTGTCGATGGCTTGCTGGAATGGTTCGTCCTGCACTGCCTCTTTCAGCGCCTCTTCCCAGATGGCAATGATTTCGGGATCCACACCTGCCGGTGCGGCAATGCCGCGCCACTGGCTCGTGGTCAGGTCGATACCGCGGTCAGTGAATAGCGTCACATCGGGTAACAGCTTAGAAGGTGCGGTGGCCGCTAGGGGCAACAACCCGCCCTCACCTTCGATCGCGGCCACCGCATCAGAGGGCTGGAGGACGACGCCGTCGATATGACCGCCGAGCGCCGCGGCGGCGGCTGTGGCCGCGCCGTCATAGGGCACCAGGCGCGCGTCGACACCGAGGGCATCCACGATTGCCTTTGTCATGATGTGCGAGGAGGACCCGACACCTGCGAAGCCTAAAGTGACCGGCTCTTCATTGGCGGCCGCAACGAATGAGTCGAGGTCACTCCAGCGGTCGGACTCCACCAGTGTCAGCGTGTAAGGCTCGGTGGCAATGCGAGCGATGTAGTCGAAATCGTCCACCTCAAAGGCAACATTACCCATACCCACAAGGGTATAGAGTGCATTGAGAGGGACGGTAACGGTGTAGCCGTCGGGCTCTGCAGCAAGAGCCTGTGTGTATCCGACCGCACCGCCGCCACCGCTCACGTTGCGCACCACCACATTTGTGCCGAACGCCTTCTCCAATGGCCTCTCGAGCGCGCGGGCAAAGTTGTCAGTTCCGCCACCGGCGCTGTAGGGAACGATGATTGTCACGGTATCGCTCGGAAACGAATCCTGAGCCCAGACTGCGTGGCAAGGCAACGCGACCAGCGATGCCGCAATTAGGGTCTTCTTGAGCATGTCTATTCCTTGCTTTTGTACTGTTGATGTTCGAAGCTAATCTGCGCCCCGCTCGCGCAGCGGTCAAAACCGCGTCACGCGCCGTTAGAGAGCACTGACATCCAAGCTTCGAGAGATTACCCAACCGCCTCGTTATCAGTTAGCTAGTCAATGCGTTGGCATGGTGAAGTGGTTGGACTCCTCGCGGATGCCGCTCGGCCAGCGCTGGGTGATGGTCTTCATGCGGGTGTTGAAGCGCACGCCGTCCGGGCCGTGCATGTGCAGCGGACCGAACAGCGAGCGCTTCCAGCCACCGAAGCTGTGGAAGGCCATGGGCACCGGGATCGGCACGTTGACACCGACCATGCCTACCTGGATCTGCTCGCAGTACTGGCGGGCGGCGTCGCCATCGCGTGTGAAGATGGCGGTGCCGTTGCCGAACTCGTGATCGTTGATCATCGCCACGGCATCATCGAAGCTCGCCGCCCGTGCGATGACCAGCACCGGGCCGAAGATCTCCTCGCTGTGAATGCGCATCTCCGGCGTGACGTGATCGAATAGCGAGCCACCCAAGAAGAAGCCGTCGCCTTTGATGGTCACCTCTCGGCCGTCCACCACCAGCTCGGCGCCCTCGTCCACCCCGGTCTGGATATAGCCCTTGACCTTCTCCAGGTGCTCGCGGGTGACCAGCGGGCCCATGTCGTTATCCGGCCCCTCCACGAGGCCCGGGCCGATGCTCAGCTTGTCGAGTTCGGCGACCAGCTTGTCGCGCAGACGGTTGGCGGTCTCCTCACCCACCGGCACGGCGACGGAAATGGCCATGCAGCGCTCGCCGGCACTGCCGTAGGCGGCGCCCATCAGCGCGCCGACGGCCTGGTCGAGGTCGGCGTCGGGCATGATCACCATATGGTTCTTGGCGCCGCCCAGCGCCTGGACGCGCTTGCCATGGGCCGAGCCGGTGGCATAGATGTACTCGGCAATGGGGGTGGAGCCGACGAAGCTCACGGCCTCGACCCGCTCGTCGGTGAGCAGCACGTCCACCGACTCCTTGTCGCCGTTGACCACGTTGAAGACGCCGTCGGGCAGGCCAGCCTCCTTGAGCAGCTCGGCCAGACGCATCGACGTGGAGGGGTCCTTCTCGGAGGGCTTCATCACGAAGGTGTTGCCGCAGGCCAGGGCGATGGGGAACATCCACATCGGCACCATGGCCGGGAAGTTGAACGGCGAGATGCCGGCACAGACCCCCAGCGGCTGCATCATGGAGTAGCTATCCACCCCGGTGCCGACGTTCATCGAGTGCTCGCCCTTCTGCAGGTGCGGGATGCCGCAGGCAAACTCGACGACTTCCAGGCCGCGGGTCACCTCGCCCTTGGCGTCGGAGAACACCTTGCCGTGCTCGCGGGAGATCAGACGCGCCAGCTCGTCGGCGTGCTCCTCGACCAACGCCTTGAACTTGAACAGAATCCGCGCGCGCCTGAGTGGTGTGACCTTCGCCCAGGCGGGAAACGCATCATGGGCGACGCGTACCGCCTCGCGGGTCTCGTCGGCGGTGGAAAGCGCCACCTGCAGGCTCTGTTGACCGGTGGCGGGGTTGTAGACCGGCGCGGTGCGCTCGCTCTGGCTGGCCACGGACTGGCCATTGATGTAGTTGCCAAGCATGTTGGGCTCCCTCTTTTGGCAAGCTTGATGTCGACCTTGTGTGAACGATCATTCGCATTCCATACTAGTGCGAACAACTGGCCGTTTGCATTAGACCAACGTCGCATCCCATGAGCTTCCCAGAGCGCGAACGGTGAAAACTGGATATTGCGACCTTAGTTCAATGGAATCACCGCCGCATTCGCATTAGTCTCCTGTGTGAATGATCATTCGCAAAGAGAGAGGGTGAGGTTTAGTAAAACTGGCCCATCCTCCAACAGATCAGGCCCATCTGTAGATGGAGGAGGTAAGCAACGCTATCTCTGATCTCAATAAGCTGTTAACCACATTCTTCGGAAAACCAAATAACGGCAACATGAGCAACCACAACAAGAGGTAAACAACATGCAATGGATGAAGCCCATCACATCAGGCATCGTGATCGCTGGCTTGGCCTTGGGTGCTACTGCGGCAGTCGCCCAGGAAGACAACGAATATCGCTTCGCCATGGTTTCGCACATCGGCTCCAACGACCCGAACATGAAGTGGCTCACAATGGCGATGGAGGAATTCGAGGAGAAGCACCCCAACGTCACTCTGGATTATGTTTCACCCAACCAGTATTCCGTTCAGGATCTCATCCGTTTGCTTGACCAGACCATCGCATCCCGACCTGACGGCATTGTTGTGCCTATCGTCGACCGGGATCCCTTAGAAGGTCCGATTCGCCGGGCGATCGATCAAGGCATTCCCGTTGTCGCCTTCAACATTCCCGACAACCGTCCAAGAGATGAGCGCATTCCCTACATGACCTATGTCGGTGGCGATGAATACATGACCGGCTATGAGTTAGGCCAGCATGCCATTGAGCAAGCCAAAGCTGGGGAAGTGCCGATGCCGGAACATGTCGTCTGCGCACTACATATCCCCGAACACGTCGGGCTACAGCAGCGGTGTCGCGGCATTGAAGAGGCTGTCGCCGAGGTAGGTGCCACCACAGAATACCTGTTTACCGGTGCCGATCCGTCTACCTTCCGCAGCAACCTACAGGCCTACCTGTCCTCAAACCCCGACTCCAACTACATCCTCAACATGTCGGATGTCACTGCGCCTTGGTCCTGGCAGGTAGCCAACGAGTTAGATATGAGTCCCGACGTTGATAATGAGGGAATGACCCTCTTGGCCGTCGATACCGGCCCGATAGGCCTATCTGGTATCAAAAATGGTCATTTGCTGGCTGCGACTGATCAGGGCTTCTACCTGCAGGGCTATATTCCTTTCGAATGGCTCTACTGGTACAACGAATTCGGTTATGAGCCTCAGTCTGACATCATCACAGGACCGGTCGTTGTCGATAAAGCTAACTTCAGCAAGTTCGATCCGCTTTCCAGGGAGGTATTCGGGTCAGGCTCCGAGGACGATTCAGCTTGGTAATCACCCTCAAGTCTACTCTGTCGCCAACAGCTGACTCGGCTGATGGCTCAGATCACCAGGCCGAGGCATCTCAGCCTCGGCCTGGCCGCCCACTCGGAATGCACTGCAAGTGAGCCTGTTATGAACTCTCGTCACATAAACATATTCTCGCGCCGCCCAGATTTCGGGGCCATTGTCGGTGTTGTTTTGTTGTTTGTGGTATTTTCACTCGTCGATTTCTCCAACTGGTGGTCAGGGAGAACCCTGGGCAATATCCTTCAGTTCACTGCTATCCTCGGCTGCATCGCCATGGGCCAGGCACTGGTGATAATGTCCAAGGAAATAGATCTCTCGGTAGGATCGGTCTATGGCCTGACTGGCATCGCCTACGTGACCCTCGAGGCGGACCTGGGCGTTCCAGGGGCCATGCTGGCAGCCCTGGCCATTGCCGGGGGGATTGGTTTCCTGCAGGCAATGGCCGTCATCAAAGGCAAGATCCCCTCAATGATCGTCACCTTGGGAGGGCTATTTGCCGTACGGGGTCTAATCTATGTATGGACCGGGGGGTCGGCGCCCACCATGCCTAGGGATTCTCGCGCCCATTGGTTGAATCAACTGCTCGGTGGCGAACTGTTGGGTATCGACGCCGCCATCTTCTGGACGGCCCTGCTCCTCATACTGCTGACGCTGGTGGTATGGAGGACCAAATTCGGCAATCGCCTGCTAGCAACCGGGGGAGACGAGAGTTCAGCACTCAGTCGAGGCATTCGTACTGACCGCATCAAGACAATGGCTTTCGTGCTCTGCTCATTGCTTGCCGGTATCGCCGCCATCCTGACCTTGGCAGACAATCCACAGACACATGTCACCCTAGGAGACCTGATGGAGCTGGAAGCGATCGCAGCAGCTGTCATCGGGGGCTGTCTACTGAGTGGCGGCCGGGGGTCACTGATCGGCGCCGTGCTGGGTGCCTTCATCATCACCGGCGTACGATATGAACTAATCAGTCTCGGCGCACCGGCTTCTTGGTACATCACTTTCGTTGGAATTGTGGTAATTGCCGCCCTAATTTTCAACCAATTCCTTGCCCGCTGGGCCAGTAATCAGGCCTGAGGAGTACGAAAATGTCCGCAACGTCTAATAACAGCCACCCTCTTATCGAAGTTCGCAATCTCGACCTACATTTTGGTGCCTTTCATGCTCTTAAGAATGTATCGGTCTCCTTCGATTCCGGTCAACTTATCGGCCTAGTCGGCGATAATGGCGCCGGCAAAACTACCTTGATCAAGGTGCTCTCTGGCATCCACAAGCCCAACAGCGGTGAAGTCTACTTCGACGGGGAACGTGTCAAGGAATTCCACCCCAAACAGGCGATCCGCTTTGGTATTGAGACCCTTCAGCAGAGCGTCGGTCTATGCGACAACCTATCGATCGCCCGTAACTTCTACTTAGGGCGCGAACCGATCAAACACTGGTTCGGGATTCCCTTCCTTGACTTCAAGAAAATGCGTGAAGCCAGTACCAAGGTCATCCGTACCTTCGGTCTGCGTGACAACGTCAGCGCCGACGACCAGGTAGAAATGCTTTCCGGTGGGGAACGTCAATCGATCAAAATCGGCAGAGCCGTCGAGTTTAAGAACCGAGTGGTGATCATGGACGAGCCGACCAACCACCTTTCCGTTCGCGAGCGCGAGCACGTTAATGAGTTGGCCCAGCAATTGCGTGACCAAGGCCTACTGGTGATCTACATTACCCACGACATCCATCAGGTGCACAAGCTTGCCGACCGCATCGTGATCATGGAGAACGGCGAGAAGGTCACCGACGTCGCCAAGCACGAAATGACCTCCGATGAACTCGAAGAAGTTATCCGTTTCGGTGGCCGGGACGTGGAGAAAGAAGAGGTAACGGTGTAATGATGAATATATCCATTCGCCAACTGGTTCGTCAGCATAACGAAATCGGTATCATCCTGATCGCCATCCTGATGGTCACACTCTTTACCACAACCTCCTTTGACAAATGGGCCAATGCTTATAACCTGGCCTCGATCGCCCAGATCACCGCCACGCTGGGCCTGTTGGCCCTGGGAGCATCCCTGGTCATGGGGACCGGCGAAATCGATATCTCGGTCGGCTCGACCTTCGGCATCGGTGCCCTGGCCTACCTGGGGACGGTAGCCACGATCGGTCCCATTCCGGCCATGCTGCTAGCGGCCGTGGCGGGAGCCGCCATCGGGCTGTTCAATGGCTTCATTGTCACCCGCTTCGGCGTCTCCTCGCTATTGCTTACCTTAAGCACACTGCTGGTGTTCCGTGGCGTTGCGATCGCTCTGACCGAGATCGAGGGATTATCCTTTTCAGTGCCTTATGACCAACGTTCGGGCTTTTTTTACCAGCTGTTTGGTGGTGGTGATATCCTGGGCATCAACACTGGCTTCTGGTGGTTAATCCTCGGCTTACTCCTCTTGATGGCTTTCCTCTATGCCACCCCGGGCGGTAACCGCTTACTGGCAGTCGGTGGCTCCGCCGAGTCGGCCCGTTCACGGGGGATCCGCGTCACCCGGGTGAAGGTGCGAGCCTTCGTCATCTGTGGCGTCCTCGCCGCTCTGGCCGGCACCCTGGAAGGCGGCAAGCTGGGCTTCGCCGATGGCGGCATGGGTCGTTTGATGGAGCTGCAAGCCATCGCCGCCTGTGTGTTGGGTGGCTGCGCCCTTCTCGGCGGCCGAGTTCCGCTGACCGGTGTGGTCGTTGGCGCCTTTGTGCTGTCATCTATTCAGAGCTACCTGGTGGTAAACGGCGTGCAGCCGCAGTGGTTCATGCTACTGTTGGGCGTGATCGTGGTCACTGCAGCCATCAGCGACCGAGCCTTGCGTGATTGGGCCTTGCGCAGTCGCTGACGCCAATACTCCAAGCAATTAACTACTGCAACGTCCAGTGTGAAACACCTTTCCAACCGGCCACAAATTAAGCGCTTTTTTTGTGGCCGCCATTCGTTAACTTATTTTTACACTTCTCCCTCCAATATGATCCTCACAATTACTTGGATCCGCCGCCTTCACGGCGGCCCCCGACGACAAGGGTGGGCGTGGCCCGGCTTGAAGTCATCGCTGCCTCCCAGAGGCGGAAGGCGCCCTAGTTCTTCTATTCGGATTTCACTACACAAAGCGTCTAGTTGCCAAGGGTGCTGATAGTCCTAATCAAAATTTAGATGAAAGGCAACTAGGGATGCTCCCCTTAACTCTATAATGCAATATTTTATATGTTGCCCATACCGAAACACTGCGGCTACTCGAATTTCAGGATTTTCCTGTGACATTGTCACCGGGTGCATCTATTCATCAACACGGCCTTTGATATGCATTAAAGGGGTTGCTTGAACCCACCCAAAGATACTCTTGAAATTTATCGGCGGCACTACCTCTCTTGATTACTCCGAAATTAAAACCCTCGATCGAACTTCTGCTTTTCAGGTAAATACAAAAATTTTCAATTACAAAAACATTGCACTGCTTGATAAAAATTTATAATGGACATGATTTTCCAAAACTTATAAATGCTTGTGAGGATGCACTATGCTGCCAGACTACTCTTGCATTGCCTGGATATTGATTTTCCTGTCCACTTTTCTTACAGGGGTCTCTAAGGGCGGTTTCGCTGGTGGTTTCGGAACGCTCTCTGTGCCATTGATGGCATTGGCGATTGAGCCCATAGAGGCCGCCGGACTGCTACTGCCACTGCTCTTGGCGATGGATGCCTTTACCGTTAAGGCCTGGTGGGGGCACCATGATTCCATCGAGATAAGGCGCTTGTTGCCGGGACTGGCCCTGGGGGTGGTGATAGGAACGGCGGTCTCAATGACCAAGTGCAACACGTAACCCATCAGGTACGGTGTTGCCATGACCTACTGCTACCGCCATCTCACTGCTGAAGACCGAGCTGCCATCATGATGATGCGAACGACTCACTCGATC
>Ga0209300_1000214_pt1 | contig 35171 bp, 40 predicted proteins | sample Shrwel_input2_RT_FD_187535 | JGI IMG/M metagenome (GOLD analysis project Ga0209300, IMG submission 187535) | Subsurface microbial communities from deep shales in Ohio, USA - Utica-3 well 1 S input2 RT (SPAdes) (version 2) ... | reverse complement strand
TGCCATCAGTTAGCGGGAGACCAGACACAGACCATGCATCCGGACTGCACAGGTCGATGGTGACTGTCTGATACGACGTCGTCGCAGCTGTGACATTCCACGTTTTTGTGTTGCCATGGTAGTCAGTAATGACGAAGGTCCCCGCCACGCCTGTCCCGCTTTGCGCCTTGATCTGAATGTCAAGATAGCGATATCCGGACATCCCTTCCCAGGGAGCGAACAGCCTGTCGTTACCTGTGCCGGCAATACTTCGTGTCGTGGCATACGCGAGTGACCAGCCATTGAAGCGGAATCCTCGGAACATGCACCGCGTCTCTGTGTTCGCCTCACCGACAGCTGTGAGCGATGCGCCAGTGATGGCACACGAGACAGACGCAGGAACATCATCGAGCAACGTAGTCAATGCGTTCGACATATAGTCCGGATCTATCAAGACTGTCGTCGTCGAGTAGTCCGAGAATGTATCTGACCCAGACATCGAGCCTGTTCCTATTATTGCCCTAGACGAACCATCGAACCCTGTGACGGTCACTGTGAGCGAGTCTGGGTATGATGCGGACCACGCTCTGGTGCGACCGATGACAGCCACACTCCTGTCGAGACACGAGCTCGTTGTGATGGCGGCGTTCGCCGTTGCAACAATGCCGAATGCATCTGTGGTTCCAAGAACAGACAGGCTCCATTCAGTGGCGCTTTGAGCGTGGAAGGTGTGAGCGTGTGCGATGTCATGAACAGCGACCGCGTTCACCTTCACTAGGGAAACAGCGAAGTCATGACGGACATCACCGCTGCTAAATCCATTCGCCTGTAAGATCGCGGTGTAGTCTGCTGTTCGCCTTGATGTCGCAGCTGCGGACACGCTCACTGATCCGCCATTCGCGGTGATACTACATGCAGCCGTGGCGCCTGATGTAGTCATCTCATACCAGCGATAAGCCGTTCTTGGAGGGAACACTGTTGGCGCCACACTCGAGCTGTATGCCGTCTCTGTGACGTCCCAGAGTTTGTCTGTCGAGACCGATGCCGTGAAGGTGCCAGCACAGGTGACGCTCACGTCTTTGTATGTCGTGGCGCCTGTCTCCGTGCCGGATGCGAGAACCACGTAGCCGCTATTCGTTCCTCCGTGGCCATTATTGACAGCCAGATTCGCTCTAAGTTCCCATGTCCACGTTGCGCCAGGTGATGGCGCATTGACCGTCGAAACGATTGCCAGTGAGCCAAGGAATCCGAGGTGTCCGCCAAAAGAGAAGTCGGTGAAGTGCGTGTCGTAGTCAGGCTCGAGAGGTTGCGTCGCGAACGGGTTCCAGATGCGCTCCGTGATGTTCTGCGTATGCGACATCGTGAGCGTCGATGTACGCGTGCCATCGATGTATGGCACTATTCGCCACCATCGTTGAGGTATAGGCCACGATAGACAGCGCGGCGGAACTGCCGGACGCCAGCCTCGACCACGAACTCGATTGTAGGAATGGCGATGATGCGATACACGCCCTTAATGGTCGTACCGTCAGGCTGCATGATGGTCACCACGTCCCGTACCCATAGAGGACGATTCGTCGCAGACAATACCAAAAAGTCGCTCTCCCACTCGATCAGGATTCGACCTGTCATCAGTCGATCTTTGAGTGCCACCATTGCCTGATAAGCAACAGCGCCGGATGTGATGCTCGGGTCGGACAAGATGTATGGTACAGGTCGACCCCTCCAGTTGTAGGGCCTCGAGGCTGGAGCAGTGCCAGCAGTCTGTGATGCATCATCTGCATCATAAGAATAAATCAGGTCACCCGTTCGCGGATCCTGGCCGATGACGGTGATCTGATTGCACTCTGGCGACTCGTAGTGAGCGGACATCTTCCGGACCACGCGCTTCTCGCGGAGCGCAGCAGTGACTCCATCTGCAGTTGCTGCCGGAACACTTTGGTATAAAGTCATCACACTAGCCGATGATAAGTCTAAAGGGTTCGACCACTGATATTTGTAGCCGCTTGATGTCGGAGACCAGCCAGTGATAAATGTCGCAGCGTAGTCAGTCTTTAACTTGCCGATCATCGAAGCGACGGTGTCGCCGCGTTGCGGCACAAAGTTTGAATATCCCCGGGCGATATCTGGACTGCGTGAGATCTCGATACCGACCGCGTCTTCGTACGCAAGGTAAGTTGCCGGAGGATATCCAGCCATGGTCATCATGTCACCGATGGCGTTCTGTGCGGTGTAGCCGTCGTAGAGGATTCCGTCCTGGAAGTAATACAACTCGAAGTCACGCGAACGGTCCTGTCCTTCAAACTGTAGCGTCGAAAACTTTAGTGAAGTATCACCCTGCTCATACTGAATCTGTGGAGGCGCCAGTGTGCCGCGAAAGATGTCTGTGTATGCAGGTGTCGGTGTAGCGCTGTCAGAGATCGCGACGCGAATCGGTCGGTCACCTGTGATCTGTGGCTGTGCCACGCCAGCATCAATCAGCATCTGACGCCTGGCGCTCATCTTTAGGGTAGTGCGTGATGTCTCGTCGACACTTAGGGTGAGGTTGTCGATGTACTGTGTGATGTCGACTGGACCATTGTATGTGGTCGTCGCCGCTGGTGTGCTGCTTGCCATTGCTGCCGACAGACCATACGTCTGAGTGTAAGGACTCGGAGTCGTGATTGTGACCTTAATGCGAAGCGTATCAATGACACCATCAGGCGTGTATGCACTAAAACCATCCGTCACAGCGACCGCTGTCGTGACAGTTCCTGCTGAGGTTCCAACAACATCGCCCCAGATCTGTGGAACAAAGGTCGCACCAACCGGAGGAGGATAACGCAGTGTGATGTTCTTGCTGTAGAAGATGCCAGTCGTCTCGTATGCGACCGGTGCAATCTGGACCGTCGGTCGACCATAGGGAACCTTCCAGGCAAATGAACCAGACGGCACGATGACGTTGCCTTCGACATCATTGAGATCCTCGAAGGTGTGCGAGAAGTTAGCACCGAACGTAGACGTCACAAGCAGCTCGCGACGTTTGAATGGAATCATCATCAGGCTGACCTGACGCTGACCAACAGACGACGCCGTCGTTACACTTCGACCAGGATTCTTGTTCGTGTCGTTTTGGTCATAGACGCCCTTCTGAATACCGTTCTTGTAAACGATGCAACTTCCATCACCACGGAACACGAGCTCGACTGTCGATGCGGATCCATAGCCCCACTGCACTCGAAGGAATGGTAGTGAACTTTTGTCGACCCAGTTCGGCACATAGGCGGAAATGTACCAGCCCTGATTCGCGACGTACGACGCAGTCGTTTTGACATACTCCGCATTCGCGGTTCCGAGAGTCGTCGCTGTCAAGTAATAATCGCCAGCCGCATTGATTTCCATCTGTTTCCAGACAGACCCTGTGACGAGCGTGTAGGCGCTTCGTGGCACACGCGCATAGAGTCCGCTGTAGTTGCTGGACCATCCTTCAGTGACAGGCAGCGGTGCCGGCATCGCGGTATTCGTAACAGAGTCAAACCAGCCTGTACTGTTGGCACGGTCCCACGAAGTTCCGTCGGCACCAACGCATACCCGTCCTAGGTCAGGACGTGGCTCAGGACAGTCGACTTCTACTTTTAGTGGCCAGTTAGTCGCCATTAGATTCTCCTCATCTCAGTGACGAGATTCTGTCGACCCTGTTGAATCATCATCTTCCGCATCGCTCGCTCGAGGTCGGTCGATGCCGGGATGAGTGTCTGCGGAATGATGCCGACGCCACCCTGGTTCGTCGCATTGTTGCCAGCATTGAGTTCCGAAGCCGTCACACCGATGGCGCCTAAGCGACCGCCACCGAATGTCTGTTTCCGAAGGTCAAGCAGATCTCGAGTGGACCCGGTGTTCTTCGCAATCTCGAAGAGGTGACCTTCCATCGTCTTCGCCATGTCAGTAAATGCAGCCATCATTTGTTCGGCATACTTCGACACGTTAATAACTCCTTGCAGGAGACCGTAACCAGAATACATGACAGCATCTCCTGTACTAGCAGCTGCACCTGCTGCTTTACCAATGCCTGTGGTGGTTGGAGGCGTTAATGCATTTACTGCTCCGCCAGTACCTTCGATGTTAGTCTTGGTATTTATACCCTTCATAACTTGATCGAAGATAAGAGCCGCACCAATAGCCAGACCAGCTGCGGCAACAGCCGAAGCAATTGCCGCTTCGGGTGATATGAATGCCTTCGCAATAAGTCCTGTCATTCCAAGAGCGCGAACTGCCACGATTGCCTTCATAACAGCATCGATGAAAATGCCAAACTTTAAGGCTAGATCAACGACGACGGCAGCGAGTCCAAACGCCAGGAACACCTGGAAAACTTTGTTTAGTACTGAACCCTGTTCGCTGATACCTCTAATAGCCTTCGTCACTGTTTCCATTGCACCCGTCAATGCAGGACCAAACCCACTAAACATCTTAAACAGTAATTCACCGACTGTTTCCTTTAGAGCCTGGAATGTGTCGTTCAGGTTGTCAATCGCTGTCTGCATTCCAGCCGTTGCCTGTGGACCTTTACCAAAGCCGACCAGGATTTGCTTTGCAGCTTCTCTTGCAGACAATCCCATGTTTTTGATTTTGTCGGTGTTAGTTGTTCCGAACGTACGCTCCAGAATCACTCCGAAGTTTGGCAGTGCTTCACGTAACTGGTTAAGTTCTTCCTGATTGACCTGTAGTCCATTGGCCATCTGTGTGATCGCTGTGACAACACGACCAACAGTTTCCGCTGGTGCTCCGACAGATGCGACAGCATTACCGATGCCTCGCAAACCGTCCTCTGCTTCCTTCGTCGTAAACTTCGCAGCCTTCAAATTGATAAAACCAGAGACTGTTTGTTTTAGGTCAATGCCTGGGGAAAGTGCGACTTTACGCAAACGGTCCATCTGTGCATTGAGTTCTTCAGTAGAACCTACAGTCGTGGCCAGTGCACGCTGCATTGAGTCGAATGACACAGCTGCATCGATTGCACCTTTAGCAAAACCGGCGACAGCAGCTCCTGCGAGAAGACCTTGAAACTGCTTACCAAGTGCGTCAGTCGACTGCTTGGTTTTATCAAGACCATCAGCTGTCGACTTCGCTTCTGTCTTGATGTTCCTCAGCGACTGGACAGCATCACCAGCGCCTGAAACTTTAAAGATGATGTCGAATATGCCAAGCGCCATTAGAGTGTCCTTTTAGCCAGGACCGACATGACGGCCTTGACAATCTCAACGATCTGATTTTCCCAGACTTCACCCGCCCATGCGACTTCGGCAAATTCATCGAGTGTCAAATCGGTCTCACGGGGATGACGCTTCAGATGTCTCACACTGTTGTAGAGAATCTTTTGCGCCACCCCGTTTAGTCGTTTGGGACTTCGTCTACCGCTTCCTCGATATTGATCGGGAACGCTGCCGCGAACTGTCCGACAACAAAGAGGTAGATGTCGGACCGGTCACGGGCCAGCTGTGCGAAGCGACGCGCTGGATTGATTTCACCATCGCCAGGCTGAGTCACATAACATCGCGCCATGATCATCAAGATCTGAAGCATCTGTGCTGGAAACTCAGGGAATGCAATCTTTAGCATCTTCTCGACTTCAGGTCGAGGGAACAGGTCGGATGCCTTCGGTTCACGGAATGTGAATGAACCTGGCGCACCGATGAATCTCTCGATGTCTACCGTATGATTCGGTCGACCCTCTAGTTTTGGGATGTTGTCAAAGATTGAACTCAAATTATGATCCTGACAGACCAGTGATTCCGCTCACACCAAGTTTGATGGTCGCGGTTTCAGTCTGTGTTTCTTCCGGAGTCAGGGACAGCCCTGCTTCTGTGACCATACCAAAATACTTAACCACGTTGCCAGCAACAGAAGCAGCGCCATCGAGGTCGACGTCAATCTCACACCCGAATCCGAGTTTGCTTGTGAAGAGAGGACCAGTCGTGTTGTCGATGTACAGTTCGAGGTTGACCGTGCCAGCCTGTGTCGTTGGGAGTGATGCCTCAAAGACGGCGCACAATGCGGTGGCATTGACCATGTTCTGTGTGACAGTCGTGCTGAACGACTTCGCGAGACACTGGACCGAAGTCGCAGTCGATGTCGGGAGTGCAGTCGTGTCACCAGTTAAGGCGGCAGCGGTGAAAGTGATCGTCAGTGTGACGTCTTTTGCAAGTAGTGGACGGGCCATGTGAAAGATACCTCTATGGTGTTATTGTGGCGACATAGACTTGTGATATGCCATTGTCGACGCGTCCATCCTGGGACACGTCTATCGATGAGCTGACGCTCGCGCGATTCAGGAAAAAGACAGGAGTGGTTGTGTCTACGCTTTGTTTGTTCAATAACGTGTCTATTCTGTCCACGATGCCCTTGATGCGTGCCATCGACACAGCACCAGACTGTGTGTCCCAGCACCAAACCTGATGGCTTGACGTGGTCACGATGCGGCCACCACACACCGATGTGGTGTCGGTCTGGCCGGCGTCTAGATGACGAACCACGATGTATGGCACCTGTGGCTGTCGCAGACTGATCGGGTCCTTCTCAGGAGCATAGTATAGGTAGATGCCCTGCTGGTACGAAGGCGCCCTATTGTCTACCGCCAGCAGTCCCTGGAGCGTGGCGTCAGCTGTGAGCGTGTCATAGATCCACTCGTCGACGACCAGTGATTCAACCATTGAAGTACTTCCCTATTACACCCTGGAACACCGTCCATGCCTTCGTGCTGGCAGGGATAGCAAATGGACGATTCATCTGGAACTCGAGTATTTTGCCATAAGGCGCCGCGATACTGATGATGTACTCGTAGTCGTTGACCTTGCCGATGGTGATCGATGTCCGCAGGAATCCAGTTCGCACCGCTGGTGCTTGTCCTGGCGCGGATGCTTGATACGACCTCTTGCCGATCTTGTAGGTGCGACCAGACTTTGCGCCTGTCATCAGTGCAATCATTCCCGTGTACGAAGCCTTCACAGCCTTCTCGAGAAATACAGATAGCATGCGAAAACGCTTCTCCGCGTCGTCGAAGCCAGACATGTCGACCTTGACTGTCACGGAGCGAGGACCTCGATGAGGAGTGGACCGAAGCGTCGCACCGTGGTCGACACAGTCAGCGACAATGTCAGACGAATCACAGCTGCTGTCGGGTATGCAGCCGGGTTGAGGATGGTCACGATGCCTTGTGACGACAGTGACTTTGTGAGCGTCACACTTCCAGTAACGAAACTATACGCCACGCCAGTCGCAGCGTTCGTGTACGTGGCGCTCAGCGTGCCTGTGGTGATGTCAATCGGTGAACCGTTCTCGTCGACCAGGCGCACCACGTATGTGTGCCAGTCTCCAGTCCAGGCCGCGATCTGCGTGACCTGTTCCGGGTCCTCCGTGATGTTGATAATGTTCACACTCATACTGGCCTCACGTATAGTCTCAGCGGTCCAAATATCTGCGTATCCGTCGCACCCGTTGTTCTGGTCACGGTCACGGTGTACGTGCCTGACGTGTTGGTCACTGTAGTCGTAAGACCGAAGGACAATCGCCCATTGTCCGCATACGTCGCAGTGCCCGCATACGTCGCCACGAGCGTTCCACCGCTGTTGTATACCTTCGCCGATACTGTTGCACCAGTGATGTCGATGCCAGTGCCGTTCGCGTCTGTTACCTGGACATCGATGCTCGTCGCTGTTCCGACATTGACATCGAGCGGCTGATCTGCTCCAAGGCCATCAGCCAGGAGTTGATAAGGTCCGATGTGAACGCTCGTCGCAGCTGACACTGGAGTCAACAGATCTGCGGAGATGTAGTCTGTGCCATTGTGAAGGAGCGCACCCTTGAGTTCCGTAGCGGCGTCCGTGTCGTTGACAATCGCATGTATGTCAGCATCCACACGAGAGACTCCACCAGACTGATGCAGTGTGACGAGACCTTCCTTCGAGTCCTGATCAGCACGAAGGACGTTCCATCCGAATGTTCCGTGAGTCGTGTGGTCGTTCGTCAATGCACCCCAGACAGCCGAGGCAGTCTGTGCAGATGTCAACCAAGCAGTAGCCGGGTCAAAGCCTACAAGCTGGTATTCAAGGCTCACAGGAGCCATACCGGATGCACCCTTGAGCATCACAACAGCGTGGTCTACGCCTGTCGCAAATACAGCGTTAGGAATATCAAACCGATAGATGCCCGGTAGATTTGTTGCGTCTACCTCAACCCATCCGCCAGATGACCAAGCACCGGTCACTGTTTGCGTTGCCAATGTGATTGCTGTTGCGCTCCCAGCCGGTCTGACATAGTAAGCAGTCAATCCAGCAGCGTTGTATGCGATGCCGGTCTTACCACCACCTGTCGTGCTCGCGCTGTCCTGCACAAACACATACTCGGAGCGGTTGGATGTGGCTTGCGCCTGTACGAATAACTTAGCCACGAATGCCTCCTGTCATGCCGGGATGCGTTAGCAATCCACCCATAGGATTGATGTTGCCTAGAATCAGTTGATGCTCGTAGTTCTCAGTAGTCGTGATTGTCCACGCGCCGGTTACAGGTGTTGTTCTACGCGCCCTTGCAAACTGCCACGTTGTGTCTGCTAACCAGTCCGTAACTGCATCTACCGATATTAACGACCCCCATTGGGTAGATGAAGGACATACAGTCCCCCAGTAATATGTCTGTCCAGCAATTAGGTTCACTGCTGTGTCCCAGTATGTGTCGTAAATTGCGCGACCTACAGAATTGTCAAATTTTGGAGTCGCTGATGCAATTACATTATTTGAAGAATCATAAAGTCGGACTGTTTGTTGTGCTATAGCGTTGTTTTTATTCCGTATACCCAAACATTCATAAGATGAGTACTGACCAGATGGAACAACAAATCTTGCACCCATCTCAACATTTGCAGCAGAGTCATCCGACAAAGGCATAATTACACCGTAATAACCTTGTGTTGATGTTCTGTAACCGAAGACATAATCTCCTACGCCTACATTATTTGAAGCTGCTTGTCTGCCTGTTGTTGGGAAGAATCTAGCCCCAGCGGTATAGGAACCAGTTTGATATCCACATACAAATTCATTCGCACCAGAGGAGAATGTGCCACTTTGAGCCTGTGCAACGATTGCATAAAACGTATTCTTAGTTAGCGTGTACGGTACTGTAAGCGTTATCCATTTAGATGCCATTGATGTTGTGTATGTCGATACTAAGATATCTTCATATGCTAACCACGTACCTGTAGGAAGGCTATTCATAGCTGCGCCAGTCACCGCTTGTATGCCAACCCGCAAAGTACCTGCCGCACTAGATCCACGTGCGCCAGGAATGCGTACAGAAATAACAGTATGGTTATCGGTTGCTTTAAATGTATTAAAAGCATAATGCCCAACTGACCAGAAATATGCTACACCAATCGTAGGTGCAAGCTGTTTATATGAGAACGCTGGCCCTTCATAACTAGGCATAGGTTGTCACCACATTTGTTGCATTATCGGTGTCAAGTACTGCGGTACGTCCAACGATGTTATCTTGCATCCAAAGCATCAAAAGCAACATCTGCAGTTGATTGTCGGCACTTGTAGCAGCCTGCATGACTGCATCTTGTAACTGCTCAACAGATGCATAATAAACGCCTGTGTCGGAGAACACGCACATGACACCGCCATTATTGTCGATGTTGACAGCAGTGAGTGTTTTGGTCTGTGTCATTTACCCACCTTCAGGCTGTTCGCCTCTACACCCTTGAACGGCATCGTGAGGAAAGCCAGCACAGAACTCATCGCAGCTGTGACACCAGCCGCTACAGCCTTGCTCCCGTACAGTGCCAGCACTGCGCCCAGCTCGCTGATGTCGTGTGCTTCGGATGTTCTGATGCCATCGCCAAAGACCGAGGTGAATGCAGCTACGAATGCCACGATCACAACGACCACTAATCTTTTGATGCTGATGCTGTTCATCTTTGTATGATCGCCTCCAAAGCGGAAACCTTGTTCTCGAGTTTACCGAGCCGTTGCTCGATGCGGCGCACTTCCTGCTGTTGCCCATCGAGCGTCGAGATGATGTGTGCCACCTGAGTCTCCAGTCGCGTCAACCTGACCTGCAGTGCCACCCATGCGGCACCAATGCTCATAATAGTGATAAACGCTTGAATGCCAATCTGCACCCACATCTCAGGACTCATACACACACCCCTCAAATCTCTAATCCTATGATGGTGGCACGAAGACCAATCCCGCATCACGCAGTGGGTTAACCGTTTGTCCTGGCGCGGAGCGCGATGGTCTGACTGACAGCGTTCGTGTGACCGTAGTCGGAACCGATGCACTCGTAGTATGGCGATAAGGCTTGAGGATTCCCGCTGACGTATATCCTGTCATCTGCACGCACTTCGATGTCTGGTGAGCATGTGAGCGTCCATGTACCGGACTGCTCGATCATGCCGCCGACGATGCCTTCTGTGTCGCCCGTGTTGCTGATGGTGGCGCGAATCTCAGCGACCTGGACCCAGTGCTGACTGATGCCGCCGATGCCGTCGGACTGATTGACTGTCCGCCAGATCGCGACACGATCTGCATACGAATACGCCTGAATCGCGTTCTTGAGTGCATTGGAATATGCAGCTGGAATCATACGAACACCATCGGTGAATACCGCTTCGCCTGGTCGAGACAGTGCTCACGGAGGATAGCCATCTTCGCGTCGACTTGACCATCCTTGACATCGATCAAGTGTGTGATGCTGGATGCTTTGCGAATCCATCCCTGTCGCGCAGCTGCGCGGATGTCATAGCGTTCAGTGTTGGCTGGACCGATATCTTCCCAGAGAAGGTCTCCGGCGCCATCGTTCAGCGTGTAGCCGGTTGTCCTGGTCCACTGCGGGAACTGAGGTTCAGTGGCGCTCGATGTCCCTGCGATGACGCACTGGTAGAGTCGACCATTCGCGACCGTCGGGATGATGATGTCGCCAACGACGAAGGCTGTGGATGCTGTCCACGTAGTCCATCGTGCGTGGTCGTCGACGAGCTGCTGGAGCGCGGTGCTGTCAAGAAAAGGATACTGATCGGATGCGACCATCCACGCGAGACGGTCCAGTGCTTGAGTTCGAGTGAGTGGCATGGTTTACATCCTAAAAAGAAAAAGAGGAACGGGTATGCATCCCCGCTCCCCTTGACTACGAAGGTGCTACAGACTAAGCAGCAGCAGCACACTGCAACACGATGAGTGAGCCAGGAACTTGGCTGGCGACTGTCGCATTGACGTTTCCAACGTCGAACGCATTGAAGGCGTACCGCTCCGTTGCCTTGAACGTGAGCGCGTCCTCAATGAATTTGACCTGGTCAGAAACTTCGACCGTGACTCCACGACGATCGCCGAAGGCGACACCCTTGGAAAGGTCTCCGAGAACGACCATGTCTTTTTCTGCAGCCACTGTCGCCGGCATGTTCTGGACGAACGAGATCGGGATACCGAACAGTGTTGGCTGAGGGCCATATGCGTTCTGGATGTCCATGATCGAGTTACCAGACAGAGCGATCAGCTTGTCTGCGACGCCACTGTAGAACACGCTTTTGTGCATGTACCATCTCGGGTTGGTCGCGTATGGCTGCAGCTTGCCAACCATCGACTGGAAGTTCGCGAGCGTGAAGCTCGAGAGTGCAGTGTTGCTACCAGCAGCACCAACGACCATCGACGCGATGTTAGCGTAGGTTGCAGAGAGCGCCTTGATTTTTGGCATGATTCCGGTGATGGAACCATAGGTCGAAGTACCATCGCCCTGGAATGCAGCTGCATCCTCAGCGAGTGCGAGACCGTATGCGAAGTCCTGCGCCAGTGTCGCGCCGAAGTCGATGACGGTGTCCTCGTTGAGTTCCTTGCTCACGATGGTCAGGATGGCGAGCTTCTTGGCTGTGAGCGCAACCTGGCTGAACGTGATGTCGGATGCCGTGATTGCAGTCGCTTCACCAGGATAATAAGTCGTGGTGGAGGTCGACGCATTCGGGACATTCAAAACGTCCGAAGTCATCGGATAGATGCGGCTGTAGCGACGCGCTACACCGTACTCGTTGCGAAGCCAGATCAAGGAGCTCGAAACGATTTCAGGGACGGTGAATCCACCCTCGGAGTTCGTTCCTTCGGTCTGCGACTTGACGCCGTTTTCAGCACACCACTTAGCTGCTTTGGCATTTCCTAGGACATTGCCACGGACCCACTGGCCGAAGGCATATGCCTTGAAGTTTGCTTCGTCGCGTGTGCCTGGGAACGGGTTGCGGACTACTCCGCCGCTCTTCCATGGCTCAGACTTTGGCGCTTCGGATGCGACAGGATCAGGGACATTCCCGAACTCCTTGAGCATTTCGATGCGCTCAGAGAGAGACTTTGCAGATGCATGAAGGCGATTGGCTTCGCTCATATCGCCGCCGTTGATGAGGACTTCTTTAGCGGCAGCGATTGTAGACTGACGCTGTCCCTCGAGTTGTTCGATTGTCATTTGGATAACTCCATTATCATGAGCTCACGGAGGAGTGCAGACTTTGCATCTTCCACTTCGCTCGGTTGTTCGACGATGGCATCTTCCGCCGGCGCTTCTTCCCGAAGCTCGGACCAGATGGTTTTGGCGAACCTTGTCGATTCAGCCCTGGAGAGACGAACTGCATCCCGCAGCCGTCGCTCCACTTCCCGGATGGATTTCGGACGCTCGAGCATAGCCTTAAGGCTTTGTGCTTCCGCTGCCGGATCCTTTACTTTGCTATTCAGTTCCTTCGCACGAACTGCGAATGCATCGATGATGGCATCCACATGTCCGCTGCCGAGTCCACTGTCATATGCAGCTGTAACACCTGCACAGAGACGCTCGTAGAGCGCCTCGAGTCCTTCATGGACCATTTCCTTGTCAAGGTCACCGTAGACGTTCTCGACGAACGTCACCACGTCTTCGCCAGGAGCGACAGGGATTATCATCTCTTCTTCTTCCATCTCACCCTCCATGTCGCCATACATGTCCTTCAAGGACTTGACCATGTTCATTGGTTCCGCCGGTGTCGGTGTCAGCGAAGCCTCACCGATTGGCCAGCGTGTGATTTCATAACGACCGTCAGACATCTTCTTCCGCTCGACCATGTGACCTGTCGCACCGCTGGAATATCCGAGCTTGCCAGACTTCGCGAGTTCCTGGATCATCTTCTGATACTGATCGGCCATCTCGACCTGTGCTTCGTACCAGAGACCTTTATCGTCCATGGTGATGTAGCCCGTACCAATGCGCGATTTGCCGACAGTGCGATCTTGTCCGTGATGATAGTAGAGGTTCATCGCGACACGATCACCAGACTTCATTGGACGACCGAAGTCGGTCGATGATGTGAAGTAGTCGCCCTCGAGGTCGGCGCCGCCGAAGCGCACCAGGTAACCACGCACACGACCGCTGTCGTCTGCTTTGATTGCATCACCGAAGCTCACCAGAGTCTGCATGTCATAAATCCCTCAATGGTACGACCACTGCTTGTGGACCCCACAAATCGTTCGGTACAACCCGACCAAAGTCCGACAGTGATGTCCCTGTGTCCCACATCCTATACCGCGACGGTCCGAGCACCTGGCGCCGTTGCGCTTCTGTCAACATCGCGAACTGCTCATCCCTCGTCGGGAGTTCCGGCGCTTCGTCGAACGCATCCGGGTCAAGCCCAGCGAGTTCGGCGTACGTCGGTGTCAGCGGGATCACCGTACATCTACAGTTTGGATGTGAAGGCACAACATTCGCAACAGCGTTGGGTTCTCCGTGGAGCGCCCAACAAACGGGACAGACGTTCACATCACCAGCAGACACTCGTGACCAGCCCTTGACGATGGACAGGTTCGACTCGAAGGTCTGGCGCTGTGCTTCTCTGTTGGCTCGAATCATCTCAGTGCGTGCGATAGTAGCAGCTCGTGATGGTGCGAGAGTTTCGTACGTCTTCGACATGCGCCTGGCGACCTGTAGAGGATTGAGACCCTGCGCGACACCGATGGTGACGTGGTCGCGTGCAAATGGTCCGATGGCTTCGTAGAGTGCCGCCAGCGGTGAACCATCAGCGGCGAAGCCGACCACGTTCGTGATGGCCTCGACGGGTAGTCTGTTCCAGTTGAGATCGATGGCCATACTCACCGAATCAGGGACACCAGCGACGGCACGCACCAGACTCTCCTGCATGTCGAGCGATAGCTGGATGGCGCTTCGCTGACCACTCGAAGCGATGTCAGTCGCTCGAGGAGCGAACTCCGACACCTTAGCCGCCATCTGATCGTTCAGTGCCGCGAGTCGCACCTGGAAGTCATTGAGTCCAGTGACATCCTCACCCGCTGCCTGTGCTTCCTCGATGGCCTGTGTCAAGTCCTCGAGGCGCTGGAGGTTGTCTGCTTGCAGGACCGTGTACGTCCTACGCATCTCAGCGAGCGCCGAATCTTCACGAGCGCGAAGCAGGTTCCTGTATCGCTCATTGACTTGATAGATGTCAGGCATCGGCGTCCGTCAGCTCGTAACCATAGTACGGGTGATACGACTTACCGTTCTCCTTCGGCGCCATCTTCTTGAGGATCTCTTTGCGTGCAGCTGTGGACCAGCGATAGCCAGCATCGCCACCCCATGCAGCCCATGCCACACGACCAGCGGACGGATAGCCATCCTCACCTGGTCGGAATCCTTCCGCTTGCTTGTCTACTTCGTGACGTCGAAAGAATGAGTACATTCGAAGGACAGTCGACTCGGACAACTTCTCACCAGCGATGATCTGGTTCGCTCGCGCCCATGCCACGGCTGTCCCGCCATCACGACCAGCATCACGCCACTCGATGGCGCGTTGCGCTTCTTCCTTCATGTCCTTCGACGGTATGAACTTCAGTCCGGCTTCGGATGCTTCGTCGAATGCCTTCGTCTCTTCGCGAACCGTGACAGGTAGCAGACCGAGGTGCTGGATAGAGTTGAGACCAACAGCCTGGAGTGCCGCTTCTGGCTCGAAGCCAGCACGAATCAAAGCGCCGGCAGCACCGACGAGTTTCGCTGTCTCGTCAGCTGTGCGTGCCGTTGAAACAGGCGCCGCATCAGGGACCAGGAGTTCCTGTCCGCCGATCTGCACAGGGACAGCCGTCGGATGGTAATAACCTTCGTCGTCGTCCGATGGCGTCACACCAGCGACACGCTTGGCTGTGGCGAGGTCAACGATGCCACTCTTGTATAGGCGCTCAGCACGCTCAGCGTCTTCATTGAGATCGGCTTGAAGTGCCGGAACATTACTCACGTCGAACTCAAGATAATCGCCTGGCTGAGTTTCTTCGTAGTCTGGAAGGAGTGCGATGGTGAGCGCTTCGGACATCTGGCGCATCAGCGGAATCATGCCGTCGGTCCATGCCGAGCGTGTTGCTTGCTCGAGGTTACTGTAGGTAGCACGCTCGAGACCGCTGCCGAGTTGTAGGACGAGAGGATTGAGTCCGAGAGCTGCACACACGCGCTCTTCCGGTTTGCGTCTGATTTCATCGAACGCCATCTCACTCGGTTTGTGCGAAACCTGCTCGACCTTGAATGGTCCAGTCATCACCAGGACGGAACCAGCGTTGTCGCCGGTGAAGTCCTGCTGTAGTTTGCGCTTTGTCTGACGTGCATCGTCTTCGGACAGGTCCTCGACGCCACCCTTGTAGTCTGGTCCGACCATGATGGAAGGCATTCCACCGTTTCGCACCATGCCGAACGCAGCTGATGCAGCCACATTGTCGGTTGCGATCTCACGAAGGACAGACGTGACAGGAGAGCGACCGAAGCGCGAGTCCTGCGGATCTCGACCGTATCGGATGTGAATCAAGTCCTCGAGCGCAATGTCGTACGACGTGCCATCGACGGTGTACTGATACTTGACGAGAGGATTGACCTTGTTACCGACTGGACGCATCATGTCAGCCGCTAGGTACTGTAGACCCACCACGCGACCACTGACGCGCACTTTTCTAAAGTACGCATTTCCGAGCAGTTGATAGTCTGGGAGCACCCACGACCAGACGAGCGATGGTGGAACATTCGGTGTCGGTTGCGCCAGGAGTTGAAGAATCGGATGGTCGGCGACTGTCTCGACCTGTCCATCAGGCATCGGTCTGCGGACCGCTGGAACACCTTGACTCCAGTTGCGGATGTACCAGTCCATACCAATCGCCACGATGCTGTTAAGCATCAGGTCGCCAGCCTGGTTCCTCCAGTTGAAACTTGAGCCTGGAAGGTTACGTGTCAGCAGGGACCAGAAGTCGCCGTTTCCTGTGCCAGTGAAGTAGGACGTCTGTCGCTGAATCAGCGGCGGCGGTAGCAGTGCGGATGGCGCAGCAGTGGCTTTGCCCATAAAGCGATCGAAGAGTCCCATGTGTCTATTGTGTCCTTATCATGACCTACACTGCACCCCAGCCACCACCACGACCGACGAGCTCGTCGTAGGCGTCCGTGAGTGCGTCGACGATATCGTCGTTCTTCCCCAGGGGGAACACGCGAAGTTCGTCCAGGAGCGTTCGATTCCATTCAGCCTGGACCATGTACACATTACCGCCAGCGACCTGACTCGCGAACGGTTCAGCCCTGACATCCTTCGCGCCAGTGACAGGGAGGATGTTGACTGCGCTGCCGTGGAGAAGTCTCAGCATGTGCATCGCTTGACTCTTGCCAGCCTGTCCCGGGTCCTGTGGGAGGCGCACACGCACACCGCGACCATCGAGAGCAGCTGTCTGTTTGATGGTCCTGTCTCGCTGATCTGTTTCATACTGACCGCGAACGAGGTCGAGTATCCATATGCGGCCATCAGCATCACGGCCCATTTTCACGCCGACAGTGTAGTCACCATTTCCAGCTGTCGCAGCCAGGTCCCAGGCACGGGACATCTTCGCACAGTTTGGCGTGGCGGCATCGATGGTGATGCGGTCCGACTTGAAGAATGTACCCTCGCGTGGTGTCGGTCGTTGCTGATACAAAGCCGACCAGCCATAGTCTCCGGAGTTTGCGACCATGACCTCCTTGATGCGTCCGAGTTCCTTCGTGTCGTAGCGTTCAGGCCAGAGAGCTTCGCCAGGCATTCGACCGATCTGGTCAGACTCCTCCGCGATTGCCGGGAGGTTAAGGACCGTCCATCGATGCGGCTCCGATGAGATCGCACGGCTAGTGATGTCGTCGTGATGCCACCTGGTCGAGACGATGATGAGAGCGCCCTTCGGTTCGAGGCGCGTGTAAAGGTCGTCCGTGTACCAGTCCCAGGCCTTGTCACGGTACAGCGCCGACTCAGCATCTTCGCGAGAACGAATCGGGTCATCGATGATGATGCGCTTGAAGCCGACACCAGTTGGAGGTGAACCGACGCCCCTGGCCATGAAGGTTCCTCCTTCAGGCATCGACCATTCATCTTGTGCCGCGTTGTCTTTTGACAGTTTAGTCCTGGACGAAACGACCTGTCTGGACTTCCTTGAGAAGCGTCTCGCGATGCGCTCATTGTAGCCAGTGACCAACACGTTCGAGTACGGGTCCCGCTCGATGCAATAGGCGCCGTATCGCACCGTGACTGTCTCAGTCTTACCGTGGCGTGGCGGCATGTGAATCGCGAGTCTGTCAATCTCACCGCGCTCGACTGCGTCCAGGTGCGAAGCGATGGCGATGAGATGACGAGCTGTGTACGACCAGCCATTCGGCAGCGTGTCCCGAAGGTAGTCGAGATAACAGACAGCAGTCTGAGCGCTAGTTACTGTCCGAAGTTGGTTCGGCTGCGGCGGAGAGAAGTTGAACCGAGAAGTTCGCAATGCGCTCATGGAGAGCTGCAATTTGGGCAGCTGATTGGCCATTGATGTAACGCTCACTCTGCGCTGTGCGTGCTATCGCCTGTAGCGCCTTCAGGCTGTCCTCGAGCACAGATGTCAGAAGATCATCGAGAGACTTTGTCGGGAGAATCGTCGAGGTGATGTCATGTCGACTCTGTTCGACAGGAGTCGTCATTCTGTCACGGATTGAGATGATGGTCGTGCGTGGCAGTCCACACGACCGTGCAATGACCGAAGGACTTTGACCAGCAATCAAAGCCGATTCGACCTGTGCCAGGATCTCAGGTTCTGTTGTGTTACCTCTTGCCATTTCTGTCCTCTCTTCGTGCTAAAGCAGTTTGAGCTGCTTCGTTGATTTGTTCCATGGTTGGCTCGCCATCGATGTCAAGCCATAGCGGATTATTGTCAAACCATACACCGTGGATGTTTGTTCTGACCATGCTGTGCATACCTACAATCCAATCATCTCGCATGACATCGGAACTTGGAAACTGCCCGATCATATCTTTGACCCGTGAGAATCCATGCACGTAGACATCATGCGGATGTATAGGACATTTGCTGTACCACGTTGTCACACCGTTGACTGGATAATGAACGCCGATGACATAACCTACCCGCATTGCCGGCAGTGCCTGTTCAAACTTCATTATTCTTCCTTGTCCTGGCGCACTCTGCGTCTGTAGTGCAGCTGTCCGTGGCACATGTAACACAGCACTTGAACATCTTCCATCTGCTCGCCACCGAGTCGCATGTACGTGATGTGATGGACATCGAGCTTGTAGCCATCGTCCTGTCGACGGCCACACTGCTCACATGTTCTACCGCTGCGCTCGAGCGCCTTCGTCCGGATGTCCTGCCAGCGCTGACTCCGCATGTACTTGCGACGATAGTCGCGCCATGCTTCGTCGACCTGCTGGCTGGACGCTCCGATAGCCTTGAGTAGGCTGTAGGTGCTGGACCATGGCTTCGCCATGATCGTCTTTATGAGGTTGTCTGTGTCCACTTGATTTCGTCCTTGACTGGATGAAACTCACCCCACATCCAATCATCCGCAAGCATCCACTCCGGATAGATCGTGATTCCCTGGATGATCTTCGGTTCAGGGATAGCGTGCATCACGAACGCCTCGTATAAGTCACTGTAGCGCACGTAGACGTCATGCTCCCATGATGCGCGTGTGACTGGTTTGCCATGCATCAATGGCTCGATCACTTCACTGAACTTCATGACACCACCGTCCAATCTCGCGCCAGGACATCGTTCCCTGATAAGGTCGCGAAGCCCTTGCACCGCCAGACGTTCGCGCCATCGAGCTCATAACGCATGAGTGCGGCTTCGACCAGTTGTATCTTGAACCGACCGCCATCACGCCACACAGGACGTCCTGCGCGTACATCTGCAAGGATTTGTTCAAAGGATTTGCGGCCACCGAAGTTGTTCTGCTTCTTGCCGATGGATTCTTGAAACTCGATACGCAGTGACGGTTCCGACATTAGCCATCGATTGAGCATCATTGTGGGAAAACCAACCGATGCAGCTGCACTGCTACGACTCTCACCGCTTGCGATGAGTTCGGCCCACTTGACCACTATCGCGGTCTTTTCGTCTATCGAAACATACGGGTCCATTTTCTTGACCTCTCGTTCTGGACGTTCTTCCATGATCCACCGCTGAACTGTGCCGCGTGTCATGCACATGATCTGCGCGGTGCGCGAGATGCTGTTACCAGCAGCTCGAAGTTCCTTGATTCGCACCAGGAGTTCAGCCTTCTCCTCAGTGGCTGTCGCTTTTGACATTTGATTCCCCTTCAAAGTAAAAGACCAGGCACACCGTTCGGATAGTGTGCCTGGTATCGTCAGCGAGTCGTTGGCAACCGGAGATGGTTACTCGCTGGCGTCTTCACCGAAGGGGTCTTCGATGTCATCGGTTTTGATGGTTGGCTGCGCGATCTTCGTGAGCTTCTTCTTAGCTGTCACAGGAGACACGCTGACGATGGCGTTGGTGTTGTAACCACGAGTGTTGATCTTCGCGTCTACAGTGACCATCCACTCCTTCGTCATGAGTGCGTCGATGTCAAGGTTGTGAAACTCTGGCTGTGTCAGGCGGCGGCCCAACATGCCATCGAGCAGGATTGTGAGTGCAGCCTTATCGGAACCGTATCCCTGGCGTGTGAACTTCACAAAGCGGAATGCGTTGCTGTTGCTATCGCCATACTCAGTGGTCTCGAACGTGAATTTGTAATTTGGAAGCATCACGGACGGATCATCATAAGATGGTCGGTCGACGCTCTCGACGGAAGCGAGGCGGCAGACATAAGATCCTGCGACAGCTGCTTCAAACTGCGATGCGCCATCGTTGAACGTGGCATTTGAAAAGAAACCCATAACTTGTTTACTCCTTTGGTCATAAGACCACTCTGTGACAGTGCTGGCTCAGTTACCAATCCAGAAGGTGTTTCCACCAGCACCATCAAAGTTGACATTACCAAACATCAAACCACTTGTCAAACTATTCGTCGATGCTGTTCCAGTGGGCCAGCGTAAGCGTCCGGCCCGCAGGAACAGTTTCGACTTAAGACCCCTAAGCGAGCAACCTCTAACATGCTCGCAGGGGGGGTTTCCAAAGGGGGGTTTTCTGTCTGTTGTTCCCGTTTTGTAATACTTAAGGGGGAACAGCACGGGAACAACAGCGGGAACAACAGAAACGGCCTAAAGAAGCCCTGTCGGACTGTACTGTTTTGAGTTCTTTGGACCCTTCTCAAACGACACGATTCGACTCGCTTCGAGGTCCGCCAGTGTCGCAGCCACGACTGATTTTCGACTACCGCATAACTCGACCAGGCGAGTCTGTGTGATGCCTGGTGAATCACTGATGAGCTCAATGAGTTTTGAGCGGATCTCTTGTGTGATGACTTCGCTCCTGGCGCCGGCGTCGAGTGTTCGCACCTTCGTCAAACCATCCTCGTCCCTGATTTCAAACGTCACGTCTATCGCGTCCTCGTCACTGATCAGACGGCCTTTAGTGACATACATGCGATACAACCCGTTCGCCTGTTTCTCGACGCTGTAGGCCATGTCAGCAGCTGCGACAATCTCGGCAGCGCCGCGCATACCTTCGTGTTTGACTGTCCCATCGGTGCCACCCTTGCGATTGTGGTGAGCGATGAGAACAGTGATGCCGACATCCAGTAACTTTTTGAACGAGTCGTACAACCTCCTCATCTGGCTGTTGTCGTTTTCGTCCAGGCCATGAACACGCACCAGCGAGTCGATGAGTACTAGACCAATGCCCTGCGCCTGACAGTGTTTGACGATTCGTTCGACATCAAGGATATTGTCCAATCTGACGCCGACTCTGTTGAGGTAGCCCATTCCTTCAGCCGAGCGCATTCCGAGCTTCCTGAGCCGCTGTAGGACCTTCTGGACGCCCATCTCCTCATCGATGTACAACACTTTGGTCTGAGGGATGTCGAACTCGTTCAGCCACTTGTCACCGAAGACAGCTGCACGAATCAGATCGCACATCACCCACGTTTTCCCGCTGCCTGGAGGACTAGACAAATAATGCAGTCCGCCAGTCGACAGCACGTTTGGTATCAGCCAGGACTGCGCTCCGAGTTTAGCCTCTTCGACTTCCATTCGGGTCCAGTCCCAGACCTCCCATGGCGCGATGGTCTCACCGCCCGGCAGATCGTCGGGAACATTACCCTGCGCCCACTGGACCCAGAAGCGGCCAGTGGTCTCACGGATAAGCTCAGGCTCGAGTGGAGGTTCACAATAGGTGTCAGACCACCAGATGCTGAAGATGTTCGCCTGGTCAATGCTGAAGCGCTTTGCACGGAGGAATCCGAGCAGTGTGACCAATGCATTGTTCCTGCCATTGAATGGTCCACCACTTGCAGGTTGTGCCTGGAACAGTCTGTCCCAGTGGTGTTCTCCATTTGCCACGACGCGAGCGTGCGTCTGCATGTCTCCGGCCACCATGGCGCGGAGATCGTCGAGTGTAAGTTCTTCCATTTTAGTCCTAGTCCGAGAATGACTGCGTGTCCAGCGCAGTGCTCACCAATATACGACACTCTTCGGCATGTGCGACCATGCCCATCATTCGCATCTGTTCGATGCCGATCACGGTGTGATTGAAACAGTAGAGCAGATAGTCGCCGTGTTTGTAGCGACCCAGATTCCAGTTGCCGCGCTCGCGCTTAGGCAGGTCTCCTGCTTTGGCGGCAATAAGAAGCCGTGACCAATCATCGCCCCATGGATGCGTGGTCTGTGTCTCCTCGACGATTCTGGAGGCTTCTGGCGGATACTTTGCGAGTTCCACCAACCGAGGTAGTTCTCGGTCCTTCCAATTTAAGGTTCCAGGTATTCGTAATATTCGACTCGGGTTCTTGCACTTGATGTCTGCGGCTGCGCTGAGTGTGAGCATCCATCGTTCAAGCAGCTGCACGAACTCGCGTTGTTCTGTCGGCTTAGTCCCAATACCAGCCACTTTGAGTCGCCTGTAACAGTGGAGACCTCGCCCCGAGCGTACCGCGACTGTAACTTTAGCAAGCGTTGCAGTCTGATCCAGACCATCAAGGTCATCGATGTCGCACCAAACAGTAGCAGCAGTATGGACATCATTGTCCCTTCCTCCCTTGCGCCAGCGTGGAAGCACTCCGACATAAACGTCATTACCTTCGTCGCTCCATTGAACGCACGCTTCACCGATTCCGGTCCATTCATCGACCGTTCGTGGAAGCTCGTAGAAGCGCATCTGATTTCGTCCTTGATTCAAACATCGAATCTCGACGAAGCCGTCAGAGTACGGCTCAAACAGCCATGACAAAAATGTCACAGCCTGTGATACACGATTCATTTTTACCCCTTACAATCCTGCATGTCCAAACAGGTCCCAACACATTACCGTAACCAACCGATTCAGCCCATCGAGATCATCGAGATGTATGGTCTCGACTTCGCTCGAGGGAATGCTTTGAAGTACCTCCTCCGCGCTGGTTCTAAACCTAACGAAGAGAAGTCCGATGACTTACTTAAGGCCATCTGGTATCTCGTCTATGAGCTCGATGGCGTCGAACTCGCTGACGAAGTGAACGAGCATCTGCTAGCCTATTCCGCTCGCGATGCCTAGATACTGACAGGTCGCCTCGACTGCTTCCTCCCAGGAATACGCGACAGTCCACAGGTACGCATCACCGACAGTCTCGCGGAATGCAATCTGTCCTGGTGTTAACTTGTTCTTGCCGGCCTTCATCTCGATCCACATGCCGCAGTGCTGTCCCATCTGGACCGGGACAAAGATGTCCCACACGCCAGCCTTGAGGCCTTCGGACTTCATGCGGCCACCTGTGGCCTTGCTTCGGTATCCTCCATTCGGCACAGCGAATATTGTGTCCAGTCGCGGATGTCGTCCACCCATCACACGGGTCCAGTTGAAAAACGCGATTTGATGTTCCGATTCTGTCATAGGTCCATGCCCTCCAATGTCTCCAAGAGAATCTCAGCCTCCGGTAATACGCGGAGTTTCTCCAATGCTCGATGCTGAATCTGTCTGATGCGCTCGCGAGAGTATCCGACCAACAGTCCGACGTCCTCGAGTGAGCGGCCATCGATGAGTCCATCGAAGCCATAGCGCAACTTGATGCACGCGAGCTCGCGATCGGTGAGGTGTTCCATGACTTTGTACAGCTGCGTGTAGAGTGCTTCGCGGTTCATTGAATCGTCCGGCGCCGGTTCCTCGGATGCTGTGAAGTCAGCGAGCGTCATGCCATACATGTTCACTTCGTCCAGTGAACGAATCTGCGGCGCTTCGTTCGCCATGATCTCGCCCAGGTACTTCGCGTCGAGTGTCTCGATCTGTCGTCGCAAGTACTTCGGAAACTCATCGAGGCGCGACTGTATCCACACAAGGAGTTCCGGCATCGATGGCGCTTCACCGTGCTTAAGGACGTACGCCTGGCGCGAGATGCGGATGTGAGTGATCTTCGCAATGACGTGCGACGGTAGTCGGATCTCACGACCACGATTCTCCACTCCGCGACCAATAGCCTGTCGAATCCAGTTCGTGGCGTACGTCGAGAAGCGGTGACCCTTCGTCGGGTCATAGCGCTGGATAGCGTAATGGAGGCCCATCATGCCATCGGTCATCATGTCCTCGTGTTCGCAGCCACGTCCCTTGTAGCGTTTGGCAATCGCTGAGACCATCCGAATGTTGTGGCTCAACAACTCATCGACAGCTCGAAGTTTGTCGCGCTCGCTGCCACCTTGAACCATACGACCTAAGAAAAACTCCTCCTGAGCGAGGAGGAGTGCATCCGGGTCGGCGCGTCTGCTGGCCCTGTATTGTGACCAGGTGCGAATGGCCTCAGTCACGAGCTTGCATCGCCTGATGTGCACGGTGATCTGGACTGTTCGGTGTGTTCCAGTCGCTGGCCATTGCACACGCTGTCCACACGCACATCACGACCAGCACAAAGCCACCGAGTGTCTGGATGCGTCGCTGTGTCTGCTTGCGGCGCTCGCGCTTGAGTTGACGCTGTGAACAGATGCCACAGATGCGATGTCCACGGCCATAAGGCACGACGTTCGGGCGGTTGCATTCGATGCATGAGAGTTTGATGTCCATTGTTCTAGTCCTATTCTGTCTATTCGGGGAGATTCTGACCTGTACGCTTGCACAGGATCCACAGCTGCACTTCGTATTCACTGCGACCGATTGCATCGGCGATTCGCTTGACGGTCGACTGTCTCACAGCATGAGCGCCGGAGAGCATTCGGCACACTGCCGATTTGTGGATGCCGAGTTTCTCAGCGATATCCACCTGTGTATGTCCGTAAATCATGTCATCGTTATACACACAGTTGACACGCTATGTCAACCCGTGCTAGGATGTTCGTGTGATTGGACATCACAACGAAGGACAGGATTATGAAGATATCAGCAATCGGAACGGTGAAGTGGTTCATCGAGCAGGGTTTGACGATTCAGCTTAGCAGCCCTTCAGGACTGCATGACATCGATCTCGACGAAGCCATTGACGCCATCGAAGAATGTGAAGACGATGATATTCGCATCGAGGATGACGTCATCATCTTCGGCATGGGCGACGTTTGCATCAAAGCAAGAAACTAAAGGGGGACAGGATGACACAGGAACGGGTTGACTTGACGTGGAGGTGCGGCCATACCGCGCACATCATGGTCGGATATTCACAGAGTGACCTTAAATACAAAATGGCCATGATGACGTCGACGCTTCAGATCTGCGCCGCGTGCGAGAACAAACTCGCCATCGAACGCGCATGGTCGCTGACACAGAGACTGCTCGAGCCGAATCCGATTGTGATGACTGGGTCGGAGAAACAGATCGAGTGGGCTAGGTCCATTCGCACCACAAAGTACGAAGTGCTTGCACATGTCCTTGACTGTCTGCACGAAGCGTACAAAACACGCCAGGACGAATGGCCAGCCATCGCACGGGCAATCAGTCCAGTCGTCAATGATGTCAGCATCTGGCGGTCATATACGCAGTCAGGCGCCATCATCGACAGACGCAACATCAACTGGACCGGCGCGTTTACAAATGCACTCAGTCGGGCAGGATTATACATAGGGGGTTTGAAATGACAATGTCGGAAACAATAGGCGCCATCGCGCCAGCGCTGGTCAAGGCACAGGCTGAGATCAGGCCAATCGTGAAGGACAGCACGAATCCAGCGTTTCGCTCAAAGTACACATCACTGGATGCCATCATGGAGGTCGTTCGACCAGTGATGGCGAAACATGGTCTGTTCGTCGTGCAGTCGGTGCTGGACACCATCGACGGTGAGCATTCGACCAGCATCATGGTCGAGAGCCGTGTGATACATGCCAGCGGTGAGTGGATCGCTGGTGTCGTGCAGGTTCCTGTGATGCAACAGACCAGCCACGGATTCGGCAGCGCGCTCTCGTATGGTCGACGTTACAGTCTCAGCGCGCTCCTGTCGCTGGCATCCGATGAGGATGACGATGGCAATGGAGCTGCACAACAGCAACAGGCACGGCCACAGATCAAGCCAGGACCGCCACAGCAGACGACGCTGAAGAAGCTCGCACCAACACCGAAGCCGATACCTGGCTATCATAATGGTTCACACTTCATTATCGGTGAAGAGGACCCGAACGCATGAGACCTTATGTTGACGATTGGCAATGGTCTCTAAGCAATGGCCGTGTCATGGTGGATGTAGAAGGCACCCTTCTCGATGCGCTTAAGCGTGTCGGGAAGGAGCTGTTCTACGATGCCAATGACATTCGACGTTATAAGACTACAACCATCACGAGAAGCAGTCATGTCTACAATGACATTCCATACCAAACAATGAACATCGAGTTTGAAGGTGGAGTGTCCATAAAAACTGAAATCCATCCATCAGAGATTTTTGTCGGTGGTTACAAGAATTACATGCATAGGCTGACACACCTATTCAATCTCAAAGGTCTATTTCAGATTGACTGGATGGACAATACAGTAACGACATGCAGTCTGCTCGAACTGCATGAGGATGCGTTTGCACTCAAACGATTCGTGGAGCAGCTGCACGACGAAGATATTCCACCGCAAAGTCCACGTATGTACACCGGCGATCAGGTCATCACCATGATGGAATCCGGATTGATATCGTCTGCTTATCGATGGCTGGAACCAAACATCCGCATAAATTACGAATACCAGGACGAGTTCAAAAAGCGAGTAGTTTTGCCATCATGGACATGGAATGCTCGGAAGCACATTGAATCAATGACGCAATGGGAGCGCACGAATCACATTGAGACTGAACTCGCACGGCCTGACTGGGCAATAGGAAAGTATGGACTTAACTGATGAGCACTAAACTTGTATGGATAACGCCCGATGCCGAAAAGGTTATCGGGTATTGCGCCAGGGTCTCGAACCCAGCAAACCAGGACAATCCTGACGTCACGAGGTTATTGAGATACTGCGTCGGTCACGGACACTGGTCAATATTTGAAATGGCCAGCATGTGCATCGAGGTCAAGACCACAAGAGCAATCGCCGCGCAGCTGCTCCGACATCGGTCGTTCTCCTTCCAGGAGTTTTCCCAACGATACGCCACCGTGGTCGAGGACATCGAGGTCCCAGAGATGCGCCTCGCTGGCGCTCACAATCGCCAATCAAGCCTCCCACTACCGAAGATAGAAGAACTGACCAAAGAGCAGCAGGACGCGCTGTATTTGGTCGGTTCATCAATCGAGTTTGCGACCGACGTGTATCGCGATTTGCTCGCGCATGGCATGTCTGCGGAGACTGCTCGCATGGTCCTACCGCTGTGCACTCCGACCACGATGTACATGTCAGGGACCATCCGTTCGTGGATCCATTATGTGCAGCTGCGGACACGTCAGGACACGCAGCTCGAGCATCGAGATATCGCACAAAGCATCCAGAACATCATGCTGGAACATCTGCCGATCATCATGGAGGCGCTGTCATGAAGTTCGGCGACCTCATGCCACATGCAGACCTTCCGACTGAGGCTGTTTACATGCAGGCGTGGGACGATGAAAACAAACCGAAGTATCGACAACTCGACCCATGCTTACACGAGTCTACTGTAATCACGAAAATCACTGACGCCATTGGACGCGACCATTATCGTCTTCGATGTACGTTTTGTGGAAATCTGGTCAAACCACTAAAGAAAGTCGATGCACTGAAAACGCTTGCTGGCGTAGTGCCACCTAATGATCACGTTTTATGCGATGCTATTTATGACAATCCATCGAACGAACGTCGTTTACAAAAGGTGCAATTTAATGCTGAATACAATCGACTATACGAGGTTTACAAGGAAAAACGATATTACGCGATACGTGAATATCGTCGGCGATACATGGACACAGCACGATGGAAGAAACTTCGTGCAGCTGTGTTCGAGCGTGATGGACACAGTTGTGTAGTATGCGGTTCGACTGAGTTTCTTGAGTGTCACCATAATACATACGATCGCTCCGGCGCAGAGGACATGGATGATCTGGTGACAGCCTGTAGATCATGTCACTTTGAACATCATGAAAAGATAAGGGAAAAACGAATATGGCTCGAAAACAATCGGACAATAAAGACATCACCGCTGGACCCGTTCGCGTAGCGGAGAAGCCTGAAGGACTTCTGTGGTTGCTCAAAGCGAGCGAGCACGAGATCCTCGAGCGCCTACACCAGGACGGTGCACTGATTTACATTCACCCCGCGCTCGATGGCGTAGTGTCTTATCGCATCGAAGAGAATCCAGCGCATGATCAAAAAGTGGTGCATGTCTGGCGCTAAATGTATATTGATGTCGCCGTTGCTCCCACAGCGGTGAACTGAACAACCAACCAAACAGGAGACCACTTGTCGCATGGCCCCGGATATCCGGACGAAGCCCATGAGACAGGTGGTCTTTTGGTTTGTCAGATCAGAAGTTCACGAAGCCGAAGCCGCCGAACTTACCGAACTCGCTCCAGTTCCTCTTTTTGGCATACAGCCCATCGCCATCACGCTCGACGGAGAGCTCGTCGCTTGGTTCCGGTGAGGTGTTGCCTTCGACCGTGTAGACACCCCACTCCTCGACCTTCGTGACGATTCCGATGTGCGCGATACGGGAGAGAGCGGAGAAGTAGAAAAGCGCCAGGTCTCCACGCCGTGGACGCTTCGTCGTGGTGGCGTCTCGAATGTGCTGGACCGGCAGCCACAGCCCGTTTGCCTTGAACCATCGGGACCAATCGGGACAATATGCAGAACGAGGAAAAGTCTCGTCGTACACGATGCCGAGCTGCGTGGCTGCTTGCTTGTGACGGAACCGAACGTGTGCCGCGCACCAGGGGGAACCAGCAGGGACCGGAGGTTTGCACGATGCCTGATACGCTTCGACTGCTTTGCCGCGATTCTCACCGACTTCCTGGACGCCGACATTTGCGATGGCCAGATCTGTCGAGAGCGATGCTATTGGTCGTACTTCCATGTTGTATACTCCTATTGTCCAACCGGTTTCTAGTTCCTAGTCCTAACACCTCGAGCACCCCTCTCGAGGTGTTTCCTTTTGTCAGTTGTAAAGTATTCCTTTACAACTCACAGGGATTCCTTGTGGGTTCAACTTGTAAGAAAACCTTACAAGTTCACCATTTTGTTGACTTCACCAAAAAGGTCAGGAGAACGTCTCCGCGTCGTCACTGCTGGACACGATTGTGATGCCTGTCGATGTGTGACTATAGATGATGTAGATGATTCCGAGGCGCCAGTAACACGCAATCTCATCAGACTGCACATTGCCTGTTACGACGTTAGAAGCAGCTGTGATCACGTTACCCATCGGGTCACGCTTGACCCTCTGAATGTTTGCTCCGCTCGTCCTAAAGAAGATGTACTCCATGCCATTCGGCGAGACGCAGACGGTCCCGTGTGACCCTGATCCGATTGTAGTTGCCACGCTGACTGTGTTCCCTTCATCGTCTGTCGTATAGCGCACGACGTTGTTGCCTGTCTTTGTATCGACGATGATGATGAGTGTCATCGCTCCACTGTGCTTCTGATACGCCAGGCTAAGACACTGCGCGTTCGTGATCGGCGTGCTGACCTTTTCCCAGTTGGTTCCGTTGTGTGCCCTGGCGTGATATAGGTCGACTCCGCCACCAGCTGTCACGACGCCGTACGTCGCCTGTTGCGCCGGGCTGACGTCCGCAGCCGTGCAGTTCCCAGACAGAGTTTCCTCGACAAACACAGCACGTTGACGCTTTGCGCTATACATCGGATTGACACCGACGCTGTTGGCGCCGATCAGGATTGAGTGATTCGCTTTGCCCAGGCCATATGGCAGCCCAGTCTGGTAATTTCCAAGCGCATCAAATGTCGAGTCTGTGCCCCTCGACGAAGAGTCGCTCGAGAGCTGGAGCGTCACTGTTCCGGATGTTGCCGGGTTCCCGGATGTATCGAAGACAATGCCATGCGCTGGACCACGAAGGATGGCGCCGAATGGCAGATACAGCGCACTGTCGGTTCCACCATTGACATCGAACGGGTCGTACAGATCAGGAATGAAATCGCCATTTATACTGTCGAACAGTGTCTGTGCTGTGATTGTGCCGACACCGATCTCGAAGCCATACGCAAAGTCGGTTCCCGATGTCGCGTTCGGTGTTGCGAGGATTCCACCGCCATACAACCATGTACTGATACCAGTTCCACCATTGAGGAAACAGTCCCTCAGCGGCGGCTGTGACACGCTACAGGTACCACTGCCCGGGTACGCCACGCTGTTCGTTGCAGTCCAGCCAGGATGTCGAACGATGCTGTCATCGGACGTGTTGATTTGTCCCACGAGGTCAACGATTGTCAGTGGTGTGACACTGTAGCTCGTGACCCCAGTCGAGCCACCGACAGTCTTCTGCCATCGGTAGTCGGACTCCTCTTCGTCGCGTCCGTCGTTCTTCTGCTGCCAGAAGCGGCGAGAATAGTAATACGTAGTCGTGTCGACTTCGGCGACAATGGCCGGTGTGATTCGCTCGTTCTCGTATCCGAGACCGGATGGAACATAGTGACTATTCGTGAAGCCGTTCGTCGTGTCCTGCTTGAGTGTCGTGGTTCCGAGGTCAATCGCCCCTGTAGCGATGCGAACACGCTGGCATGACGTAACACCCCAATATGCCGAGTCGACGCTCTCTGAGCCAGCGTACGAACTGCTAACAGTGTTCTTACGCGGATAGGGATTGTCCTTGCCATCAGTTAGCGGGAGACCAGACACAGACCATGCATCCGGACTGCACAGGTCGATGGTGACTGTCTGATACGACGTCGTCGCAGCTGTGACATTCCACGTTTTTGTGTTGCCATGGTAGTCAGTGAGAACGAAGGTACCAGCCACGCCTGTCCCGCTTTGCGCCTTGATCTGGATGTCGAGATATCGGTATCCGGACATTCCTTCCCAGGGAGCAAACAGTCGGTCGTTACCTGTGCCGGCAATGCTTCGTGTCGTGGCATATGCCAGACTCCAGCCATTGAACCGGAATCCTCGGAACATGCACCGCGTCTCAGTGTTAGCCTCACCGACAGCTGTAAGTGACGCGCCAGTGATGGCACAGGAGATGCTTGCAGGAACATCATCGAGCGATGTAGTCAGAGTGTTCGACCCATAGTCCGGATCTGTCAGGACTGTCGTGGTCGCATAGTCGACGAAGGTATCAGAACCTGACATCGACCCTGTTCCAGTTATCGCCCTGGACGAACCGTCGAAGCCTGTGACGGTCACTGTGAGCGAGTCTGGATACGATGCGGACCACGCCCTGGTGCGACCGATGACAGCCACACTCCTGTCGAGACACGAGCTCGTGCTGATGGTGGCGCTGGCTGTTGAGACAATACCGAAGCCGTCTGTCGTTCCAAGAACAGACAGGGACCATTCGGTGGCGCTTTGTGCGTGGAAGGTGTGAGCGTGCGTGATGTCATGCACAGCGACCGCGTTCACCTTCACCAGGGAAACAGCGAAGTCATGACGGACATCACCGCTTGAGAATCCATTCGCCGAAAGTATCGCGGTGTAGTCTGCTGTTCGTCTAGATGACGCAGCTGCGGACACCGATATGCTTCCGCCATTCGCGGTGATACTACATGCAGCCGTGGCGCCTGATGTAGTCATCTCATACCAGCGATAAGCCGTTTGTGGAGGGAACACTGTCGGTGCCACACTTGAGCTGTATGCAGTCTCTGTGATGTCCCAAAGTTTGTCGGTAGAGACCGATGCGGAAAACGTGCCGGCACATGTGACGCTCACGTCTTTGTATGTCGTGGCGCCTGTCTCTGTTCCGGATGCGAGAACGACGTAGCCGCTATTCGTTCCTCCGTGGCCATTATTGACCGCCAGGTTCGCACGAAGTTCCCATGTCCATGTTGCACCAGGCGAAGGTGCATTGACTGTTGAAACAATCGCCAGTGAGCCGAGGAATCCGAGATGTCCACCAAACAGAAAGTCGGTGAAGTGCGTGTCGTAGTCAGGCTCGAGAGGTTGCGTCGCGAATGGATTCCAGATGCGCTCCGTGACGTTCTGCGTATGGCTCATCGTGAGCGTCGATGTACGCGTGCCATCGATGTAGGGCACTATTCGCCACCATCATTCAGGTACAGGCCACGATAGACAGCGCGGCGGAACTGCCGGACGCCAGCTTCGACCACGAACTCGATTGTAGGAATGGCGATGATGCGATACACGCCCTTGATGGTCACGCCATCAGGCTGCATGATGGTCACCACGTCACGCACCCATAAAGGACGATTCGTCGCAGACAGGACAAGAAAGTCACTCTCCCACTCGACCAGGATTCGACCTGTCATCAGTCGGTCTTTGAGTGCAAGCATAGCCTGATACGCCACAGCGCCGGATGTGATACTAGGGTCGGACAAGATATAGGGGACAGGTCGACCCCTCCAGTTGTAGGGCCTTGAGGCTGGAGCAGTGCCAGCAGTCTGTGATGCATCATCTGCATCATAAGAATAAATCAGGTCACCCGTTCGCGGGTCCTGGCCGATGACGGTGATCTGATTGCACTCTGGAGATTCATAATGCGCGGACATCTTCCGGACCACGCGCTTCTGTTGTAGCGCCGCAGTGACGCCAGCAGCAGCTGCTGCCGGAACACTTTGGTACAAAGTCATCACGCTCGCTGAGCTTAGGTCAATCGGATTCGACCACTGGTATTTGTAGCCGCTCGTGGTTGGAGACCATCCAGTGATAAATGTCGCAGCGTAGTCAGTCTTCAGCTTATTGATCATCGAAGCGACGGTGTCGCCGCGTTGCGGCACAAAGCTGCTGTATCCGCGAGCGATGTCTGGACTGCGTGAGATCTCGATACCGACAGCATCATTGTATAGAAGGTAAGTGGCCGGAGGATATCCAGCCATGGTCATCATGTCACCGATAGCGTTCTCTGCGGTGTACCCATCGTAGAGGATTCCGTCCTGGAAGTAATACAACTCGAAGTCACGCGAGCGGTCCATACCTTCAAACTGAAGTGTGCTGAACTTTAGACTAGTATCACCCTGCTCATACTGAATCTGTGGCGGCGCCAGTGTGCCTCGAAAGATGTCCGTGTAGACCGGTGTCGGTGAAGCGCTGTCAGATATCGCAACGCGAATCGGTCGGTCACCTGTGATCTGTGGCTGTGCCACGCCAGCATCAAGAAGCTTCTGACGCCTGGCGCTCATCTTTAGGGTAGTGCGTGATGTCTCGTCGACACTTAGAGTGAGGTTGTCGATGTACTGTGTGATGTCGACTGGACCATTGTATGTGGTTGTCGCCGCTGGTGTGCTGCTTGCCATCGCTGCCGACAGACCATACGTCTGCGTGTAAGGACTCGGAGTTGTGATGGTCACCTTCAGTCGTAGATTGACGATGACACCATCAGGCGTGTATGGACTAAAGCCATCCGTCACAGCGACCGCTGTCGTGACAGTTCCTGCTGAGGTGCCAACGACATCGCCCCAGATCTGCGGTACGAAAGTCGCACCAATCGGAGGAGGATATCGGAGCGTGATGTTTTTGGAGTAAAAGATGCCAGTCGTCTCGTATGCGACCGGTGCAATCTGGACCGTCGGTCTACCGTATGGCACCTTCCAGGCGAATGAACCAGACGGCAGGATGACGTTTCCCTCGACATCGTTAAGCCCCTCGAAGGTATGACAGAAGTTAGCACCGAAGGTCGATGTCACGAGCATCTCACGACGCTTGAGCGGGATGATCATCAGGCTGACCTGACGCTGACCAACAGACGCCGCAGTCGTTACGCTTCGACCAGGATTCTTGTTCGTGTCGTTTTGGTCATAGACACCCTTCTGAATGCCGTCCTTGTAAACGATGCAACTTCCATCACCACGGAACACGAGCTCGACTGTCGATGCGGATCCATAGCCCCACTGAACTCGAAGGAATGGCAGTGATGATTTGTCTACCCAGTTCGGGACATACGCGCTTATGTACCAGCCCTGATTTGCGACGTACGACGCAGTAGTCTTGACGTATTCCGCATTCGCTGTTCCAAGCGTCGTCGCTGTGAGGTAATAATCGCCAGCCGCATTGATTTCCATCTGCTTCCAGACAGACCCTGTGACGAGCGTGTAGGCGCTTCGTGGCACACGCGCATAGAGTCCGCTGTAGTTGCTGGACCATCCTTCAGTGACAGGGAGAGGCGCCGGCATGGCGGTATTCGTAACACTGTCAAACCAGCCTGTGCTGTTGGCGCGGTCCCACGAAGTTCCGTCAGCACCAACACATACACGTCCTAGGTCAGGACGTGGCTCAGGACAGTCGACTTCCACTTTTAGTGGCCAGTTAGTCGCCATTAGATTCTCCTCATCTCAGTGACGAGATTCTGTCGACCCTGCTGTATCATCATCTTCCGCATCGCTCGCTCGAGGTCGGTCGAAGCAGGAATCAGTGTCTGTGGAATGATGCCGACGCCACCCTGGTTCGTCGCATTGTTTCCAGCATTGAGTTCCGAAGCTGTGACACCGATGGCGCCCAGGCGTCCGCCACCGAATGTCTGTTTCCGAAGGTCAAGCAGATCTCGAGTGGAGCCGGTGTTCTTCGCGATCTCGAAGAGGTGACCCTCCATTGACTTCGCCATGTCCACGAATGCCGCTTGCATCCTGGCTGCATATGCCGCGATGTCGACCATCGTGTTGATGAGTCCGCCGCCCTTGCCTTCGGTCGACTTTGCAGCACCAGCAGCTTCTCCAGCCTTCTTGCCGATGTCTGTCGTTGTAGGTGGCGTCAGTCCAGCAGGTGCGCCAGTGCCTCCACTGCTTGCACCACTTTTCTCCATTGTGTCAAAAATCGCATTCATTCCATAGGCAGCTGCACCAGCAGCTACAACGCCGGCGAGAACCTTTGCGATACCAGCGGGACCAGCGAGCGCCTGGACTAAAGCCTCACCAAGTGCGATTAACTTAAGACCGTTTGCGAGGCCCTTCATGACTTTGGTTAGAGTGACAATGCCATTGACAATCTGGATTGCAGTGATGGCGGCGAGTGAGGCGGCGATACCAATCAGGATGAACTGTGCAGCCGATCCATTTGTTTTGACAGAGTCGAAAAACTTTGTGATATCTTCAAGGCCTTTTGTGATGTGTGGCGTCACAAGGGCCAAACCAGCACCGAAGATATCGCCGACCTTGACCTTTAGTTGTTCAAACGAATCGACGATGGTTGCCATCTGCGAATTTGTATTCTTCGCCATGCGCTCCGTCATGCCACCGTACTTCTTGTCAATGACACGAAACAGTGCGTCGAGAGTTTCGGTCGCACTCGAGATGAGCGTGCCATTTTTATCGAAGGTGATTCCTTCGCCGGCGAAATCCTTTTTGGAC
>Ga0209300_1000213_pt1 | contig 35223 bp, 28 predicted proteins | sample Shrwel_input2_RT_FD_187535 | JGI IMG/M metagenome (GOLD analysis project Ga0209300, IMG submission 187535) | Subsurface microbial communities from deep shales in Ohio, USA - Utica-3 well 1 S input2 RT (SPAdes) (version 2) ... | reverse complement strand
CTTTTAAACTATTGTATTTAAATTAAATTTAAATATTACTAAATTATTACCTAAAACTTTATCTACCATTCTCACAAGAAAGGCGTATAAATTAACTGTTAATATTCAATGATGTCTTTATAATTTAGCCGTCAAATAATAAAAACCGAGCACTGTTAACTGCTTTTGCTGTAGTTGTTAACCGATAAAGATAAATTAGTACCCAAAATGATATGTAAAGGTCTATTAAGCCTATGAGAACAACAATAAACGACGTGGCAAAAGATGCCGGGGTATCAATAAAAACGGTATCACGAGTAATAAATAACGAAACCTCGGTGCGTGACAACACCCGTGAGAAAGTCATGGCGTCGGTTAAAAAGTTGAACTTTCAGCCTAACCTTGCTGCAAGAAGTCTCGCAGGAACAAAAGCTTACAGCATTGCTTACATTTACGACAATCCAAATGCCTACTATATTATAGATATGCAAAACGGCATTTTAGATGCGTGTAAAAAGCAAGGGTTTGAACTACTTATCCACCCATGCGATGCCAAAGAAGCACATATTATTGACGAAATAACCAGCATGATAAAACGCACCCGAATTGCCGGTATTTTACTCACGCCGCCATTTTCAGAGATGCCACATTTTGTTGAAAAGCTGACACAGCTTGACCTAAAAGTAGTGCGTATTTTATCGGGGTACGACGCCCCCGATACATTAACGCCCTGTATTATGATTGACGATAACCTCGCCTCTAAATCAATTACCGAACACCTTATAAATAATGGCCACACGCGCATTGGCTTTTTAGCCGGTGGCAGCGAACATAACTCCACCAAAGAGCGCTTAGAGGGCTACAAAGCGGCTTTAAAACAATACGACATTACTATAGACCCTAGCTTAATTATTGATGGCGAATACTCATTTGAATCCGGGGTTGAGGGTGCTAAAACACTCATTAATCAACAAAACAGGCCAACCGCTATTGTCTCATGTAACGATGAAATAGCCGCCGGTGCGTTATTTGCAGCCAGATTAATGAACATTGATATACCCAGTGAACTTTCTATAACAGGGTTTGAGGATAGTCCATTCTCGCGTCAAACCTGGCCAAAGCTCACTACAGCGCATCAGCCAAATAATAAAATTGCTGAAGATGCAGCCAGCTTACTGATAGCTCAAATTCGTAATGGCAATGACCGCGATATTATTAAACTATACACACCAGAACTGGTTGTCAGAGATTCAACAGCCCCTCCTATAGCTTTATAATTAATTAGCTGGCACGCGCTGCAAGTCTCCCTTCAGCGCTTAAAGCATTAAAAGCGGCCTGATTTTTGAACGCATAGCCTGTACCACTGAGTTTATTAACAATAAAACGGCACATGTTGTAAATTTTACACTTAGGGTCTGTTGATCTTTCAAGGTTATATAACTCAGTTAACCCCTCTAATACCAATTCGCTTAATTAACTGAGCTATTTTGAGGGAGGAAAATCGTGTCGATAGCAAGGCAAAAAATTTCGTTATTGAGTTGTTCTAAATGAGACGTTTTTAACGCTGTTAGCGTCTAATCTGCCCCCTCAAAATGATTAAATATTATTGCAAATTGGTATAAATATACAGGAGTAAAATATGGCCAAGTCAGCCCAATTGTATAGAATGGCAACCGATGAACATATTTGCCCATTTGGTTTAAAATCTAAAGATTTACTTGAACGTCAAGGCTTTGAAGTAGACGATCATTTACTCACCTCAAGAGCCGATACCGATACCTTCAAACAAAAATACGATGTAAAAACAACACCACAAACATTTATAGATGATGAGCGTATCGGTGGTTATGATGAACTCAGAGAGTACTTTAATAAATCCCCTGCCGGTCAGCAAGGTACAACCTATACCCCTGTGATAGCGATTTTTGCGGTTACCTTGTTGCTCAGTTTAGCCTTTTCGTTGAGCGGTGCAGGATTAAGCATGTATACACTTGAGCTTTTCGTGGCATTAACAATGGCGGTACTAGCCATTCAAAAGCTACAAGATTTAACCAGTTTTTCAAATTCCTTTATCACTTACGACTTACTCGCCATGAAAGTGATTCCTTACGCTTATGTATATCCATTTTTAGAAGCCTTTGTTGGCGTGGCCATGATTGTAGCACTTCCAGTTTACTTGGTTGCACCTATCTCTTTGTTTATTGGTAGTGTCGGCGCAATATCCGTGATTAAAGCCGTGTATATAGACAAACGCGAACTTAAATGTGCCTGTGTTGGCGGCGATAGCAATGTACCGCTTGGCTTTATTTCATTAACCGAAAACCTATTTATGATAGCAGCCGGTCTATGGATGCTAGTCAAATAATAAAAAGGCGCGGTAAGTTAAAACTTACCGCGCAAGTGCAAACTCTTCGAATGTTAAAGCCACATGAGTTATTTCAGTAAATGAAAATTACCTCTCACTTATCGCTGTATTTAAACCAGCCTCAGCATCAGCCAGCATAGCAAACTCCTCATCTGCACTTTTGGCCACTAAATGTTTAGAACTAAAGCCAAAGTAATACGCAGCTCCCACTATAAATAACACCATAGTGTATAAAAAAGCGCGGGGATCAAAGGCGTACACACCGGTCAGTGCAATCAACGATAAGCACAATGCAATACTTGAAGTCACAGTCCCGCCAGGCGTTTTATAAGGACGAGGTAAATCTGGCTGCTTATAGCGCAGTAAAATATGACTTAACGCCATTAACGCATACGATACGGTTGCACCAACCACCGCCATAGCTAACATTAAATCGCCCTCACCACTTAGTGAAGCTAAAAAACCAAATACAGCAGGTACAATAAGCGCTCGTGCGGGCACTTTACGCGCGGTAGTAATTGATAACGAACGGGGTAAATATCCCGCACGCGACAGCGCAAACACCAATCGACTATAACCATAAATAATAGAGAAAAATGAAGCCACCAGCCCTGCTAACCCTAATATATTAACCACGGTTGCTAAATCGTTATTGCCCGTCGCATTTAACGCATCCACCAGCGGAACTGCACTTGCGCCCATTGCTGTTGCACCTGCTGCCCCGGGTACTAACACAACCACTAATAACGCGGTAAACAATAAAAACACCATAGCGCCAATAATGCCTTTAGGCACATCTTTCGCCGGATCTTTTGCCTCTTCTGCCGCCAATGGCACCCCTTCAACCGCTAAAAATAACCACATAGCAAAAGGTAATGCTGCCCATACACCATACCAACCCAGAGGTAAAAATTCACTCGCGCCAGCAGCATCGGTTACGGCAACATCAAATAAATTTGTCGCATCAAAATTGGTGATTAACACCACAGCGGTGGCAACAATAGCAAGTACCGCCAAACCGCTTATTACCATCATTACTTTTAGCGCTTCACCAACCCCAGCTAAGTGAATACCCACAAACACCAAGTAAAAGAGCGCATAAACCCAAGGGCCATTAAACCCCGTTAACGCCTCCACCGCAGAGCCAATAAAAATAACAATAGCAGCCGGTGCTAACGCATATTCAATTAATACCGCAAGGCCGGTTAAATAACCCCCCGTTGGCCCCATTGCTTGGCGAGCAAAGCTATACCCTCCTCCCGCAGCGGGAATAGCAGCCGACATTTCAGCCAGCGATAACACTAAGGTGAGATACATAATAGCCATTAATACTGCCGCTATGGCAAAGCCGCCCCAGCCTGCTTCTGCAATACCAAAGTTCCACCCAGCAAAGTCTCCTGAAATCACATACGATACCCCTAACCCCGCCAGTAATAACCAACCCGCAGTGCCACTTTTAAGTTGCCTTTTTGCTAAGTACTCTGAATTATTAGTAGACATAACATCCTCTTTATCGATTTTTTATTTTTAGTTACCGTTATTCCGCATTTAAAAAATGACGGCTCGATTGTTGATGCTCAATCACATCATCCTGTGTCCGATCTTTTAAGTTCACTCCTGTTAGTTTTAATTTTTTTGCCTCACGTAATAAATAAACTGCACGCCTTGCAGCCTCACAGTAAGGCAAGCCCGCAGGGCGAATATTTGAAATACAATTGCGACAGGCATCGTTAAGACCTGTTTTAGGTGCCCAAGTTAGATATAAACCAAGGCTATCGGGCGAGCTAAGCCCTGGTCGCTCACCAATTAACACCATGACTACTTGTGCATTTAAAAGCTCTCCAATGTCGTCACCAATCGCCACCCGACCTTGCTCAACCACACTAAAAGGCGCAATGTTTAACTCACTGTTATCACCTAGCTGCGCTAATAATTCATTAATAAAAGGATAACCATTTTTTTGCACCGCTAGCGACGATAAGCCATCAACCACAACGATGGCTAAATCATATTTTGCAGCCGTGTTTTGCTGCCCAGCGGTGAAATTAAGTAGGGTTTGTCGGCCGTTTTCATCTAACCTGCGTCCTAAATCGGGGCGTTGTAAATACGTCATTCGGTCAACAGCCTGGCTATGTAAGCGCAAAGGAGCAGCCAGCTGTTTCTCAGCACTGAGTTTGCTAAGCTGTTCGGTTATTGCATTAATATCGAGCGGAAAGTTCACCGCATCACGCGCTTGTGCATGGGATAATTGAAACGCCAGCATTTCACTGGTCGGTAAGCTTATTCCTGCGCGGCCAAGGCCAATCCGTGCATCGGTAAAACGGCGTAAATCGCGCCATGGGTTATGCACCACGTTGCCATTATTTTTATGTGTATTATCGCTGTTGTTTGTAACAGACGTTGCGTTAGAATTTGATTTCATACTCAGCCCCCTTTAATCGCATTCAGTGGTTTAGCAAAAGCGGCAGGTAACGTATCAGATAAAATAATATCGTGACTGTTGCGCATAATGTTCATATCAGTAAGCCACTTTTCAAACTCTGGCGCGGGGCGCGCGCCCAGTACTCGGCGCACATATAACGCATCATGAAATGAGGTGGTTTGGTAATTAAGCATAATGTCATCAGAGCCCGGAATGCCCATCACAAACGAGCACCCGGCGACCCCAAGTAGCGTAAGTAAGTTATCCATATCGTTTTGGTCGGCCTCGGCATGATTGGTGTAACACACGTCGCAGCCCATCGGAATACCTAATAACTTGGCACAAAAATGATCTTCAAGCCCTGCGCGAGTAATTTCTTTACCATCAAACAAATATTCAGGACCAATAAAGCCCACCACGGTATTAACTAGTAGCGGATTAAATTTTCGTGCAACGGCATAAGCACGGGTTTCGCAGGTTTGTTGATCAAGTCCATGATGTGCGTTAGCCGAAAGCGAACTGCCCTGCCCCGTTTCAAAATACATCACATTATCGCCTACAGTTCCGCGCTTTAAACTCAGTGCGGCATCTTGTGCCTCAGCTAAGGTATTTAAATTAAAACCAAAGCTCGAGTTGGTTGCTTCTGTTCCACCAATAGACTGAAACACTAAATCAACCGGCGCTCCTGCTTCTATGCATTCAATCGTATTAGTGACATGGGTAAGCACACAGCTTTGGGTAGGAATTTCATATTTTTGAATCACCTCATCCATCAATGTCATCAATTTAATAGCCTGCGCCACGTTGTCGGTTGCGGGGTTTATACCTATCACCGCATCACCATTACCGTACAGCAACCCATCTAAAATACAGGCGGCAATGCCGTTAATATCATCTGTTGGGTGATTAGGTTGTAAACGCGTGGATAAATGCCCAGGTAAACCAATGGTGTTTCTAAATGCACTGGTTACATGGCATTTTTTAGCAATAAGGATAAGATCCTGATTACGCATTATTTTGCTAACAGCCGCAGCCATTTCCGGAGTGATCCCCTGTCTTACACTTGCAAGTACCGAGGGAGTTGCAAAGTCACTTAATAACCAGTTACGAAAATCGCCTACGGTTAAATGAGCAATCGCCATAAATGCATTGGTGTCGTGATCGTCCATAATTAAGCGGGTTATCTCATCGTCTTCATAGGCAATCAGCGCCTCATTTAAAAACGTTTTAAGCGGAATATCTGCCAGTGTCATTTGCGCCACCGCTCGCTCTTGTGCTGAACCTGCTATCACTCCTGCAAGACGATCGCCCGATCGCCCAGGGGTAGCCTTTGCCATTACTTCAGCCAAGTTTTTAAAATTGTACACCTGCGTGCCTAACGTATATCGGTACCTTTGCCCCATGATCTACTCCACATAACAACTAGTTCAAACCTTGGTACAGGTTTTGCTGACCTATAAGCTATAAATCAATTTTGTTTAGTTTCAAGAGAGCTTAATTCGTACCAAGACACTATCGAATTTTGGCAAATCATCATTTTTGGCTTTATTTCATATAGTTAACTATAGTTACTGGTGGTAACTTAATCTTAATAAAAATAAAAAAAGCAAAGAGTAACTCCATTATGACGCAGCAAGATTTAGCTAGCGCACCACAAAAGAGCATGGTGCATACCCAAGATATAGATGAGCAAGCGAATAACCTAACGCAGTGGCAGCAAAAATATGATCAGCTCAGTGAAGGGCGATTTTTTGGGCGTATAGAGAGCGTGGATTATTCTAATATTCAAGCATTTGAAGAATACACAGAGCGTGCTCTTCACCAACAATGTGCAATAGCGCCGCAATCTATTTGGCTTGGGATCCCAAAGCAGTCTCAGCAGAGCAAAATTAATGGCTTAAATGTGGCAAGTAATCAATTTATGTGTCGAACCAGTGAGAGTAACTTTGAGCTTATTACACCTGAGCAGTTTAATATTTATGGTTTAGTAATAGACACGCAATCGTTAGAACATATGGCTCAGATACAAGGGATATACTTAAAAAATATAACCTCTTCAGGTACTGAGCGACATACAACAAGCAACGCCATGTTAAAAAGTGCCCGGGGTATAATAAACAGTATGGTTAGCAGTAACGCTTTTGGCCTAAAAGCCGATTTACAGCAAGACATGCTTAATATGTTGGCATTACATTTACTAAACGAACAGACTCCGTGTCAACGTATCGCTCCCAGTTATAAACACCGAAAAGCGGTGGTTGATAAAGTTAAAGAGTATGTAAATGCAAACCCACAAAGTAGCGTGACCATTACTCAACTATGTGAGCTCACTTTTGTTAGCAGGCGCACGCTACAATACAGTTTTGAAAGTATTTTAGGGATTAATCCGCTGCGATTTTTACGTTTAACCCGATTAAATAACGTCAGAAGAGAACTAAAATTAGCAAAACAAGATAAGCCAATTTCTGTCATCGCAGCCAATTGGGGATTTTGGCATGCAGGGCAATTTACTAAAGATTACACCCAATTATTTGGTGAAAACCCTTCGCAAACACTAAGCAACCATGCTTCTTATTTGGCAAATTCTAAATCGATAATACACGGGTAAATAAGAGATGGGTGTCGTGGTTCGGGTATCGGGCTAAGAGCTACGGGAAGAGCATTCCTGTTTTTATATTTTCTCATTAACCCTTACTCACTTCTCATTGTGCAAACATGTTTTAAGTGATTTATTTACAAAGAGGTTATGAGACGCTGCGCTGAAAGAGAAGGCTAAAGGCGCTAGGTTGTGTTCGCTGCTCGTGACTCGTAGCCCGAAGCCCGAAGCCCGAAGCCCGCCTTATTTCAACAAACACTTAGCCAACTCGCAACAAAAGCCCTATTTGATCGGTGCTATTTAAGCCGCGATTAAATAGGACTCTTGTCCTGCATGTTTGTTACTGCGTTTAAACGAGCCTTTACCTTTTTTGGCTTTAACCACTTGCGGTTTAAATACTTTAGAGGTCACCAGTGCTGCCAATGCGTTGTGTTTTATCACGCCGCGCCCAGTGTCTACTGCGGATTTGTTACCCGCTTTTGTTTTGCTTTTTTTCGCCATTTATTTTTTCCTATTAATAAAATGAGTATAACGAGGGATACATACCCCACAGTGTTATTGATGGCGATTGTATGCTTAATTTTCAAGCATGCAATCATTTTTTATGCTGTTTTAAATATATATTTTAGCCATAAAAAAAGCGCCGTTATAAACGGCGCCTTTGCTGGTTAATTTAGGGTCTGTTGACCTTTCAAGGTTAAATTTGCAGCAGTCTGTTTGGTATTTAGGCAAGGCAGCGCCTATGTAGTGTGGTTATTCCCCATAAATAGGCGATAACGCAGCATCAATGCCAAACAGGCGCTGCCCGAAGGGTTCTGCCTAGGGGCAATTTACTCTTTGTTGCTCGGTTTTTACTTAGCCCACTAGGTTACAAACCTCGCGCCGCGATTAAACCGCCCCTAGTTTGAACAAATTTTAATCCGCAAAGGCCAACAGACCCTAGTTTAAAATTAAAAGCTAAAGCTTACTTTTGCGTAGTAAGTGCGACCATCAAAGCCATAGGGTACGGCTCGTAACGGATATTTAAATGCCCCATTTGAAATAGCGTTTAATACTTCATCATCGCCTAATTCATCCGGTGTTTCATCAAATACATTGTCTGCACCTACCGATAGAGCAAACATATCGTTAATTTGATAACTTACATTTAAATCCACTAATACGGCTGATTCTACCGTACTGGTTGCTTTAAATGAGCCATCTGTTGCAAGTTCAATATGGTCATTACCAAAGTACTTCACATCGGTTTCGCCAAAGTAATTAAAGCGGATCATTGAGCTATACGCGTCACGCTCATAATCAAACGTTAACGTTGCACGTTCGCCCGGCTGCCCATCAGTTAAAAAGCTACTTTGGATATCATCAAGTGCTACATTTTCAGGAATACCCGGTGCTGCATTAACACTGTCAATTTTAGTTTCATTTAAATTACCGGCAAACGTAGCAGAGAAATTACCGTCATATAAATCAGTGCGATAGGACGCAATAATGTCAACACCCTGCGTTGTCGAATTCACTGAGTTTGAAAAGTAATTCGCTTGTACTGCACCCGTTGCCTGTAGCGCGGCAACTGCATCAGGACTAAATGCCACATCATCAGCCGATAATAAGCTGCCTAATGTAATACGGTCTTCAATTTCTACACGGTAAAAATCCACCGTTAACGATAAATCACTGGTTACATCATAAACAAAGCCCGCACTGTAGTTCGTTGATGTTTCAAGCTTTAAGTTATTAACGCCTAATGCAGCAGGAAATGCAGAGCCTGTTGTTGCTGTAAAAGACTGGCTTAATGTGCCGTCAGAACCTAAGTTAGTGGTAAACGCAGTGTAACCGCTTTGCTGTAATGATGGCGCTCTAAAACCCGTTGATAACGCACCACGTACCGCAAAATCATCGTTAAATTCATAACGCGTGGCTACTTTACCAATTATGTCGTCACCCGCATTAGAGAAATCTTCGTAACGAAGTGCACCGCTAACATTCCACGCATCGGTAACCATGGTTTCTGCGTCAATATAAACGGCGTAGCTATCGCGATCACTTTTATTTGATGCTTCAGGGCGAAGGCCGTTGTAGGCTTGAAAACCACATTGTGCAAATTGATTCGGATCGTTCACTGATGGGTATGAAGTATCTGTGTTAGCAGTGCCACACGCGTATGAGGCTTCTTCACCGGGTACAATTTCATAGTTTTCTTTACGGTATTCAGCACCAATTGACACGTACACAGGCTCACTGCGGCCAATATCAACAATCCCGTTCACATCAGCGTTGAATGTTGTTTGGTCAAACCTAAAGCCACCCGAATACCCCTCAGTTGGTCCTGCATTTGCAGCAATATCGGCATCACTTGCACCTGGGTTATTAAATAAGTACTCAGCAGCATAAGAGGCATTTAATGTATTGCGTGAGGTAAAGTCGTATTGGTTTTCACCATATACCGCCGATACATCGTAATTCCAATCAGGGTTAATATCACCTCTAAAACCGATTGAAACAGAGATATCCTGTGCTTCATTGTCTATTTGCGGTAAAAATCCATCGCTATAGACTTGAATCACGTTTTTAGATGCTTCGTTAAAGTTACGATAAAAGCCGTTACCTAGTGCAGTACGCTCAGAATAACCACCAAATGAGTAAAGCTCGCCCTCACTCATTGGCAATGCCATATTGTAAAATACCGAAGTAAATTCACTCTCTGCATTACCTTGTCCCCAACGAACTTCGTCCGATAAAGTACCTGGTACGACATTAAGTGAACCACCGGTATCTCGCTCGGCACGATTGGTTTTATCTGCATCGCGATACTCAAGCGATAAATTAATAAATCCACCTTCGTTGCCTAGTTCAAAGCCACGGTTTAAACCGGCTGAAATTGTTTCTCCATCGCCTTCTGCCGTTTCACCGTATTGCACATAACCTGTGGTTAAATCTGTTGAGTTATTAAGTGATAAATTGATAACCCCCGCAATCGCATCTGAGCCGTACTGCGCCGCCGCACCATCACGTAAAACCTCAACCCCTTTTAAGGCAATAAGCGGGATCGCATTCATATCAGTCCCCGCAGAGCCACCGCCCACGGTACTAGTTAAACCAAAAATAGATTGATTATGGCGGCGCTTACCGTTGACTAAAACCAGCGTTTGATCTGGCTGTAAACCGCGTAATGTTGCTGGGCGAAATAAATCGGAACCGTCAGAAACTTGTGTACGAGAAAAGTTAAACGATGGCGCTGTCGCTTGTAAGCTTTGCCCAAGCTCGGTAAAGCCGCCTTTGTTTAAATCATCCGCGTCAATTAAATCAATAGGTGATGACGACTCTGTTGCTGTTCGGTTAGAAACTCGCGACCCTAACACAGATATTTGTTCGATATTTTTTTCAGCTTTAGCAGGCGCTTCTTGTGCATTAACCATACTTGGCGCACTGAAAGCAAAAGCAACCGCTACAGCCAAAGTGTTTAAACGATATGTTGACATAATGATGACCCTGTTTTGTGTATTCTTATAATGTGTGTGGGGTATATTCCTGTATCCCATTGCCAACATCCTAGCAACATACACAAACAAAAAGAAACAAAAAATTTGATAAAATTAGCATAAGAATGCAAATAACTTTAAAAACAGGAAAATAACACCTATAAAAGCTCAAAACACAACCAAAGCAGCAATTTAATATCACACCACCCAAAGTTAATACAATGTTAATGCCGGGGTTTTATTCATAATTAGTGGAAATAACAGTTTTGTATATTTTTCACTCTGAAATGAGCAAAAAACACACTCCAAATGATGTTTTATGCGGTTTTTATAAGACTAAAGTAGATAATAAAGGTAAGAAAGGGTACTCAGAAAAAACTATACATAGGTAGTTATGTAGTACTGTCCATTTTTAAACAATATTTTATACAGGCCTATTTAAGAGGTATAACTATGCCAATCAAATTCACTAATTAGATGGCAAAGTATAGGGTCTACACCTTTTGAGTCACAGTATGCGCGTAACTGCATGGGGGAGTGTTTATCAAAAAGAATTTGCCTAACAATAAATAACGTATGATTAAGCGGAATTAACTCATTATCATCAGTGGCGGCTAAATCATGGCAACTCATTAATAAGCTACACATTTTCGTGTCGTATCCCCATAACTTTAAAACATAGGCCGAAATAAAGTTAGAACTAGCATATTCTTCACTCACGGCTTTTTCATACTCAAAAGACGCTTCACTTTCCCCTTGAGACAGCAAAATAATTTTGCCAACAAAACTCAATAACGCCACTGAAAATAATAGTTCTTGATCATGTAAGTTAAAACCTGCCTGCTTAGCAAAACGCTTAACACAACTAGCATAATTGGCGGCTATAGCCAGCTGTTTTTCATGAACATCAGCAGGAATAGACGATTCAAAATTTTTGGCAACTAATAAAGAAGTGGTGATAGCCATTAATATCGTTGTTCCGAGCCTCGACACAGCTTCATCAATTGACGATGTTGGCCTTACAAACCCAAGATAAGATGAGTTTGCAAGTTGCAACAATTTAGCAGTTATTATTGGCTCTTGAGAAACAACATGGGCAATATCATGCAAATCAAATTCATCGCTTTGTACTAACTCTCTGAGTTCTTTCAAAATAAGAGGATAAACAGGAAAGCTGATCATAGCCCCTAACTGCCTGCGCACATTAAAAGCAAAGGGTAACGACTTTAACGCCGCCACATTGTTAAAAAGTGCGGTTATGTCTGCCTCATTAAACGGTTTAGCAAGATAAGCATGCACAACATTAGGTTGTCGCATCATGGTACTCAGTGTCATATCACCAGTAAGTAATGCTCTGACTGGGTAGGGGTTTTGTGAAGAGCATTGCTCTAAAACATCCAATCCATTCATTTGCGGCATTAAATAATCACTTAATACTAAATCTAAGTCTTGCTTAGTGTTTAGCAGCTGCCAAAATTCATCAATATCAGAGGTTGTCATTATATCAACCTCTGGATAGGCTCGATGAATAGTCCTTTGTAATACTTTTAATAAAAAAGCATCATCGTCTAATATGACGACCGCTATCGAACTCATTGCGCACCTTGAGAATTAAAATGGTTTAAATAATTACAAAAATCATCCTGCTCTAAAGGCTCACTATAGTAATAGCCTTGTATGTAGTCACACCCTAACTTTTTAATTAATTCACATTGATAGGCTGTTTCTACTCCCTCAGCAACAACTTTAAGATTTAGATCATGTGACATACGTGTAATGTTACGAATCATACTTTGCATTGCTAAAGACGATTCAATATCAGTAATCAGCGCTTTATCCAATTTAACGCCATCTACTGGCAGCTTAGAAAGGTAGCCAAGTGATGAATAACCCACGCCAAAGTCATCAATCAATAGCCTAAACCCCAAAGCCCTTAGTCTTATTAATTGCTGTTCGCAGGTAGCAAAATCTTCTATTAAATAGGTTTCTGTTAGCTCAAAAACCAACTGTGATGACTCTAAATTATTGCGACTTAAACACTCGAGCATAAAGTCAATCCAGTCGGGATCATCTTTTAACTGCCTCGCAGATATGTTAACAGCCAACACATTCACACCTATATTGTTATCCCCCCAATATTTTAGTGTTTTACAACTTTGAGAAATAACCCAGCGCCCTATTGATATAATTTGACCATCGCATTCAGCAATCGGGATAAAATGAGCAGGGGGAACCCAGCCATATTTACTTGGCTCATACCAGCGAATGAGCACCTCAGCACTATGTACTAACCCTGTTTTAATATCAACTTTTGGTTGAAAACGTAATGACAGCTCATCTTTATTTACCGCAGTTAATAGTAAACGGCTTAATTCAAAGTTCTTTTTATAATCGGCTACCAGCTGAGGATCAAAGCGAGAACAAATACGCTGCTGATCACCTACTTGGTAATTCATCGTCAACTGCATTTGATTAACGAGCTCTTTTCCCTCTAAACTATCCTCAGGAAACAACCCATACACACCATAAAGCTGCACTTGGGCATCGATATATTTACTAGGGAGTGCTTTTTTCAGATCATGCATCGCCTTATTTAGAACGGTTAAAATTTCACTATCAGATTTAATTTCAGGAACAAATAATACAAACCGATCGGCGCTCTTATGAAGAACTTTCACCGGTTGCTTCGATACGCCTTTTAGCACCTCCAAAACCAATTTTATAAGGTGGCTGCCATCTTCTGCGCCTAACAGATCATTGATTAATTGAAACTGCGCAATACTTATATAAACGAGGGCATAACATTCTTTATTCGCTTCACACAGGGCTAAATGATGATAAAAATCAGACTCGTTAGTCACCACTGATGGTGTTCTGGTAAGTTGAAAAATACTACTCAAGCTGTTTGAGTTAATTGATAGCTTCAAAAGTTGGAAAGCATCATCATTTAAACAACGCTCAATCATAACTTCTTCGCTTTTAGCTAGATCAGAAGTGCAAGCATAATTAATAAAAAGTGTACTGCTTTGCTTATCAACAAACGACTGACTTACCGCTTTGTTTTGAGCTGTATCTAAATTGGCGAGGTGTTTGTTTTCGTATAAATGAATATCAGGAATGATTTCAGCGGCAGGTGCATTAAAACGATTAATAATGCCGTCATTGTCTATTTCTATTAATGCCGACATACTGCCCATTAATAACTGATCTCTTACTCTTTTAGCTCGGCGCTGTTCATATTTTACTTTCGCCTCGCTAATGTTTTCAAGTAGCTCACTATCAATCCATGGCTTTTCTAAAAAACGAAATACTAATCCCTGATTTAATAACTCAACCACAGACTTAAAATCAGCATACCCGCTGAGCACTAAATTTACGCAATCGGGCCAATTAATTTTAACTTGGCGTAATAAATCAGCGCCGTTCATTTCTGGCATTCTAAAGTCAGTAATAATTATCTCAACTTGATTAGCTGCTAAGATTTCAAGTGCTTCAAAACCAGTGGATGCCGTCATTACATCATAACCAGAACGAACAAGTACTCGTTTTAAAGATTTCAATACATTGAGTTCATCGTCTACCAATAAAATTCGCAAAGCCACTATTTATACCTCAAATGAGTTTTACTTGTGCCTAGTAAATTGTTCACACAGCTCATCCATGTATCGTTACTTAATGATTTAAATAAATTCACATCAGCATGTTGTGCCTAAACACATAAGCAATAAAGTTATTTACTCGTAGCTATAATTACCTCGCTCAGCTAATGAGTGCCCTTTTAGGCCTCCTACATTGATCCAGCGTTTCTATACACTGATGAGGATATAAGTAATTAGCAACCTTATTCAGCTTTACCGGGGCTAAAAATGTCAACATTATTAGCTTAATTTTAACGCAACGCTAACATAAATTTAAACGCGGCACGACAAATAAAACTCGTGGGCAAAGGTGATATCGACTAATAATTAGCAGCTAAATTCATTCTATTTAATATATAGTCTAGAATAAATTCTAAGCGATTATTAATAATTAAAACATCCACGGTTGTGGCTATTGTTATTACCAAGGGGCATCTATGTTCGCCATTGATACTTTTCACACTCACGGCAGCGATATAGATAAATTTATCCAGCCTGTTAGTCAGTTTACGAACAACAGCCCAGATTTACTGCTTGGGTTTGCTACAACCGATACCATTAAATACCTTTTTAATAACCAGCCAGGCTTTTTAAAAAACACTCACAATTGTTTAATCATCTCTTCGTGTCTTGGGTCATCAACCGACCAAACCCTATCATTAAATGAGCAAAGTATTAGTTTATTTTCGATTAAAGACTCAAATGGGCATTATGGTGTTGCAAGTTGTAATGCAACCGATAACCTAAGAGAAAATGCCGCTCAAACTGTACTTAAAGCCATTGCTAATGCAGGCCAAGCAGGCCTCGCCCCAAAAATGGTCTGGTGCTTTCAAGTCCCAGGTAATGAGGAGCTGGTTTTGCAGGGAATTCAAGATGCTATCGGGCAGCGTATACCTGTTTTTGGAGGAAGTTGCGCCGACAACGATATTTCAGCAAAGTGGTGTTTTAGCGATACTGAAAATGTATACCAACAAGGTTTTATTATTGCGGTGTTATACCCCAGTGTAGAAACATTCGGCTTTTATAGTTCAGGCTACGATAAAACCGACCAACAAGGTACAGTGACAGACGTGGATGGTCGTTTATTAAAAACAATCGATAACCGGCCCGCGTTTGATGTTTATAATCAGTGGCGAAAAAACATAGGTTTAAACGCCTTAACTTCAGGAAATATCCTTGCTCAATCAACAATGACCCCATTGGCAAGCGCCCTTTCTTTAAATGATGAAATCCCTCGATTACTGTTAAGTCATCCAGCGATAGCTGAAAATGGCACGCTAGAATTATTTTCAAATTTAAGCGTTGGCGATACTATTTATTTAGCTTCGGGAAGCCCAGAGCAATTAATTAAACGAGGTGATATGGTTGTCACCTCATTAACTAAATTGGCAGAACTCCATGCCATAAAAAATATTACCGGCGCCATTATCATTTTTTGCGGAGGCTGTATGCTGTCAATTAAAGACGCCATGCAAGAAGTTAAAGAGTCTATTGCAGCACAATTACCCAACACCCCATTTATTATGGGCTTTACTTTTGGGGAGCTCGGCACATTTAGTGACTCAACAAGTAAACATGGTAATTTAATGATTTCATGCGAAATCTTTGGTGGCCCTGAATGAGTAGCAATGAAATACTGTTAGAAAAGCTACACTTATTACAAGTTCATAATTTAGCACTTGAAGAAAACCGTGCCTTTAATAGCCTGATTTTAGACGGCTTAGATGCCATTTTAAAGAACGACAAAACTGAAACCTTACTCACTGAGTTTTTTGATATTTTGCAGCAAGCCATTGCTTTTTCTGCGGCTATTTTAATTAAAATAAACCCCAGTAATGAAACCACGACGTTAATTACAGCATCGCACCCACAAAGTGATGAAATAATTACCCAACTCAAAGCACTAAATAAACCCAATAGAGACATTAAAAATGTATTTAACTTACACCAACTTCCTGATTGGCAAGTAACTGATCCTTTTTGGCATTCGCAGCATGCAATGCTCACCACCCCAGTAAGTACCAGTACAGAAAGCTACCAGCTCTATATTTTTTCAGAAACAATTGGCGCATTTAATCAGCACGATATTACTTTAATGCAACGCTTTGTCAGCTTTGCAGGGAATACAATTTCACAATTTGAAAAACGAAATTTACTTGTTAAACAAAAAGAAATGGAAGAAAAACAAAGTAACATTGAACAAGTGTTAATCAACTCTGAAAAAATGGCTTCGTTAGGGCAAATGGCGGCAGGCGTTGCACACGAAATAAACAACCCTTTAAGCTACATTGTCAGTAATATCCAAAATTTGGCTTACAACCTTGAGCAATTTAGTCATTTAATTAACGCACTCAAAGCTGAAAAAGCCATAGCGCAGCAACCATTAGCAGATACGCTGCAACATTATCAATTTGATGAATTACAAACAGACTCAAGCGATATCATTACTGAAATGACTGAAGGGGCTGATCGTGTTAAGGAGATTGTTCAAGGATTAAGGCAATTTGCTCATCCGGATCAAACCCAAATTGGCGATATTGAGATAACAGAGCTCATTGATAATACATTACGTGTTGCTTGGAACGAAATTAAATACAACGCCAACGTTGAAAAACACTACGACACAGAACCCGTTATCATCACAGGACGTTCGACCCAGCTCTCTCAGGTATTTTTAAATTTATTTTTTAACGCCGCTCAAGCCATTTGCGACAAAGTCGGTGTCATCAGTATTACCACTAAAGCCGATAAAAAAAATGCCTATATAACCATTGCCGATAATGGCAGTGGAATTGATGAGAACAAATTAAATAAAATTTTTGACCCTTTCTATACTACAAAACCAATAGGCCAAGGCACAGGGTTAGGGCTAGCTATAAGTAAAGCAATTATAGAGCAACATAGTGGCCAAATTCGAGTTGAAAGCCAGTTAAACCAAGGCACTGCTTTTTATATTATGTTACCTAAAAAGCCAACATTAACTGACGACGTACTGACCATATTACATGCCAACAAACAAATTGAGTAAGTTATGTCACACTCTCGATTTTGCTTATATATCAGTACTCATCTTCACGTTGAATTACAGAGAATTACAGTAAAAATAGATACAAACTACAACACAGCGTTACCTTATTTAATCCTAACAACAATGATTTGCGTATTGTTCAAATACTATACTTGGAAACGGCTTAAATAAATCAGTTGTTTACAACCAAAGCTTAGACTAAATTTAGCCATACAACTCACTATCTTATTGGTAAAAAAATGACGGACATTGATGTATTAGAGCAATTAAATAAACAGCCGCCGAGCATTTTATGCCTAGATAATGAGGCCAATGTACTCAAATCTTTAGTACGACTGTTGCGCCAATATAAATTTGATGTGAGTGTTTCAACCAGTGGCCATGATGCTCTTGAAAAAATGCAAAAAAAACAGTTTGATGTCGTCATCAGTGACATGCGTATGCCACTAATGAGTGGTGCTGAGTTTTTAGCTAAAGCAAGAAAAGTTGCCCCCGATAGCCAGCGTATTTTGTTAACTGGTTTTTCTGATTTAGAGTCAACAATTAGCGCTGTTAATGAAGGAGGCATTCACGCCTACGTGCAAAAGCCTTGGCAAAACGATCACTTAATTAGCGTTATCCAATCAGGGGTCGAAAAGTTTAGACTCAAAAAGCAAAATGAGATTTTACAGCGCCATGTAAATCAGCAAAATGAACAATTAAAAGAGCTGAATACTAACCTAGAGCAACTCGTCGAAAAGCGGACAAAACAAATAAGAAGCGTATTAAAAAAACTTGAAGTCGCTAATGAAAGTGAAAAAAGAGAGCATCAATCGACTGTTGAACTGCTTTATAATTTTATCAATGCAAACCCCTATCTCGATGGTAAAAGAGCAGAAAATATAGCCGGCACATGCACTCAAATAGCGCGTTACCTTAATATTTCTCAAAAAAGTATTACGCTTGCGCCTATTGCTGGGTACTTAGCTCAAGTTGGTTTACTTGCTATGGACCCTGAGCTTTACAACAAACCTATTAACGAGCTCAATGAGGTTCAAAGAAAAACGTTTTACACCCACCCAAGTATTTCACAATTAATGCTCATGCCTGCGACTCATTTAAGCGATGTGTCTGATGCAATTTACCACCAATTCGAACGCTACAATGGCAAAGGTATTCCCAAAGGACTTGCTAAAAACGATATTCCCATTGGTGCTATGGTGCTCAGTGTTGCTCGTGACTATTGGGAGGGTTACGAGCAAAGTGAGCCGTTACTTACAACAAAACAACGCCATCAATTTGCGCTCAATAGTATTAAATCAAACAGTGGCAGCTTATATCATCCGCGTATTGTCGATGCACTTGAAGCCAGCCACGCTAAACTCATTGCTTCTGACAGCTATATTGGTTCAATAAAGGTGATGAGCGCACAAGAACTCGAAGAAAATATGACATTGGCAAACTCACTGCACAGCCATACAGGTATTATGCTTTTGCCTAAAGGACATATTTTCAATACGAAATCGATTGTTAAGCTACAACAACTCGAAGCCAAAAAACCGACCCCATTTAGAATTATGGTTAAAATGGCTAAATGATTGATCTAAAATACTCTTTTATTCGTTATACTAAGCCTAAATAGATACCTCTAAATCCATTGCTTGAAGGAGCACAACGTGTCGCGATTTTCTGCCGTTACCGACAATCCCCACGACGGGCGTTTTAACCAAAAAACGGGAATACTACTGACCAACTTAGGTAGCCCCGATGCCCCAACAGCAAGTGCATTGCGTATTTACTTACGTGAGTTTTTGTCAGACCCTCGTATCGTAGAAATACCGCGTATTGTGTGGATGCTTATTCTGCATGGCATCATTTTGCGTATACGCCCAAAGCGCTCAGCTAAGTTGTATAAAAGCATATGGACTGAAAATGGCTCACCACTGACCCACATTACACGCCAACAAAGCATTAAATTAAATGCCTTATTAAAACAGCACGGCTATACCAACACCGAAGTGGTTATGGCGATGCGCTATGGTAACCCATCAATCGAAGCGGGCCTTGAAGAGCTCAGAGATAAAGGCTTAACCCGCATTATTGTGTTACCACTTTACCCACAATATTCAAGCCCAACCACAGGCTCAACATTTGATGCCGTGGCAAATGTATTAAAAAAATGGCGCTGGGTGCCAGAGCTACACTTTGTAAATGGGTATCACAAAAACCCAACCTACCTAGAGTCGCTTGCTAACAGCATTAGCGAAGATTTAGAAAAACACGGCATGCCACAAAAAATGGTGTTTTCGTATCACGGCATGCCTAAACAGTTTTTAGATAATGGCGACCCCTATCACTGCCTATGCCAACAAACCACCCGTTTAGTGGTAGAAAAGCTAGGCCTAGATAAAGACAAAGTGATCACCACTTTCCAAAGCCGTTTTGGTAAAGCTGAATGGTTAAAACCTTACACAGATGCAACTCTTGAGAGCTTACCTGGCGAAGGAATTAAAGATGTGGCTATTATCAGCCCTGCCTTTAGCGCCGACTGCCTAGAAACACTTGAAGAATTAGAAGGTGAAAACCGAGAGATTTTTGAAGAAGCCGGCGGCGAAAAATACCGTTATATAGCAGCGCTTAACGACCGTGACGATCATATAGACGCCATGTTTGATGTGTTAAAGCCAATGCTATAAAAATGGGGAGAGCAGCGGTTAGGTTTTAGCTGTCAGCGATCAGCAAGAGATTAGCCAAGTGCGGTGATCGACTGTAGGCGTGAGTTTACCTCGCGCGCACAGTACCAAACCCGTTGCTCGACACCCGATCCCCGCACCTAACACCTAAAATCTGCTCTTAGCTCTTACGTGTCACCATTAACGTGAGTGCTCCTGCTATTATCCCCCAGCATGCAGAGCCGACTGACCATAACGTTAAATCAGAAGCCGTAACTAAAAAGGTAATAATGGCCGCCTCTGTATATTCAGGACTGTGCAAAGACTGCTGCAAACTATTAGCGATGGTGCCAAACAAAGCAATACCCGCTAACGCCAATACCAGTGCTTGCGGCAGGCTTGCTACAATCGCCACTAGCATTGCAGCACACAGCGCCATAATAATGTAAAACACCCCACCAGCAATGCTCGCCCAATAGCGCTTATCAGGGTCTTTATCGGCCTCTTCGCTCATACAAATAGCAGCCGTAATGGCCGCTAAATTAATTGAATAAGTGCCAAATGGCGCGGTTACTAAATTTATTAACCCGGTCACAGTTAATGACGATGATATTGGCGCTTTATAGTTATGCGCTTTTAAAATAGCGAAACCGGGTAAGTTTTGTGAAGTCATAGTTACTATATACAAAGGAATACTAATACTTATAAATGCCTGCAAACTAAAGCTTGGTGCAATATAAGCAAAGCTGCTTGCCTGCCACTGCACGGTGCTGGTATCGATATTTCCCATATACCAGGCTAAAAATATACCCGCTAACAATACACTTAGCATTGCAAACCGAGCAAAAAAGCGCTTGCCAATAAAGTACACCACCACCATTAAACCAATCACCAATGGCAAGTCGTTCATAAAGTTAAACACATCAATACCAAATGTGACTAATACCCCCGCTAACATAGCACAGGCCAGTTCACTGGGAATACGGTTAATGATTTTTTCAAACCAACCAGTAATACCAGACACCAGCACCAATAAGGCTGATAGCATAAATGCGCCTATCGCTTCATGTAAGCTGTAGCCCTGGGCACTTGAGATCAGTAATGCTGCACCGGTAGTCGACCATGCAATTAAAATGGGCACCTTATAATAAAACGACAGCACAATAGACGTACCGCCCATTACTAGCCCCAGCATTAATATCCAGCTTGCCACAAGTTCAGGTGTACCACCTAAGGTGATCACCACTTGATAAATCAATGCAATAGAACTTGAAAAACCAATAATGACCGCAACAAGTCCTGCCATAATTCGACTAAGTAACTGATCAGTCCCTGCCATAATTCCCTCTTTTAATAGGTGTTTAACGATACAACATACTTTGCCTATTTATACTTTGCAATTAGCCCTTTGAATAATGAAAAATGATCACGTTACTAAAAAATTTTATTGGTCAGTTTTACTTGTCAAAATCGGTGTGATTTAAAAAACACACACGTACCCAAAAACATGCCACAGGGTGCGCCATTACTACAAAAAAGCCATCCTATTAAACCAAAAAAATATACCTAAAAAAGGTAAAGCAAATATTTACAATAAGTTATAAAAAAACCAATTACCACTTTATGATTACAATTTAAATTTGATCTAATTCTTTTTTTAAGATAAAACTTAACAATTAGTTCACCATTTAACCTAAAAGAGAAACAGATGAAACGTTACATTGTTTTAACTATCGCTATTCCTTTGTCTGTATTTGCCTTGTATACGCTGCTTAATGATCAGAAAAAAATCGATGAGGTAGAAGCGCCCATTGCTATTGATATCGTTCCTGTTGATTCTGAGTTTGCAAAAAAAACACATAACCCATCACCCATTGATATGAGTAAAGACCCTATTGCAGCAAAACCCGCTAACATTGAATCAAACGTACCTTCAAACTCATTTGACGCAATTAATAAACCTTCAGCAAAGGCTAAAGAAATACTTAAAGCGGCAAAAGTACTGCCAACCGATTTACAAAATGAAGCCTACATAGAATTTGATCTAGCGGCGCTAAAAACCCTCAAAACGGGTGATAATTTTGACCTTGCAATACCACAAACCGCAGAAACCTACAGCGCTGAAATAACCAATGTTACCCATGCCAGTAACGGCGATAAAAGCATTGTTGGTCAGGTTATTGGGGCCAATGGCGCAATGCACACCACCATATTAACCGTTGGCAATGATGCGGTTTACGGTCAATTTACAGCCCCAAGTGGTAATTATGTTTTTGAAAGTAAAGGTCAATATGGCTGGATTGCAGCTAAGCGTGACCTATATAAAACACATATAGAGCATCAGGTTGGTGAACCTGCACCAAAAAATGCGGATGACATAGACCCATTTGCACCTCGTGCTGAAAACACGCCCTCTTTTTAAACAAACCTGTCAACGCAGGCAACAAGACCTAGCAGTAAACACTGCAATCGTAAAAAGTAAGGAAATACAACAATGAAAAAAGTAATTTCAACAGCCGCTATTGCAACGGCGCTATGTGCGGCCAGCACAGTGTCAGCAGAAACCATTGATATTGGTATTTTATATACCGATCAATCTGCAGCAGCTACCAGTAATATCAATACCAAAATTAATCAGCTTATTGCTTTTAGTAACCAAGTATACAGCCAAAATGGCGTTGACATTACGCTACGTTTAGTTGGGACTCAAAATTTAGGTGACTATGCAGTAACCCCTTCTGAAGATTGGTTAAATGCCGTGACAAATAGTAGTTACGTAGATGGTTTACGCAATGATTGGAAAGCCGACATGGTTGCCGTACTCGGTACAGGCCAAAGTGCAGGTAACGGTTTAATTTCATGTGGCTTAGCATGGGTTGGCCAAGGCACAAATGGTAATTTATACAGCTCAATGAGCAGCCGCATGTACTCAATCACCGCAATCGATTGTGGAGCCACAACCTTTGTTCATGAGCTTGGTCATAACCAAGGTTTAGCGCACTCACGTAAGCAAGGCGATACAGCCGGTGGTGTATACGTTGATGGTATGGGGCACGGTGTACAAAATGAATTTGCCAGTATTATGGCCTACCCATTTGTATTTGGCAGTGCAACGCAGTACGACTATTTCTCAAACCCTAACTGGAGCGTAAACGGTATCCCATTTGGGGTGACCAATCAGTCGTACGCCATTCGTACCGTTACCGACACAAAAACCAGTATCGCTAACTTTAAATAAGCTCAATGCTGAATAATAAATTTATTCTCAAAATTCAGCTTAAATAACAATGTAAACATGGGTTAATAACCCATACAAACCAATTAAGTTTCCCTTGCGGAGCGCCTCGGCGCTCTTTTTTAATGATTAATCATTTTCTGTTTTATGGCAGGGAGTAAGGTTTCACCATCGCTATCCACTTTACTCATTAGCTTTAAACCCATCACCTTAGCAAGCACAGGGTAAATATCTAAATTATTCACTCGCTCAATGCTCATCCCTTTTTTAAACGCCGGCCCGGTAGCAATAAATGTCGCTGCCATATCATCGGTATAGGCATAGCCATGCGTTCCTAAGTAAGGCACTTTAGCACTATTGCTAAATACCGCAGGCGCTGTTGTTTGTACCACAATATCGCCCACACGAGTGCCTTTATTATAGTGATATCCTGCAAGCTGCTCCTCTGTTAGTACCGTGTAGCGTCCTTTTGCTGCATGTTGTAAACGGGCTTTATAAGCCTCAACATCTGCATTTTTAGCATCGCTTTTAGTATAAATGAGTAATCGAGGACCGGTATTAACAACCATAAAGTTATCATCTTTAGGTAAGCTGCTCACAACAATGCTCTGCTCAGGCTCAACTTGTGCCATACCATGATCAGACACAATCACCAGATTTACCTCTTGCTCTAACTTACTCAAGCGGGTTTTTAATTGCCCCATCAGCGCATCTAGCTGTTTAACGGCATCACGCGTTTGCACCGCATCAGGGCCATATTCATGCCCCATGCTATCCACTAACGAAAAATAACTCGCCACAAAACGTGGGCGCTGTGCTTTAGGTAAGCTTAACCATTGAATGATTTGATCAATTCGGTCTTGATAGTCACCTTGTTTAGAGTAGTGAAAGTAATAGTCAGGCGTCATACCATTAAAGCGTGCATCCGACTCAGGCCAAAAGTATACCGCCGATTTAAGCCCATGCATTTTAACTAAATTCCACAGTGGTGTGCCGCGTACCCAGGTACTGTCTTTTTGTCCTTTCCCCATGCTGTAGCATTCATTATTGCGCGCTTTGTCACAAAACTTATTATCTACAATGCCATGGTTAACTGGCAGTAAACCGGTGATCACCGAAATATGATTTGGAAACGTTTTAGTAGGATAAACAGGCTGCATTTTTTGCGCTCTTACGCCTTGCTCACCCATTGCTTTTAAATTAGGCGCACCGTGCTTTTCAATGTAATCCCAACGCAAGCCATCAATAGAGATCATAACAACCGTTTGCTCTTTAGCGGCAAACGCACTATTCACACCCAATAAAAGGCAAAAACACATTACCTTAGTGATCCACAACTTCATTTTAAATACCTAGATGTATGTTAATTTTATAAAAAATAATACTAAAGCAAGTTGTTACTTTATGATACATGCTGATAAATTAAAGCAAACTATTAAAAATAAATAATCGTGCGTTTAATAAGTGCTTAATTCACATAAAAAAGGATTACCATGATCAACTTCAGTAGCAAAGTAACCCCTGCACGTATGCAGCGCACCACTGCCAATTTACAAATGGCGCTTGAGAGCGATCGTGGCCGAATTATTAATAGTGCAGCCATTCGTCGGCTGCAACAAAAAACCCAAGTATTTCCGCTGGAGCGCAACGCGGCTGTGCGTTCGCGACTAACTCACTCATTAGAAGTTCAGCAAGTTGGCCGCTTTATTGTGCAGCGCATCTTTGCCAATTTAAATTACCAGCAACAAAAAGAATATGGTTTATCGGGTTTAGAGCGCCCACTAGAAACCCTAGTAGAAATGGCCTGCCTAATGCACGATATAGGTAACCCGCCGTTTGGTCACTTTGGCGAAGCGGCTATTAATAATTGGTTTAATGCTAATTTAGCCAGCATTACGCCTGAGCGTTGCCAAACCACAAACAGCAGCATTGGCGTTATTTTTAAACATTTAGCCCAAGATATTTGCAGCTTTGAAGGCAACGCTCAAGGCATACGCATTATTCACTCTTTGCTGAGCCTAAATTTAACCTATAGCCAAACTGCCGCTATTTTAAAATACACCCGTCCAGCAAGTTTAGCGAAGCAAGATATTCCTCAAAATAAAAACTACATTATGAAAAAAGTGGGGTATTACTACAGTGAAAAAAGCTTTGTTGAAGCACTGCAAACTGAGCTGAAAATGGAGCCCTATTGCCGTCACCCTGCCAGTTATATTATGGAAGCCGCTGACGATATTTCTTATTGCCTTGCCGACATAGAAGACGCCGTAGAAAAAGACATTATCACCACACAGTTATTATGCGAGCAACTAAAAAAGCAGTATCAAAAAGCATTAATTAACCACGCTCTTAACGACACTCAACACCAAAGCTTTGTGGACGACGCCATAAACTACGCCATAGAACGGGCACAAGCACAACCCTTTAATTTTAATAGTGAGTTTTTTATTTATTTACGCGTGTCATTACTGCACCCGCTAGTAAACCATGCCGCAAAACGCTTTATTGAAAACATAGAGCCAATTTATCATGGCGACTTTAACCATGCATTATTAGAAGATCGCAGCTACCTGCATGCAGCAACCCAAGCGCTCAAACAAGTCGCGCTTGAGCATGTATTTTCGCACAAAGAAGTCGAAAAGCTCGAACTGCAAGGCTACCGTATTATTAATGGCCTACTCGATTGTTATAAACCTTTGCTGCTATTGAGTAGCGACGACTTTAAACGTGCATTGCATGGCGACAACCGCTTATTAATAGAATCGAGACTCGTTAAAAAGCTCTCTAAAAAGCATTTAAGTAGCTATCAGCATGCCATAAATGCGATGCAAGAAGAGCCCGATCATTTTGCCGCCTATGAATTTTATTATCGCTGTCGGTTAATTCAAGACTACATTAGCGGTATGACCGACCAATTTGCTTACGACGAGTACCGAAGCTTAATGGTAATTGATTGACTACAAACATCTCACGCTTGGCATTGCTAAGTCCTAGGATCTGTTTATCTTTCAAGGTTAAATTTGCACGCGCCGCGATTAAACCGCCCCTAGTTTGAACAAATTGTAATCCGCAAAGGTCAACAGACCCTAATTAACGCTAGGCGCTTCTAGATAATTTTTCACTTTACGCTTAAGATTAGGGCATTGATGCTTAACCACTTTTGAGTTTTATGAAACCGTTACTGAGTTGCTTACTTTTTTGTTTTGCTTTGTTTTATAGTGCCAGCAGTGCCGCTTATAACGAAGCTATGTGTATTCTTATAAAACAAGAAATGCAGCAACACAGCAATAATAAAGCCAGCCGTAAATACCGTAATGCTGCGCGAGACTTTGAAAAAAACTGCAGTGATCCGCAAGCGGCACGCACTTTGCCAGTACCAAAGCCTAAACCGCAGCCGGTTATTGAACAATCGACCCCGGAGGTTGTAAAACCACAACAAACAGAACCCACTTTACAGCCAACGTTTCCAGACGCTGCAACTGAGCAAAGTGCAACTCCACCCCAAAATAATGTAATCGGAAAAAGCGCCACTCAAACTATAGAGCAAGCTAAAAAAAATGCCCCAGTAGCATCAACCACAACAGCACCTGATGAGTCACAAGTCAATGTAACAGCAGCGGCTGAACAAAGCGGCGCTTCTGAAAAAAATGCACAGCCCAGCAAAATACCGGCCAGTGAATTATCAAACACTGAGGAAAATACGCAACCAGAGGTAAAAAAAGCCACCGTTGAGCCTGCACAAACCGCCGTACCTATTACTATAAAAGCCAGCGAGCAAACAGCCGTTATTGCCTCTTCAATGCCCAAAGGGGCTAATATAATCTCGCTAGTATTACCAAGTGTGGCACTATTGTTAATTGTGGTAATTACGGTTGTGGTATTAATGCGCCTGCGCAATATTAAGCAAAATAAACAAGCGGCTGATACTGGCATACCATTGCAAATGCCCCCCAGTAACGACAATGATCAAACTCACAGTGTTGTTACTGAGCCGATGGTGACTGGCTCTGATCTGCAAAACCCAGCCGTCGAAAGCAAGGGTAAAGAGCCTGATTCTAGTCGAGTTAATACAGTGAAAATAAAGCCGGAGCCTAACACGGCAGAGTTTGAAGCAGCTGCTAAAGCAACCTTAGAGCGGATAAAAAATGCAACAGAGTTTGCCGAGCCACAAGTAAGAGATTTTGATCCCGAAGCCAAACAAACCAAAATTCAGCGTAATCCTATAAATCAGCCAATCAAAAAGGTACAACAAGAAGCGCCTATTAAGCCTTCACACAGCGCACCTGAACCCATTGTACCCCATCAGTCACAAGCTGATTTCCATCCTGCAAAAACGCAGCGTTCATCATTAAGCTCAACCACTGAACACGACTTTAAAGAGCCAGAAGTACGCACTTTCGATCCCGACGCGCCACTACCAACTAAAAAAACAAAAGTAATGCCTGAGCAAGTAAAGGTTGCCCCTGAAGAGCCAAGTAAGCCCGATAACTCACCACAAAGCAGCAATCCATTTGCTAATTTATCGCTTGATGAAAGCTGGGATCCAAATTCACCACAAAAACCAAAAATAGAAGAGAAAAAACGGGCGCCTAAATCACAAGCACTCATCGATGCAGAAGAACGCGCAAAAAACATGCAAACAAAAGAATAACGCGGTAACATAAAAATACTTAAAATAAGTCTGTAAAGCGACGGTATAGCCCTTAAGCCTACATTCAGTTAACGCCTTTAAAATAGCCTGTTTTTTAAGCAACGCTCAAAGCCGCTTTATATCCCAAAAGGGTATATTTAATAGAAGGAGAGACTTATACATATGCATGTGATGTTATCAGCTAAATTAAGATACCTTATTTTTACCGCATCTTTTTGTCTGATGGCTTTAGTGAGTGATTACAGTAACGCAATTGAAGCAATTCAACCCAAAAACGAACAGCCCACACATACCACTACTTTAAATATAAGTACCGGCGAATGGCCGCCTTTTTTAAGTGAATCATTACCTCATCAAGGTGTGATTGCCCATTTAATCACCGACTTATTTGCACAAGCCAATATTAAGGTTAACTTTACCTTTTTACCCTGGCCGCGTGCTTACCACGACACCATTAATGATAAATACGCAGCCACCGCCGTATGGATGTTTGAACAACAACGTACTGAGGATTATTTTTACAGTGAGCCAGTGTTAAACGAGTGTTTTGTATTTTTTTATCACAAAAAACGCCCTTTTGATTGGCAAAACCTAAACGATTTAAAAGGCTTATTACTCGGTGGTGGGCTTGCTTACAGCTATGGCGAAGAGTTTGATAAAGCACTACAAGCGGGTCTATTTGATATGTCGCGAGTAAGTACCACAGAGCAAAACTTTAAACGCTTAGCTATGGGCAGAATAGACGCCTTTGCCGAGGAAAAAAGCGTTGGCTATCACATATTGGCAGGTCAACTACCTACAATAAAAAATGCCATTGTGCATCACCCTAGGCCACTATTAATCAATAAAAGCTTTGTCATGTTCCCTAAAAATAACGAATACAGTAAACAATGGCTTGAGATTTTTAATCAGCAATTACTTAAATTTAAACAAAATGGTCGCTACCAAACTTACTTTGATGCGTTAGATAATGGCGCTTATCAGCCCACAAATAGCGCCCTGGCCGACTGACCTGGCGGAGATGTTTGGAACGCAGGTTTCGGGCTACGAGCTAGGTTTTAGGTTTTAGGTTTTAGGTTTTAGGTTTTAGGTTTTAGGTTTTAGGTTTTAGGTTTTAGGTTTTAGGTTTTAGGTTTTAGGTTTTAGGTTTTAGGTTTTAGGTTTTAGGTTTTAGGTTTTAGCAAAAGAACGAAGCCCGTTGTCTTCTTTGTGGTCAAATAGTTTTTAAGTGATTTATACACCGCAGAGATTAAGAGGCGCTGCGCTTTTAGAGGAAATAAAAAAGCCAAATATTGTTCTGTAGCAGCAATTTTATATCGCGTATTTATAGGCTTTTGCATTTTACCCGCACCTCGCCGCTCGTCACCCGAAGCTTTCTCATTTACCCTCATTCGCTTCTCTGTGGTCAAATAATTTTTAAGGATTTATTCACAAAGAGATTATGAGGCGCTGCGCTTTTAGAGGAAATAAAAAAGCCAAATATTATTCTGTAGCAGCGATTTTATATCGCGTATTTATAGGCTTTTGCATTTTATCCGCGCCTCGCTGCTCGTCACCCGAAGCTTTCTCATTTACCCTCATTCGCTTCTCTGTGGTCAAATAATTTTTAAGTGATTATGCACCACAGAGATTAAGAGGCGCTGCGCTTTTAGAGGAAATAAAAAAGCCAAATATTATTCTGTAGCAGCGATTTTATATCGCGTGGGGTTAAAAATTATGAAGTAAACAAACTACCAGTTTGATGTTCCACTTTCTCATTTACTCCTCATTTTCTTCTCTGTGTTCAAATAGGGTTTAGTAAATTATTCACAAAGAGGGCAAAGAGACGCTGCGCTAAAAGAGTGGGCTCTAGGTTCAGGGCTGATATCAGGCAGTTTGTAAAGCTCGCACCTCGCCGCTCGAAGCCGGAGTTTTTCAAGTTAGTTGTCTTCTCTGTGGTCAAATAATTTTTAAGTGATTATGCACCACAGAGATTATGAGGCGCTGCACTTTTAGAGGAAATAAAAAAGCCAAATATTATTCTGTAGCAGCGATTTTATATCGCGTGGGGTTAAAAATTATGAAGTAAACAAACTACCAGTTTGGTGTTCCACTTTCTCATTTACTCCTCATTTTCTTCTCTGTGTTCAAATAGGGTTTAGTAAATTATTCACAAAGAGGGCAAAGAGACGCTGCGCTTTTAGAGGAAATAAAAAAGCCAAATATTATTCTGTAGCAGCGATTTTATATCGCGTATTTATAGGCTTTTGCATTTTACCCGCGCCTCGTCGCTCGAAGCCCGCTGCCTTCTCATTCCCGCTTTGAGGTTCATATAAGCGCTAATTAATAAATGAGCACTTAATCAGTCATTAAACCACTAATGACTGCTTTATTAGCCTTTAACTTATAGAAGGTATTACGCTTTCTAAGCGTTTTATGTCAATATCACTGATATTAGCAAAACGTTTAAAGTGCGTTGGCCATTGGCGAGTATAGCTCTCAACCTCGGCAATTATTTTTGTTGCTTGAGCCTTGTTGAGGCCGAAGCGTTTGGCTTGCGACAGTAAATTATCGATACTAGCATATCGGCCATCATCACCAAGCCCTATGCCATGCTGCTTTGAGTTATTAATAGGGGTAATATCATAAGCGGGGCTCATACGCCACGTTTGCCCTGCAAAGTGATACAAAAATGCATGATTTCGGCTGTGATCATCGGTATTACCAATAAATACGTTAAATATCATTCGCTTGTAGAGCTCTGTAGCATCAGCAGCGAACTCACCTGTGTGGTGGCGAATAAATTCAGCCAGTTCACCGTAGCTATAGTATGTTGCTAAGTCGCTTATCGCGACTTTTGGTTTTTGTAATAAGCTATTGGCGCTTAAAAAGTGATGAGTTGGTAAGTCATCGCTTACATCAAAACGCTCAACTAACAGAACATCGCCATTTTCTGTTTCATGAATACGGGTATTTGCAGTGCGAATCCCCAATTCATTAGCCATACACATAGCGCCATGCTCAGCCCTAGCTAAATTAAACAAATCGTCTTGACGATTAAACTTTGCCAAATAAAGTTTTTGGTCAATTTTCACAGAGGTTTTAGGTCTTGCTCCCCCCATACTTTGGCCAAATTCAAAGGCTTTTTTTGCTTCTTGTGAAATCGTTTTATTGGCGAGCAAATCGTCCTTTGCTTGATCTAACAAGGTTAAATCGGCTAATGTATTTTTATTCGCTTTATGTTTTGATGCGCTGCGCGACAAACTAAATACCAAGGCGCCAACACCATACCCAGACCCTGCGAGTAAAAATTCTAGCTCATTTTTTGGTTTGGTATTATGCAGCGACAGTATAAGCTTACGCCCCCACGAATCAGCTCCCGCATCACTTAACACCCCAAACACACCTTTATTGGCAGAATAACTAACGATGCCAGGCTGTAATGGTAAATGTAGCGGATCGAGCGCAAACGCATCAGAGCGCGCAAGGTAACTTTTACCATAATTAAACTCACCTCGGCCTGTTTGTATATTTAACTTAAAAAAACCACAAATTACCGGGCTGTCTTCTAAACCGTCAATAAATACATAAGCTTCAGAAGTCATCGTTAATCACCTGAGTTTTATTGCTTTTACGCTGTCTTGCATTATAACCGCCCACATCTGCGGCAAGCTCGTTAATTTCATCCAGCAATGAGCCTTGCAATTGAAGAACAACAAGGGCTTCAAACAATATATCGCTTTTTACTACCTCCCCTTGCTCAAGCTTTTGTACCGTGGAGCGAGATACACCAATCATTTTAGCGAACGTGCTCTGGGTATAAAGTAAAGTACGATGCTGGCGAATTAAATCACCCAATTGACGCGCCAGTTTTAATGCTTGTTCAGATCTCATAAATAACTACCTAATCGGTCATTAATATACTAATGATTAGTTTAGCGGTATTTAATATGATTGCAATATTATTTAAATAGATACGAAATGAGTTTCGAGCTTCGGGTAACGAGCCGCGAGCGACGGGCTATAAATTCAGACTAGCGCCTAGCGCCTAGAACATTTTACCTATTCCCACCATAATCGTTAAGCTTGCTGACGCGAAAAGCACCGCTTTTAAATTAGGTTACTTTCACGCCATTATTCGCCTCAAAAAATGAGGCGAATATCATACTTAATTGCCTCACTGTGTGTCATCGTGTTGAAATAGTAGGGCTTTGAATTACAAAAAAAGCTTTAAGCTTTTTAAAGTCATTTGGCTATTTTATAACGAGTACTGCGACCGCCCGCTGAGGTTTTCTTTATATAATCCAGTGTTTGTAAATCTGATAAATGACGCGTCGCCGTCGCGCGACTTACCTTAGCCACTTTTTGATACTGACTTGCACTGATACCCTGCTCAAATTGACCATCAAGTAATTTATTAAGCACTTTTACTTGTTGCTCATTTAGTCTAGTTTGATCTTTTTTAAACCAATAATTAGTTTTAGAGACAGTTTGCTCAATATTCTTCTGGGTAGATTCAATTGCTTTATTGAGCGTATTTAAAAACCAGGTAATCCACTGTGTAATGCACAAATCACCACGCTGTGTTGCCTCTAAGACCTCGTAATAGCCTTTTCTATCTTCTAAAATTGCCACCGACATCGCATAGAACCGTATCGACTCTTTATGCTCTTGAGCAAGCGCTAAATCTGTAATAAGACGCGTAATACGCCCGTTACCATCTTCAAGCGGGTGTAGGGTAACAAACCACAAATGAGCGATAGCAGCACGAATAAAAGGGTCTGCATGTCGATCATTATAACCTGCATTAAACCAATTAAAAAAAACAGCGAGTTCGTTTTCGATAACATCTCTTGGTGGAGCAGTAAAATGTAATACGGGTCTATCTAATCGCCCTGATACAACTTGCATTGGCTCGTTGCCACGTAATTGACCGCCCGCTATTTGAGTAAATAATCCTTGTTCACCTGTAAACAATAAACGATGCCAATTCAACACACGTTCTAACTCAAGCGGTGTATCGGTGTTATTAATTGCATCCAACATGATCTCTGCAAGATTATCGCTTTGCACTGTGGTTAGATAAGGCTGCTCATCAATGTGGAGTTTTTTAGCTAGTGACGAACGTACCGAAAACGCATTGAGTTTTTCACCTTCAATTGCGCTTGAATGAATAATATTAGCCAATAAAGTATCAAGTGCTTGCTGTTTTTGCTGCGTACTTTGCCCATCCATGCGACCAACCAGCACACCTTGGTTAAAACAAAGCTCTCTCAACAATGGCGCAAGCTGTTTTTCATCCCACGTAAAGTTCGGCCAATCTTGTTGTTGCCATATCCACATAAGCGTTTGCCCTAAAATAAATTAGTTACAGTCTACGCCATATAATCGCCTCATACAATGAGGCAATTAAGACACTTAATTGCCTCATTGTGTGAGTTTGTGGACTTGTGCAAACCCTAGCGCCCTTTACCATTAACTTAGAGCGTTTGACCTTTCGTTTCAGCGCAGCGTCTCTTAATCTCTTTGTGAATAAATCACTTAAAACCATATTTGCACAAAGAGAGGTAATGAGAGTAAATGAGAAGACAGCGAGCTTCGGGTGACAAGCAGCGAGCGACGGGCTATAAATTCAGCCTAGCGCCTTTAACCTTAAACCTTTTACCTATTCCCACCGTAGGCGTTAAGCTTGCTGACGCGAAAAGCGTAGCTTTTAAATGAAATAGGGCGAGTAAAAATCCTTCAACAGTATTTTTATTAGGTACTTCAGTGATATGCTTTAAACATATATGACAGAAAGGATGTCGCATGATTTTAAAAGATAAAGCTCTATCAACTTCCACTTCCGCTAAGATCAAAGCGGGTCAAAAACAAGAGCTAGACGTAGCATTTTACTTACGCCGCGCATTTAAAGACCACTCTCAAGTATTTGTGTTTAATGATGTAAAGTTTAAACACAACGGCGAAACCGCACAGATAGACCATCTGGTTGTTTACACCTACGGGTTTATTCTTATTGAATCAAAAAGTATTACCGGTGAAGTTGCAATAAACCAACATCAAGAGTGGAGTCGCAGTTACCGTGGGAAATGGCAAGGCATGCCATCACCTATCAAACAAGTCGAGCTACAATTGACATTACTAAAAAGTTTAGTAAGAGACAATGCTCCTCAACTTCTGCTAAAGATGTTTGGTAAAATACAACAAAACTTTGGTGGCCGTGAATGGCATAGCATCTGTGCAATATCGAGTAATACCATAATTAATCGAGATAACACGCCAAAAACGCTTGAAGAGCGTCTCGTTAAGTCTGAGTTTATAGCTGATAAGCTTTTAGACATAATGAAGTTACCTGCTTCAACACCAAATGCCCTACACTTTTTCTCAACTAATGTTCGTCCTTGGTTTAGTGAAGAAAGCCTAGTTAGGATCTGTGAGTTTCTTTTAGAGCAAAATATTGCCCCTTCTACACAGTTAAAACCTGACGCAATAACATCAAACCTCAACGAGCCAAGCCCGATTTATCAAGATGAATCAGCAGCTATTGCACCAATAACTCAAGAGCAACCAAATATTGCCAATGAAATAAATTTACAGTGTAAGCAGTGCAACAATAAAACGACACTTAAAGCTCGCTCAGGGCGCTACGGCTATTTTGTTACATGTGGTGAGTGCGATACCAATACACCAATGAAAACGTCTTGCCCGCAATGTACCAGTGCTAATACCAAAGTGAGTAAACGCAAAGAGTCTTATTCATTAGTGTGTGGTGATTGTGAAAATACAGCGCTTTTTAAATTTGATGGTTAAAGCTCAATATCATTCAAAACAATCTTACAAAATGATTTGAATACATCAAATGCTTCTTGCCACACCAATTTATGACTACCATAAACCATTGGAACAACATATTCATTAAAACGCGTTTCATAGAGTGAGTTCGCTTGCAATACATCTAAGGCAAACTTAAGTTCAATAATCGGTTCTGCCATAAATTCTAAATGCTGGTTACCGTAACGGGTAATATCTTCTGCTATGACTTTTTTGACTAAAGGCACCACACCTGATGCATCTGCGTATTCCGGTGATGGTGAACACCGATTCCGGTTTTATCGTGAACACTTAAATTCCACGCATTGGGTTCATGACATTTTTAACCTAAGTGTTCACGATGGTCAATTTTAGATTGAATTTTTCTCA
>Ga0209300_1000211_pt1 | contig 35490 bp, 30 predicted proteins | sample Shrwel_input2_RT_FD_187535 | JGI IMG/M metagenome (GOLD analysis project Ga0209300, IMG submission 187535) | Subsurface microbial communities from deep shales in Ohio, USA - Utica-3 well 1 S input2 RT (SPAdes) (version 2) ... | reverse complement strand
AGGTTCGAGTCCTGCCGGGCGCGCCATAACGCTTGTTTATGGTTTGTACCGGGCTCGCCGAAGCAGCAAAGTTGATGTCAGATGTGTGCCGTCAGGCGCCTCCTTGATATGGTGGACGTAGCTCAGTTGGTAGAGCTCAGGATTGTGACTCCTGCGGTCGAGGGTTCGATCCCCTTCGTCCACCCCATTTCCCCTTTTAGCCGTTTGCAAGACTGGTTGTCCGGCCTTCGCGGTAATCTTGCTGCTCGGGTGGCGAAATTGGTAGACGCGCCAGATTTAGGTTCTGGTTCCGAGAGGAGTGGGAGTTCGATTCTCCCCCCGAGCACCATTATCTTTTCTTTCTCTTCCCTTTTAATTTTCTGTATTGCCCCCATTGTCATTCCATGAAATTTCGCGGTGACGGCGACAAACCGTTATTCCTGCGTGTCGGGTGATTCTCTCGGCAGGGTAAACCGTGATAAACTGCTGCCTTTTAATTTTGTGTCCCTTTGGGGGGAACGGCCCCTGTCGGGATTTTGTTTTAATTTTCATTCACATACAGAATCTGTAATTTGAGGATCTTCCATGCAAGTGTCTGTTGAAACGACCTCCAACATCGAACGTCGGATGACGATTGGTGTGCCCGCCCAGGAAATTGACCAGGCGGTTCAGAAACGCCTGCAGGAAACTGCACGTACTGTTCGTCTGAACGGTTTCCGTCCTGGCAAGGTGCCCATGAGCGTGGTCAAGCGTCGTTTCGGTGACAGTGTTCGCCAGGAAGTGGTCGGCGAAGCTATGCGCGACAACTACATCAAGGCACTGCAGGAGCAGGACATCAATCCCGCGGGCTGGCCGCAGCTTGAGCCGAAGACCGTGGAAGAGGGCAAAGACCTCGAGTTCGTGGCAATCTTCGAAGTGCTGCCGGAAATTGAACTGGGTGACCTGAGCAAGATTGAAGTCGAGAAGCCTGCGTCTGAAGTGACTGAAAAGGATATCGACAAGATGATCGATAACCTGCGTCGTCAGCACGCCACCATGAAAGAAGTCAAGCGCAAGTCCAAGAACAAGGATATTGTGACTCTGGACTTCAAAGGCTATGTCGACGGTGAAGAGTTTGAAGGTGGCTCGGCAGAAGATCACCGCCTGACTCTGGGCTCCGGCCAGATGATTCCGGGCTTTGAGAAGGCCATCGTGGGCGGCAAGACCGGCGAAGAGTTCCCGATTGAGGTAACCTTCCCGGAAGACTATCAGAGTGAAGATCTGGCTGGTAAAGAGGCCAAGTTCGACATCAAGATTAATAAGGTCGAAGAGCCGCAACTGCCGGAACTGACGCCCGAGTTCTTCCAGCAATTCGGTATCGAAGCTGAAGATGAAGAAACCTTCCGCGCCGAAGTGAAAAAGAACATGGAGCGCGAGCTCAAGCAGGCGGTATCAAACAAGGTCAAGAACGACGTTGTTGAAGGTCTGCTGGAAGTAACAGAGCTGGAAGTGCCGACTGCACTGGTGGATCAGGAAATCGATCGCCTGCGTCAGGACGCGGTTCAGCGTTTTGGCGGCCAGGTGGATTTCCAGCAGCTGCCGAAGGAAATTTTCCAGGATCAGGCAACCCGCCGTGTCAAAACCGGTCTGCTGTTCCAGGAAGTGGTCAAGGCCAACGATCTGAAAGCCGAGCCGGAGCAGGTGGAAGAGAAAATCCAGGAGATTGCTTCCACTTACGAGCAGCCTGAAGAAGTTGTCGAGCACTTCAAGAATAACCCGGACCAGAAGGCTCAGATCGAATCGTCTGTCCTGGAAGATTCCGTGGTTGACCATGTGCTGGGTCAGGCCAAGGTGAAAGAGAAGAAAATGAAATACGAGGAAGCGGTTCAGGCTGGTCAACAGCAGCGTTGATGCGCCTCCGGCTTTGTCCGGAATCGCTTTCTGGAAACAGCCGGCGTGTCCGGCTGTTTTCATCTGGGCTTGGCGGTGGCAGAGTAGGTCGGCATTGAGAGATGTTGACCGGACAAACCGGCCGCACAAGCCCAAGACCATTGTCTACGAGGAGTTCAGGCGCACATGACGCAGAAACCGATTGACGGCCCAACGATGATAACCAGCTCCGGTCTGGTGCCGATGGTTATCGAGCAAACAGCACGCGGCGAGCGTTCTTTCGATATCTATTCACGTCTGCTCAAAGAGCGGGTGATTTTTCTGGTTGGCCCGGTGGAAGACCATATGGCCAACCTGGTGGTTGCTCAGTTGCTGTTCCTGGAATCCGAAAATCCGGACAAGGATATTCATCTGTATATCAACAGTCCGGGCGGTTCGGTCAGTGCCGGCATGTCGATCTACGACACCATGCAGTTCGTAAAGCCGGATGTGGCCACCTTGTGCATCGGTCAGGCGGCGAGCATGGGGGCGTTCCTGCTGGCTGGCGGCGCGGAAGGCAAGCGTGCCTGTCTGCCGCATTCCCGGGTGATGATTCACCAGCCGCTCGGTGGCTATCAGGGGCAGGCGTCGGATATCGAGATACACACCCGTGAGATTCTCAAGATCCGCAACACCCTGAACTCATTGCTGGCCCGGCATACCGGTCAGGAACTGGAGACTATCGCCCGGGATACCGATCGCGATAATTTCATGGATCCGGAGCAGGCCAAGGAATACGGGTTGATCGATACGGTACTTGATAAGCGCGTGTCGAATACCTAATACTGAAAGTCATCGCACCATCCCTGGCTGGCGTATAAGCATGTCTCCGGCCAACGAAGAACAGAGGTATTTCAATGGCAGATGAAAGAAACGGCAGAGGCGACGATAACGGCAAGTTGCTGTACTGCTCGTTTTGTGGAAAGAGCCAGCATGAAGTCCGTAAGCTCATTGCAGGGCCCTCGGTGTTCATCTGCGACGAGTGTGTCGACCTGTGCAATGACATTATTCGGGAAGAAATTCAGGAAAATGCCCAGGAAGAAGCCAGTGATCGCCTGCCGACGCCAGCTGAAATCCGGGAAACCCTGAACGAATATGTGATTGGCCAGGACCGCGCCAAGGTCGTGCTTTCGGTAGCGGTGTATAACCACTACAAGCGTCTTCGCTACGGTGAGGGCAAGACGGATGTCGAGCTGGGCAAGAGTAATATTCTGCTGATCGGCCCGACCGGCAGTGGTAAAACCCTGCTGGCAGAAACTCTGGCTCGCATGCTGAATGTGCCGTTTACCATTGCCGACGCCACCACGCTGACCGAAGCGGGTTATGTGGGTGAAGATGTCGAGAACATCATCCAGAAACTGTTGCAGAAGTGCGATTACGACGTCGACAAAGCCCAGCGCGGCATTGTCTACATTGATGAGATCGACAAGATCTCGCGCAAGTCTGATAACCCGTCCATCACTCGTGATGTGTCAGGTGAGGGTGTGCAACAGGCGCTGCTGAAGTTGATTGAAGGCACCGTGGCTTCTGTTCCTCCACAGGGCGGCCGTAAGCATCCGCAGCAGGAGTTCCTGCAGGTAGACACCACCAACATGCTGTTTATATGTGGTGGTGCCTTTGCGGGTCTGGAAAAAGTGATTCAGGAGCGCTCGGATCGCAGCTCTATTGGCTTCTCCGCAAAGGTGAAGAGCCAGGACGACAGCAAGAGTATTGGCGACATCGTTCAGAATGTGGAAACCGAAGACCTGGTCAAGTTTGGTCTGATTCCCGAGTTTGTTGGTCGTCTGCCGGTTGTGGCTACGTTGACCGAACTCGATGAAGACGCACTTATCCAGATCCTGACCGAGCCGAAGAACGCGCTCACCAAACAGTATCAGCAGCTGTTTGATATGGAAGGGGTCGAGCTGGACTTCCGTGAAGAGGCCTTGCGTGCAGTTGCACGCAAGGCCATGGAGCGTAAAACCGGTGCCCGGGGCCTGCGGTCAATCATGGAAGGAACACTGCTGGATACCATGTACCAGATTCCTTCCGAGCCTGACGTCACCAAGGTGGTGATCGACGACAGCGTCATTCGCGGTGATTCCGAGCCGTTCAAGATCTACGCAAACAATGATCACGCAAAGGCTGTTCCGGAAGACTGATTTTCCGGTCAACCGACAGGCAGATAAAAAGGGGCGGCAACGCCCCTTTTTATTTAGTCTGAGCGGCATTCCCGCCCGTATTTACCTGACAGGGACGATTGCAATTCCCGTCAGCGCCCCAACAAAGAATGATATGCTCAACGAAAGACCGTCAGAGGATTCCCTATGACCCGTACACCCGAACAAACCGTGCAAGAATACCCACTGTTGCCGTTGCGCGATGTGGTGGTATTTCCGCACATGGTGGTACCGCTGTTTGTGGGCCGCGACAAATCCATTCAAGCCCTTGAGGCAGCGATGGAGGGCAGCAAGGAAATCCTTCTGGTCGCCCAGAAAGACGCTGCAACAGACGAGCCGGGTCCCAAAGATGTCTTCAGCATGGGTACCCTGGCTACGGTATTGCAGATGCTGCGCCTGCCCGATGGCACTGTAAAGGTGCTGGTGGAAGGCAATGCCCGCGCCAGCCTTGATGCCATCGAAAATGCCGAGTACCTGACCTCTCACGCCATCCTGATGGATGAAGAAGCGTTGCCCGAGCAGGAAGAAGAAGTGTTGGTCCGGACCCTGATGGGTGAGTTCGAGAAATATGTAAAACTCTCGAAAAAGGTGCCTTCAGAAGTCTCCAATGCGTTGACCGGCATCGACGAACTGGATCGCCTGGTGGATACCATGGCATCGCACCTGGAAATGCGGATTCCTGAAAAGCAGGAACTGCTGGAAGCGCTTGATGTTCGCAAACGTGTGGATTTACTGCTGGGCAAGCTCGACGGCGAGATTGATCTGATCGAAGTCGAGAAGCGCATTCGTGGCCGCGTCAAGAAGCAGATGGAGCGCAGCCAGCGCGAGTACTACCTGAACGAACAGATGAAAGCTATCCAGAAAGAAATGGGTAGTCTGGGCGAAGGTAACAACGACTTTGAAGAGCTTGAACAAAAGCTCGAAGAAGCCAATCTGCCCGAAGAAGCCAGAAAGAAAACCGAAGCTGAGCTGAACAAGCTCAAAATGATGTCGCCGATGTCGGCAGAAGCAACGGTCGTGCGTGGTTATATTGACTGGATGCTGGCCATTCCCTGGAAAAAGCGCAGCCGTGTGCGGCACGATCTGGAAAAGGCTCGCGATATTCTTGATGAAGACCATTACGGTCTCGAAGACGTCAAGAAGCGCATTCTGGAGTACCTGGCCGTACAAAGCCGGGTGAAGAAGATCAAGGGGCCGGTGTTATGCCTGGTAGGGCCTCCTGGCGTTGGTAAGACCTCTCTGGGGCAATCCATCGCGCGCGCAACCAATCGCAAATACACGCGCATGGCCCTGGGCGGTGTGCGTGACGAAGCGGAGATTCGTGGTCACCGCAAGACCTATATCGGCGCCTTGCCGGGCAAGCTGATCCAGAAGTTGTCCAAGGTCAGCGTGAAAAATCCGCTGTTCCTGTTCGATGAGATCGACAAGATGGGCATGGATCACCGTGGTGACCCGGCGTCAGCCTTGCTGGAGGTCCTGGATCCGGAACAGAACCACACCTTTAACGATCATTACCTGGAGGTGGACTACGACCTTTCAGATGTGATGTTTGTGTGTACGTCCAACTCCATGGATATTCCGCCGGCACTGCTTGACCGCATGGAGATCATTCGTATCCCTGGTTACACCGAGGACGAAAAGGTCAACATAGCCATGCGCTACCTGCTGCCCAAGCAGGTCAAAGCCAATGGCTTGCGCAAGGATGAGCTGGTGATGCCGGAAGAAACCATGCGGGATCTGATCCGCTATTACACCCGCGAAGCCGGTGTGCGTGGTCTTGAGCGTGAAATCGCCAAGATTTGCCGGAAAGTGGTGCGTGAGAACGTCGAAGCCAAAGACAAAACCTCGCTGACCCTGAAGCCGGACATGCTGGAAGATTATTCCGGGGTGAAGCGATTCACCTACGGTCTGGCGGAAGAGAAAAACCAGATCGGCCAGGTAACCGGTCTGGCGTGGACTCAGGTGGGTGGCGAGCTGCTGACCATCGAGTGTGCACTGACCCCGGGTAAAGGTCGGGTGGTCAAGACAGGCTCGCTCGGTGATGTCATGCAGGAGTCTATTCAGACAGCCTTGACGGTGGTTCGTAGCCGTGCGGCCGGCCTGGGTGTACCTGATGATTTCCACGAAAAGCAGGACCTGCATGTGCACGTACCCGAAGGTGCAACGCCGAAAGATGGCCCCAGTGCCGGTATTGGCATGTGTACCGCATTGGTCTCAGCGCTGACACGAATTCCGATCCGTGCAGATGTCGCGATGACCGGTGAGATCACACTTCGTGGTCGGGTTCTCGCGATCGGTGGGCTCAAGGAAAAGCTCCTGGCGGCTCATCGCGGTGGCATCAAGACAGTCCTGATTCCAGACGAAAATGTCCGTGATCTCAAAGAGATACCGGATAACGTAAAGGAGTCTCTGGAGATTCGTCCGGTGAAATGGATTGATGAAGTTCTGGACATTGCACTGGAATATCCGCCGGAGGCACATGCTATTGAATCGGCGTCCGAGTCTGGTTCTTCCAAGGCCAGCGAAGACGGTTCAGATGCGGCTGAACGCATAAATACACACTGAGGGTGGTCGGAGTTATTGACACATCAGAGAGCCCGTTGGTATAACTGTTTCGCCGTGAAGCAGCCATTATCAAGGGCTCCCGCGCAGTAAGTGCCTATTCCGAACACCGGTGTCCAGCCGAAAGGAATAAAAAAAGGGAGGAATGGAATTCTCCGACCGCTTATGCGATAGTCGGGAACGTCCGCGAATATAATCCGACCCATAACATCTTCAACCTGAAATCGAAGGGGTTTAGTGTGAACAAGTCCGAACTTATCGATGCAATTGCCGAGTCTGCAGACATCTCCAAAGCCGCCGCTGGCCGCGCTCTGGATGCCATGACCGACTCCATTACCGGTGCTCTGAAAAAAGGTGATCAGGTTACTCTGATCGGCTTTGGCACCTTTTCTGTAAAAGAGCGTGCTGCCCGTACTGGTCGCAACCCGCAGACTGGCGCAGAAATTCAGATTCCGGCCTCTAAAGTGCCTGGATTCAAGGCAGGCAAGGCCCTGAAAGACGCCGTCAAGTAAAGGCTCTTTTGCAGTTCTCTGTAGTGGGAGCTGTTGCAGGAATTCAAGGCGCACACCGGTAAGGGTGCGCCTTTTTGCGTTACATAGATGTCTCACCTGGAGCACCTCCAGGACCTTGAACAGGGATTCAGGAACAACATGCTTCAAGATATTCGGGATAATGCCCAGAGTACTATCGCCAAGGTTATCGTTGGCCTATTGATCGTTTCACTGTCGATCTGGGGGATGGATGCCATTATCGGCGGCTTCTCCGGTGAGCCATCAGTGGCAACCGTCAACGGCGATGACATTACCGAGCGTGAGTTCTTGCGCTCTGTTCAGATGGAGAGCCAGCAGCGTCTGAGAGAGATGGACGAACCCGACGAGTCGCTGATCAACGAAGATCAGATTCGTAAGGATGTCCTGGCAGGCCTTATTCAGGAAACCGTATTGGTCCAGGATGCCCGGAATCAGGGGCTTGAACTTTCCGAAGCCGATGTGGATTCGCTGATTACCCAGATGCCTCAGTTTCAGGTGGATGGCCAGTTCAATCGCGACCGCTTTGTTTCATCGGTTCGCAATCTGGGCATGGGCGTCACCGAATTCCGTGAGATGATGCGCAAGAGCTATGTCGTGAACCAGATTCGCGCAGCGATTGCCCAGAGCGGATTGATTGCTCCGGAAAATGCCGCACAGTTGTTGGCGATCCAGAATCAGACCCGCGACTTCCGGGTGCTGACAGTGTCTCAGGAGTCTGTGGCTGATCAGGTCAAGGTGACCGAGCAGGACATCGAAGAATACTATCAGCAGAATGGTGATCAGTTCCGGAAGCCTGAACAGGTGGATGTCGCGTATATCAAGCTCTCTCAGGAGGCACTTGCAGAGGCAACTGACGTTTCTGATGAAGATGTTCGTCAGCTCTATCAGGAAGAGGCTGAAGACTATGCCCGTGAAGAGCGACGGGCCGCGCATATTCTGATTGATGCCGGAGAAGACGCTGAGGAAACAATTGCTACGATCAAGGAGCGTCTGGCAGAAGGCGAATCGTTTGCGGATCTGGCGAAGGAGTATTCGACAGACACAGTTTCTGCCCGCGAAGGTGGTGATCTTGGTTTTGCCGGCCGGGGCGTGTTTGGCGAAACCTTCGAGGAGGCGCTGTTTGCGCTCGAAGAGGGGGATGTGTCAGAGCCGATCGAGACCGATTTTGGTGTACATCTGATCAAGCTTGAAGAGGTGCGCCGATCAGAGCCACCGGCGTTTGAAGAGCTCGAAGACGAGTTGCGTCAGCAACTGGCCCAGAGCCGGGCCAGTGAACGTTTTGCCGAAGTGCGTGCGGAACTGGCAGATGCTGCGTACGCAGCTGATGATCTGGCAGGGCCCGCTGAAGAGCTTGGGCTGACGGTTCAGGAAATTGAGGGTGTTTCCCGTGACGGTGGCCCCGGACCTTTCGAACACGCCGGGCTGCTGCGTCAGCTGTTCTCTGAGGATGTGCTTGAAGCCGGTTATAACACCGAGCTCATTGATGTCTCCGAAGAGGTCTCTGTGGTTGCCCGTGTTCGCGAATATCATGAGCCCCGCCAGCTTGAACTGGCTGATGTTCGTGATGAAATTCGACAGACTGTTCGGGCCCGCGCGGTTCGCGAGGCTCTGGGCGCCCGGGTTGATGAGCTGGCTGCTGCTGTTGAAGCGGGAGAGCAACCTCAGCCTGAACAATGGCGTAGCTTTGAAGATCAGGCTCGCAACACTGGAGGCGTGAGCCCGTATGTGGTTCAGAGGGCGTTTTCGCTGGGACACCCTCAGAATGGTGATCCCGTGATTGGCCAGGCGGTAGCCGATGGCGAGGCCGCAGTCATCGTGCTGGAGGCGGTCCATACCGGGGAAGTCGACCGGGATGGTCGCGAGTTTGAGCAGCTGTCTCAGTTCCTTGCGCAACTGGAAGGTCAGCGTGAGTACCGGGCATACCAGCAGTATTTGAGGAATAACGCCGAGATTGACCGTAATTGATAAGGTCTGTCAGGTAGAAAAAAGGGTGCCCACGGGCACCCTTTTTTATTGCCTGTTTTCCGCTGATGGTTATTTCAGCGGGAAACGTGTGGCTTTCAGACTTTCCTTGATCTTGCGCAGGTGTTCAAGGAAGTCGGGGCCGCGCTTGAGTGTCACGCCGGTTGCCAGAATATCGATGACCGTCAGGTGGATGATGCGCGAAGTCATGGGCATATACACTTCGGTGTCTTCCGGTGCTGTGACGCCCAGCACCGCAGTGCATGCCTCTGCCAGAGGTGAATCCGGATTGGTGATGCCGATCACGGTTGCCCCATTGGCGCGGGCCAGGTGGGCAATTTCGACGGTTTCACGGGTACGGCCGGTGTAGGAAATCAGCACAATAGCGTCGCCAACACTTGAGCCGGCGGCGACCATTCGTTGCATCAGAACATCGTCATAGGACGAGACGGGAATATTGAAGCGGAAAAATTTATGTTGGGCGTCCATCGCAACGGATGCTGATCCTCCGGTGCCGAAGAAGCTGATCTGTTTGGCCTGAATCAGGTAATCGACAACGGTCGCGATGGCTTCCGGGTCCAGTGACTGGCGCGCTTTGTCCAGGCTGGCGATGGTAGTGAGCATGATCTTGTCGGAAAATTCGGAAGCGGTGTCATCCGGTTCGATATTCTGCCCGATATAAGGGGTGCCGGTGGCTATACTTTGTGCCAGGCGTATCTTGAAATCCGGAAAGCCGGTAGCCGAGAATCCCCGGCAAAACCGGTTCACAGTCGGTTCACTGACATCTGCTGCGCGTGCCAGGGCGGCGATGCTGTAACGGGTGGCTGCGCTCGGGTCCCGCAGGATAGCCTCGGCAACTTTGCGCTCGGATTTGTTCAGTCTTTGCAGGCGGCTCTGAATCTGTTCGATCAGGTTGTCGTCTCTGCGCCCCTTGTTTTCCACCATGGAGGTCAGGCTCCCTTGTATTGCATTCGATGCAGGACAGTATAACCTTTTAAGGCGGTGATTCGGGTAGTAAATGTGTCAAATGTCCGATTCGGCCTTGGTTTAATAAAAGATCGGTGTCATTATTTGGCTAAAGTTACAACATGACGGTTGCTATGGCCCGTCTGTAACCAGGAGAAATTGATGGCCGATAGAGGCGCGACCTCATGTGATCTGATGGTGTTCGGAGCGCTTGGTGATCTGGCGCAGCGCAAGCTGTTCCCGGCCTTGTTTCAGTTGGACAGAGCAGGCCTGCTGGCACCGGATAATCGCATATTGGCGATTGCCCGCCGCGATCTGACCACAGATCAGGTGCGCAAGGCGCTGGTAGAGGATCTGGAAGCAGAGTCCCGGTCTGGTGACTTTGATGCCGATGTGGCCCGACGGTTTGTTCAGCGTGTTGATTACTGCCAACTGGACTTTACGGACACGGAAGGCTTTTCAGAGCTCAATGGTTGGCGTACCCCCGGCAATCAACTGATTGTTTATATGGCGACGCCACCGGCCATGTACGGCATTATCGCCCGCAACCTGCGGTCCCAGGATTGCTGTACTGACCGCACTCGTGTGGTGGTCGAGAAACCTATTGGCCATGATCTGGACTCATCCAGAGTCATCAACGATGAACTGGCCGAGGTCTATCAGGAAAGCCAGCTGTTCCGTATTGATCATTACCTGGGTAAGGAAACCGTGCAGAATCTCATTGCCCTGAGGTTCGCCAATAATCTTTTTGCGTCGCAGTGGGATCAGAACCACATTTCCCACGTGGAGATCACTGTTGCCGAAAGTGTCGGTATCGAGGGGCGCTGGGGGTATTTCGACAAAGCAGGGCAGCTGCGGGACATGATCCAGAGCCATCTGTTGCAACTGCTTTGCCTGATCGCCATGGACCCCCCTTCTGATTTGTCGGCAGACAGCATTCGCGATGAAAAGGTGAAGGTGCTCAAGGCGCTGAAACGGGTCACCCCGGATATGATGGAGCAGTATGTGGTACGCGGCCAGTATACCGCCGGTACCAGTGAGGGGAAGCCGGTTCCGGGCTACCTGGAAGAGGAGGGGGCCAATCGGAAAAGTGAAACCGAAACCTTTGTGGCTCTGAAGGCGGAGATTGATAACTGGCGCTGGGCGGGCGTGCCGTTCTACATTCGTACGGGAAAACGCTTGCCGGAAAAGTACTCGCAGATTGTTATTCATTTCAAGCCGGCACCTCATTACATTTTCGATCCTGACCAGAAACACCTGGCCAACAACAAGCTGATCATCCGCCTGCAGCCGGACGAAGGCATGGCGCTGAGAATACTGACCAAGGATCAGGGCCTGGACAAGGGCATGAGATTGCGCCAGGGGCCCCTGGAACTGACCTTCTCAGAAACCTTTGATACCGAGAGAATACCGGATGCCTACGAACGTTTGCTCTGGGAGATTATGCGTGGCAACCAGTACCTGTTTGTGCGCCGGGATGAAGTTGAACACGCCTGGCTGTGGGTAGACGAAATTATCCAGAACTGGCATGACTGTGGTGAGCCGCCCAAACGTTATGCCGCTGGTACCTGGGGGCCTGTGGCCTCAATCGCCATGATCACCCGCGATGGCCGAAGCTGGTATGAAGATGCCTGAGCTGGTATTGCCCGAAGGTGTTGAAATGATTCGCCGGGAAACCCCGGAGGAAACAGCCCGGACGCTGGCTGAAGCGGTGGCTGACGTACTCCGGCAGCGGCTGTCGAGCGCGGGGAGGGCTTCCCTGGTCGTTTCCGGTGGCTCCACGCCGGTTCCGTTTTTTGACCACCTTTCCCGGGCAGAGCTGAACTGGCGCCGGGTGACCGTTTTGCTGGCTGATGAGCGCTGGGTGCCGGAGAGTGACCCGGCGAGCAATGCCAGGCTGGTGCGAACTCATCTGTTACAGAATGGGGCCCAAGGGGCCGGATTCCTGTCTCTGAAAACGACCGCGTCGGATCCTCAACAGGCGCTGCCACATATTGAGCGCCGGCTGGCCGAGCTTGAGTTGCCTCTGGATGTGTTGGTTCTGGGAATGGGAACCGACGGCCACACCGCTTCGCTATTTCCGGATGCGCCTGAATTGCCTCTGGCTCTGAAACCATGCCGCGGGCACAGGGTGGCTTTGATGACGCCGCCTTCACAGGTTCATCCACGCATCACGCTGACATTACCGGTACTGGAAAGCGCGCGCTTTACTGCCCTGCATCTGAAAGGGGCGGATAAGCTGGACACCCTGGCCAGCGCTGTTGCTAATCCGGATGACTGGCAGTCTATGCCCATACGTGCCTTCCTCAGACCCGGCCTGACCATTTACTGGAGCCCGTAACCGGGCAGGCGAACCGAAGCGGAGAACTTTCATGTCACAGCTTTCCCCGGAACATGAGCAACAGATCCGTCAGGTTTTGGCTGCGTGTCCACTGATGCCGGTCATTACCATTCATGATCCGGATGACGCGGTTCCCTTATGCCAGGCGCTGGTTGATGGCGGTATCGGGGTGCTGGAGATTACTCTGAGAACCCGTCATGGCCTCGAAGCCATCAGGAAAGTCCGGCGGGCAATACCGGAGGCTCTGGTGGGGGCGGGTACTGTCACCAGTCTTCGGCAGTTCCGGGAGGTTGAGTCGGCTGGCGCCCAGTTTGTTATTACGCCGGGAGTGACCGAGGCAATACTGGATTTTGCCATTACCGCCACGGTGCCTTTGTTACCGGGTGTAGCGACGGCTTCTGATCTGATGCTGGCCTATAGCCTCGGTTATCGGCAATTCAAGTTTTTCCCCGCGGAAGTGGCCGGAGGAATCGGTGCCCTGAAGGCGCTTGCAGGGCCATTTCCGGATGTTATTTTCTGCCCGACGGGCGGTATTCGCCAGAACACTGCCGCGGAGTATCTGGCACTGGACAATGTGGTGACCGTCGGAGGCACCTGGCTGACGCCCGCCGATGTGGTTGCCCGGCGGGACTGGTCAGCCATTACTGACATTGCCCGGGAAAGCCTGGGCAGCCTGCAGGGCCATGGATAGGTCAGGATCAGCAGATTTCTGTACCGACCCGAACGATTTTCATGCTGTTGGTGCCACCCTGGGCATTGGCGTAATCTCCTTTGGTAATAATGAGCAGGTCGCCGTCTGCGACAACGCCGTGTTCTTTGAGTTTTTCCACCGCCAGAGCGTTCACGTGTTCATTGGCCAGCTCAAGGGAATCAAACGGTATCGTCTGTACGCCGCGATACAGTACTACCCGGTGCTGTGTGCTGTGGTTCCGGGAGAAGGCAAAGATCGGCAGGCTGGACTTGATTCTGGACATCAGTCTCGGGGTGGAGCCGGTTTCCGTCAGGCAGATAATCGCTGAGACACCCTGTAAGTGGTTGGCGGCATACATGGCCGACAGGGCAATGGATTCATCTATCTCAACCATGTCCTGATGAATGCGGTGCTGGGACTGGTGCATGGACGGATGGCGTTCAGCTCCCACACAAACCCGTACCATTGATTCGACAGCCTCCAACGGGTAATCACCCACGGCGGTCTCCGCCGACAGCATAACGGCGTCGGTGTAGTCCATCACGGCGTTGGCAACATCAGACACCTCGGCACGGGTGGGCATCGGGTTGTTGATCATTGACTCCATCATCTGGGTTGCGGTAATCACAGCCCGGTTAAGCACCCGTGCACGGGCGATGATGTGCTTCTGAACGCCTACCAGTTCGGCATCGCCAATTTCCACGGCCAGATCGCCGCGAGCGACCATGACAGCATCCGACGCGCTGATAACGGCATCCAGAGCATCGTTGTCGTGAGCGAGCTCGGCCCGCTCGATCTTGGCCACCAGGCCGGCATCAGATCCGGCTTCTCTTAATAGTTGCCGGGCAATGTGTATGTCGTCTGCCGTACGCACAAAAGACACCGCGACATAGTCAGCGCCCAGGCGGGCGGCGGTTACGATATCCTGCTTGTCTTTCTCGGTGAGGGCGTCTGCTGAAAGGCCACCGCCACGCTTGTTCAGGCCCTTGTTATTCGATAGAGGGCCGCCAATCAGCACTCTGGAAGTGATACTGTGATCTTCGACGGCCGTCACTTCCATTTCGATACGGCCATCGTCGAGCACCAGAATGTCACCGGGGCTGACGTCGTTGATCAGGTCTTCATAATCAATGCCAACACGTTCCTCGGTGCCATTTTCCTTATCCATGGTGGCGTCGAGCACAAACGTCTGCCCACGACTGAGGGTAATTTTGTGATTGGCGAAATGGGCAATGCGGAGCTTGGGGCCCTGGAGATCCGCAAGCAGCGCCACGAACCGGCCCTGACTTGTCGCGGTTTCGCGCACGAGCCGGGCTCGTTCGATATGATCTTCGGCGCTGCCGTGAGAGAAGTTGAGACGGGTTACATCCACTCCCGCAGCAATGATGGCGGCCAGCGCCTCGGGGCTGTCGGTTGCGGGTCCCAGGGTGGCGACGATTTTGGTACGCCTTAACATAGATATTGTCCTTGAAGCTGTCTGATCATTAAACAATTGAGCCTGAAAGCTGGTTGTAAAGACAGTAAACTTGAACCCGTGTCCCTATGATGACCGGAGAGATTGCATGCATCCCACAATCCAGCAAGTGACTCAGCGGATTATCGACCGGAGCTACGCCACTCGTCAGGGTTACCTGTCCCGAATGGACGCGCTCGGGAGCCAGGAACCCCATCGGGGAACTCTCTCCTGCGGCAATCTGGCCCATGGCTTCGCTGCCTGTCAGCAGGGTGACAAAGATACCCTGAAACTCATGAACAGGGCCAATGTCGCCATGGTTTCTGCCTACAACGACATGCTTTCGGCCCACCAACCGTATCACCGGTTCCCGGATGTTATCCGGGAGGCTGCTCATGGCATGGGTTCCGTGGCCCAGTTTGCCGGTGGTACTCCGGCCATGTGTGACGGTGTGACCCAGGGTCAGCCTGGTATGGAGCTGAGCCTGTTTTCCCGGGATACCATCGCCATGAGCACGGCCATCGCGCTCAGTCACAATATGTTTGATGCCATCATGCTACTGGGCATTTGTGACAAAATCGTGCCCGGCTTGCTGATTGGCGCCCTGAGCTTCGGGCATTTGCCGGCGATTCTGGTGCCTGCCGGTCCCATGCCTTCCGGTCTTCCCAACAAGGAAAAACAGCGCATACGTCAATTGTATGCGGAAGGCAAAATCGGCCGGGATGAACTGCTCGAAGCCGAGAGTCAATCCTATCACAGCCCGGGCACCTGCACCTTTTACGGAACGGCCAACAGCAATCAGTTGCTGGTTGAAGTGATGGGACTGCATTTGCCGGGCGCGGCTTTCGTCAACCCGGATACCCCCGTGCGTGATGCCCTTACACGGGAAGCAACGGAACAGGTTATCCGGCTCTCCAGACCTAATGGTGGAAAGCTGGGTCTGGGGCATATGGTGGATGAAAAATCGATCGTGAATGCGCTTGTGGCTTTGCTGGTAACTGGTGGTTCGACCAATCACACCATTCACTGGATCGCCATTGCCCGGGCAGCCGGCATTATCATCGACTGGGACGACTATGCCGAGCTGTCTGCTGTCGTGCCCGCAATGACCCGCATTTACCCGAATGGCCAGGAAGACATCAATGCCTTCCATGAGGCCGGAGGCACCGGCTATCTGATCCGGGAATTGCTGGCGGCCGGGTTCCTGCATAACGATGTTCACACCGTGGCAGGGTTCGGCCTGGAGCGTTATACCCGGATGCCTCAGCTAAAAGACGACAAGCTGGTCTGGGAGCCCGCCGTGGCGCAAAGCGGAAACTCGGAGGTACTGCGCAGTGCGCAGAAACCCTTCGCTCAGGGAGGTGGTCTGGCTGTGTTACAGGGCAATCTGGGCCGGGGTGTGATCAAGACCTCTGCGGTGGCTCCGGAGCATCATCGGGTGGAGGCGCCGGCCATCGTGTTCAATGATCAGAACGAACTAAAAGCAGCATTTGAAGCCGGTCGGCTGGATCAGGATTGTGTCGTGGTTGTGCGCTTTCAGGGGCCCGGAGCCAATGGCATGCCGGAGTTGCACAAGCTGACGCCCTATCTGGGCGTTCTGCAGGATCGCGGGTTTCACGTGGCTCTGGTAACCGATGGACGTATGTCTGGGGCCTCGGGCAAGGTGCCGGCGGCGATTCATGTCTACCCGGAAGCATTAAACAATGGCCCCCTGGCGAAAGTCCGGGATGGGGATGTCATTTGTGTGGACGCGGTGAGCGGTGTGCTTTCGGTCAATCTGCCGGAACACGAATTGTCAGCACGGGAGCCGGCGGAGGTGGATCTGACGAACTACCATAGCGGCTATGGTCGCGAACTTTTTGGCTGGTTCCGTGGTGCTGCCAGTAACCCGGAGGAGGGTGCCAGCTTTTTCTGGAACCATGAGAGGTAGTGACTATTTCTTCAGAAGCGCGTAAACGGGCCCGGCAGGATTCTTTGGCGGAGCTTCCATTTTCTGACCTGGTCCGACAGGTGAGAGCCTGCCAGATATGCCGTGAGGTCTTGCCCCACGAACCACGACCGGTGATTCAGCTAAGCGAGTCATCGAAAATTCTGGTGGTCGGGCAGGCGCCGGGGCGTCGGGTACACGAGACCGGGCTGCCGTTCAACGACCCCAGCGGTGACCGCATTCGGCAGTGGATGGGGGTTACCCGCGATATTTTCTACGATGAGCAGAAGCTGGCCATTCTTCCCATGGGGTTTTGCTATCCCGGCAAGGGTAAATCCGGGGACTTGCCGCCACGGCCGGAATGTGCACCGGCCTGGCGGGAGGCGTTACTGGCAAGGCTTGAAGACGTGGAACTCACCCTGGTGATTGGTCAGTATGCCCATGCCTGGCATCTTGATAACGCCAGCAAATCAGTGACCGATAATGTCCGGAACTGGCAGCAATACTGGCCCCGGAATATTGTGCCCATGCCCCATCCGAGCCCGCGCAACAACCTCTGGCTGCGCAGAAATCCCTGGTTTGAGCAGGAGGTAGTGCCAGCGGTGCAGGCAAGGGTGGTTGATTTGCTTGGTTAACACCAGGTTGGCAGAAAGGCACAAAAAAGGCACCCAATCGGGTGCCTTTTTTAGACTCACAGAGACGGCGCTTTACAGAGTCAGCGGCTTGCCTGCTTCACGGCGACGCTGCTCCCATTCTTCCCGGGTCTGGACCGCTTCATCACCCGGCATGGAATGGATGATCTCGAAGTAGTCGGCCGCGTATTCGTCATCAATGATGGTGTTCCTGGGCTTGATTTTGACCACGTGAACGGTCTGCACGTTCTGATGGTCAAATTCGCGCCAGTATTGTTCGTCTTTCAGGAACGAATACCGATGGCCTTCCAGCTCTTTGATGATAGCCCGGGTGTTGGTGGTGCCGGCCCTTTCCACGGCATCCTTGTACTGATAGAGGATGCTGTAGGCTGACGCTGCGGATGAAGACGGCCGCATGGAATACCGGCTGGAGAACGCCTCGACAAATTCTTTGCCGCGCTCATAGTCCTTCTCGTAGGGCAGGCTCCAGACCCAGGGTGCGCCGCCGACAATACCTTCCATTACCGTAGGCCCGACTTGTGCTGCCATACCCAGGGTCAGGTTGGGCACAACCACCTGCATGCGCTTGGTCAGGCCCATGTCGTAGGCGACATCCAGGGCGCGCACCATGTCGTCACCGAACAGAACGAGCATGAGGACTTTGGCGTCGCTCTGTTCTGCTTCTTCCAGGGCTCTTCGGAAATCGGTAATCAGAGCTCTGGGGAAGGGCGTTTTTGTACCCTGGTGTTTTTCGGTGTCCTGCGTGTCCGAGAACCGGCGTACGGACTCTTCCACCGACCAGCCCCAGGTATAGTCCGCCGTTACGTAGAAGTACTCCTCGTCGGCATGGTTTTCTTTGAGATAGCCACTGAGCGCTTTGGCCGTCATCCAGGCGTTGTAGGGTTCCCGGAACATGTGGCTGTGACCTTCGCTGCCGGTTGTGGCGTTGGAGTAGGTCAGAGTGCCGAAATAGATGCGGTTCCGGTCACGGGCGGCTTTGCCTGATGAAATGGCAACGGCACTGGAGACGCCCCCGAACACCATTTGCGCGCCTTCCCGGTCAATCAGTTCGGCCGTGTTCTTGGCGCCCAGGTCTGGTTGGCCACGGCTGTTGCGGATAACCAGCTCGACAGGCTGGCCGAGAATACCGCCGGCTTTATTGATTTCATCAACGGCAAGAAACGCTCCCAGCCGTTGCTGCAAGCCCTGCTCCTTGTAGCGGCCCGTCTGGGGGTAGTTCAGCCCGATCTTCAGAGTCTCAGCGGACACAGTGGTGCAGCTCAGCAAAAGCAGGCTTGCCGAGAGCAGGATTTTCCTGAAATTCATTACGGTTGGCCTCCGATGTCATTAATACCGCTATAGCGGGCTCTTATTATTGTTAACCCGGGTAATGGGTAAGTGTCCGCCGAAGGTTAGCACGCAACAATGGGACTAAAGTGTGAGAGAAGTCAGGAATTTGAGTGTTCTTGATGCACGTCAGCGGCTCCGGGCAGGCTGACAGCCTGGTTCATCGATTCAGATTCGTTGCGCTTTTCTGGTGCGGATACGTTCCGGGCCCCTCGATTATGCCCCAAAAACGGACGCCTGTCCGGCTGGTTGGTGGACAGAACCTTTACCTGTGGCTGTCTTCGGCGTCATGCACCGTTTCGGGCCCGATCCTTGCTTAGTGAGTTAGCTATTGATCAGTGAGTGCTCGTTTTCGATGTACTCCGGTGACCCAAGCCAGGAGAGGAAAAGATGGCCCTGAAAAGTGATCTGATGAACCTGACTGACAAAGAACGACGCTGGCTGCCCTGGTGGGGTGGTAGTGGCAAGTTGGCCATGGGATGGTCGTGTTATCTCAATCGCGGCATGTATGAGACCAACGAACAGATTTTTGAGAACCTGGCGAGAACCCGAAAAGACGCGCTGACCAACTGGGCAGAACACAAATGGGTATTTCTGGAGACACTTGCGACCCGGCTCAATGACGCGTCGCTGGAGACGGTAAGGACGGAGATTGACCGTAACACCGGGCGCCTGCGAGAGATATCCGAGATCTTTGTAGTTGCCGAAAGTGGCGAGGTGCTGGCCTCTTCCTCGGTGGCCCGAGTGGGCAAGAATGATCTGCCGGCCCGGGCTGTGCAGCAGGGCGTTGGCGAACGGTTTCTTCACGGACCCTATCGCGACCCCGTTACCCTGGCCATGGGCAAAACCACCAGCCGGTTCCATGATGCCGTTACCCTGATGTTCTATGAGCCGGTGGCGCTGGCGGATGGTGTGCGGGCCGCCATCTGTGCCCGGATTCCCAATGATGTCATGAGTGACCTGATTCAACGCGAAGCAGGTCACGTATTCGAGGAATCCGGTGACAATTACCTGTTCATGATTGAGAGCCGGTTCGATTCCTCAATCCAGACGGGTACTGCCTTGTCTCGTTCCCGCTTTGAGGATTCCACGTTCAGCCATGGTGACAACCTTAAACAGGGCATTGATACGGGCTTCGGCACCGTGGGTGTGCGTGAACACACCGAGTTTGAAATTCGTTTTACCGATCCGGCCACAGGGCAGTTGCATCCTGGCGTGCGGGAAACCATCGCCAAGGGCGAGAATCTGTATGTGAAATACCCCGGCTATTCCGATTACCGCCACATACCGGTTATCGGCAAGGGCATTACCTTCCGTATGCCGGGTTCCCCGGATCTCTGGGGCATGATGTGTGAGGGGGACCTTGAAGAAGTCTATCGGCGTCGTTCGATCAGCTGGCGACTGTCGAGCCGGCTGACAGTGCTGGCCAGCATGCTCTGGATGATCAATCTGGGCCTGGCGCTCAGTGGCGTGCCGATCTGGGCGGAAGCAGCCATCAATGGTTTTGCAATCATGGCGATGGTGTGGTTTTTCCGGGCAACCGGGGTAAAGCCGATTTCGAACCAGTTGGGGCGCATGGCGGACATTATCCGGGATATCGCTGAAGGTGGTGGTAACCTCAGTCAGCGGATCGAACTGTCTGGTACCCGGCGTGATGAGACCGGAGACCTGGCGCGCTGGATCAACAGTTTTATTGACAGCCTTGATGGCATGGTGGGCAAGGTGCTGTCACTGGCGTCTGATTCCGGCCAGACCAGTGAGCAGATGATGAAGCACAATATACTGGCGTACGATCGGGTTCATGCCGTGCTCGGTCACATTGATGACATGGTTGATGGTGCCAAGGCTCAGGAAAACGAAATCGGCAACGCCTCGACCACGGCCCAGGAAATGCGTTCGGGCATGGAAGACGTGGTGGAAAAAGCGCGAGCGCAGTTTTCCCGGGTGAACGAGGAGGCCCGCAGCATTCGTGATGTGATCAGTCGCTCTGCGGACGGCATTCGCATCGCCAACGAACGCACCGGCGAAATCAGCAAGACCGCCCTGGTGATCAATGACATTGCCGCCCAGACCAACCTGCTGGCGCTCAATGCTGCGATTGAAGCAGCGAGGGCTGGCGAGTTCGGCCAGGGCTTTGCGGTGGTGGCTGACGAGGTCCGGCAACTGGCGACCCGGACAGCCAGGGCTACAGATGAAATCGGGCAGCGGCTCGAAGGGGTGCGGGAAGAGACTCAGCGTGCGGTCGCAGTGATGGAAGCCGGCATGTCGGAAATGGAAGAGCGTCTGCAACATGCCGAGATGGCAGCTGATGATAATGAAGACCTGCACCACATGGTTGAAAAGCTGTTCCGGGCGATTTCCGGTATTGAGCAGACCAATCGCGACCAGAGCAAGCAGACCGAGGGCGTGGCAGACAGTGCCGCGGATATGCGGGATGTAGTTGAGCAACTGGTTTACAGTGCTGAGCGCACCCGCAGTGCATCGACCAAGCTACAGCGACTGACCGGCCAGTTCGAGGTGTCAGAGGAGGTGGCCTGAGGTCGAATGGCTTCAGGCCGTGTCGGATACTTTCGGATTGAACAAGTGGTAGCGGTTGCGGCCGTCGCGTTTGGAGCGGTACATGGCCACATCCGCGCCGTTGATCAGCTCACCAACGGTGCTGCCATCTTCCGGATAGAGGCTGATGCCAAGACTGGATCCGATTTTCAGGCTGTTGCCGTGCACAAGGTAGGGCTGATCGTTGATCCCGATCAGCCGATCTGCCACCGACATCACATGATCCAGGTTTTCCATTTCCGGCAACAATACGATGAACTCGTCGCCACCGAGACGGGCCAGGGTGTCGTCTTCCCGCAGGCACCCACGAACCCGGTGAGTAAACTGAAGCAGTAATTCGTCACCCACGGCATGTCCGAGCGAATCGTTCACTTCTTTGAATTCGTCCAGGTCCATGAAAATCACAGCCAGCAGCATGCCGGTTCTGTGAGCATGACGGATGGCATGATCCAGCCGGTCTTCCAGCAGACGACGGTTGGGAATCCCGGTCAGGGCATCATAGTAGGCCAACTGGCGAATCTGCTCTTCGTTGCGTTTGTCCTGAGTAATATCGGTAAACAGTCCGGCGTAATGGGTTACCTTGCCTTTGTCATCGGTGATGGCGGTAATGGTCAGGAGTTCCAGGTACAGCTCGCCGGTTTTCCGGCGATTCCAGATTTCGCCCCGCCAGTAGCCATGGGTCTGCAAGGATTGCCACATGCGCTTATAGAACTCGGCATCATGGCGCCCGGATGACAGCAGTTCCGGGGAGCGGCCAATGGCTTCGTCAGCCGTGTAGCCGGTCAGTTGGGTGAAGGCAGGATTGACGAACTCAATCCGGACATTCTCGTCCGTTACGATAATGCCTTCAAAGGAGGATTCGATGACTCTTTCGGCCAGTTGCAGGGTCTGGCGTGATTTCGCCAGGGCCTGGTCTCTTTGCTCCAGGGCCTGGCGCAGATCTTCCACGTACATTTGCTCGGCGCCGGCGAGCATGTCGCTGTAGCCGATCAGGCCTGTTACCTCGCCCAGTTCGTTGATCACCGCCAGGTGACGAATGTGATGGTCAATCAGCAGGTCTCTGGCATGGATCAGCGGGGCATTCTCGTTTACCGACAACAAAGGCCTGGTTGCCAGCTCCCGCACCAGGGTGTTGCTGGTATGGCGGGCAATAAAACGGACCATGTCCCGTTCGGTAAGAATGCCGAGTTCGGAGTCGCCGCAATCGACAACCGTCGCATCGGCATGATGCGTGTGCATTTTCACGGCCACTTCAGCCAGAGAAAGGTTGCCATCGACCAGCAGCGGCGGTCGGACTACGGCGGCACGAACTTCCCGCAGACGAAGATAGGGCTCAAGCCCCTGATTGAGTGCCAGGTCGGTTTGGGAAAGGATGCCGATGGGCCGGCCGTCTTCATCCGTGACCAAGAAATGCCGCTTGCCGGTGGCACGGAGTTGCATGGCGGCTTCGCCAACATCAGTGTTCCCCGGTAGCGATAAAACCGGTGCGCTCATTACGGTGCCAACTGGTTTGTTGAACTCGTCCGGATCGGCAAAATTGACGGCCAGGGCGTCGTGTTCTGTCCAGATACCGACAACATCCTCGTTATCAGTGACCAGTATGGAACTGACGGACGTTTCCGACATTCGCGCAGCAGCATTGGCAATGCTGGTGTCCGGACTGCATGTCAGTAGCAGCCCGCCGTGCATAATGTGTGAAATCGGAAGCGGTTGCCCCATGGAGGCTCCTGTTGTTGTTAGTCTGGTTTCTGTGAATCTGTTTGCCATTCTATCAAGTCGGGACTGCTGATGCCTCTATAATGAGTAAAGTGGCTACCAAAAGGGAACAGGGTGCAGGAATGTAACCGGAGCGTTTTTGACAGGCGTCAAGCACAGCTGCAGCATACCGACTATGTTATGAGTCCATTAATGAGAGGTTGGAGTAATCATGACTGATCGCAAATCCGAACTAGAAACCCTGAAAGCGGATCTGGAAGCGAGACTGAATCGCTACCACGCCCATCAGCACCGTGAAGACGGGCCGCTGGAAAAAGATTTTGAGGAGCAGGCGACACAAACCCAGAATGATGAAGTGGTCGATTCCCTGGAAAACGAAGCCCGGGAAGAGTTGGCCCAGGTTTCTCATGCCCTTCAACGGATTGAAGAAGGTGCCGGAGATGAGTGTGAGACATGTGGTGAGGCGATCGACCCGCGACGTTTGCAGGTGCTGCCTTATACCACCGTTTGTGTAAATTGCGCCGCTGACTGAATCCACACCGCAACACCGGATATTGCATGACACCACCACTGGCTGGAAAGAGAGCCCCCCGGGGGCTGCCCAAAAGCCAGATCATTGGTTTGACGCTTGGCGTCGTGTTCCTTTTGATGACCCGGATTCTGCCAGCACCTGAAAGCATGGGTTCTGAAGCCTGGGCGGCGCTGGGATTGATGTTGCTGATGGCCACCTGGTGGGCCACTGAAGCCATTCCCATTCCGGTGACAGCGCTGCTGCCCATTGTGCTGGTGCCGGCCATGGGCCTTGGAAGCATCTCGGAAGCCACCTCTTCCTATGCGCATCCCATTATTTTCCTGTTTCTTGGAGGGTTTACCCTGGGGCTGGCGATGCAGCGATGGAACCTGCACCGGCGTATTGCCCTCCTGACATTGCGGGCTGTCGGCCACAGACCGAAGCGCCAGATTGCCGGGTTCATGCTGGCAACCGCATTTCTGAGCATGTGGGTAAGCAATACTGCCACGACGATCATGATGCTGCCGGTCGGTTTGTCCGTGGTCGCCATGATGGAGGATTCTGAGCCTGAGGCTGTTCACCGCTACGCCATTTCACTGCTGTTGGCCATTGCCTACTCGGCCAGTATCGGCGGCATCGCGACACTGATCGGAACTCCGCCCAATGCCTTGCTGGCGGCCTATCTGAGCGAAAGCCAGGGTGTGGAAGTTGGTTTTGCCCAATGGATGCTGATGGGGGTGCCGGTGACAGTGGTTATGTTGACGTTGGTGTGGTGGCGGCTGACCAGGCAGGATTTTGCTCTTGGCGAGTCGGTTGGAGGTGGTCAGCTGATTCAGGATGAACTTGCCAGGCTTGGCCCCATGAGCCGCGGCGAAAAGCTGGTGACCGCGGTTTTTCTGCTGACCGCCGCATGCTGGATTTTTCGACCCTTGCTGTCAGCGGGTCTGATGCCCTGGCTCAGTGATACCGGTATCGCGATCGCCGCCGCTATAGCGATGTTCCTGGTTCCGGTAAATGCCGCCGAAAGGACCTTTGTGCTGGATTGGGAATCGGCCAGCAAACTTCCGTGGGGCGTATTGTTGTTGTTTGGCGGTGGCCTGGCTATGGCTGGCGCTATTGGCAGTTCGGGGCTGGCGGACTGGATTGCCCAGGCGCTGTCGGTAACCAGTACGCTGCCGCTGATCGCGATGATGGCATTGTCAGCGGCAGCGGTTATCTATCTCACTGAAGTGACCAGCAACACCGCAACAGCGGCGGCGTTTCTGCCGCTGTTAGGTGCGTTGGCGGTGTCCCAGGGGCTGTCACCGCTGCTGTTGACGGTGCCGGCTGCCATTGTTGCTAGTTGTGCTTTCATGATGCCGGTTGCCACACCGCCCAATGCGATTGTGTTTTCCAGCGGCCATCTGCAGGTTTCCGATATGATCCGGGCGGGTTTTCCGCTCAGCATTGCCAGCATTATTGTGGTGACACTGATGACCTACGCCCTGATCGGTCTGGTGTTTACCCTTTAGTTAGTGGCTCAGTCTTCCGGAGCGTCCAGATTCAGCCATTGCTGTGACAGCCAGTAGAAGCTGCCGTCGCCGGCTGGATGGGTGCAGTTGTACCGGAAGCGCCGGCTGGTGATTTCTCCGGGTGCCCGCACCACAACCTTCCCGTCATCGACGTCCATATCAATCCGGCCGAAGCCCGAGGCAAAACAGGTCAGTCTCGCCGGTGACAGGTCCTCTCCCAGTGCAAAGGTCAGTGTTGGCGGGTTGTTTTCAACGATGCCATCCGGCAGTTCGTTGGCAGGAACCGGGAATGCCTTGCTCAACAACTTGTCCTTCAGGCTCTCTGGCTGGCCATACGCATCGGCCATGGGAAAACGGGGCAGGCGGGTCTCATGGGAGTAGCGGCCGATGGCGCCGGAGTGTTGCCCGAAACCAAGCCAGTCTCGGGTTGCCAGTTTTTCTTCCAGGGCCCGGTCAAACTCACCATAAGGGTAAGCAAACATCGGGCTGGTCGACCCCAGCTTCTCACGGATCGTCTTCTGGGCCTTATCCAGGCTTTGTTCTGTTCTTTCGTGCCAATGCTCCTTGCTTTCATCCGGCTTTCTCGCCAGATGTCCGTGATCGGCGCTGTGGTTGGCAATGGTGGCCAGCTTTCCCTCAGCCAGTTCTTCCAGTTGCGCCCAGGTCATATAGCCGTGACCGCCCACAGCGTCGGTGTTGACGAAAATGGTGTAGGGCAGCTCCAGTTCTGACAGCAATGGCGCAGCGGTGTGGTAGACCGACTCATAGGCGTCATCAAAGGTAATGGCAATATGGTTGCTGTCTGACATCTCGCCACTCAGTGCCTGGCGGGTTCCGGATAGCAGCGACACCGCTTCCAGATCCAGCTCGCGAATCATGTCGAGTTGATCCCGGAACAGCGAGGGGGTGGTGCTGGTGGCTCGCGGTGTGCTGTCATCAACATGATGGTATTGCAGCACAACCAGATCTGCGGACACGGAGGTGGCAGCAAGGCACAGGGCCGCCGTGGCAGGCGCGACGATGGATCTGAAAAAACGGGTCATGGCAACGAACCTTGTGTCTGTTGGTGTCAGGCGTAGTGGGCTTTGAGTACGGAGAAGGCTTCATTGAGTTCCTGCACCGCTTCGGTACTGCCGCCGCGATCAGGATGGGCCTGCATGACCTGTCTCCGGAACCCCTGTTTTACCGTAGTGAAGGTGTCAGGCAAGTCGTCGAAGCCCAGTGTTTCCGCGGCTCTGGCGGCGGCATCCGAGTCCGGGCGTACGGAAGGTACGCCGGCCCAGAAGTTGTCCATCATGCCCTGTATGTCTCCGTTCGACATGAAGTACTGGGACAAATCCAGGTAGAACTGCCGAAGCTTGTCTTCTTCGCCGGGAAGCGTCTGGGCAAACGTTTCCCGTGGCGGCAGGATGCTCAGGCGTAGCGGGGAGATAATCAGGGTTTCGTTGTCTTCTGCCAGCTGGTCACGGAGCCGGTAGAGCGTATGGAAGAGCAGAAAGTGCACGGGATAAAGCTGATCCGGCTCCATGAAGTTGACCGGCCCGATCAACTGCCAGCGCTCGCTCTGCAATGCCCGGATCAGATCCAGCTCGGTCAGCCCCAGTGGGCCACGGGCGCGTAGTTCATGTTCGGCAGCGACGAGCAGGTGCTGTACCTGTTGCTCGAGCCAGGTTGCACTGGCCTGGTCCTGGTCTGACGAGTGGTGTGTCTGTGGCGAATCTGTCATAGCGATTATGGTATGTCAGCCGGCCGCTGCTTGAAAGTGTCGTTGTCCACGTAATGAGCAATATCCTGTCCCTGACGCTTTCGCACGCGTATAATTGCCGGCCCGAAATCCCCAAGCGTGCAGGAGCAGATCCCGAGCGATGACAGCCAATGCCCAACAAACACCGGTTTCCGAACAAGAGCGCCGTCAGAAACTGGAGCTGAATAAACTGCAGAAACGCCTGCGCCGCGACGTCGGACAAGCCATCGCCGATTTTTCGATGATCGAGGCTGGCGACAAGGTGATGTGCTGCCTCTCTGGCGGAAAGGACTCCTACGCGATGCTCGATATTCTGCTGAACCTGCAGAAGAGCGCGCCGGTGGATTTTGAGGTGATCGCGGTTAACCTCGACCAGAAGCAGCCCGGCTTTCCGGAAGAAATACTTCCGGAGTACCTGGCATCCATGGGCGTCGAATATCACATCATCGAGAAAGACACCTACAGTATCGTCAAAGAAAAGGTGCCGGAAGGCAAAACCACCTGTGGTCTGTGTTCGCGTCTGCGCCGGGGCATTCTGTACAACTTTGCCGAAGAGCATGGCGTTACCAAGATCGCCCTGGGCCACCATCGGGATGATTTGCTGGAAACGCTGTTTCTGAACATGTTCTATGGCGGCAAGCTGAAAACCATGCCGCCGGTGCTGCACAGTGATGATGGTCGTAACACGGTGATCCGGCCTCTGGCCTACGCCCGGGAAAAAGACATTGCCCGCTATGCGGCGTTACGGGAATTCCCGATTATTCCGTGCAACCTGTGCGGCTCCCAGGAAAACCTCCAGCGGCAGGTGATCAAGGATATGTTCCAGACCTGGGACAAACAGCACCCGGGTCGGCTGGAAACCATGTTCAAGGCGGTGTGCAATGTCGAGCCGTCACACCTGGCAGACCCGGATCTGTACGATTTCAGGGAAGGAAAGCGCTTGGGTGGTAAGCGCCAGGCCGTGGTGCAGTCGGCAGAGCCGGAACAGAACTTTGATCGGCTGGATGTGCTCAATATCTGAATGCTCAGCTCATGAACAGGGCTCGTAAGGGCATGGTCCACAAGCCGAACAGGATCAATAAGACACCACTAAGCTTACGAAAACCCTGACTGCCCTTGATATTCCGAATCCAGTTGGCAGCATAGCCGGTCGCCAGCATAGACGGGAGCGTGCCCAGACCAAAAAATACCATGGTCAGGGCGGCAGACGGAACGGTCGGCTGCAGGGCGGCCCAGCCCAGCGTACTGTAGACCAGCCCGCAAGGAAGCCAGCCCCAGAGTGCTCCCAGAGCCAGTGCCTGCCCGGCATGGTTAACCGGCAACAGCCGTTTGGTCAGCGGCGACAACCGGCGCCACACCGGTGTACCTACCTTTTCCACAAAACGTATGCCCTGCCACCATTGCCCCATGGACAGTCCCATGAAGATCAACAAGAGGCCGGCGAGGGTCATGAGCAGCATGCCGGCGATCTTTGAATGCGCGGCAACATTGGTGCTGATCAGTGCCACCAGAGTGGCAATCAGGGCATAGCTGCCAATGCGCCCAAAGTTGAAAGTCAGCAACAACAGGCTTTGGCGCAGTCGAAAGCCCTTGCCCACCGGCAGGGCCATGGACAGTGATGCGCTGATGCCGCCACACATGGCCAGGCAGTGAGTGCTGCCTAGCAGGCCGATAATAAATGCGCTGGAGTAGCTGAGGTACAGCTCTGGTTGCATTGGCAGCGTCAGCTCTTGTTGTCGGGTTGTTGGTCTTCGCCTTTCGGCCCCGAATCTGCGCTGGCGGTTGCTTTGGTGTCGGTTCGGGCCTCGTCCGGAATCATGTCGTCGTCGTCGTCATATAGAATCCGGTGGGCCGGGCCGTCCAGGTCATCGTATTGGCCATTTTTCACGGCCCAGGAAAACAGCAGGATGCCCAATGCCACCAGAATCAGCATCAGGGGAACCAGAACCAGTACTATTTTCACGTTAACCTCCTCGTGAAAAGGGTGAGCTTTACAATATCAGGCCGCACTGGCGGAACCAACGGGCGATGATGTCGGGAGTTCTTTGCCCGGTAATCGACTGAGCCGGAGCGCGTTAAGCACCACAATCAGGGAACTGACGGACATGCCGATGGCCGCCAGCCAGGGAGAAACCAGTCCGGCTGCGGCCAGAGGCAAGGCACAGACGTTGTAACCGAATGCCCAGACCATATTCTGTCGGATAATCCTGCGAGTCTGCCGGCTGGTCTTCAGCGCTTCGACCAGCTGATATAACTGGCCGTTGAGCAGTACGGCGTCAGCTTTCAGCTGGGTCAAGTCTGCTGCAGTGCCCATGGCCACTGCAATACCGGCACCGGCCATGGACGGTAGATCGTTAAGACCGTCCCCCACCATCATCACCTGATGACCTTTTGCCCGTAGCTCATCAAGAACGTCCAGCTTCTGTTCCGGCGAGGCTTCGCCGATGGCCCGGTCAATACCCAGTTCCCGGGCGATCTGCTGAACATGTCCCGACCGATCCCCGCTGAGAAGAATGGTCTGCATGCCGGCTTGCTGTAGTGCCTGTACCGTTTTCAGCGCATCATCGCGAATTCGGTCGTCAAGCCGAAAACTGGCCAGCCACTCCCGGTTGGTTGCCAGCCAGATTTCCATGCCGGCATGCTGTTTGGTTTCGGGGGCGGAGACCCCGCTATGATCAGCCACGAAGGATTTGTGACCAATGAATACCGGCTGGTCCCTGAATTTTCCCGACAGACCACCACCAAGATGGTTGGTTACGTCGGTGACGGCGACCGACGGTTGCTCATGAAACACCTTGGCAACCGGGTGTTCAGAGTGTTTTTCCAGGCCGGAAGCAATTTTCAAACAGGTGATGGCGTCCATGCTGCCAACGGTGTCACTGTCAGTGAGGCTCAGTTCGCCTCGGGTCAGGGTGCCGGTTTTGTCAAACACCACCGTATCGATGGCATTCATGGATTCCAGGGTATGGCCGCGGGTCGGCAAAAAACCGAGCTTGCGCAACCTGACGGTAGCCGAAGTGATGGCCGTGGGCGTGGCCAGAGACAGGGCGCAGGGGCAGGTAACCACCAGCACCGACAGCGTGATGTCAAACGCGTTGTCGGCTCCGGCCAGCCACCAGCCAACCCAGACAACTGGCGCAAGAATCAGTACCCGGCCGACAAATTTGCCAGCAATTCTGTCTGCCATGCGCGCCACCGGGGGCTTTTCGGACTGCACTCGATCAAGTACGCGTAGGATACCGGAAAGGCGTGTTTGGGCGCCGGCTCGCAAGACCCGAACCTCCAGAGGATTTTCGCCGTTAACGCTGCCGGCATGCACGTTGTCTCCCGGCCCTCTGGCTTCGGGCAGGTATTCACCGGTCAGAGCGGCTTCATTGAGCGTGGATTCACCGGACACTATCTCCCCGTCCACGGGAAGAGTTTCGCCGGGCCGTATCCGGATAACATCGCCGGCTTTCACTTGATGAACCGGAACGATGTCGGCCTCACCGTCGCGAACCAGTGCCGCCACCGAGGGCTGAAATCCGGCCAGGGCGTTACCGGTGAGGCCGGCACGGTAGCGAGCCTGCACTTCCACATAGCGACCGAGCAACAGGAAGAAAGTGAACATGCAGACCGACTCGAAATACACTTCATCGCCGCCGAAGACGGTTACCCAGGTACTGGCGCCATAGGCCAGGCCGATAGCAATGGCGACGGGGACATCCATGGTCAAATGTCGGGACATCAGGTCCCGGCGAGCATTACGGAAAAATGGCCGGGCGCTATAAAGCACGACCGGTGTTGCGACCAGCAGGCTGAACCAACGGAAAAAGCTGATCATGTCGTCGGAGACATTGCTGATCAGTTCAAAATACAGTGGGAAGGCCAGCATCATACTCTGGAAAGAGCCAATGCCGGCGACGGCCAGGCGTATGAGCATCGAGCGATGCTCGGCTTTAAGTGCCTGTTCCGCTTCGTCGGCCTGGTAGGGTCTGGCCGTGTAGCCAAGTTGGTGGATGGCGATCAGCAAATCGCTCAGACGAGCCTGGTCTTTGGCCCAGACCAGCCTGGCGCGTTGGGTGGTGTGATTTACCGTGAAACTCAGCACACCCGGTTGCTTTTTCATATGATTTTCGAGCAGCCAGATACACGCAGCGCAGGTAATTCCGCCGATCAGAAGCTGGGCTTCCTCACCGGCTTTTACCGGAACAACAAAGGATTGCTGGACCAGGGGGTGGTCAAGTTCCCGCAGGCGCTCAACTTCGGAACGGGTCAGTTCTCTGGGTGTGACAGCCGGCTCGGTACGGAAATCATAGAAACCGGTCAGGCCTTCCTGATGGATGGTCTGACAAACGGCCTTGCAGCCCTGGCAGCAGAAATGCTGTTGGTTTCCGTCAAGCTCAAGCGTGATCGGGGGATCGCCGTCCGCTGGCTCCCCACAGTGAAAGCAATTCAGGGCGCTCACCCTTTGGCGGGTTTTTCAGGCCGAAGGACCAGGCTATCTTCCAGAGGCAAGCGAATCTGGCCATTCAGGCGCCATTTGTTGGAGGGACCCCGAAGGTTGTAATACCAACGGCCTTCAACTTCCTTGAGTAGGGTGCCGGAATAATAGCCGTCACCCTCGCTGCTCAGTTGAATGGTCTGGTCGCGATCGGCCAGGGTGGGATGATAAAGGTTGAAGATGAGGTAGTCTTCATCTTTGGGGCCATCATCCGAGCTCAAGGTCAGAGAAATATCACGAGCCTCAGCTTGGACTTCGGCGACAATACCCAGGTCATAAGCGGCCTGATCCCGGGCGATCTCCAGATTTATGCCAACCCCTTCCTTGGAATAATCATCGCTGACCATCGAATCTTCCATGTTGCTGGCTACGATAATAAAGAAAATTCCGTAGATAATGGTCGCTCCCGGGGCAATGGTCAGAAACCAGAACCAGGGCTGGCGATACCAGGGTGCAACAACTGCGTCTTCACTCATTACTGTCAATTCTCATTGGGTGGCTTTGAATCCGCTTAGCGAGGCCTTGGACCAATAAATCGGCTTTCAGTTTCCAGGGTCAACGAAGGATCCGTCTGTGATTTGGCGATGAAGCGAATGTCATTGTTGGATTCAACGATTGACTCGGGCGGCACATCGACCACAGTCGGCACAGACCGGTTCTCACCGCTGGTTATGGTAACGGTTGTGTCGGTGATAAAGCGAATGTCTTCCAGGCCTTTAACCGACAAGTTGAAGGTTTGAGGCACTTCCGACATGTTCTGGATCTTCACCGTGTAGGAGTTTTCGATCCGTCCCTGGCCGTTGAAGTTATACAGTGCACCCCGGTCGCGGAGTACATCCATCTGTGCCGGTACGCGATTGGCGATAATGTAAATAACGGCAGAGATCATCAGGACCATTACTGCGCCGTAGCCGAAAGTTCTCGGGCGTAGCAGTTTGGACTGTTTGCCTTCCAGTTCGTTCTCGGTGGTATAGCGGATCAGGCCTCTTGGATAATCCATTCTATCCATGATCTGGTCACAAGCATCGATACACAGGGCGCAACCGATGCATTCGTACTGCAGGCCATCGCGAATATCAATGCCGGTGGGGCACACCTGAACACACTGCTCACAATCGATACAGTCACCAAGGCCCAGTTCGGCTGGATCCACTCCTTTCTTGCGTTTGCCGCGGGGCTCACCCCGATTCGGATCGTAGGAGACGATACGAGTATTCGGGTCGAACATCACCGACTGGAAACGGGCATACGGGCACATGTACAAGCAAACCTGCTCGCGCATCCAGCCTGCGTTCAGGTAGGTGGCAACGGTGAAGAAACCAACCCAGAAATAGGCCCAGCCGTTGGCCTGAAGGGTAAAGAAATCAGTGAGCAGTTCCCGGATCGGGTAAAAGTAACCCACGAATGTGACGCCGGTGGCAAAAGCCACCAACAGCCAGAGCGCATGTTTAATGCCTTTTTTGGTCAGTTTTTCTCGGTTGTTGGGGCTTTTATCAAGCTTGATCCGCCTGTTCCGTCCGCCTTCGACTTTTTCTTCAATCCACATGAAGACAAAAGTCCAGACCGTTTGCGGGCAGGTATAGCCGCACCATACTCGACCGAACAGCGTGGTCACAAAAAACAGGCCGAAGGCACTGATGATCAGCATGGCCGATAGCAGGAAAAAGTCTTTCGGAAAGAAAGTCATCCCGTAGAGATGAAACTCTCTTTCTGGCAGATCAAAATGAATCAGCGGCTGGCCATCAAGTGTCAGCCATACAAACAGGAAATACATACCCATAAGCGCGAGCAGACTGACGTTCCGAATCCGCTGGAAAAAGCCTTTAATTTCCTTGACGTAGATTTTTTTCCGGCTAGCGTAAAGTTCGATTGTTTCGGGCTTTTTCTTTTTGTTGGAAGGATCGGAAGACGGGTCAACCTGTTTGACCGGAATTTCTTTGCTCATGGGTACCTCCCGGAGAGTGGTAATGCTGGGAGCGGGCCTCGGTGGGTCTGCTGATCCCCTCAAGCCTGCACCCGCGCAGGGCAGATACAGGGTTGAGAAGACCAGACCGGGTTTGCCCCGGCCGGTCTGATTCAGTTATTCGAGAGGCTGTAGACGTAAGCCGCCAGAATCTGAATCTGGTCGTCGGAGAGGCGACCTTGCTGCGCTGGCATCTGGTTCTGGCGACCATTTAGCACGGTCTCCTTGATCCACTCATAAGTGGACCCATACAGCCAGGTATTGTCGGTCAGGTTTGGAGCACCCATGGCGTCCATGCCTTTGGCGTCCGGTCCGTGACAGGCAGAACATGCCTGTGCAAACACCTGAGCGCCGGCTTTGGCCGCTTCGGCATCGCGCTCACGACCGCTGAAGCTCAGCACGTAGTTGACCACCTGATCAACCTGTGTGTCGGTCATCCCCGGCATGACTCCTTTCGGGGTCATGTTGCCGTTACGGCCCTGAGTAATGCTGTGCAGGATGTCAGCTGGTTTGCCACCCCACAGCCAGTCTTTGTCGGTCAGGTTGGGGAAGCCCACCTGACCACGAGCGGCTGAGCCATGACAAACAACGCAGTTGTTGGAAAACAGGCTTTGCCCTATTTTCATGGCGTCCTGATTCTGGGCCAGCTCGGGAATGGCGGTATTACCGTACTGAGCATAAATTTCGCCGTACTTATCCTCTGCCGCTGCCATTTCAGCCTCCCACTGGTTCGTGGAAGTCCAGCCCAGCAGGCCGTTGTAATTGCCAAGGCCCGGGTAGAGTGCCAGGTAACCCAAAGCAAAAATGCAGGTGGCGAGGAACAGGTAGAACCACCACTTGGGTAGCGGGTTGTCATATTCTTCGATGCCATCAAAAGAATGGCCCATCGTACGCTCGGTTTCACTATCGGTCGTCTGGCTCTTGCGAGTTGCATAAAGCAGCCACCAGCAGCCGAAAACGGTACCGAGCACGATCACACTGATCCAGATGCTCCAGAAGGTACTCATTGTTTCTTCTCCGTTTTTTCCTGTTCGAGAGTACGCTTTTCCACTTCTTCATCGTCGAAAGGCAGGTGAGCTGCCTCGTCGTTCGCTTTCTTGCGGTGGGCGCTATAGGCCCACCAGACGATTCCGAAAAAAATCGCCATTACAAAAAAGGTGTGAATGCCGCGTAACTCATTGATATCCATTGGATCACCGTTTCTCTGAAATCACAGTACCCAGCTGTTGCAGGTATGCGACCAGCGCTTCGATTTCAAATTTGCCCTGAATCTCTTCAGATGCATTCGCAATCTGCTCGTCTGTGTAGGGCACCCCGAGCGTCTGAAGTGTCTTCATACGGTCATCGATGGTTTCGTGATCTACACGGTCTTCGAACAGCCAGGGAAACGCCGGCATGTTGGACTCAGGCACAACGCTGCGAGGGTTGAACAGATGCTGGCGTTGCCATGCATCGGAATAACGACCACCGACACGAGCCAGGTCAGGCCCGGTACGCTTGGAGCCCCACAGGAACGGGCGGTCGTAAACGAACTCGCCCGCAACGGAGTAGTGGCCATACCGCTCGGTCTCGGCCCGGAACGGGCGAATCTGCTGGGTGTGGCACACGTGGCAGCCCTCACGGATATAGATATCCCGGCCCTGCAGTTCGAGCGCATTCAAAGGCTCAAGGCCTTCGATAGGTTCGTTTACGCTCTTCTGGAAGAACAGAGGCACTATTTCCGCAAGGAAGCCACCACTGATGGTCAGAACAATCAGTACGATCATCAGACCAATATTTTTTTCGATAATTTCGTGTTTCATCTGGTCTCTCCCCTTACGCCGCCTGGACAGCTGCGTTGTTCACTGCGGCAGCTTCCTTCTGGCGTATGGTCATGTACACGTTATAAGCCATGAGTAGCATGCCGATCAGGAAGATAATGCCACCAACGAAGCGGACGAAGTAACCCGGGTAAGATGCTTCCAGGGATTCCACAAAGCTGTAGGTTAGAGTGCCGTCTTCGTTGACCGCGCGCCACATAAGGCCCTGCATAATGCCGTTAACCCACATGGAGGCGATATACAGAACAGTACCAACGGTCGCCAGCCAGAAGTGAACGTTGATCCACGAAGTACTGTACATTTCCTTCAGACCCCAGAGCTTCGGAACCAGGTGATAGATGGCGCCAATGCTGATCATGGCAACCCAGCCCAGAGCACCGGAGTGCACGTGACCGATGGTCCAGTCCGTGTTGTGGGACAGAGCGTTGACGGTCTTGATCGACATCATCGGACCTTCGAAGGTGGACATACCGTAGAACGACAGGGAAACCACCAGGAAACGCAGGATCGGGTCAGTGCGCAGTTTGTGCCACGCGCCAGACAGGGTCATCATGCCGTTAATCATACCACCCCAGGACGGAGCCAGCAGGATCAGGGACATTACCATACCTGCGGTTTGTGCCCAGTCAGGCAGCGCAGAGTAGTGCAAGTGGTGACCACCGGCCCAGACGTAGGTGGCGATCAGTGCCCAGAAGTGCACGATAGACAGACGGTAGGAGTAAACCGGAC
>Ga0209300_1000210_pt1 | contig 35790 bp, 34 predicted proteins | sample Shrwel_input2_RT_FD_187535 | JGI IMG/M metagenome (GOLD analysis project Ga0209300, IMG submission 187535) | Subsurface microbial communities from deep shales in Ohio, USA - Utica-3 well 1 S input2 RT (SPAdes) (version 2) ... | reverse complement strand
CGGGAAGAGAAACAGCCTTCAGGCATAAATCAGTGGGCTCTGACGCCGGAGATACCGATCATGATGAGAGCTGCCTCTGGCCAGCAGCTTCAGACCGCCCGATCAGAGCCCTCGTGAATGAGGCGGGTGCAAAGCTTCGTCGACGGTATCCTCGACCGCATGATCTTCGACGGCGAGCAGTTAAGCGACCTCTTCGAGCCGCTGGAGCTGGGCTGGAAGGCGCGTGGAAAGGCCGAACTGGCACTAATGGAAGAGCTGGTGCCTTTCTTGAAGAAACAGGCCGGTGGGCGAGAGATTTCGGGTTTGGCAGCGTATGAGTGACAACATGAAAGACGAGAAGCAAGCATTGGTGCCCAGGTTGCGGTTTCCCGAGTTTCGGGATGCGGAGGAGTGGGTGCCTAAAAAGCTCGGCGATAAAGATATCTCTGAGTTTGTGAAGAAAAGGCTTTCGCTGAGTGAGCTTTCGTTAGATACATATGTTAGCACAGAAAATATCTTGCCTGATTTTGGCGGTATTGCTGTTGCTTCAAAGTTACCGTCTTCCGGGTCTTTTACGGCCTATAAAAAGGGCGATATTTTGATTGCAAATATTCGGCCTTACCTGAAAAAGGCTTGGGTGGCAAACAGAAGTGGCGGTGCCTCGAACGATGTTGTTGTCATTCGTCCGAAGGATAGAAGTAACAATGTCTTGTTGCCGTTTCTGTTGAAAAATGAGGTTTTTATTAATTATGTAATGAGGGGTGCGAAAGGTGTAAAGATGCCGAGAGGCGATGTTGCGCTAATGAAGGAATACCCTCTTGCATTGCCAGGCTCAGATGAACAACAAAGAATCGCCGATTGCCTATCCTCCCTCGACGCGCTGATCGCTGCTCAAGCGGACAAACTCGACGCCCTAAAGGACCACAAAAAGGGCCTGATGCAGCAACTCTTCCCCCGCGAGGGCGAAACCGTACCCCGCCTGCGCTTTCCCGAGTTTCGGAAGGCGGTGGAGTGGGAAGAGGCTACGCTTGGCGGCATTTGTGAAATGCAGGCTGGTAAGTTCGTGCGTGCTTCGAACATCAAGAACGAATACGAAGATGGTTTGTTTCCTTGCTATGGCGGTAACGGATTGCGCGGATACACAAAGTCCTACACTCACACTGGAGAATATTCACTCATTGGTAGGCAGGGAGCTCTGTGTGGCAATGTAACGCTGATATCAGATCAGTTTCACGCAACAGAGCATGCCGTTGTTGTCACTCCAAATGATGGGGTGAATACCCTCTGGCTCTACTATGTTCTGAATTACTTGAATCTCAATAGGTTTGCCACGGGACAAGCGCAGCCAGGTTTGTCTGTCGATAATTTACGAAATATAGAGCTCAGATTTGCACCCGACGAGGATGAGCAACAAAAAATCGGCGACAGCCTCTCCTCCCTTGATGACCTCATCACGGCCCAATCCGAAAATATAGAAGCCCTCAAGACCTACAAAAAGGGCCTTATGCAGCAGCTCTTTACTAACCCAGAGGCAATTGGAATATGAGTGATAAATTGCCGATTCGTTTTGAAAAAAGAAGCTTCCAGACTGATGTCTTAGGGAAGATTAATAATAAAGCCTATAAGGAAAAGGTCGAGAACTGCTATTTGCTCAACCGTGAGTCTGGGGAATATGTTCTAAATGACGGGCTTAAAGAGGAAGATCGATATTTCCTTATTTATATATTTAGAATGTCAGGCTTGTTGTGCTTCGATGACATACATCAGTTAGCCGCTGGTTTTCGTAGGGAGGGCAAGAAACATACTTTGCTCTTTGCCTATAACGGAACGGGCAAGACGCGCCTGTCCATGGCTTTTAAGGAGTTGGGGAAAGAAACTGTTGAAGACGATGAAGGAAAGGAAGAGACAACCCGCGACACCCTCTACTTTAACGCTTTTACCGAAGACCTGTTTCAATGGGATAATGACCTAGAGGCTGATGAAAAGCGTATTCTACGCATGAATAGAGACTCGCGTTTTTTTGACGGCCTGCAAGAGTTGGAGATGGAAAATCGCATCCGTCCACTTCTGGCTCGGTATGAAGACATCGATTTTTTTATCGACTACGCAACTTCAGAGATTACTTTCTTTCGCGCAAATGACGTCGAAGGTGCACCAGTACCGATCAAGGTCTCACGTGGTGAGGAAAATATTTTTGTCTGGTGCTTTTTCCTCGCTGTTGCCCAGTTGGCGGTGGATGGGCAGGAGGCCTACAGCTGGGTCAAGTACCTCTATATCGACGATCCCATTTCCTCGTTGGACGACAACAACGCCATCGCCGTGGCCAGCCATCTGGCGCAACTCCTGAAGGGTTCTAACGGCTCGATTAGAACCGTAGTATCAACCCACCATCACCTGTTCTTCAACGTGATGTGTAATGAGTTGAGTAAGGCCGCGAAATATTACTTGAGCAAGCAGGGCGAAAAAATTCTGCTAACGGATACCGGCGAGACACCACGCTTTCACCATATCGCTCTGCTCAAGCAACTAAATGAGGTGGCGGAATCGGGCCAAATTTACACATATCACTTCAATATCCTGCGCAACCTCCTAGAGAAGACGGCCACCTTTCACGGCTTTCGAAAGTTTTCCGACTGCATCAATCAGGATCCCGATGATCCTGATGGCGTTTTGCATGCCCGCCTGGTGAACGTGCTCAGTCATGGCAATTACTCCCTGTATGAGCCTCGGGAAATGATGTTGGAAAACAAGGAGTATTTTCGCAAGATCCTGCGGGATTTCATGACCAACTATCGATTTAACCCGGAACTCTTCCCTAAACCGACTCAAGAGACAGTGAGCGAATGACCAAAGAGCAACTCAGTCAATTGGGTAAAACCCTCTGGGCTATCGCTGATGACCTGCGCGGGGCGATGAACGCCGACGACTTCCGCGATTACATGCTGTCGTTCCTCTTCCTGCGCTATCTTTCCGACAATTACGAGGCTGCTGCCAAGAAAGAGCTGGGGCCTGATTACCCCAAACCCAAGGAAGACGAGCGCCGCCCGCCGCTGGCGATCTGGTACGAGGAGAATGAGGAGGATGTGCCCGCCTTGGAGAAGCAGATGCGCCGCAAGGTGCACTATTGCATCCACCCAGACTATCTCTGGAGTAGCATCTACGAGCGTGCCCGTATTCAGGACGCCGAGCTTCTGCAAACCCTGGATCGAGGATTCAAGTATATCGAGAACGAATCCTTCGCCAGCACCTTCCAAGGTCTATTTTCCGAGATCAACCTCAACTCGGAGAAGCTTGGCCGGACCCCCTCCGATCGCAACAAGAAACTCTGCACTATCATCACCAAGATCGCAGAAGGGATCGCCCAGTTCTCTGTCGACAGCGATATCCTCGGCGACGCCTACGAGTACCTGATTGGCCAGTTCGCCGCCGGATCCGGTAAGAAGGCCGGGGAGTTCTACACCCCGCAATCGGTCTCCACCATCCTCTCCCGTATTGTCACCCTCGACAGCCAAGAGCCCGCCACCGGCAAAAAGAAGAAACTCAATTGCGTGCTCGACTTCGCCTGCGGCTCCGGCTCGCTGCTGCTTAATGTCCGCAATCAGATGGGACCTTACGGCATCGGCATGATCTACGGTCAGGAAAAGAACATCACCACTTACAACCTGGCGCGCATGAACATGCTGCTGCACGGGATGAAGGACACCGAGTTCGAGATCAACCATGGCGACTCTCTGATCAACGATTGGGACATGCTCAGCGAGATGAACCCGGCCAAAAAGGTCAAGTGCGATGCCGTCGTCGCCAATCCTCCCTTCAGCTACCGCTGGACGCCCACTGAAGAGTTAGGCGAGGACTTTCGCTTCAAAAGCCACGGTTTGGCACCGAAATCAGCGGCGGACATGGCGTTCCTGTTACATGGCTTCCACTTCCTCGGCGACGAGGGCACCATGGCCATCATATTGCCCCACGGCGTATTGTTCCGTGGTGGCGTCGAAAGTCGCATCCGCACCAAGCTGCTCAAAGATGGGCACATCGATACGGTGATCGGCCTGCCGGCCAACCTCTTTTTCTCTACCGGCATACCGGTCTGCATCCTGGTGTTAAAAAAGTGTAAAAAGCCCGACGATGTGCTCTTTGTTAACGCCAGTGAGTGCTTCGAGAAGGGCAAGCGTCAAAACGCCCTGCGCCCAGATGACATTAATAAGATCGTCGATACTTACCAATACCGTAAGGAGGAAGAGCGTTATGCACGGCGTGTTTCGATGGAAGAGATCGAGAAGAACGACTACAACCTCAATATCTCTCGCTACATCAGCACTGCCGAGGCCGAGCCGGAGATCGACATGGCCAGCGTCCATGCCGAATTGAGTGATATTGAAAAACGTATTGCCGTAGCCGCTGAGACGCACAATCAGTACCTGAAAGAGCTGGGACTACCGCCGGTGTAATGAGACACAAAACGGTGTATTGACGAGAGCTCATAACCAAGCGCGGCACTGGACCGAAATTTCGTTGGGGGTCATTGCCGCTGAGGAGCTTCAGTATTGTATGAATACTTACTGAAATACTGCTCTTGTCCGAAAGCGATCAGTATGCCTCTGAGAGAAGCGATCTTGCGCCCCTCAGAGGCATGCTGCTCGAGAGAGTGGTGGCCCCACCGGTACATCAGCGGTACACACACCAGCTTCGTGTGCTATCCTCAACTTTCGCTAAGCTACTGATTCCAATGAACTGTACCTTTCGCTCTATTACGGTCACTTTTCCTTGTATGTCAGTAACTTATTGTTTTGCAAGCGAACTCATAATCCCTTGGTCGCAGGTTCGAATCCTGCTGGGCCCACCATGAAATCAATCACTTGCGATTGTTTCTCCCGCCTTTTTCTTCCGCTTTTTCCCCTTGTGTCAACAAAGTGTCAACGGGCGCTTTCGGCCCGAATTTCACCGCTTCGCTGAGATGGTCCGGGGACAGGTGCGCGTAACCCATGGTCATCTGGATGCTCTGGTGTCCCAGGATCTTTTGCAGGACGAGCAGGTTGCCCCCGTTCAGCATGAGATGACTGGCGAAGGTATGCCGGAGGACGTGAGTACGTTGTCCTCGGGGTAACCTCGATCCCGGCCCGCTCCAGGGCGTTGGTGAATGCCTGGTAGCAGCCCGGGTAAGTCCGGGGTCATTTCACCTCGAAAGCGCCCTATTGTTGCATCTGCGACAGGTTCGCTGATCGTCATTTCTCATCTGGTATTGGATAACACCAGACAGCCGGGGTTATCAGGCAAATCGTTAACCCATCTCAATGATCAATGAATTCCCCGCCCCCCAGGGCGAGCGGCAGTAGAAAAAACGCGACCGGGCGACTAGCTTTCGTAATCAGTGGCCCTTTTTCGCAAGCCTCTTTTTAGTGCTTTTTAATTATAAATTTATGCATATTGCGATGATCCAGGGGTCAGCGTCATTGACCAGCGGCTCATTGATGCCTGAAGGATCGCCGGATCAGGAGAGGGAAAGGGGGAACAGGGAGTTTTTCGACAGGGAAGGGCAGGCCTGGGTTGGTGTTTCCAACCCCATAAAAAGACAGGACGATTCCTCGAGCAGGGGGAGGGGATGGTCATGGGTCATGTTCTTGTGGTGGTGCGTGATATCAACGAGAGTCCCGCCAGCGATTATGTCGCTGCCTTGAAGGCCGGTGGCTACTCGGTCAGGTTCATTCCCGTCGGTGTGGACCCCGTTCCGGCGATGCAGCGCGAGCCGCCCATCGTCGCCTGTTTCCAGTTCGACTACCCGGATGCGCTGGGGCTGTCGGACTCGCCAGCAGCTGCCCGCGGTACCGGTGCTGATGATCACCCAGGCGCATTCCGAGAGCCTGGCCGTCTGGGCCTTTCGCACGCGGGTCTGGGATTACTTCACCCTGCCCGTCGATACGCAACGCCTGCTGAGCGTGGTGGAAACTCTGGAAGCCCTGCAGAATCAGGGCAGCGTGGATACGAAAACGCGCCAGACGCTGGAAAGTACCAATGCCATTCCGCCCGATGCCCGCCAGCGCTATACCGGCAATCCCGAGGAAAAGTCCATCATCGAGCGTGCCCTGACCCATGTGGATGCCAACCTGCACAACAAGATCGTTCAGGCCGAGGTGGCCGAGATTTTCGGCTTGAGCCCCTTTCAGTTCAGCCGCCTTTTCCGGCGGATGACCAAGATGACCTTCCAGGAATACTTGCTGTCCCGGCGTATCGAGGAGGCCAGGCGCCTGCTCGTCAACTCCCGGACTTCGATAACCGATGTCTGCTTTACCGTGGGCTTTCGCGACCTGTCCTATTTCACGCGTATCTTTCAACGCTACGTCGGTATGCCGCCCTCACGCTATCGTCAGGCAATCCGGGAAAACACGTCGACCGTCGCCCCGAGTACCGCCGAACCTCTCTCGACCGAGGCCGAGCTGCATTCTCAGTAATGATGAAAGGGCGGCCTTCCGGGCCGCCCGTCTTCGTTGCAGTGTCCTGATCTGCGGCACGCCTTGCTCTCTACTGAACCAGCACCGGAATCCGGGCCAGAACGCCGTAGTTCTCGCCGCCGGTGTTGCCCTTGGGTTCGTGCACGGTGCAGCTGGGCAGGAAGTAGATGCTCTTGTCGTGCCACTCGGCCGGCGTATCGTCGGCGCTGCGGAGATTGAACTGGTCGACGAAGGAGTTCCAGCGATTCAGGCCGCTGGCGTCATTGCTGGTCCAGGTACCCGGTGATGGACTGTCGGTGTCCGGCGGCGGGATGGCCATCTCGGTGGGCGCGCCGGGGTTCTGGTTGCTTGGCAGGTTATCGATCTTGCTGATCGGGGAGGCCGTCATCCAGACGATGTTGAGCTCCACCGCGCCGACCAGCTCATTATTGGGTGATACCCCATCCTGGCAGTCGATCACCGGCAGGGTCAGCCCCCACGGCTCCTTCTGGGCGGTCTTGTCCTTCCAGCAGTCATACAAGGCCTGATAGGCGGCATCGACCTGGCCGTTGTTGGTACCGATGTCTTCGCCATACTGCAGTTCGTTGTCGTTGCCATCGCCGCAGATCAGGCTCTTGAGTTCCCCGGCATTGGCACCACCGCTGCCGTCGGTCTGGAAGTTGGTCCAGCCGCCGGTCTGGTCGCCCTCGGGGATGAAACGTCCCACGCTGCAGTCATAGGTGCCGTCGGGCGCCTGGCGATCGGCTCGTCCGCGTCGTGGGGGCGCAGTGACCCGGCGAAGCCGATATAGGCTACAGACTTGGCACCCACCTTGTAATTATCAAACCCTAAAGCCCACCCAAATAGGGATTCCACCGGTCTCTCACTCCGTGCAGTCTTTACCTCCACGGCGTTGATGAAATTGGGGTCGATGTCCAGCTCGCTGGTGGTTTTTGAGAATAGATCCACCGGGTCCGGGGAGGGGTTAGCCGTGAAAGTCCGGGTGGTGAAGCTCCAGTGACCCCGCTGTGCACTGATCACCTCGACTGACGAGCTCTGGCTCTTGTTGGCTTTTGCCGCCTCTGTTGCTCGAACCTCGGCACTCTTGTAGGGATCATTTGGGTCGCTCGGATCGTAGGGCTGGGTACCGTCATTGACCCTGGTTCCATCCTTCACATACAAGTAACGCACCCCCGCCAGCGCGCCGGCATCGGCGGCGTTGTGCAACTCGTTGCGTGCCACGTAAAGGTTACTGATATCTACCGCTAGTGCTGCGAAACCCAGTAGCATGAATAGTGCCACCGCCAGCAGCACGGTGGATACGCCCCGCTGGCGTCGGTGCAGGGTCGGGCCGCCGGAGCAACTTGCCGAAAGTTGAATGGTCATGGGTCACTCCGCTCGCATCACGGTTGTGGCATTCAGGTTGATAATGCCGCCCAGGTTGCCGACAAAGTCAGGTAACAGCAGGAAGTGGTAGGGGTAGTCGACGGTCACCTGCAGGGCGTCCCCGGCGTTGAAGGTCGCGTCACCCGTCAGGTCCTGGCGCTGGATGTCGACCGACATTGCCGCCGCCCCGCCCAGCGAGATCAGATACTGGTCGGCATAGTCCTGTACCGCGGCCGTGATGGCGGCATCCTCGGCCGTCAGGTCACGTGGGCCGGGCCGGAAGAGGATGCCCGTGCGCGCGCCCTCGCGGCTGGCGTTGGTCAGCGTCGCCTTGTCGAACAGCGCCACGCTGAACTCGATGATCCCGAACAGCAGCAGGAAGAGCAGGCTCGCGCTGATCGCGAACTCGACCGTCTCCGCCCCGTGTTGCTTGTGCAATGATTTCATGGCCGCCTCCGTCACAGATCGCTGCCGCTCATGCGGTTCAGCTTGCGTTGCACATTACGGGCGTTCTCGCTCGCGGTGACGTAGTAGGCCGGCGACTGGCGCATGGCCTCCTCGAAGAAGGACAGGGCCCGCGAATAGTCGCCCGAGATCATCGTCACGTAGCCGACGTCGTTGTAGGCCTGGGCCGGCTTGCTGCTGCGTTCCAGGGCCTCGAGCGCGTAGTCGTAGTCGCCCTGGCGGGCGTGCACCAGCCCCAGGTTGCGCCAGGCCAGCTCGTAGCCGGGCTGGGCGCGCAGTGCCGATTCCAGCGCCTCGTTGGCGCCGTCCCAGTCGCCGCGCAGGTAGCGTGAGTAGCCCAGGTTGTTGAGCACCAGTGCCGAGTTCGGGTTGACCTTCAGCGCCTCCTGGTAGACCTTCTCGGCCTCCTCGCCCTTGCCCTGGATGTCCAGCAGGATGCCCAGCCCGTTGTAGGCCCGCCACGGCGCCTGGCCGTGGGCGATGACCACGCCGCGCAGCTGCTTCTCGGCCTCCTTGTAGTGGCGGGTCTTGAGCAGCACCTCGCCGAGCCCGGTGCCCGCCCGAGCGTTGTCGGGCTCGAGCTTGAGCACCCAGCGGAACGCCAGCGAGGCGAGGCGGTAGTTGTCCCGCTGGTAATGGATGTAGCCGATCTTGTAGAGCGCCTCGGCGGACGGCGTGTCGGCGAGGCGCAGCCCGCGGATGTACTCGAACAGCGCCCGGTCGTAGTCGCCGGATTGCACGGCCGCGTCGCCGTTCCGGTAGGCTTCCTCCGGCGAGCCCACCGGGAAGGCGGTCGCGTAGGTGGCCGACGACTTGCCGTCGGAGAAGACGCCGAACTCGTCCTGGGTGTTCTTCTGCGGCGTGCCGGCGCAGCCCGCCAGCCAGGCGCTGGCGGTGAGGATGCCGAGAAGCCGGAGGGTTCTGCCGGTGGTTTTCACGCCCTTGGTTTTCATTTTCATGATGGTGCCCCCTGCTCGATGGAATTGTTGTATGCCTGCCGGAAAAACTTATAGTCCGCTCATTACGCGCATTGCGCCCAGCAGCGGCGGGCCGAGTGACACCACGAAGAAGCTGGGCAATATGCAGAACACCAGCGGGAACAGCATCTTGGTGCTCACCTTGGCGGCCTTTTCCTCGGCTTCCTGGGTGCGCTTGTCGCGCAGCTCCGAGGCGTAGATGCGCAGGGTCGTGGCGATGCTGGTGCCGAAGCGCATGCTCTGCAGCAGGCTGGTGACCAGGCCGTGGATGTCGTCGACCCCGGTGCGCTCCTCCAGGTCGCGCAGGGCGGTGCGGGTGTCCATGCCCGCGCGGGTCTGCATGCCGAACAGGGTCAGCTCCTCGGCCATTTCCGGCTGGCTGATCGCCAGGTCACGTGCCACCCGCTGGATGGCCGCCCCCAGTCCCAGGCCGGCCTCGCAGCAGACCACCAGCAGGTCCAGGGCGTCGGGCAGTCCGCGGCGCAGGGCGAGCGTGCGTCGCTTGATCCGGCGGTCGAGCCAGAAGGAGGGCGCCACGTAGCCCACCACCCCCGACGCTATCGCCACCATCAGGCCGATATTCAGGGGCACCCGAAAGGGGATGGTCGCCACCAGCGCCACGCTGGGCAGCAGCAGGGCGAGGCCGAGCTTGGCGCCGAAGAAGGTGTTCAGGGCGCCGGGGGTGCGGATGCCGGCCTGGCGCAGCCGGCCGTAGGCCTTGCTGCGGGCCTCCTCCTCGGTGGGCATCAGCCGCTTGCCCATGGGGTCCACCAGGCCGCGCAGGCCCTGTCCGACGCCGTCCCCGGCGGTGGCGCTGCCGGCGTTGCCCGATGTGGCACCGGCCGGCTGCGCCTCGAGATGCTTGAGTCGGCGTCGCAGCGGGTCGGCCAGCCCCAGGAACAGCAGCATGATGGCGGCCAGCAGGGCGAAGACCGCCAGGCCGAGCAGGGCCACGAAGCTGAGCTGGGCCAGTTCGGGGTCGGCGATCAGGCCGTTGAGCAGGGCCCGCAGCTGAGTCAGGAATTCCATGACGCGTCTCCCTCTACACCTCGATGCGCACGATGCGGCGCATCCACAGGATGCCGATGATGGTCATCACGAACGCCGCCATGACCATCTGCCGGCCGACCGGGTCCTTGACCAGCATCGGCAGGAAGTCCGGGCTGGTGATCGACAGCACGCCCGCCAGGCCGAACGGCAGCAGCGACAGGATCCAGGCGGCCAGGCGCCCCTCGGCGGAGAGCGTCTTCAGCTTGCGGTGGAAGCGGAAGCGCTCGCGGATCACCGCGGCCAGCCCCTCCACCAGCTCGGCGAGGTTGCCGCCGGTCTCGCGCTGGATCAGCACCGAGGTGACGAAGACCATCACCGTCACGCTGCCGATGCGCTCCAGCAGCCCCTCCAGCGCCAGGCGGATGTCGCCGCCGTAGTTGATCTCCATGAAGGTGATGCGGAACTCCGGCCCGATGGGGTCGGGCATCTCCTCGGCGACCAGCTTCATGGCGTCGTTGAAGGGATGCCCGGCGCGCAGCGCCCGGGCCATGATCACCAGGGCGTCGGGCAGCTGCTCCTCGAACTTCGCCAGACGCTGGTTACGCTCACGCAGCAGCTTGAGCAGGGGCAGGGCGCCGGCCACGACCCCGCCGATCACGCCCATCAGCGGAAAGCTCGTCCACTCGGCGAGCAGCAGGCCGGCCACCACGGCCAGGGTCAGGCTGACCAGTACCAGCCGGTAGGCCGGGGTCTCGCGACCCGCCTGATCGATGAGCCGCTCGAGACGCTGCATGCCGGGCAGCGTGCCGAGTGCCCGTTCCAGCGACGAGCGCTGCCGGTGCTGGTTCAGCAGCGCGAGCCGCTCGCGGCGCTCCGGGGTGTCGGCGACCGCGCGCAGGCGCTTGCGCAGGCGCTTGCGGGCCTGCCGGTTCTCGCCGAAGGCCGGCACCATGAAGCTCTGCACCAGCAGGAACACCGCGACGGCGACCATGATGACGACGATTGCCTGGTCGGAGAGGTTGACGTTCATCTCCACTGCTCCTCGCCGGGCTGGAACACCTCGAGTCCGGGGTCCATGCCGCGCTGCTTGAGGCGGTCGTAGAAGTGGGGGACCACGCCGGTCGCGCTGAAGCGGCCGATGACGTTGCCGTCGGTGTCCACGCCCTCGCGGCGGAAGGTGAAGATCTCCGACATGGTGATGACATCGCCTTCCTGGCCGTTGATCTCCTGCACGCTGACCAGGCGGCGCCGGCCGTCCTCCTGACGCTCGACCTGCAGCACCACGTCGATCGCCGAGGCGATCTGCGCGCGCAGCGGGCGCATCGGCAGAGTGATCCCGCTCATCGCCACCATGCTCTCGATGCGGGTCAGGGCGTCGCGCGGGGTGTTGGCGTGGATGGTGGTCAGCGAGCCGTCGTGGCCGGTGTTCATCGCCTGCAGCATATCCAGGGTCTCGCCGCCGCGCACCTCGCCGATGATGATGCGGTCGGGGCGCATGCGCAGGCTGTTGCGCACCAGGTCGCGCTGGCTCACCTCGCCGCGGCCCTCGATGTTGGGCGGGCGGGTCTCGAGGCGCACCACGTGGGGCTGCTGCAGCTGCAGCTCGGCGGAGTCCTCGATGGTGACGATGCGCTCGCGGTGGGGGATGAAGCTCGACAGCACGTTGAGCATGGTGGTCTTGCCCGCCCCGGTGCCGCCCGAGACCAGCACGTTGAGCCGCGACTTGACGATCGCCTCGAGCAGCCGCGACACCGTCTCCGAGAGGGTGCCGATCTCGACCAGGTTGGCGGCGGTGAGGTTGTCGACCGCGAAGCGGCGGATCGACAGCATGGGACCGTCGATGGCCAGCGGCGGGATGATGGCGTTGACCCGCGAGCCGTCCTTGAGGCGGGCGTCGACCATCGGCGAGGACTCGTCGATGCGCCGCCCCACGCTGGAGACGATGCGGTCGATGATCGACATCAGGTGGCGGTCGCTGGCGAAGCGCAGGCGGGTCTGCTCGAGCTTGCCATGGCGCTCGACGAAGATCGGTGCCGTGCCGTTGACCAGGATGTCGGAGACCGTGCGGTCGGCGAGCAGCGCCTCCAGCGGGCCCAGGCCCAGCACCTCGTCCTGCAGGTCGGCGACGATGCGCTGGCGCACGCTGGCGTTGAAGGGCAGCGTCTCCTCGCGCATCAGCGACTCGCAGACCATCTGGATCTGGTTGCGCGCCTCCTTGTCGCCCAGCCCGCCGAGCAGCGACAGGTCGAGCGTCTTGACCAGCCGCTTGAACAGCGCCTCCTTGAAGGCCTGCTCCTCCTCGCTCAGACCGCCGTCGCCACCGCGCAGCCCCGGGGCCGTCCAGCCGGCGTTGTTCGGCGGCGGCGGCGTGGTGCCGGCGGGGTTGCCGTTGGCGGCATGGCCGTTGGAAGCGTGGCCGTTGCTGCCGGTGAGTCGTTCGCGCAGGTTCATCGATTCTCTCCTCTCGGGCATCGTCAGGCGTTGTCAGGCATGGTCAGGCGCGCCGGGCCCAGCCCAGCAGGTTCCATCCCGAACTGCGGGTGCGCAGCTGGCCGTCGCCCTCGTCGAGCGAACGGGCCAGGCGGTCCAGGTTGCGGGTGATCGCGGCGCCGCCGGCCGTCTCGAGCAGCGGGCTGCCCATGTTCACGCTGCGGCTGACCCGCCGGTAATCGTTGGGCAGGCTGATCACCTGCAGGTCCGGCAGTGCCTCGCGGATGTCCTTGAGCGAGACCGGGTTGCTCTTGCTGAACCGGTTGACCACCACGGTAATGCGCGAGTCGGCGATGTTGAGTTCGTTGCCCAGGATGCTCACCAACTGCTGGGCATCGCGCAGGTGCGCCACGCCCTGTTCCATGACCACCAGCACCTGGTCGGCGTGTTCCAGGGTCATGGCGGTGGCGCCGCTGACCCAGCGCGGCAAGTCGACGACGATGTCCTCGTAGGCCTCGCCGAGCAGCTTGAGCAGCATCTCCACCCGTTCCTCCGGTACCTCGGCGATGGTCATGCGGTCCTCGGGGGTCGAGGCCATCAGGTCGAGCCCGCTCTGATGGGGCAGCACGTAGCCCTCCAGGGCCAGCAGGTCGAGGCTGTCGACCAGCTCCAGGGCGCGAACCAGGCCGTTGCGGGGCGTCAGGTTGAAGTACAGCGGCAGGGCGCCGAACTGCACGTCCATGTCCACCAGCACGGTATGGCGTTCGAGGGAGGCGGCGAGGGCATGGGCCAGGTTGGCGGCGATCATGCTCGCCCCCGAGCCGCCCTTGGCGTTGATCACCGCGGTCAGCCGCGCGGTCTTCTGGCTGGCGGCGACCCGCTGGTCGCGCAGCAGGTCGTCGAGGAAGTGGCCGATCTCGCCGTCGTCGACGGGTGGGGACAGGAAGTCCCGGGCGCCGGCGCGCATGGCCACCCGGATCAGTTCGGTATGGGACGACTCGCCGACCACCAGCAGTGCCGGACGCTCGCCCGGGGGGCGTTCGGCGTACGCCGCCAGCTCGGCGCGCCAGTTCTCGCTGGCGACCAGTACCAGCGCATCCGGCAGCGGATAGACATCCTTGAGCGGGTCGACGGTGCCGTTGAGCATCACGCGGGTCCTGATACCGACATCGCGCCGGGTGCGCAGCAGGGTCTCCAGCGCCCCGAGCTCATCCCGCGCGCGGCCGGCCAGCAGCAAATCCAGTCGATTGCGCATAACCCTACCTCACTGATCGCAAGTGGATGGTCCCGCCGCCGTCGGGCTCAGGCCCGATGGTGCGGGGCTCATTTCGAGACATCGGGCATCATGGCGCCGTATCCGGCCGGCGGCGCGTCGCCGCGGCGGTAGGCGTCCATGGTGCTGGCCGCCCGGTCGCCGTGCAGCGTCGGTGGCGGCGGCGTGTCGCCCGGGCGGTAGGTCTGGGCCTGCAGCATGTGGTGAACGCTGGCGCCGTAGGGCGGCAGCCCTTCCTCGGGGTTGGGGGCACAGGCGGCGACCAGCGCCGAGCAGAGGGTCACGAGCAGCAGTCGCGGGTGGTACATGGCGGCTCTCCTGGGTTGGCACGCGTTCATGGTCACGCTCAGAGGTCATGGCCGAAGCGGCCTTCGGTGCCGCCGTCGCGGCGGTTGAGCAGCGGGTCCACGGACTCGCCACCGCTACGGCTGGCCGGCGCCTCCGGGCGACCGCCCAGGCGTCCCAGCAGGTAGAAGTCCACGTCGCTGGGGGCGACGAAGCTGCCGGTGGGCAGGTGGGCCTGGTCCGGGGCCATCGGCCGGGCCGGACGCGGGGTGACGAAGATCACCAGCTCGGTCTGGTCCTTGATGAACTCCTGGCTGCGGAACAGCGCGCCGAGCACCGGCAAATCGCCCAGCCCGGGCAGCTTGCTGACGTTCTGGCGCAGGTTCTCGTTGAGCATGCCGGCGATGGCGATGGTCTGGCCGTTGCCCAGCTCCAGGGTGGAGCTGGCGCTGCGCTTGACCAGCGCGGGCACGAAGAACTGGCTGGACGCGCCGCTCGGCGCCACGGTCAGGCTGTTGTCCGAGACCAGGTCCGAGACCGCCACGCCTACCTTGAGGTTGATGACCCCCGAATCCAGCACCACCGGCACGAAGTTGAGCCCGACGCCGAAGTCCTTGTAGTCGATGGTGACCTTGCCGTCGCCCTGGGGCACGGGGATGGGGAACTCGCCGCCGGCCAGGAAGGTGGCCTCCTCGCCGGTCAGGGTGGTCAGGTTGGGCTCGGCGAGGATCTTGGCGACCCCCTGGCGATTGGCGGCGTCCAGCACCAGGTTGAGCAGGTAGTCGCCGCGCTGGTAGCTGGCGAAGATGCCGGCATCCTCTATGGTCGCTGTGCTCGGTGCGAACTCGTCGATGGCCGGAGAGGTGGGCGTCCCGAACGGATTGCCCCCACTGACCGCCGGCAGGCGCCCTTGCCCCGCTGCATCATTGAACAGGGCATCCGGGAAGGTGGCGCCGCCCTTGACGGCGCCCAGACGCAGCGATGAGCCGACGATGTTGAACACGTTGAACTGGCTCTCGAGGCGCTTGACCAGCGAACGCGTGACCTCGGCGACCTTGACCTCGAGCATGACCTGCTGGGCGCCGCCCACCTGCATCATGTTGAGAATCGGTGAGCCGTCCTTGTCTCCCTTGCCCTGGCTGTTCGGCACGTAGCTTTCGGCCAGCCGCAGGGCGGTGTCCATGCGCTCGGCGCTGGAGACCTCGCCGCTCAGGATCAGCCGGCCGTTGGCGGCGCGCACCTGGACCGACTCGCCGGGCAGCAGCTCGTGCAGGTCCGCCTTGAGCGACTCCATGTCCGGCGTTACCTCGATGTTGAGCGAGCCCTGGACCTTCTCGTTGCGGTCCCACAGCACCACGTTGGTGTTGCCCAGCGACTTGCCGAGCACGTAGATCTGCCCCGAGCGCACCACCACGATGTCGGCCACGTCGGGGTTGCCCACCGAGAGGATCTTCACCGGGTGGGGGAAGTCCAGCACCTTGGACTTGTCGATCGCCACGTCCACCGACATGGTCCGGTTGTGGCCGGAGATGGCGAGCGGCACCGCGCCGGTGGACTGGGCGCCGGCCACCGGCCCCCAGCCCAGACCCAGCACCAGGACCAGCCCGGTCAGCAGCCTTCTTGTTCCCTGGTTGTTCATGAGACCCTCACCCTTGTTTTCGTTATGAAGCGGCATTGGCGGGCTCGCCGGCGGCGCGTCAGTTGCGCACCACCGTCGAGCTCATCTGGGTGCCACGGATCACGCTGACCCGCATCGCCACCGGCCGGTGATGGGTGACTGCGGCCTTCGGCGGCGCCTTGGGCGTGGCCGGGTCGGCCTGGGCCACCTCCACGGGTTCCTTCTTCTTGTCGAGCGGGTTGCGCAGGGTCAGCTGCACCCGGCCTTCCTGGGTGGCCTCGACGAGCTGCTCGGCCTGTGACGGCGTGACCTCGAGGGTCACGGCGCGCACGATCACCGGGCTGTCGCGGTCCTGGGAGGCGATCTGGTCGACGGCCAGCACCTTGATCTCCTGCAGGATGGTCCGCGAGGCGACATCGCGGCCGCCGCCGTTGCGCCGGGTCGAGACCACATCCACCATGTTGCCGGGCAGCAGGAAGCCGGCGACCCCGACCACGTCATCCACCCGCACGCTGATCGCCCGCTTGCCGGGGGCGAGCACCGCCGACAGGGCGCTGCCGCCCAGGTATTCGGAGAGCCGGTTCTTGAGCACCACCTCCCCGGGGTAGATGGGCTGCGAGCTGACCTGGCCCACTACCTGGTCCACGGAGGTGAAGCTGCCCTTGGGGACCGCATAGGGCGGCAGCTTGATGGTATTGAGGTCGGCGGCCTGGACCTTGCGCCCGAAGGGGATCTCCAGCGCCGCCACCACCACCGAGGCGGTGTCCGGCTCGTCGCCGCCCGCGCGCTGCTTGAGCCAGCTGTTGGCCAGCCCCGCGGCCCCCACCGCCAGTACCAGGGAGATCCCCAGCATCGCGACTACACCCTTCTTCCTCATGACTCACGCTCCTCCCCGGCGGCGCCGGGCTCCACGAAATAGGTCCGCCAGGCCCAGCGCAGCGCGGCCTCGTCGAGCGCCGTCTCGCCGCGGTAGCCCAGGTAGTCCATCGCCAGCCCCAGCAGGTCGCGGGGGTGGCAGGGCAGCAGGGGCACGCCGTGGCTGCCGTGCAGGGCGTCGATGACGAAGTCCGCCATCGCCGGTTCCGCCTCCAGCCCGCGGCGGCGGCACTCCTGCTGCCAGATGGCGTGGTACTCGTCGCGAACCAGCGGCTCGAAACGGATCTTGTAGCCGATGCGGCGCAGGAAGGCCGGGTCGGCCAGCTCCTGCGGATGGCGGTTGCTGGAGAACACCAGCGCGACATCGAAGGGCACCTGGAAGTGCTGACCGCTGCGCAGGCTGAGGAAGTCGCGGCGCTCCTCCATGGGCACGATCCAGCGGTTGAACAGCTCGTCGGGGCGCATGCGCTGGCGGCCCAGGTCGTCGATCACCAGCATGCCGTTGTTGGCGCGCAGCTGGGCCGGCGCATGGTGGATGCGGGTGGTGGTGTCGTACTGCACCTCGAGCATGTCCATGGTCAGCTCGCCGCCGACCACCACCACCGGGCGCCGGCAGCACACATAGCGCGGGTCGTGGCCCTGGCCCAGGTGCAGCGAGTTCAGGTACGACGCCGCGGCCGTCACCGTGTCGACGCTCGCGGTCTCTTCCAGCGGTTCCTCGAGCGGCTCGTGTACGCCGCCGTCGAACAGGCGCACGGCCTTGCCGGCGACCAGCACGGCATGGGGTATCAGCACCTCGCCGGCCAGCAGCCGCGCCAGCCGGCGGGCGATGTAGGTCTTGCCGGTGCCGGCGTCGCCATGAATGAAGGTGGCGCGTCCGGAGTGCAGCGCCGGCCCCAGCTGGTCGAGCAGCTCGGGGCGGATCTGGATGTCGGCGAAGGCGGCATGCACGCTGTCGCGATCGACGCTGCGGGTGCCCATCGCCGCCTGACGCTCGACGAGGGCGGCATACTGCGCCAGCGGTACCGGCGCGGGGCCGGTATAGCCATCCCGCGCCAGGGCCTCCTGCGCCGCCAGGCGGCCTCGCTCGGTGAGCGCGAAACGCAGCAGCCCGTCCAGCGTGGCGCCGCGCACCTCGACGCGGGCCGCCTCGCGCAGGAAGGCCAGCACCGGCTCCAGCAGGCCGCCGGAAAGCGCGACGCAGCGGGCGAGTTCCTGGAGGTCGAGCACGCCGCGCTCGAACAGGTGCTTGGAGATCAGATCCGCCACGTACAGCTCGCTCAGCCCGGCCTCCGCCAGGTCGCGCGGGCGCGGCGCCAGGGTGGCTGGCGCTGACGGCTCGACGGAAAGCGGGGCGGCATCGGGGCGGATCATGGCATCATCTCCGGCTTGGTCTGTATAAAGCTATAAAAGCTCAGCGGATCAGCCCGGCGAGCCACGGCGACTGCCAAAGCAGAAACAGCGTGGTGCCGATGGCGATCGACACTGCATAGGGAAACTTGCGGCCCATCACCTCGCCCTCGGCGGGCGCCACATAGATCGGCTTTCCGGTGGTCACCAGCGTGCGGACCATCAACCCGTAGCGCGGCCAGGGGGAGGGCGAGCTGCGGGAAAACAGCGCGCCGGCAGCGAAGCCCAGGGCGATCACGCCGCCCACGGCGATGCTCGCCAGCGCGGCAAGGAAGACGTCGTAGGGCCCCAGGAAGGTACCGATGGCGGCCATCAGCTTGACGTCGCCGGCCCCGGTAAAGCCCGCCAGATAGCCCGGCAGAAGAACAATCAGGCCAATCCCCAGCCCCTGGATGGCGGCCAGGGCCCCGTCGTGGCCTGCCAGCAGTCCCTGCAGCAGTACACCCACAACGGCCCCGGCCATGACCAGCGCATTGGGGATGCGCCGCTGACGCAGATCCCACACCACTGCGCTTACCAGCAGGAGTTCCAATGGAACAGCAAGAATCAGTGAGTGAGGCTGCATCGGTTTTTCCTCTTGCCATGCCATGTCAAAGGCACCGGGGAAGCCCGGTGCCTTTTTCAAACCTGCATTTTATCCATCCAGAGCCCCGGACAAATTTGCTAGCAAGGCGCTGGCTTTTCCTCCAATTTCGGTGAATATGGCTCCTCCAACTGCCACGATTAGCCCGGCCACCAGCGCCCACTCCACGACTTCGGTGCCTTCCTCGTCCTTCAGAAAACGCTGCACACCCATCATCAACTTGTTCATGTCCTGAATCTCCGTTGCATCCTGTTTTTGACTGGGCTTGTTGTTCTGCCCCCGGGAGTCAGCTCCCGAAGTCAGCTTGGGTGTATCTTAATGTTACGGCTTGTATTCTCTTGCAATGGATCAGGAGTATCTTGCAGCTCCGGCGGGCGCATGAGACGGCGTCATGTGCGGCTGGAGACGGGGACTGAGATGGCGTGGCCGAGGAAGGTGGCTCTCGCCATGCGATGAGCGTTCATAAAACAACGACTTGTGACAGGATTGTTGCACGGCTCATGAGTCGCTGTTTAACGATCGAGGGCCACTCACTGTCTCGGGCGGCCAGGCGGGAGATGAAAAAAATCATCCCGAATCGAGCGGGTTTTTCAGTTTGTGGTGGGTGTTGGAGATGAGGGCTCTCGACGACGCAGCAGGGCTTTTTTACGCATTGTTACGTAGCAGGGCGGCCATAGGGTTTGCCCGACATAGGGTTTGCCCGAAAAGTCGGCGAGCGAAGATCAGGCAAGGCAAAAATCAGCGAGAAAGCGGAGTTTACGAGGTGTAAATGAGCATTTTGAGCTGATTTTTAACGCAGCATGATCGAGCGCAGCCAGTTTTCAGGCAAAGCCTACCCCCGCGCCGAGGGGCTGGACATATCACTCAGCGAGTCGAGCAGCTTGCGGGTAGTGGTCTCCTCGGCGCCGCTGGGTATCGCCCGGGCGGGCAGCCAGACGTGGAAGATGGTGCCGCGCCCCGGGGACGAGACAACGCTCAGCTCGCCGCCGCTGCGCCGGACGATGCCGCGGCTGATTGCCAGGCCGAGCCCGGAGCCGGCCTCGCGGGTGGTGAAGAAGGGGTCGAAGATGCGTTCGCGCAGCGCGCGGGGGATGCCCGGGCCGGGGTCGGCGACGCGGATGTCCACGCCCTCGACCCGGCCGTGGCCGGGCAGCTCGCGGCTGGCGTCGCGGGTGCGCAGGTGCAGGGTCATCGGCGCGTCGCTGGCCTGGGTGGCGTTGAGCAGCAGGTTGACCAGCACCTGCTGAAGCTGGCCGCGGTGGCATTCCACCGCCCGGGTGGCGTGCAGCGCCAGGTGCAGGCGGTGGCCGTGGCGGTCCAGCGCGTGGCGCACCAGCAGCTCGGTGTCGGCGGCGTTGGCGTTGATGTCCTCGCGGTGGAAGCGGGTATCGTGGCGGCCGGCCCGGGAGTACTGCAGCAGGTTGTCGATCAGGGCGCGGATGCGCTCGACCTGGGCGATGATGGTCTCGACCTCGTCGCGCACCGGTTCCACGTCGGGGCCCAGACGGTCGGCGAGCACCTCGATGTGGCCGAGGATCACCGCGGCGGGGTTGTTGATCTCGTGGGCGATGCCGGCGGTCATCTCGCCCAGGGCGGCGAGCTTCTCCTGGGTCATCAGGCTGGCACGGGCCTGCTTGAGCAGGGCGACGTGCTCCTCGAGGGCGCGGGTCTTCTCGCTCAGCGAACGGGTGCGCGCCTCGACGCGCCGCTCGAGGGTCTGGGCGGCGCGCTGCAGGGCGTCCTGATGGGCGTCCAGGCGGTCGAGCATGGCGTCGAACTCCTGGGCCAGCTCGGCCAGCTCGTCCTGGCCGTTGAGGTGGCCGATGCGCAGCCGGCGGCCCTCGCGGATGCCGTGGATGACGTGGTGCATGCGGCGCACCGGGCCGGCGAGCACGTCCACGCCGCGGATCACCAGCAGCCCCGAGATCAGCACGATCACCGCCAGCACGGCGCCGACCTGCAGCAGGGTCTCGCGGTAGAGCGCCTCGTAGGGCGCCAGCGGGAAGCCGGCGTAGATCATGCCGATGCGCTCGCCGGTCAGCGACTCGAGCGGCGCGTAGGCGGCCACGTACCAGCCGCTGACCACGAAGGCGTTGTCGATGAAGCGCTTGCCGTCGCCCAGCACCCGGCGGCTGACGGGCTCGGAGACGCGGGTGCCCAGGGCGCGCTCGCCGTTGTCCAGGCGCACGTTGGTGGCGACGCGCACGTCGTCGAGAAACAGCGTGACGCTGCCGGTGGTGCCCTCGGGCAGGGTGCCCGGGCCGTAGACCAGGTCGCGGATGTCGTCGACGGGATCGGTCGCGCCGTTGAGCAGGCGCCCGCCATCCAGCAGCAGGCGGGGGTGTCCGGTGGTGGCGGGCAACGTGTAGAGGGTGCGCAGCACCATGCCGCGGGTCTCGTACCGGCGGGTGCTGGGGGTCGCCCGTGGCGTCTTGCGCAGGGCGATGCGCGCCCGGCGGGCGAGCCCGGGCGCGAGAGTGTCGAGCCGCTCGGCGTCGAGCACGTCCAGCCCGGAGAGGCCGCCGTCATCGGCGGGCGACTGCAGTCGGCGTTGCAGGTCGGGGCTGGCGTCGAAGGCCGTGAGCGGGACCACGCGCAGCCAGTCCAGCTGCATGGCGGCGCGGGTCTCGTCGAGCAGCGCGGCGAGCGACTGGGTGCTTTCGCCGTTCAGCGCCGAACCCAGCGCATGGCTGTGACCGAGCTCCTCGAGACGCGCCTGCTGGCGCTGGCTGAGCCCGTCGAGCACCCGCGAGGCCACCGCCAGGTCGGCGCGCACCTTCATGTACAGCTGGCGGTCGTTGTAGGTCGAGGTCCAGTAGGCGGTGAGGGCGGTCAGCGCCAGGATCAGCAGCACCAGCGGCGCGAAGGCCAGCCACAGCAGGCGGCGCCGGATCGAGGCGCGGACCCAGCGCCGCAGCCGCCTCATGTGTCGGCGCCTTGCCAGGCGGCCAGCTTGCGATCGAGGGTCTTGCGCGACACGCCCAGGGCGCGGGCGGCGCTCGACTTGGTGTGGCCGTGGGCGTCGAGCACGGCGAGGATGTGCGCGCGTTCCACGGCGTCGAGCGTCCAGTCGCTGGGGTAGCCGGCGCCGGGGGCGTCCTCGGGAGCGGGGGGGCTGTCGTCGAGCAGCTCGCCGGGCAGCTTGCCGAGCAGGATGCAGCGTTCGATGAAGTTCTTGAGCTCGCGGATGTTGCCGGGCCAGGCGTAGCGGGTCAGGCGCTCGAGGTCGGCGTGCTGCCAGGGCAGGGCGGCCAGGCCGAGATCGCGGGAGAGCTGCCGGGAGAAGTGATGCGCCAGGGCGGGAATGTCCTCGGGGCGCTCGCGCAGCGCGGGCAGCGTCAGGGTCAGCACATTGAGGCGGAAGTAGAGGTCCTCGCGGAAGCGGCCTTCGCTGACTTCCTGCTGGAGGTCGCGATGGGTGGCGGCGACGATGCGCACGTCCACCGGGCGCTCCTGCTCGCTGCCCACCGGGCGGATGCGCTTGCTCTCCAGCACGCGCAGCAGCTTGGCCTGCATCGCCAGCGGCATCTCGGCGATCTCGTCGAGGAACAGGGTGCCGCCGTCGGCGTAGGTGAACAGGCCGTCGCGGGTCTTGACCGCGCCGGTGAAGGCGCCCTTGACGTGGCCGAAGAGCTCGGATTCCAGCAGGTCGCCGGCGACGGCCCCGCAGTTGAGCGGCACGAAGGCGCCGAAGCGACCCGAGAAGCGGTGCAGGTCGCGGGCCACCAGTTCCTTGCCGGTGCCCGACTCGCCGTGGATCAGCACCGCCGAGGGAGTCGGTGCGACCCGCTCGATGAGCGCGCGCACCTGCGCCATGGCCTGGCTGTCGCCGATCATGCTCTCGTCGGCGTGACGCAGGCGCTTCGACTCGCGCTGCAGGACGAAATTTTCCCGTGCCAGGCGGCGCTGGGCGAGGCAGCGGTCGACGGCGCTCTGCAGCTGTTCGAGGCGGAAGGGCTTGATGATGAAGTCGCTGGCGCCGGCGCGCAGGGCCTTCACCGCCATGTCGAGGTCGGCATAGGCGGTCATGAAGATGACGTCGCTGCGCCGTTCGGGGCCCAGCGCCTCGTGCCAGTCGACCCCCGAGCGGTCGGGCAGGCGGATGTCGACCAGCAGCAGATCGAAGTGCAGCCGCTGGCGCAGCGCTTCCGCCGCGCTCAGCGAGTCGGCGGTCTCGATCAGCGCGAAGCGCGAGGCCAGCGCCTTGGACAGGTAGCTGCGCATGCCGGGTTCGTCGTCGACGATGAGGACGGACGCGGTCGGCAGTTCGGTGGATGCGGTCATGTACGGCGTTCTCTGCGTCTCGGGACAAAGTGTCCCGATATTGGGTCAATTTGTTACATCTAGTGAGCGACCGGATTATTTTCATGGTAAAAGCCCGGATAGAATCCGGCAATTGTCCGGAAGCAGGGGGCTCGCATGATCGTCTTCGGTGACGCGCTTGAGGCTGTTCCGGCGACAGGCCTTCGCGGGGGCGCTGTAAACCCGTCCCTGGGCGCTACCTCGGCCCTCCCTGGGCCGAGGACCCCCTCTCCGGCCTGTCCCCGGCGCCTCTCGCTGACATGATCGCGATAGCCCGGTGCCGGGCGCTTGATGCCGCAGTCGGGCACAAAAATTGCTGAGGGAAGCGAGCACATCGCAATCCGACACGACACGAGGAGATCCCATGCTGAAACGTCGGCTTTCGCTGCTCGCCATCGCGGCCGTCACCGCCATGCTGGCGACCGGGGCTCAGGCGGCCGAGATCATTCGCCTGGCGACCACCACCAGCACCTACAACTCCGGCCTGCTCGACTACCTGCTGCCCAAGTTCGAACAGGATCATCCCTACCAGATCCAGGTCATCCCCGTGGGTACCGGCAAGGCGCTGCGCCTGGGCCGGGACGGCGACGTCGACCTGGTGCTCACCCACGCCCCCGCGGCGGAGAAGGCCTTCGTCGATGCCGGTTACGGCGTCGAGCCCCACGGCGTGATGTACAACGACTTCGTCGTCGTCGGCCCGAGCGACGATCCGGCCGGCATCAAGGGCGGTGATGACGCCGTCAAGGCGCTGGCCACGCTGGCCGACAAGAACGCGACCTTCGTCTCCCGCGGCGACGATTCCGGCACCAACAAGAAGGAAAACCACCTGTGGAAGGCGGCGGGCGTGACCCCCGACTTCTCGAACTACAAGGCCGCCGGGCAGGGCATGGGCGCCGTGCTCAAGATGACCAGCGAGCTGCAGGGCTACACTCTCACCGACCGCGGCACCTGGCTGGCGATGAAGGACAACCTGGATCTCTCCATCCTGGTCGAGGGCGACACCAAGCTGTTCAACCCCTACCAGGTGATCCTGGTCAACCCGGAGCGTTACAAGAACCTCAATACCGAAGGCGCGCGGACCCTGGCGCAGTGGCTGATCTCCGACGAGGGGCAGACCCTGATCGACGCCTTCCGCCTCAAGGGCAAGGTACTGTTCCACGCCAGCGCCGGCGAGACGGTCGACCCGTCCAAGGCGGTCGGCGCCAACTGAGCCGACTCTCCCTCCCGCCCGCCTCTCTCCGGGGGCGGGCCCGATTCCTGAATCCACGAGGACGCGTCGATGCATGAACTCATGGCCACGATGGGGAAGGCGCTGCACCTGCTGGTCTCCTTCGACCCGGCGCTGTGGGAGATCATTGGCGTGTCGTTCCGCGTCTCGCTGACGGCGATCCTCGTGGCGCTGCCCCCGGCGTTACTGGTGGCGCTGGTACTGGCGCGGGTCGCCTTTCCCGGTCGCTGGCTGGCGATCTCGCTGGTGAACACCTTCATGGCCGTGCCCACGGTGGTGGTGGGGCTGGTGCTGTTCATGCTGCTGTCGCGCAGCGGTCCGCTGGGCGAATGGCAGCTGCTCTTCACCCAACGCGCCATGGTCATCGGCCAGATCATCCTGGCGTCGCCGATCCTGATCGCCATGCTGCACAGCTCGCTGCAGAGCATCGACCAGCGCGCCTGGGAAACCGCCCGCCAGCTGGGCGCGGGCCGGCTGCAGGCCTTCGCCATGCTGATCCACGAGGCGCGCTTCGGCGTCATCGCGGCGGTCCTGGCCGCCTTCGGTCGCATCATCGCCGAGGTCGGCAGCGCGGTGATGATCGGCGGCAACATCGAACACTTCACCCGGACCATCACCACGGCGATCGCGCTGGAAACCCTCAAGGGCGAGTTCGCGCAGGGCATCGCGCTGGGCATGGTGCTGCTGCTGCTGGCGCTGCTGCTCAACGTGCTGCTGGGGGTGATGCGTGGACGGGGGCAGCAGATAGTGAGTGCCTGAGAGGACGCTTACAAATTACTGCGCTAGGCCATACGGCGTTGAAATCAACCTTAAAATGCTCATTTATCGACTCATAAACTGCGCTTTTTCGGTTGATTTCGCCTTGTCTGGCCGTCGCTCGTGACGTTTGTAAACACCCTCTATGAACCGCCGAGGAACCGATCATGCTCGAGGTAAGCCAGCTGGCCCATGGCTTCGGTCGTCGGCCGCCCCTGTGGGAGATACCGCAACTGCGTTGGGACGGGCGCTCGCTGGTGCACCTGCGCGGCGACAACGGCAGCGGCAAGACGACCCTGCTGCGCCTGCTGGCCGGGCTGGACACGCCGCGCCGCGGCACCATCCGCTGGGCGCTGGACGATGATGCCCCGGTGGCGCCGCCGCGCTTCGGCGATTTGCTCTACCTGCACCAGCAACCCTATCTCTTCGATACTAGCGTGGCCGGCAACCTGCGCCATGTGGCGCGCTGGCAGGGCTGGCGCGGCGACCACGCGCGTGCGCGCATCGCCGCGATGCTGGCGCGCTGCGGGCTGGCCGACCATGCCCGGCAGCATGCCCGGTCGCTGTCCGGCGGCGAGCGCATGCGGCTGGCCCTGGCGCGGGCCTGGCTGCTGTCGCCGCGCGTGCTGCTGCTCGACGAGCCCACCGCCAGCCTGGATCGCCAGGCGATCGACGACATTACCGCGCTGATCCTCTCGCTGCGCGAGACGGGCTGCGCCATCGTGCTCAGCGCCCACCAGCAGAGCGTGCTGACCGAGCGCTGCGACGCCGAATGGGTTCTGGAGCGCGGCGGCCTGCAGGTCGGCGCAATGCAGGCCGACATTACGGAGACGTGGCCTCTCGGCGTGAACTCCTGAGGCGGGTATGATGCCGGGACAACGCTATGAGTGGAGTGAGGGTCATGCGCGAGGGTGAAGTGACCGCCGTGATACTGGCCGGCGGGGAAGGGCGTCGCATGGGCGGGCGCGACAAGGGCTGGGAGCCGCTCGCCGGCCGGCCGTTGATCGCGCATGCCCTGGACCGGCTGACGCCGCAGGTCGATCGGGTGCTGATCAACGCCAACCGCAGCCTGGAACGTTACCGCGCGCTGGGCTACCCGCTCGTCAGCGACCGCGAAAGTGGCTACCACGGTCCGCTGATGGGCATGTGGAGCGCGCTGTGTGCCGTGGAGACCCCCTGGGCGCTGTTCGTGCCCTGCGATTCCCCGGCATTGCCCGAGGATCTGGTGGCCCGCCTGCGTGAGGGCATCGGCGAGTGCCGCATCGCCGTGGCCCATGACGGCGAGCGCGCCCATCCGGTGGTGGCGCTGATCGACACCGCGCTGCGCGACGACCTCGGCGAGGCCCTGGCCGGCGGCGAACGCAAGATCGACCGCTGGTACGCGCGTCACCCCTGGTGTCACGTCGACTTCGCCGATCGCCGCGAGGCCTTCGCCAACCTCAACTCGCCCGACGAGCGCGACGCCATGGAGCGGCGCCTGCGGGCGGACGGGTCGTTTTGACCCGGGCCGCCAGCACCGGGCGAAATCACGAGGAACGACGCCGACCTGTTGCCCCTGGCGGGGCCGAGCGTCGGCATGCCTGTTGCTTCCGAGACGCGATAGTTTTCCCGACGATCGAGAGAACCCGATGACCTTGTCGCTTGACACGCTGGAGACCCCGCTGCTGGGCATTGCCGCCTGGAGCGGGACCGGCAAGACCACGCTGCTCGAGGCGCTGCTGCCCCGTCTGGCCGAGGCCGGGCTGCAGGTGGCCGTCATCAAGCACGCCCATCATGCCTTCGACGTCGACCAGCCGGGCAAGGACAGCCACCGACTGCGCCAGGCGGGGGCTGCGCCGATGCTGGTGGCCTCGGGCCAGCGCTTTGCCCTGATGATGGAGACCCCCGATCGCGAGGAGGCGGACCTGGCGGCACTGATTCCCCATGTACTGCCCCTGTCGCCGGACCTGATCCTGGTGGAGGGCTTCAAGGCCTGGCCGCTGCCCAAGCTGGAGCTGCATCGCCGGGCGCTGGACAAGCCGCTGATGGCCGACCGCGACCCCTGGGTGCGGGCGGTGGCCACGCCGGATGACATCGCCCTGCCGCCGGGGGTCGAGCGCCTGGCGATGGACGATCACGAGGCTCTGGTCGCCTGGCTCAGCCAATGGCCGCAGCGCTGGTCCGAGATGCGCCGCGGCCCGAGGGAGATGACATGACACTATCCTGCTTTGAGCTGGGCCAGCGCATGCTCGGCGTCGACGAGACCCTGGACGCCCTGGCGGCGATGACGCCGCCGCCGGTCGCCGCCCGGCGCGTGCCCCTGGCCGAGGCCGTCGACGGCGTCCTGGCGACAGACGTGATCTCGCCGGTCGATGTGCCGCAGAACACCAACGCCGCCATGGACGGCATCGCCCTGGCCTGGGACGAGCACAGCCCGGCCACCGAGGTGGCGATCGTCGGCGAGGTGCTGGCCGGTTCGCGCCCGGCGATGACGCTCTCACCCGGGCAGGCGGTGCGCATCACCACCGGCGCGCCGCTGCCGCCGGGGGCGGACACCGTGATCATGAGTGAGCAGCTCGCCGCGGCCGCTTCCGCCGAGCGGGTGGGGATCGAGCGCCCCGAGCGCGTGCGCCACGGCCAGAACGTGCGTCAGGCCGGCGAGGATCTCGCCCGGGGAGCGACGGCGCTCGCCGCGGGCACCCGATTGCGTCCGCAGCATCTGGGGCTGCTGGCCTCACTGGGGCTGGCCGAGGTCGAGCTGTTCCGGCCGCTGCGCGTGGCGGTGTTCTCCACCGGCGACGAGGTGACCGCCCAGGGCGAGCCGCTGCCGGCCGCGGGCATCTACGACACCAATCGCTTCTCGCTGCGCGGGCTGCTCACGCGGCTGGGCTGCGAGGTGGTCGACCTGGGCATCCTGCGCGACGAGCTCGATGGCATGCGCGAGGCGCTGGCGGCGGCGGCGCGCGAGGCGGACATGGTGCTGACCAGCGGCGGGGTCTCGGTGGGGCAGGCCGACTGGGTCAAGCCGGCGCTGGAGGCCATCGGCGAGCTGGGGCTGTGGCGGATCGCCATGCGTCCGGGGCGGCCGATGGCGTTCGGGCGTATCCGCCGGGAGGGTGCGCGCGAGGTACCGTTCTTCGGGCTGCCCGGCAACCCCGTGGCGGTGATGGTGACGTTCCTGCAGTTCGTGCAGCCGATGCTGCGCCGCATGCAGGGCGAGCGCGACTGGCAGCCGCTGCGCCTGACCGCGCTGGCCGCGGAACCCCTGAAGAGCCGTGACGGGCGCGTCGATTTCCACCGCGGCGTCTACAGCGGCGACGAGACAGGGCGGCTGTGGGTGCGCACCACCGGCCGTCAGGGCTCCGGCATCCTCAGCTCGATGGTGGCGGCCAACTGCCTGATCGAGATCGGCGACGACCGCGCCACCGTCGAGGCGGGCGAGCCGGTGACCATTCAGCCGTTCGGCGACCTGACCTGACACAATGAACGGCCTCGCGATGGAGGCCGTTCACCGTTGTGGCTGGTACGCCCGGTAGTGGGTCAGTGGGTCAGCCACAGACACTCGACGGTGTCGCCTTCCTCGAGCGTGCTGTTCGCCGGAATCACCGCCAAGGCATCGGCGTCCAGGCACGATGACAGCACCGCCGAGTTCTGGTCGGCGAAGGCCCGGGCGAGCACGCCTTCCGGCGTGAAGTCGAGGGCGACGCGCATGTAGTGGCGGCGTGCCTGAGTGCGTGTACTGAAGGCCGCGCGGGCCCACAGGCGCGGCAGCTCGGCCATGCGCGGGCTGCCCAGCAGCGCGCCCATCAGCGGGCGCAGGTAGACCCAGGCGCCGACGAAGCACGACACCGGATTGCCCGGCAGGCCGACGAAGCGGGCATTGCCGATGCGCCCCAGCGCCAGCGGCTTGCCGGGGCGCATGGCCAGCTGCCAGAGGTCGAGTTGGCCCAGCGATTCCAGGGCGTGACGGACGTGATCCTCCTCGCCGACGCTGACCCCGCCGGTGGTGATGATGACGTCGGCCCGCTCAGCGGCTTCGCTCAATACCCGCCGGGTCGTGGCGAAGTCGTCGGGCACGGTCTCGCGCATCACCAGCTCGGCACCGAAACGCTCCAGCAGCCGCGAGAGCATGGGCCGGTTGGAGTTGTGGATCTGCCCGGGGCCGAGCGGCTGGCCGGGGTCGACGATCTCGTCGCCGGTGGACAGCAGCGCCACGCGCGGGCGGCGGCGCACACTCACGCGGGTGATGCCCTGACCGGCCAGGTGCCCCAGGGCGGCGGCCTCCAGCAGCGTGCCGGCGTCCAGCAGCGGCTCGCCGGCGCTGACGTCGCGCCCGCGCCGGCGCACGTTGTCGCCGGCCGGGAGGTCGGCGGGGATGAGCGCGCTGTCCTCGCGAGTCTCCACGCGCTCCTGCATGACCACGGTATCCGCGCCCGGCGGGATCTCGCCGCCGGTGAAGATGCGCGCGCAGCTGCCCGGCGCCAGCGGCGCGGGCGCGTGCCCGGCCGCCACCCGCTGGCTGACCGGCAGCCAGCCGCCGGCATCGGCGTGACGCAGGGCGTAGCCGTCCATGGCGCTGTTGTCGGCGGGCGGCACGTCGAGGCGGGCGGTGACCGTCTCGGCGAGCACGCGCCCGGCCGCCTGTTCGGCGGCGACCGATTCGGCCTCGAGCGGCGTGACGCCGTCCAGCAGCGCCTCGAGGGCCCGTTCGACGCTCTGCAGCTCAGCCATGCTGCCCCCGCCCGGGGATCACCAGGTTGGCGAAGTTGCACGGCTTGTGGCGGCTGTCGAGCTGCTCGTGGAGGATGCCGTCCCAGGCGGTGCGGCAGGCGCCGGTGGAGCCGGGCAGGCAGAACACCACGGTGCGGTTGGCCAGCCCGCCGAGGCAGCGGCTCTGCACCGTGGAGCTACCGATCTCCTGCCACGACAGGTAGCGGAACAGCTCGCCGAAGCCTTCGATGTGCTTGTCGAGCAGCACCGAGATCGCCTCGGGGGTGGAGTCGCGCCCGGTGAAGCCGGTACCGCCGGTGGTGACGATCACCTGCACGTCGTCGTCGGCGATCCACTGCGCCACCACTGCGCGAATGCGGTAGACATCGTCGGGGACGATGCGCTTGGTGACGAGTTCATGGCCGTCGCGCTGCAGGCGTTCCACCAGCGCCTGGCCGGAACGGTCGGTGTCCTCCGTGCGCGTGTCGGAGACGGTGAGCACGGCGATCTTCAGCGGAACGAAATCGGCGTCGCTCATGCCTCGGCGTCCTTCTTGGCCTGCTGGCGCGCTTCCAGGGCGGCGAGCTGTTCGGGGCTGGCCGGTGTCTGGTAGAGCGACTTCCACTTGTTGTAGGGCATGCCGTAGACGTACTCGCGGGCCGTCTCGTAGTCGAGCTCGACGCCGCGCTCCCCGGCGGCGGCCACCAGCCACTTGGACAGGCAGTTGCGGCAGAAGTCGGCGAGAATCATCAGGTCGATGTTCTGCACGTCCTTGTTGGCGTCGAGGTGCTCCAGCAGCCGACGAAACGCGGCGGCTTCGAGCTCGGTACGGGTGGTGGCATCGAGATGCTGCATGGACTCGGTCTCCTGGTTGGGATGAATGCCAGCATATCAAAGCACGACACCGCCCGGAGGCGGTGTCGATGCAAAAAGTGATTCAACGCTCAGTTGGGGCGATTGGCGGTCGCCGTGTCGTCGTCCACCGGCGGGTTTTGTTGCTCGGGCTGGCCGGCGCTGTCCTTGACCTCCTCGTACCACAGGTTGTGGTGCTGCTTGGCCCAGGTCTCGTCGACATAGCCGGTGGTCATGCCCTCCAGCGCGCCCTCGGTGCCCAGGGTGCCGATGTAGATGTGGCCCAGGGCCACGGCCATCAGGATCAGCGAGGTCACGGCGTGGAACATGTTCGCCCACTGCATGTTGTCGCGGGTCTGGCCGAACAGCGGGAAGTCGAGCACGAAGCCGCTGACGATCACCAGCAGGCCCACGCTGGCGAGGATCCAGTACCAGGCCTTTTCCCCGGCGTTGGCGAAGCCGGCGTCGGGATGCTTGTTGCCGACCATGCCGCCGCCCTGCTTGAACCACTGCCAGTCGTGCTTCCTGGGCAGGTTGACGGTGAGCCACTTGGCCAGCATCAGCAGCAGCAGGATGCCGAACACCGGGCCCACGTAGTTGTGGGTCAGCTTGGTCAGGGCGATCAGGTTGGCCCAGAAGGTGTCGCCGAAGACATGGCGGAAGAGGAACTTGCCGTACAGCAGGTTGAGCCCGGTCAGCGCCAGGACGATGAACAGCGTCGCCACGGTCCAGTGCATGGCGCGTTCCAGCGCGGTCCAGCGCAGCAGCTTGCGGCCGGTGCGTTCCTCGTCGAGGTCGTTGCGGCCGACGATCAGGTAGAAGATCACCAGGATCGCCAGCATGCTGCCCAGCGCGATGAGGCCGGCCGGCGAGATCCAGTCGTTGCGGATCTGGCGCCAGGTCTCGCCGCTGGTGTTGATCAGGCTGTAGGTGGAGTCATGGCGAGTGTCGATGAAGTTCTCGCCGTTCTTGACCTCGCGCCAGGTGTCGGCATTAACCGTGCCGACCGCCTGGTTGAGCTCCTGGCCAGGTTCGGCGGCCTGGGCGGTCGACACCAGGCCGGCGGTGAGCACCGCCAGCACCAGTATCACACCGAGCAGCCGCAGCCGTTGCAGGCATTGCATGAGTGTGTGCATGGGAACGCTCCTCACTTTTCAGCGCGGGTGGCGTCGTAGGCCATGTTGTCGAGATTGGCCGAGACGTCCGGGGCCGAGGCTTGCGCCTTGTCGACGGAGGACCAGCCGCCGTCCTTGTGGCCGCGGTAGACCACGCGCTGGCGGAAGATGTCGGAGATGGTCTGGGCATCGCCGGCGAGCAGGGCCTTGGTGGAGCACATTTCGGCACACAGCGGCAGCTTGCCCTCGGCGATGCGGTTGGCGCCGTACTTCTCGTACTCCTCTTCCTTGGTCTCGGCGGGGCCACCGGCGCAGAAGGTGCACTTGTCCATCTTGCCGCGCTCGCCGAAGGCGTTCTCCCGCGGGAACTGCGGTGCGCCGAAGGGGCAGGCGTACAGGCAGTAGCCGCAGCCGATGCAGAGGTCCTTGTCGTGGAGGACGATGCCGTCATCGCGCTTGAACAGGGTCTCGGTGGGGCAGACCGCGATGCAGGGCGCGTCGTCGCAGTGCATGCAGGCCACGGAGATCGACACTTCCGAGGGCTGGCCGTCGTCGAGCGTGACCACCCGGCGCCGCTGGATGCCCCACTCGGTCTCGTTGGCGTTCTTGCAGGCGGTGACGCAGCCGTTGCATTCGATGCAGCGTTCGGCGTCGCACAGGAATTTCATTTGAGCCATGGTGTTCTCCTCTCACCGGCGAGGCGCGGGGCCTCGCCGGTCTTTCAAGCGTCGTCGGTTCAGGCGGAGGCTTTCTCGATGCGGCACAGGGTGGCCTTGGTTTCCTGCATCTGCGTCACCCGGTCGTAGCCGTAGGTGGTGGCCGTGTTGGCCGCCTCGCCGAGCACGTAGGGCCGCGCCCCTTCGGGGTACTTGTCGGCCAGGCTCTCGCCCTCGAAGACGCCGCCGAAGTGGAAGGGCATGAACGCCACGTCGCGTGCCACGCGCGGCGTCACCAGGGCCTTGACCTTGACCTTGCCGCCTTCCGGCCCGTAGACCCACACCGTGTCGTCGTTCTTGATCCCCAGGTCGTTGGCCTGAGCCGGGTTGATCTCGACGAACATCTCCTGCTGGAGCTCGGCGAGCCACGACATGGAGCGCGTCTCCTCGCCGCCGCCCTCGTACTCGACCAGGCGCCCGGAGGTGAGGATGATCGGGAACTCCTGGCTGACGTCGTTCTCCTGGATCGAGCGGTAGAGCGTCGGCAGGCGATAGAACGAGGCCACGTCGTCCCAGGTCGGGTACTCCTTCACCAGGTCGCGGCGGTTGGTGTAGAGCGGCTCGCGGTGCTTGGGAATCTCGTCCGGGAAGGTCCAGACGCGGCAGCGGGCCTTGGCGTTGCCGAACGGCGCGCAGCCGTGCTCGATGGCCACCCGCTGGATGCCGCCGGAGAGGTCGGTCTTCCAGTTCTTGCCGTCCGCGGCGGCCTTCTCCTCCGCGGTGAGGTCGTCCCACCAGCCCAGCTGCTTGAGCATGTCGGCGGTGAACTCGGGGTAGCCGTCGTTGAGCTCGGAGCCCTTGCTGGCCACACCGTCGGCCAGCAGGTTCTGACCGTCGTACTCGACGCCGAAGCGGGCACGGAAGGTGAGGCCGCCTTCCTTCACGGGCTTGCTCATGTCGTAGAGCAGCGGCGTGCCGGGGTGCTTGAACTCGGCGGTGCCCCAGCAGGGCCACGGCAGACCGTAGAACTCGCCGTCGGCGGGGCCGCCCTCGGCCTTGAGGGTATCGAAGTTGAAGGTGTGCCAGTTCTTCTGGTGCTGGCGCAGGCGCTCCGGGCTCTGGCCGGTGTAGCCCACGGTCCACATGCCGGCGTTGATCTCGCGCAGCACGTCGTCGATGTCCGGGCGGTTGTTCTCGACGGCGATGTTGCGGGTGAACTCGTCGGCGAAGCCGAGCTTCCTGGTCAGCAGGTACATGATCTCGTGATCGGGCTTGGAGTCGAACATCGGTTCGATGACCTGATCACGCCACTGGATGGACCGGTTGGTGGCCGTCACGCTGCCGGTGTTCTCGAACTGGGTGGCCGCCGGCAGCAGATAGACGCCATCGGTGCGGTCGTTCATGACGGCGGCGACCGTGGGATACGGGTCGACCACCACCATCAGCTCGAGCTGGCTCATGGCCTTCTTCATTTCCGGGCCGCGGGTCTGCGAGTTGACCGCGTGTCCCCAGTAGAACATGCCCTTGAGGCTGCTGCGCTGGGCGATGTTCTCGTCGTCCTCCAGGACGCCGTCGATCCAGCGCGAAACGGTGATGCCGTTGGAGTGCATCGGCAGGTCGCCGTTGTACTCGGTCTGGTCGAAGCGGTTCTTGATCCACTCGTAGTCGACGTTCCAGACCTTGGCCCAATGGCGCCAGGCGCCTTCGCTGAGGCCGTAGTAGCCGGGCAGCGAGTGCGACATCAGCCCCAGGTCGGTGGCGCCCTGGACGTTGTCGTGGCCGCGGAAGATGTTGGCACCGCCGCCGGAGACGCCGATGTTGCCCAGCGCCAGCTCGAGGATGCAGTACGCGCGGGTGTTGTTGTTGCCGGTGGTGTGCTGGGTACCGCCCATGCACCACACCACGCAGCCGGGGCGGTTCTCGCTGATGCGCTTGGCCACGTCGCGCATGTCGGCCTCGCCCACGCCGGTGATGCGCTCGACCACGTCGGGGGGGTACTGGGCCACTTCCTGGCGCACGTCCTCCATGCCGAACACGCGCTGCTCGATGTACTGGGTGTCTTCCCAGCCGTTCTCGAAGATGTGCCAGAGCAGGCCCCAGATGTAGGCGACGTCGGAGCCCGGGCGCAGCCGCACGTACTTGTCGGCCTTGGCGGCGGTGCGGGTGAAGCGGGGGTCGACGACGATGACCTGGGCCTGGTTGCGCTCCTTGGCATGCAGGATGTGCTGCATGGCCACCGGGTGCGCCTCGCTGGGGTTGGAGCCGATGAACAGGATGGCCTTGCTGAAGTGGATGTCGTTCAGCGAGTTGGTCATGGCACCGTAGCCCCAGGTATTGGCCACGCCCGCCACGGTGGTGGAGTGGCAGATGCGTGCCTGGTGGTCGGTGTTGTTGGTGCCCCACAGCGCGGCCAGCTTGCGCATCAGGTAGGCCTGTTCATTGTTGAACTTGGCCGAGCCCAGCCAGTAGACGCTGTCCGGGCCGTACTGGTCGCGCAGCTCCAGCACCTTGTCGCCGATCTCGTCGATCGCCTGGTCCCATTCGAGACGCTGCCACTTGCCGCCGACGAGCTTCATCGGATACTTCAGGCGCCGGGTGGAATGCCCGTGCTCGCGCAGCGATGCCCCCTTGGCGCAGTGCGCGCCGCGGTTGATGGGGTGGTCGAAGGCGGGCTCCTGGCCGGTCCAGACGCCGTTCTGGACCTGGGCATAGACGCCGCAGCCCACCGAGCAGTGCGAGCAGATGGTGCGCTTGGTTTCGACCGGGGCCTCGGAGTAGGCGGTCTTTTCCTGGGCGGAGGCGGTTTTCATCATGCCCTGGCCCATGAAGCCGGCCGCCGCGAGGCCGCCGGTGGCCACGCTGCTGCGCTGCAGGAACTGGCGGCGGCTGATGCCCAGCCCGTCCTGGCCGGTGGGCTGGGAGGATTTTCGAGTCAATCGCATGGTGGGTTCCTCGATTCCGGTTCCGACGACCGTTCAGTCGCGCAGGGTGGCGTAGAACGCCTTGATGTGGTCGGTTTCACGGTATTTGGTTTCGTGGCCATCGGGCGTGTCCGACTCGTCCGACTGGGCCTGGGCCTGGGCCAGGGTGACGTGACCCACGGCCACCGCCGCGCCGGCGGTAGCCGTGCCAATGCCGATGTTGCGCAGGAAGCGACGCCGGGCGGGGCTGTTCGGCTCTTTCATGGAGCAACTCCTTGGTTCATTGCGTACCGGTTATCGCCGTTCGAGCGGCGGTGTACGGGGGTCATGAATCGCCGGCCTCGTCGTCGGACGAAGCGGCGGATGGCGAAAAGGTCACGACCTGGGTGTCGGGGGCGAGGCGCAGCTGGGCGTCTTCGCGGGCGAGGAAGGCCTCGCCCAGTGCGCCGACGCCGGCGTAGAACGGCGACTCGACGCGGGCCAGGTCCTGCATGAAGCGCAGCGCCCAGGGGCTGAGGTGACGCTGGAAGAAGTCCGCCTGGGCGGCGTCGCCGGCGTCGATGAGCATGGCCAT
>Ga0209300_1000208_pt1 | contig 36186 bp, 19 predicted proteins | sample Shrwel_input2_RT_FD_187535 | JGI IMG/M metagenome (GOLD analysis project Ga0209300, IMG submission 187535) | Subsurface microbial communities from deep shales in Ohio, USA - Utica-3 well 1 S input2 RT (SPAdes) (version 2) ... | reverse complement strand
TGGCTTCAAGAGTTTTATGGTCCAGTTTACGACCGTCGTCATGGCGCATAAGAGATGATACCCAATACAGTTCACGAACAATGCTTACATTATAAATCATGTTCGCTTACTTTTGAACCCCTTAGTATGTGCAAGGTGGCGAGTACCTATGCCCTGAAGAACTGGAATATTTCTGGCGAAGAGGCTTCTTCACGGAGGGTGGCTGCATGAGGATTAAAAAAGAGAATATGTTTCCAGTTTTCTATTCGAAAATGGGGAGAACTCTTACAAAAAAAGAACGCAAGAAAGAGTGGGTGGCAGTGCTCGTCCTAATTATTGGATTCATGTTTGTTGCTATTGCGACATACACATTGCCTGATGATGTCTTAACTAGAAATCCCACTATTGGAAACATAATAAATATCCTATCGAATTACGTGCCTAGTATTGGTCGTTTTGGGAGAATGTCCGAATTCCCTGAGGTGGCGCAAGCCATTTATGCTGCAGAGCTGATGTGCGTCCCATTTCTGATTATCTGGATGCTCAAGTCGTTTGGGTTTGAGGTCGCCAGTATGCCAGCGGCGAGGTGGAGAGTGTTACTGGCACTTCCATTTTTTGCGGTAATGATATGGAGTGCATTGGTCTATTTCCCCGGATCGTCAGACGGAACAGCGCCCTCGTCGCGAATTAGTCGTACTCTTTTGGAATCCCGGTTAGGGTTTGCTTTTTGGAGTGTGGTTATGACTGTTGCTCTTGCTGGCTTTATGTCGTTGTTGTATGCCTGGACCAAGGCGGTTCCTAAGATTTTTAACAAGTACAGTGATTGAATATTTGAAGGGAGGCAATTTTCATGAGCCAGGAACAAATGTCGATTCAGGATTATGCTAATGATGCAAATGATTTCATGCAATCGATTAATGCCAGCGCGACTTCATCTCTATCCACATTTCTTGACAGAGTAGAAAGTGAACCGAGTGCCGCGAGCTGGACAGAAGCCCAGCGGTTGGAAGAACTGGCAGATTTTTATGAGCAGGAGTATCGAGACTTTTCACGTGTAGCAAGCGACGCCGCAGAGCGAGCAGGCCGGATAGGGGATGCCGCGCGGGCCGAAACATGGCAGCGGACAGCTGACATGCTGAATGACTGGGCGAGCGATCGTGCCACCATGGCTGATGATGCATGGCTTCAGAGCACCCATGAACTGACAAAAGGTAATATTGCAAAGTATTTTGGTCCGGTAGGCGATTTTGTTGACGCAGGCCAAGTGATAACCGCAGCAACTGTAGGTGACTGGGATCGAGTTGCAGAGAAGTCAACCGGTATATTGTTTGGTTTGGCTGGTGCGGGTATAGGGGCAATGCTGATTCCTGCGACATGGCCACTTGCAGCGGGAGCGATCGTCATAGCAGGGGCTGGGTATCTTGCCGGGGAGTTCGGTGAATGGTTTGGAGACGAAGTTTACGAGTATTTGGTTGAGGGAACGACAGATTTTTTTGAATGGCTTGATCCATTGGGCATCGTGGATGACGTCAACGACTTCTTCAACAATGCCCGCAACTGGATCCAACGCAGCGACCCTCTAACCCTTGATCTCGATGGCGACGGCCTCGAAACCACCGGCATCGATCCCACCAACCCCATCCTCTTCGACCACGACGGCGATGGCACGGCGAATGCCACCGGCTGGGTCAAGCCTGACGACGGCTATCTGGTTCTTGACCGCAATGAAAACGGTCTCATCGACAACGGCACCGAGCTCTTTGGCGACTCCACACCACTGCTGGACGAAAACGGCGAAGTGGTTGGGCAGGGTGTCGACGGCTTTGCCGCCCTGGCCGCCGAGGACACCAACGGCGACGGCATCGTCGACGCCAATGACGCCAACTGGGACAAGCTGCGTGTCTGGCAGGATTTGAACTCGGATGGTAAGACCGACGAAGGTGAACTCAAAACATTGGAAGAGCTGGGCATCGCCGGTTTCCATGTGGCAAAGGAGGAGAATAACCAGGTTCTTGCCAACGGCAACGCCATTGCCGACCTCGGATCCTATATCAAGACGGATGGTTCCGAGGGGGCTCTGGGTGAAGTTACCGGCAACATGGCGGACATCGACCTGGCCGACAATCCCTTCTATCGCGAATTTGACGATTCCATCCCCTTGACGGAGCAAGCCGAAGCGCTTCCGAATATGCAGGGTTCCGGTCACCTGCGGGACCTCCAGGAGGCCTCAAGTCTTTCTCCCGCGCTGGCCGCCGCAGTCGAAAGGTATGCGCAAGGTGCGACCAAGAGTCAGCAATTGGCTCAACTGGATAGCCTGATCGAACAGTGGGCGGCTACCTCCTCTGGTGCAACCAGCATCGAGAAGGCGGATGACCAGGGGTACGACCTTAACTACTTGGTTCCCGGGTTGAGCCGTTCCATGCTCAAAAACCAGGTAAGTAGCCGCTGGTCTTCTCAGGATGATGGCGGTGGCAGCTCGCTTGAATCCTCGCGCTTTAGTGAAGAATACCAGGAACGCCTTGATGCATTGCTTGCAGAACAGGCGCGTGTAACGAAACTGGTCGGACTGCTTGAGCAGTTCAATGGGATGACCTTTGTGGACATCGAGCCGGACGGTGTTCGGACGGGGGCGGATCAGTTTATTGCCAGGTCAAGCAATTCGTCTGGACCTGATGGTGTGTCGGTGCGCCGGGTTTATGGTGCAACCCAGGCTGTGTATGTACCGTTATCCAGTGCCCAGATCGCCTTTCTCGAGCAGGCATACGAGAGCTTGCGCTCATCGGTTTATGACGGCCTGCTGCTGCAGACCCGCCTCAAACCCTACATGGATGCCATTAATCTTGGCATGAACGATGCCGGGCTGGCCTTCGATTTCAGTAACGTCACGGCCGCTCTGGAGTCGCGTTTTGAGGAAACGCCGAGTGAAGCAGTACGCGACCTGCTTGATTTGCAGCGCATGGCCGGCAGTAACCTTACCGGCATGGGCTGGGACGGCCTGGATACGCTCTACCGTTGGCTCGAGACTGATGGCGACAACCCCAGCATACAGACAGCACTGGCCGAGTTTGGTTACGGCAATATAGAGACCGATGGTACGGGTAGCCATGCCTCCGAAATCGTAACCGGCGATGTGGCCGGAGATACTCTTTCCGGTGGTAAGGGCAACGACCTGGTGTTGGGCAGCGAGGGGGATGACAGCCTGAATGGCGGCAGCGGCAACGACACCCTCTATGGCGGTGCCGGTAACGACACCTACCGCTTCAACCCGGGCGACGGCGCCGACACTATCATCGAAACCCACGGCGACACCGGCGAGGACGCGCTCGAATTTGGCGCCGGCATCCGCGCCGGGGACCTGGACATCTCGGCCGAAGACGACGCCCTGGTCTTTTCCCGCTACGGCAGCGGCGACCGCGTTGCCATCGCCAACTGGTTCGGCAGCCTGGCTGACGAGAAGCACCGACTGGATGCCATTCGTTTTGCCGATGGGCGTGAACTCGACCTCGATACCTTGCAGGTGGGCTCCTCGGGCGACGACACCCTGGAGGGCACGGAGACCAACGACATCCTCGCCGGCGGCGCGGGCAACGACACCCTTTACGGCCACGACGGCAACGACTGGCTGGACGGCGGCAGCGGCGCCGACACGCTGGTGGGCGGCGCGGGCGACGACACCTATGTGGTCGATGATGCCGGCGATACCGTGGTCGAGGAGGCGGATGGCGGTATCGACACCGTCGAGGCGCGGGTCTCTGCCACGCTGACTGACAATGTCGAGAACCTCACCCTACTGGGCGATGCGAACACCAGCGGCACCGGCAACGAACTGGACAACGTCATCACCGGCAATAGCGGTGACAACGCCCTGGATGGCGCCGACGGCGCCGACACCCTTTTCGGATACGGCGACGACGACACGCTCCTCGGCGGCGAAGGGGCCGATACTCTGGATGGCGGCAGCGGGAACGACCTGCTCGACGGCGGCGCAGGGGCTGATCTAATGGCCGGTGGCCAAGGCGATGACACGTATGTGGTCGACAGCCTAGACGATGTGGTGACGGAAGCGGCCGGCGAAGGCCGCGACACCGTGCAGACCCACCTCGACTACACCCTCGGCGACAACCTGGAAGACCTCACCCTGACCGGCGAGGAGGGCGTGAGCGGAACGGGCAATGCCCGCGACAATACCCTGACCGGCAACAGTGCCGATAACACCCTGCAAGGGCTCGCCGGCTACGACCGCCTGGACGGCGGTGCTGGGGCCGATACGATGCTTGGCGGCAGCGGCAACGACACCTACGTGGTGGAAAGCGAGGGGGATGTGGTGCAGGAGAATGCTAGCGAGGGGACCGACACGGTCGAGTCGGCCATCGCCTACACCCTGACCGACCATGTCGAAAACCTCACGCTTACCGGTGAGGCCGACATCGACGGCACCGGTAATGAACTCGACAACTCGCTCATCGGCAACACCGGCGCCAACACCCTGTACGGCCTGGAGGGCGACGATTGGCTCGACGGCGGCACGGGCGCCGACACCCTCATCGGCGGCACCGGCAATGATACTTATGTGGTGGACGATGCCGGGGACCGCGTGGTGGAGCATGACGGCGAAGGCACTGACACGGCGCGCTCCAGCCGGACCTACACGCTGGGCGAAAACCTGGAAAACCTGACGCTCACCGGGCACGGCGCTATCGACGGCACCGGCAACGAACTGGACAACGTCATCACCGGCAACAGCGGCAGCAACACGCTCGATGGTGGCGCCGGTGCCGACGTCATGTCGGGCGGCGGCGGCAATGATACCTACATCCTGGATGATGCCGCCGACAGCGTGGTCGAGGCTGCGGGCCAGGGCATCGATACCGTGGTCAGCCCGTTTGACTATACGTTGGGCGATAACGTCGAGAACCTAACTCTCACCGGCAAGTCGATCACCGGCACAGGCAACACCCTGGACAATACTCTCACCGGTACCGATGCCGACAACACCCTGCACGGCCTGGAAGGCGATGACACCCTTGATGGCGGAGCCGGCGCCGACACACTGGTGGGTGGCCGCGGCAATGACAAGTATGTGGTGGACCTGGCGGAGGACACGGTTATCGAGGCCGCTGGCGAGGGTACCGATACCGTGCGGAGCAGCGTCACCTGGGCATTGGGCGAGAACCTGGAGAACCTCACACTCACCGGCGGCGATGCGATTGATGGGACCGGCAACGAACTCGACAACACCATCAAGGGCAACAGCGCGGATAACACCCTGCATGGCCTGGAGGGAGACGATACCCTCGACGGCGGGACAGGCGCTGACACGATGGTTGGCGGCAGCGGCAATGATACCTATGTGGTCGATGACAGCGGCGATACGGTGGTCGAGGCCGAGGGGGAAGGTGTCGATACAGTGAAGTCCAGCGTCGGTTACACCCTGACCGACAACGTGGAGAACCTGACCTTGACCGGGTCCGCGGCGATCGAGGGCGCGGGTAACGATCTGGATAACGTGATCAAGGGTAACAGCGGGGCCAATGTGCTCGAAGGTTTCGCCGGCGACGACGTGCTCGATGGTGGTGCAGGCGCCGATACCCTGGCTGGTGGCGAGGGCGACGACACCTATTTCGTGGACAGCACCGGTGACACGGTCGTCGAGAATACCGACGAGGGCTACGATCGGGTGTTCGCCAGCGCCAGCCACACCATGGGCGCGAACGTCGAGGAGCTGACCCTGACCGGTTCGGGGAACATCGACGGCAGTGGCAACGCCCTGGACAACACCATCACCGGTAATGCCGGTGACAATCGTTTGGACGGCGGCGCGGGTGCCGACACCATGACTGGCGGTGCTGGTAACGACACCTATGTGGTCGATGATGCCGGGGATGTGGTCACCGAGGCGGCCTATGAAGGGTTCGACACGGTCGAGGCTTCCATCGACTACACCCTCGGCGACTACGTGGAGAACCTGAGGCTGACGGGGGAGGTGGGACTCACCGGCAATGGCAACAGCCTGAACAACGTGCTGCGCGCCAACAACGGCGATAGCACCCTGCACGGCATGGCCGGCAATGACACTCTGCTCGGCAATGGCGGTGCTGACTATTTGGATGGTGGCGGTGGTGCCGACGGCATGGCTGGTGGTGCCGGTGATGATCGTTACCTGGTCGATGATGCCAACGATCAGGTGGTGGAAGTGGCGGGCGAGGGCCATGATACGGTTGCGGCTTCTCTCAGCTACTCGCTGGCTGATCATGTGGAAGATCTTGAGCTTTTGGGCAGCGAGGCGATCGACGGAACCGGCAATTCCCTCGACAACACCATAACCGGCAACAGCGCCGCAAACCGCATCGCCGGCGGCGCCGGGGCTGACACGATGAGCGGTGGTGCGGGGGATGATACCTACGTAGTGGACGATGCCGGCGACACGGTTGTCGAGGCTGCGGGCGAGGGCGTCGATACCGTAGAAGCAGGGATCAGCCACACCCTGGCGGACAATGTCGAGAATTTGGTGCTGACCGGTTCGGCCGATCTGGACGGAACCGGGAACACCTTGAATAATACCCTCACCGGTAATGCCGGCAACAACACGCTCGACGGCGACGCCGGGGTCGACACGCTGACTGGTGGGGCAGGCGACGATACCTACGTAGTGGACAACAGCGCCGATGCCATTGTCGAGAATGCCGAGGAAGGGGTCGATACGGTCATGGCCTCGGCAGACTACGCCCTCTCCGACAACATCGAAAACCTAGCCCTGACCGGTGATGCCGATCTTAGCGGTACCGGTAATGCGCTGGACAACGTCATCACCTCGAACGACGGGATCAACGTGCTGGCGGGTGGTGCCGGGAACGACACCTACATCGTCAACCACACCGAGGACAGCGTGGTGGAGCAGGCGGGGGAAGGCACAGACACGGTGCTCTCCTCGGCCACCTACACCCTCTCCGATAACGTCGAGAATCTCACCCTGACCGGTGAGGCCGATATCGACGGCACCGGTAACGGGCTCGATAATACAATCCTCGGCAATAGCGGCGCCAACACTATCGATGGCGGGGGCGGCGCCGACAGCATGGCCGGTGGTGCGGGCGACGACACCTATATCGTCGATCATGCCGGCGACGAGGTGAGCGAGGCCGCGGGCGAAGGAACCGATATCGTCTATGCCTCGGTCAGCCATACCCTTTCCGGCAACGTGGAGAACCTGACCCTGACCGGCGAGGCCGATATCAACGGCACCGGCAACAATCTCGACAACATCATCCTGGGTAATACCGGTAATAATCTGCTCAACGGTGGTTCCGGCAATGACCGGATCGAGGGCGGTGCGGGGAATGACACCCTCAATGGCGGTACCGGCACCGATGCGATGGCAGGCGGCACCGGCGATGATACCTACATCGTCGACAACGCCGGCGATCAGGTGAGTGAAATGGCCGGCGAAGGCGTTGACACTGTCAAGGCGAGTATCAGCTATACGCTGGGTGACAGTGTCGAGAATCTCACACTCACCGGCTACAACAGCATCAGTGGCACCGGTAACAGTCTCGACAACCTCATCATCGGCAACAACGGCAGTAATACCCTGCGGGGCATGGCTGGGGACGATACGCTCATCGGCAATAACGGCAACGATACGCTTGATGGTGGAAACGGCGCCGATGCCATGAGCGGCGGCTACGGCAACGACACCTACATCGTTGACGATATCGGCGATGTGGTAACCGAAAGCGCCGGTCGGGGTACTGACACCGTAAAAGCCAGTATCGACTACACGCTTACGGATAACGTTGAAAGGTTGACGCTCACCGGCACCGAGAACCTCGATGGTACCGGCAACAGCCTGGGCAACATCATCACCGGCAATACCGGTGACAACGTGCTCGATGGCAAAAGCGGCAACGACACCATCAATGCCGGCGACGGCAATGACATTCTGATCGGCGGTGACGGTAATGACAGCCTGAATGGCCAGGCCGGCGATGACCAACTTTCCGGGGATGCCGGTAACGATACCCTGAACGGCGGCATCGGTGCCGATACGATGGCCGGCGGCACGGGCAACGACACCTATGTGGTGGATAACGACGGTGATGTCGTGACCGAGCAGGCAGGCGAAGGCACCGACCATGTGCGGTCGAGCATCACCTATACCCTGACCGACAATGTCGAGAACCTGACGTTGGCCGGTAGTGCCAGCATCAACGGTACCGGGAATGAGCTTAACAACGTCATCAGGGGGAACAATGCCGACAACATCCTCGATGGCCTCGATGGCAATGACACCCTCTACGGAAACAACGGGAACGACACGCTGCTCGGCGGCGACGACGACGACAAACTCTACGGCGGTAGCGGCAACGACGTGCTCGATGGCGGTGCCGGCAACGACGTCCTGAACGGCGGTATCGGCGCCGATGCGATGGCAGGCGGCAGCGGCGATGATACCTACATCGTCGACAACGCCGGCGATCAGGTAACCGAGCTGGCCGGAGAGGGGGTTGACCTAGTCCAATCCAGCGTCAGCTACACCCTGAGCGACAACGTGGAGAACCTCACCCTCACCGGCTACAGCAGCATCAGCGGCACCGGCAACGACCTCGACAACGTCATTACCGGCAACAGAGGCAGCAACACCCTGGACGGCGGCACCGGTGCCGATGTCATGAGCGGCGGTTACGGTAACGACACTTATGTCGTGGACGATGCCGGAGACGTGGTGACCGAAGGCGTCAATCGCGGGACGGATACGGTGCAGTCGAGTATCGACTACACCCTGACCGACAATGTCGAGAACCTGACCCTCACGGGCACTGAGGGCCTTCACGGCACCGGTAACACACTCAATAACGTGATCACCGGCAACAGCGGTGACAACGTACTGGATGGCAAGGCGGGCAACGACACCATTAACGCCGGTGACGGCAATGACACACTCATCGGTGGCGACGGCAGCGACAGCCTGACTGGCGGCGCGGGCAGCGATCAGCTCTTTGGCGGTGCCGGCAATGATACGCTCAATGGCGGTTCCGGGGCTGACGTCATGAGTGGTGGTACGGGGAATGATACCTATGTGGTGGATGATGCCGGGGACCTCGTGACCGAGCAGGCCGGCGAAGGTACCGATTATGTGCAGTCCAGCATCACCTACACCCTGACCGACAATGTCGAGAACTTGACCTTGACCGGCCTGGCCGATATCGACGGCACCGGTAACGAGTTGGACAACGTCATCAACGGCAACAGCGGTGCCAACATCCTCAACGGGCAGGCCGGTGACGATGCCTTGAACGGCAATGCCGGCAACGATGTACTGCTCTCCGGTGAGGGCAATGATACCCTCAATGGTGGCACTGGGGCTGACATCATGGTTGGTGGCAGCGGCGACGACACCTACATCGTCGACAACGCCGGTGATCAGGTGAACGAGCTGGCTGGCGAAGGGGTCGATACGGTCCAGGCCGGTGTCAGTCATACCCTGAGCGGCAACGTCGAGAACCTCACCCTCACCGGGTCCAGCAGCATCAACGGCACCGGTAACGAGCTCGACAACATAATCACCGGCAACAGCGGCAGCAACACCCTACGTGGTTTGGGCGGTGACGATACGCTTATCGGCAATAACGGTAACGACACCCTTGATGGTGGCAGCGGTGCCGACACCATGAGCGGGGGCTACGGCAACGACACCTATATCGTTGACGATGCCGGCGATTTCGTTTCGGAAGGTGGCGGGGCTGGTACCGACACGGTGCAGGCCAGCATCGACTATGCGCTCACCGACAATGTCGAAAACCTGACCCTGACGGGCACCAGGGATCTAAACGGCACCGGCAATGCGCTCAACAATGTCATCACCGGTAACAGCGGTAACAACGTGCTGGATGGCGCCGGTGGCGCCGATACCCTGATCGGCGGCCTGGGCGACGATACCTACACCGTCAACCACTCGTCGGATGTCATTGTGGAGCATGCCGGCGAGGGTTCTGACACAGTGGTCACCACCGCCAGCTATGTCCTGAGCGGTAATATCGAGAACCTCACCCTGGCGGGTATCGCCAATCTTAACGGAACCGGTAACGATATCGACAACCGCATCACCGGCAATGTCGGCGACAATCGTCTCTCTGGTGCCGGCGGTGACGACATCCTGCATGGCGGCGAAGGGAATGACTCACTCTACGGTGGGTCCGGTGCTGACCAGCTACTCGGCGAGGCGGGCAACGATCTGCTGGACGGCGGCAGCGGTGCCGATCGGATGCAGGGCGGTGCCGGCGACGACACCTACGTTGTGGATGATGCCTCGGATGTCGTCGTGGAACTCGAGGGGGAAGGCTACGATACGGTTCGCGCCAGTATCGATTACACCCTCGGGGACAACCTCGAGAATCTCGAACTGATCGGTACGGCGGCTATCGACAGCGATGGCAATGCCGCCGATAACACCCTGACCGGTAACGACGGTGACAATGTCCTGCGCGGACTCAATGGCGACGACACGCTCATCGGCAACGGCGGCAACGACACCCTCGATGGCGGCAGCGGTGCCGATACCATGAGCGGCGGTACCGGCAACGATACCTACATCGTTGGCGATGCCGGTGATGTGGTCTTGGAGAGTGCCGGCGCCGGAACCGATACGGTGGAGGCGGGCCTCGACTACACCTTGACCGACAACGTCGAGAACCTGACCCTCACGGGCACCGAAAACCTCAGCGGGACCGGCAATACTCTCAACAATGCCATTAATGGCAATGGCGGCAACAATGTGCTGGATGGCGGTGTCGGGGCCGATACGTTGGCGGGTGGTACCGGCGATGACACTTATATCGTCGACAATGCCGGAGACTCGGTTGTCGAACAGGCCGGTGAGGATACCGATACTGTCTATGCCAGTGTCAGTCATATCCTGGATGCCAATGTCGAGAATCTGAACCTGACCGGCTCGGGTGCGATCAATGGTGCGGGTAACGCGCTTGACAACTGGATTGTCGGAAACAGCGGTGATAACTCTCTGTCGGGCGGTGATGGCGACGATATTCTGGATGGCGGTACCGGGGCTGACGCTTTGTACGGCGGTGCGGGTGACGACACCTATGTGGTGGACGACGTCGGCGATAGGGTTATTGAGAGCGCCGGCGAAGGCGTGGACACCGTGCAGGCCGGAGTCGATTTCACCTTGGGCGATCACGTCGAGAACCTGTCGTTGACAGGAACCGACAATCTCAACGGCACCGGCAACGCTCTGGACAACTGGCTGATCGGTAACGACGGTAACAATGTTCTCGCTGGTGGTGCCGGAAATGACCGATACGTCTTCCGCCCCGGCGATGGAATGGATACGTTCCAGGACATTCAAGGCCAGAACGCTCTCTATGTCGGAGGGGCTCTAACGGAGTATGACCTTGAGGCTGACCGGGTTGGCAACGATATGGTCGTGCGAGTGTTGGGGGCTTCAGATTCATTTGTGCTCGCAGACTGGTTTGGTCATCAGGAAGGCATCAACTCCATGGAATTTGATGATGGTACGGTTCTGGACCGGGATGGTATTGCGCTGCTGATGAATCGGCCGCCGGTTGCCAACACGGACAATATTACTATCGGTGAGGACCAGGCTTCGCTAGGCGTTGAGACGGACGCCCTACTGTCAAACGATACCGACCCCAATCCGGAAGATATTCTGAGTGTGGTCTCCGTGGGAGAGTCTCAGGTCGGTGCCGAAGTTTCCTTGGATAACGGGGAAGTTACATACAGCATAGGTGACAGCTTCCAGTATCTGGCTGAGGGCGAAACCGTTGAGGACGTATTCTCATACACTATCACTGACGATAAGGGAGCAACGGATATCGGGGTTGTTGAGGCAACGATCGTTGGTGCTAATGATCTTCCCGTGGTCGAATCAGATTTAGATACAGTGAAAGAAGACGAGATCATTGCTTCGGAGGGAAATGTCCTCGCTAATGATAGCGATGTTGATGCTACCGATGTGCTGACTATCGCAGATCCGGGTGATTACGAGGGGCAATACGGAACGTTGGCTCTGGCAGAAAACGGTGATTATGCATATACCCTGAACAACGAAAGCGACGCCATCCAGTCTCTTGGGCGGAGCATGGAAGTGACTGACCGTTTTGACTTTGCGGTAACAGATGGTCATGCGCAGGTTGCCTCCAGTCTCGCGGTTAATGTCCAGGGAACCAATGATGCTCCGTTGGTTGCGACTGCTTTAAATGATCAGGACTTTACCTTCAATAAGCCATTTTCGTGGCAGATCCCGGAAGGTAGCTTCGACGATCCGGATCAGGGCGACTCTCTGGATTACACAGCAACACTTGCCGATGGCTCTGAACTTCCCGAATGGCTCGGGTTTGACCCGGAAACTCAAACCTTCTCCGGGCATACCCCCAAGTCGGTTGGTTATGTTGATATCAAGGTGACGGTTACTGACCGTGTCGCGGCGACAGGAAGTACTGAAGGTAGTCTCTCCACTTTAGACGTTTTCCGGTTATCCGTTAGCCATGGTAATCAGGGAATTGGGAATGGTGCTGATGCGGCGCCCGCCGGTCACACCTCTAATTTCAATGACGGTCCTGGAACGGAGCCCGGAAAGCCGGGTGCTACAGTTCGCAAAGGGAAGGGAGAAGCAGATACAGCAAGTTCCATGGAGTTTGGCAGTTCCTCGCAGTCAAGTATTAAGTTTGCAGATCTGGGCGCCATGCCCGCCAAGAAGCAATCATCTCAGTTGGATTCAAGTGTTATTGATATCAATAAGTTGCTTGCTCAATGGGAAGCCGTTGACCGGTATGCAAGTAGCCAAAGGCAAGGTAAAAGCGTAGCGGATGAGGCGGATCTTGGTTCCTTGCCTGCAGATGCCATGGGTGGCGCGTTAAGTGCTCATCGGAGAATGAGGAAGAGTGACCCTCTTAGGATAGGTAACTCATCTCAACAGATGAACTCATTCAGAGGATTGCAGGATGGCATGGAAAATCTAGGTTAACTGCGGATTATGAAAATTTTAAACAGAAAGAAAACTGGCGGGATGGAAGAGCATCCCGCCAGTTTCTCCCCTGGGATCTTGAGCGTACAGTCGAAACCGCCTCACCCTATTCCCCGTGTTGTCCTAGGTATTCTTGTATTGCTCTTTGTTTGCGGCTTGCTGTGGGCAGCATTTGGGCGCTTGGATATTGTTGCGGTTGCACAAGGGAAGCTCATTCCGTCGACCTACGTAAAAATTGTTCAGCCTCCCGAGGCAGGGCTCATTCGCGAAATTTTGGTAAGAGAAGGAGAGAGAGTAAAAACTGGCCAAACCTTAATGCGAATGGATACCACTTCGGTAGATGCCGATTACAAGTCAATTTTAGAAGAACTAAAAAGATCAACGTTAAATCTACGAAGAATCGAAGCCGAACTTACAGGAGCTCAATTCGTAAAAGAACCAGGGGATCCCGGTGCTCTATTTACTGAGGTTCGATTGCAATACGAATCGAATAAGGAATCCCTGGCGAGTGCTGTTTCCGAACAGGAGGCGGCATTGGAACGCGCAGAGAAAGAGCTTGCACTTGCTTTTGAAGCGAAAGACAAGCTGGAAAAAGTCTTACCTCTATACAAGCAAGAGGAAGAGGCGTACCTGAAATTATCGGAAAGTGCCCATGTGGGCATGCTTGATGCCATTGATAAAACACGGAAACGCATTGAAAAAGAGGAAGAATACCAAGCCCAGGATTTGATTATTGCCCGCGAGAAGGCGGCAATGGAGCAAACGCAGCGGAAGATTCGTCAGTTGCTCAGCGATAATGAACGTCAGCTAAGGGAGCAGCGAGCCCAACTGGCAGAGAAAATTAATCGTCTCGAGGCAGAGCTGATAAAGCAAGAGCATCGCCGTTCGTTGTTAGAGCTCAAAGCGCCGCAGGATGGGGTCGTGAAAGATATGGCGACGCACACTGTCGGTACCGTAACCCAGCCAGGTACGATTCTGATGACTCTGGTTCCTCTGACTGACACCTTGCGAGCAGAAGTATGGCTTCAAAATCAGGATGTTGGGTTCGTTCGTCCCGGCCAGGATGTGAAATTGAAGTTGACAGCCTTTCAATTTCAAAAATATGGCATGGTTAATGGTAATGTTGAGCATGTTGCAGCAGATGCACGGGACGCCGGTCAACAGCCGCCGGGTGAACAATCAGCCAGCAGTGCAAACCCTCTGACCTATCGAACATTGATTAGCTTGGATGACCAGAAACTCTTTACGGAAATGAAGTCGTATGATCTCTTTCCCGGAATGCAGGTTATGGCGGAAATAAAGCTTGGAGAGCGCTCCGTTCTCGAATACCTTTTGTCGCCTGTTCGGAGGGCCTTTCATCAGGCGGGTAGAGAACGTTGACGCACATATTGGACAGTTACTCCTTTTCGTCGTTCCAAATCCTAAAATGCTGAGTGTGGAACTCAGTAAGTGTATTACGAGGAATGAGATGCAAATAATAGAGGAGCAGTTGCAGCAAGCGGGGGCCAAACTGGGTGATCAACTGAGAGCTAGTGGGCGCACCATAGCCACGGCTGAGAGCTGCACCGGCGGTTGGGTTGCCAAGGTTCTTACTGATCGGCCAGGATCGTCTGCCTACATGATGGCGGGATTGGTGACCTACAGTAACGAGGCCAAGCAGGTGATCCTCGGTGTTGATCCGCAGGTACTGGAATCGGAAGGAGCGGTCAGCGAGCTGGTGGTCCGCCAGATGGTGGCTGGCGCTGTGCGGGCTACCGGGGCGGATGTGGCGGTCGCCATCAGCGGCATTGCCGGCCCGGGTGGCGGCAGTGAGCAAAAGCCGGTGGGCACGGTCTGGTTTGCCTGGGGCACCGGGCCCGGGCATACGGAAACTTCTCTCCAGCACTTTGAAGGCGACCGGGATGCCGTTCGCCGCCAGGCGGTTTTGTATGCACTGCAGGGAGTTACCGGCTTTCTGCAAAGCCGGTAGCGCATTTCCCATCGGCAGGGGTTGGTCTGTGCCGTTTCCTGTGCTTTAATACTGTTCAAATATACAGGAAAAATGCTGTGCAGATTCAGCATGTCAACAATTTGCTGCTGGCGACCGGGATGTGCCAGCAGCCAGTCAACGAGGGTTTGGACGATGGAAGACAACCGCAAGAAAGCACTCAACGCAGCACTCGGCCAGATTGAGCGCCAGTTCGGCAAAGGCGCCGTGATGAAGATGGGCGACCAGCCCCGTGAAGCCATTCCGGCGGTTTCCACCGGTTCGCTGGGACTGGATGTGGCGCTGGGTATTGGCGGTCTCCCTTACGGTCGTATATGTGAAATCTACGGTCCTGAAAGCTCCGGTAAAACCACGCTGACCCTGCAAGTGATTGCCGAAGCCCAGAAACAGGGCAAGACCTGCGCCTTCGTGGATGCCGAGCACGCGCTGGATCCGGTTTATGCGGAAAAGCTGGGCGTTAATGTGGACGAGTTGCTGGTTTCCCAACCGGACACCGGTGAGCAGGCGTTGGAAATTGCCGACATGCTGGTTCGCTCTAATGCCGTAGACGTCATTGTCGTTGACTCTGTAGCGGCCTTGACCCCGAAAGCGGAAATCGAAGGCGAAATGGGCGACAGCCACGTGGGCCTGCAGGCCCGCCTGATGTCCCAGGCGCTGCGTAAACTGACCAGCAACGTGAAGCACGCCAATTGCCTGATGGTGTTCATCAACCAGATCCGTATGAAGATCGGCGTGATGTTCGGCAGCCCGGAAACCACCACTGGCGGTAACGCCCTGAAGTTCTATTCCTCCGTCCGGCTGGATATCCGCCGCATCGGCGCGGTAAAAGACGGCGACGAAGTAACCGGTAATGAAACCCGCGTGAAGGTGGTGAAGAACAAAGTTTCCCCGCCATTCAAGCAGGCCGAGTTCCAGATCATGTACGGCAAGGGCATCTACCACATGGCCGAAGTGCTGGACATGGGTGTGAAGGAAGGCTTCGTGGATAAAGCCGGTGCCTGGTACGCCTACAAGGGTGACAAGATCGGCCAGGGCAAGGCGAACGCCGCCAAGTTCCTGGAAGAGAATCCGGAAATTGCCAACGAAATCGAAACCAGCATCCGCGAAAAGCTGATGCCTAAGCCGGTGCCGAAAGAAAAGCAGGAAGCCGAATCGGCGGATGCCAACGGCGAACTGCTTTAACCTTTCTTGTCCCGGACGGCGTATTGATGAGCTAGAGGGCCGGACAGCCGTGACTTTTCCGGGAATTTCGAAGGCCATGGATGGCCTGAGATAAGCGCACATGGATGTGCTTGTAGCGGTTCCCGGAAAAGTCACGGCTGTCCGGCCAGTTGCTGGTGTTGCGATTTGTTGGCGGCCGGGGATGATGAAAAGGGAATGTCATGACAAATCAGAAACAGCTCCTGATTGTTGTCCACGCGCCATCCCCGAATACCGAAAAACTAAGAGATGCCGTGGTGGCGGGCGCCCGCCACCCGGACATCGACACCGTTGAGGTGATCGTCAAGGCGCCACTGGACACCACCCCGGACGACGTCCTTTCCTGTGACGCCCTTATCCTGGCCACCACCGAAAACCTCGGCTACATGGCCGGGCTCACCAAAGATTTCTTCGATCGTTGTTATTACCCCTGCCTGGAACACACTCAGGGACTGCCATTTGCCCTGTATATCCGTGCCGGTCATGATGGCACCGGCACTCTGCGGGCCATTGACAGTATTGCCACCGGCCTGCGCTGGAAACGGGCCCGGGAGCCGTTGATTTGCCGGGGTGAGTATCAACAGGTGTTTGAAGAGCAATGCCAGGAGCTGGGCCTGTATATGGCCGCCGGCCTTGACGCCGGCGTGATCTGAGAAAATCGCGACAGCCCGCCCCTCAGCCACTACAATGGCGAACCTATTGTTTTTCTGTAACCGACATTGACGGGATTCAACTTTGAAGTCATTGCCTCTGCACCAGTTGTACAAAGCCTGCGTTCTCAAAGACCTGCCTTTCAAGACCACCCGGCAACTCGAGCCTCTGGCTGAAATTGTCGGGCAGAACCGGGCCCAGGAAGCTGTTCGCTTTGCCCTGGCCATGCCCCATGGCGGTTATAATGTGTACGCGGTCGGGCGCAACGGGCTGGGCAAACGCACCATGATGCTCCGGTACCTCGAACATCACGTGGATACCGACCAGCAAAGCCACGACTGGTGCTACGTGGCCAACTTTGAGGAGCCCCGCAATCCGAAACTGCTGAAGTTGCCGTCCGGCATGGGCACCGAGCTTAAGCAGGACATGGAAAAGCTCATGTCGCGGCTTGTGAAAATGATTCCCCAGACTTTCGAGGGGGATAACTTCCTGGAGCGGGCAGAAAGCCTGAAAAACGAGTACGGTAAAAAGCAGGAAGACGAGCTGGAAAAAGTCGCCGAACAGGCCAAGCGCAAGAACGTTCGGCTGACCATCACCACGCCCGGCGGCTACCGGTTGGTGGCCATGAACGGCGAAGAACCGCATACCGCTGAAACCTTTCAGGAACTGAGCGAGGATGAGCGCAACAAGTTCGAGGAAGTGATCAACAAGCTGGAGAAAAAGCTGCGTCAGGCGGTACGCAAGCTGGCGGACTGGGAGCAGGAATACGCTGAAAAACAGCAGGCGCTGAACGAGGAAACCCTGGAAGACATCTCCGGCCACCAGATCGATGACCTGGTGAAAAAGTACAGTGACCTGCCGGATGTGGTTGAGCACCTCGAGGCCATTCGGGGTGACCTGGCGGAGAACCTGGATATTTTCCTGGATGACGACGACGAGCAGGCCGCCATTGCCTACGCCTCGCTGGACAAGAAAATGCCGCGCCGGTATCTGGTCAATGTCATCGTTCACCAGAAAAACAACGAAGTGCCCGTGGTGGTCGAAGACAACCCGACCTACCACAATCTGTTTGGTTACGTGGAAAACGTGACCTACAAGGGCACCGTGTTCACCGACTTCTCGCTGATTCGCCCCGGCAGCCTGCACAAGGCCAACGGCGGTTACCTGTTGATGGATGCCATCAAGGTATTGGAGCAGCCGTTTGTCTGGGATGGGCTGAAGCGCGCGCTGCGCTCTAAGTCCATCCAGATCAACTCCCTGGAGCGCGAACTGACCCTGTCCGGTACGATTTCGGTGGAGCCGGAATCCGTTCCCCTGGACGTCAAAATGGTGCTGTTTGGTGACCGGGAAACCTGGATGCTGCTGCAGGAACACGATCCCGAATTCGCCGAACTGTTCCGGGTAACGGCCGACTTTGAGAATGAAATGTACCGCAGTGACGACAGCCAGTTGCTGTACGCCAAATTCATTGCCAGCCTGGTGGTGGAGAAAGACCTGCTGCATTGCAGCAACAGAGCCGTGGCGCGTGTCATTGAGCACAGCGCCCGCATGGCCGAGCATCAGGATCGGCTGTCACTGCACGCCGCCGACATCGCCAACCTGTTGCGTGAATCCGATTTCTGGGCCCGGCAGTCTGGGGCCAAACTGATTTCCGATACCCATGTGGAGCGTGCGCTGGAAAGTGCCAAATACCGTAGCAGCCGGATTCGTGACCAGTTCTACGACTCCATCCGCGATGGCACCACGCTGGTCAGTACATCCGGCACCTGCGTGGGGCAGGTCAATGCCCTGTCGGTACTGTCAACCGGTGGCTTCGAGTTCGGACTGTCCAACCGGGTGACCGCCACCTGCTACTACGGCGATGGCGGTGTGATCGATATCGAGCGGGATGTGAAACTCGGTGGCAACCTGCATTCCAAGGGCGTGATGATTCTCAGCTCCTGGCTGGCGTCCCATTTTGCCGTGAATGACCCCATGCACCTGTCGGCCAGCCTGACGTTCGAGCAGAATTACGGTGAAGTGGATGGAGACAGTGCCTCGCTGGCCGAGCTGGTGGCCTTGGTGTCGTCGCTGTCCGGTGTGCCGGTGCGCCAGGACCTTGCTATCACCGGGTCGTTCAACCAGTTCGGCGAGGTCCAGCCCATTGGCGGTGTGAATGAAAAAATCGAAGGCTTTTATGCAACCTGTGAGCTGAAGGGTGGTCTTACCGGCTCGCAGGGCGTGCTCATTCCCCAGACCAACGTGCAGAACCTGATGCTGGAGGGTGAAGTGGTCAAGGCCTGCCGTGGTGGCCAGTTCTCGGTGTACCCGGTTGCCAGAGTGGAAGAGGCCATTACACTGTTACTGGGTAAACCCGCTGGCAAGGCGGATGCCAAGGGCCGCTATCCCAAGCAGAGTGTTTTTGGCATTATTCAGCAACGCCTTGAAACAATGCGTGAACACGAACGGCAGGAACACGCCCGGGACGAGCACAAAGATCCGTCCATCCACTGACCGGCCAATAACAAAACGGACAGGAGAAAACAGATCCATGACTGATATCCAGCAGACTGTGTACGTGGTAGAGGACGACGAGGCCGTCCGTGATTCACTGGAGCTCTTGCTTAAATCCGATGGCAAGCCGGTGCAGACCTATGAAAGCGCCAACGCTTTCCTGAAAGATTACTCCGACCAGATGGCCGGCTGTATTGTGCTGGATATCCGTATGCCGGGTATGGACGGCATGGAACTGCAGAAAAAACTGAATGACAAGCACTCAATCCTGCCCATTATTTTTGTGACTGGCCATGGCGATGTGCCCATGGCGGTGGATGCCATGAAAGAAGGCGCGGTGGACTTTATACAGAAGCCCTATCGCGAAGAAGCGCTTCTGGAAAAAATCGAAGCCGCGCTCGAGCAGGATCGCGAACAGCGCAAGACGCTGGATGAGAAACAGGAAATCATCCGTCGGGTGAAGAGTCTGACCCCTCGCGAGCGTGAGATCATGGACCGGATGATTGCCGGCCAGGCCAACAAGGTGATTGCCATTGAGCTGGAGATCAGCCAGCGCACCGTTGAAATCCACCGTTCCCGGGTGATGCACAAGATGGGCACCCACTCGCTGGCGCACCTGGTGCGTATGGTGCTGTCAGTAAAGGACCTTATCGACTAGCCGGACGAGTGTCGTCATTATGCTGTCACGTTTCTAACCGGCTCTGTTTCTATGACTGATGTTGTCACCGAAAACCCGGAGGTGACGGTCCTGCTGGTGGACGATAACCCGCAGAACCTGAAAGTCCTCTACGAGACCCTGAAAGACAAAGGTTACCGGCTGCTGATCGCCAACGAAGGTGAAAAGGCGCTGGACCTTGCTCACCGGCACCATCCGGAAGTGATCCTGCTGGATATCATGATGCCGGAAATGGATGGCTACGAGGTGTGTGAGCGCCTGAAAGCCGATCCGGAAACGGCCGATTCCGCCGTGGTGTTTCTCTCGGCCCTGGATGATCTTCAGGCCAAGGTGAAAGGGTTCTCGCTCGGTGGCGCAGATTACATCTCCAAGCCCTTTGAATCCCAGGAAGTGATCGCCCGGGTAAAAACCCATGCCCGCGTGATCCGTCTGGAGCGGGAAATGCAGAGCCGAAATCGTGAGCTCCAGGGCGACCAGACCCGCATACTCAACTCCATCAGCGAAGGCATCTACGGTCTGGATGAACAGGGCACCATTGAGTTTGCCAACCCGGCGGCGGCACGGATTATCGGCTGCGCGGCGGAGGAGTTGATTGGTCGTAACTTCTTTGAGATGCACTTTGCCACGGCCGATACCTCGGACGAACACCTGCCGGTCATGGCAACCTGCCGCCAGGGCGTGGCGGAGAACCAGCGGGACGTGCGCATGCTGCGCGCCGACGGCACCGGCTTCCCGGCCGAATATCGGGCCACGCCCAAGCTTGAAGACGACGAGCTGCACGGTGCCGTGGTGGTCTTTCATGACATCAGCGCCGAGCTGGAAAACGAAAAGGCCCTCGAAGAGGCCCGGGCGTTGGTCGATGAACAGCGTGAGCAGCTGGCTCATACCTCCCGCCTGACCACCATGGGTGAAATGGCCGCCGGCTTTGCCCACGAGGTGAACCAACCGCTGACCGCCATCACCAACTACGCGCGGGTATCCAAGCGCATGATGGCCAAAGAGGAGCCGGATCTGGACCTGTTGCGCCAGACGCTCGACAAGATTGAAGCGCAATCCCATCGCGCCAGCGAGATCATCCGCCGTATCCGCAAGTTCATGAAAAAACCGGCCACTGGCAAGGAAGTGGTGTCGGTGCCAGCCTTGCTGGAGGATACCCGCCAGTTTGCAGAAGTGGACATGCGCAATAACAAGGGCGGCATTGAGGTGCAATTTGAAGAGGATGTGCCGGATGTTCTGGCGGACCCCATTCAGGTGCAGCAGGTTGCCTTGAACCTGATCCGTAATGCCCTGGAGGCAACCCGCAGTGCCGGCTCTGATGCGCCGGTTGAGGTCAGTGCCCGCCGTTGCGGTGAGCACTGCGTGCGGATACAGGTGCGTGATCACGGGGTGGGGGTGTCGGAACAGGCGGAGGAAATGCTGTTTCACCCGTTCCACACCACCAAGGAAGATGGCATGGGTATTGGGCTGGCTACCTGCCGCTCGCTGATCCAGGCTCAGGGTGGCGACATTGGCTTTGAGCGTCCTGAAGATGGTGGTGCCTGTTTCTATTTTACGCTGCCGGTGGCCGGCGTGCAGGGCAAGCCCTGCGCAACGGGTGAAGCCTGAGCGTCTGGAAGGCGCCCGCTAAAAAGTTTCAGAAAAAACGTTGTAAAGCGTTGACATACTCGGGGGCATCTTTATAATGCGCCCTCGTTGTCACCAAGCAGTCACACGAATCGCTTGGTTTGACTGCGGAGCGGTAGTTCAGTTGGTTAGAATACCGGCCTGTCACGCCGGGGGTCGCGGGTTCGAGTCCCGTCCGCTCCGCCACTTATTTCCTCCCCCCTGTTTCCCAGATTTCTTTCTGTATTTTTATTCGGTTTTCTTTCCCCTGTTTTCGCTAACGTCTTTGATTTGATGGTTTTCTCCGCCTGAACGGTACACTTGTGCGCCGAAAAAGGTGTTTTTGGTTATTGCGTAACAGGCACAGAGGCCGTTAACGTAAAGCATCCAAAAATACTAATAAGGAAGATACCGATGTCCGAGGCAACCACTTCTCCCTACCCGAATCTGTTTCGTCCTCTGGACCTGGGCTTTACGACCCTGCGCAACCGAACCCTGATGGGTTCCATGCACACCGGCCTTGAGGAAGTGGAAAACGGTTTTGACCGGCTGGCCGCCTTTTACGCTGAACGGGCCAGAGGCGGCGTGGCTTTGATTGTCACCGGTGGTATTGCCCCGAATACCGAAGGTGCCGTGTTCCAGCACGCCGCCAAGATGAGTACCGAAGAAGAGGCGGACAGGCACCGCGTGGTGACCGAGGCCGTGCACCAGGCGGATGGCAAGATCTGTATGCAGATTCTGCACGCCGGCCGCTACGCTTACTCGCCGGAACTGGTTGCCCCCTCGGCCATTCAGGCCCCCATTAATCCGTTCACGCCCAAAGAGCTGGATGAAGCCGGCATTCAGAAACAGATCGACGACTACGTCAACTGCGCCGAACTGGCCCAGCGGGCCGGTTATGATGGCGTTGAGATCATGGGGTCGGAAGGATACTTCATTAACCAGTTTATCGTGCCGCACACCAACCATCGTACCGACCAGTGGGGCGGCAGCTATGAAAACCGCATCCGCCTGCCGCTGGAAATTGTCCGCCGGGTGCGTGAGCGTGTCGGGGAGCACTTTATCCTGATCTACCGGTTGTCGATGCTGGATCTGATTGACGACGGCAGCACCTGGCAGGAAGTGGTGCAACTGGCGAAGGAGATCGAAAAAGCCGGCGCGACTATCATCAATACCGGCATCGGCTGGCATGAGGCCCGCGTCCCCACCATTGTGACTTCTGTGCCGAGGGCTGCCTTTGCCGAAGTAACCGCTCATCTCAAAGGTGAGGTCAGCATTCCGCTGATCACCACCAACCGCATCAACATGCCAGACGTGGCGGAAAGGATCCTGGCCGAGGGCCAGGCCGACATGGTTTCCATGGCCCGGCCGTTTCTGGCCGATCCCGAACTGGTGAGCAAATCCGCCGCCGGCCGTGCCGATGAAATCAATACCTGTATTGCCTGCAACCAGGCCTGTCTGGATCACACCTTCAGCGGCAAGCTCACCTCCTGCCTGGTCAACCCCCGGGCCTGCCATGAAACCGAGCTGGTTTATGTGAAAACCGCCAGGCCGAAAAGGCTTGCGGTTGTCGGTGCCGGGCCGGCCGGTATGGCGTTTGCCACCACTGCGGCCCAGCGCGGTCACCAGGTGACCCTGTTTGACGCAAGCAGTGAGATAGGTGGGCAGTTCAACGTTGCCAAGAGGATTCCCGGCAAGGAGGAGTTTCACGAAACCCTGCGTTATTACCGGGTCATGCTGGAAAAGGAGGGGGTGGATCTGCGCCTGAACACCCGTGTATCCGCCGACGATCTGAAAAACGGCGGTTTCGATGAAGTGGTGCTGGCTACCGGCGTAAAACCTCGCACTCCGGACATTGACGGCATCGATCACCCGAAAGTGATCGGTTACCTGGATGCGTTGCTGGGTCGCAAGCCCGTGGGTCAGACCGTGGCGGTCATTGGCGCCGGCGGCATTGGCTTTGATGTTTCCGAATTTATTGTTCACCAGGGTGAATCGCCGTCCCTGAATACCGCGCATTTCATGAAAGAGTGGGGCGTGGATCTGTCGGTTGAGCACCGTGGTGGTGTGAAGGGTGTGCAGCCGGAAATACCGGCACCGGCGCGGCAGGTGTATCTGCTGCAGCGCAAGACCTCGAAAGTGGGTAAGAATCTGGGCAAGACCACCGGCTGGGTACACCGTACCTCGCTGCGCCACCGCAATGTGCAGATGATTCCCGGGGTCAGCTACCGGAAGATTGATGATCAGGGCCTGCATATAACGATTACCGGCAAGGACAGCGAAACCGGTGAAGACAAGCTGCTGCCGGTGGATACCATCATTGTCTGTGCCGGCCAGGAGCCGTTGCGGGAATTGCAGGCGGATATCGAGGCGGCGGGGTTGTCGGTGCACCTGATCGGCGGCGCGGACGTTGCCGCTGAACTGGATGCCAAGCGCGCCATTGATCAGGGCTGTCGCCTGGCCGCGGATATCTGAACGTCAAAGTTTGCGGTTTGTCGCTGTCATCAGCTCTGTGTCAGGCTAAACTGCAGTTGATGACAGTGTTCAAACCGGAGAACGTGAATGGTTAATTCCGATCCGTCGGCGGAAGGTTACTCGGCCGTCTTTTTCATGGACGGCAGCAGCGTGGCCAGGCAAATGCGCTGGTCGGAATTTGGTGCCTTCCTCGATGGCTACGTGGGCCTGACCGATCTGGCAGAAACCGACGTGCGGGCGGTGCTGGTTAACCTGAACCCGGATCTCACCATTCGCTCGCTCGCCTTCTTCCGCATCTGGTTTGATGAGGAGGGGCGGGCCGACAGCAGCTGGAACCTGCCCATCGAGGCGATGGCCGAGCGCGGGGCCAAAGGCCCTGATCTTGGCGGCGGTCCTATTCGCCTGGTGTGCCGCAGTCAGTGCCCGGAGCCTTCCCTGGCCGCCGAGCTGTGGGACCCGGACATGACACCGGGCAGCAATCATTTCCAGTCCATCCGTAAAGCCGTCGAAGACAACAGCCTGCACTTCAGAAAAGTGGAGCCGGAAGAAGAGAATATTCCGGTGCTCAAGGCTACGGAGGAGGGTCCGGGCAGCGGCAATGCCGGCGCTCAGGAGCAGGAGCGGATCCGGGTGGCCCAGGTGCTGCGTGAACAGCGCCTGCGGATCAAAACCCTGCAAAGTGCCCACCGCGAGTCCATGGCGGAACTGCAACGGGAACACCGGCTGGAACTGCAGGCCATGCGCAACGAAATTGCCGATCTCAGGCAGAAATTCGAGCGCAGCCGCTTTACCAGCGAACAGCTCAAGCAGCGCCTGGACAAACGTAACGAGCAATACCTGGCCATGCAGGAGGCGCTGGCCCAGTCGCCCGCGCCGGAGGAGACGGCCGGAAAGGAAGACCAGGTGGCTGCGATGAACGCGGAAATGGTGCTTCTGCGCGAGCAGCTTGAGCGCAAGCAGCGGGAACTGGAGCTGCGGGATGAAAGCCTGGCAGCACTGGAATCGGAAATTCGTGAGCTGAAGAATCAGGAGCCCACGGAAAACACGCTCATGGAGCAGCTCAAAAAGCAGTCGGTTTTCCTGGTGGCCTATCACCCCGGTGCCGGTCACCTGACTCTGCCTTATGCCGATCTGGATGACTATTTCCGCAATCCGGTGGCTTACGCCGCCGAGCGGTGCAACCTGAATGAACCGGCCTATCGCCAATGGCTTGAACACTACGAGCGGCCTGTATGCGAACATGCCGGTGAGGACGGTACGGTTTGCGGTGAGCCTGTGTTTCGGGTGTCCCAGCCCTCGGAGTTCCGGCTCGGCGTGGATAACCGTTGCGACAGGCACAAGCGCCAGTCGCCATAGCTTTTCAGAATCTGCCCGAGTTTCGTTAAACTGTTATCCTGTTGCAATCGTACAGGGGTGGCGCAGCCAACGCCCTTTCATACAGAGATCACGGGATAACGCATGGACCAGTTCAGGAATATCGGCATTGTCGGGCGCATGGGCAGCGTCAAGGTGGTGGAGTCGCTACGGCAACTCAAGCAATACCTGATCGCCCACGATTACCACGTCATCCTCGAAGAAGACACCGCCACCATGATCCCCGGCCACGGCTTGCAGGTGGCGAGTAAAAAACTGCTGGGCGAGATCTGTGATCTGGTGATTGTGGTGGGCGGCGATGGCAGCCTGCTGGGGGCCGCCCGGGAGCTGGCCAAATCCAAAATCCCCATCCTTGGCGTCAACCGTGGCCGCCTTGGCTTTCTCACGGATATTTCCCCGTCCGATCTTGAAGAACGCCTGGCCGAGGTGCTGGAAGGCAACTACATGGAGGAATCCCGGTTTTTGCTGGATGGCCATGTTGAGCGTAACGGCCAGCCGCTGGGATTTGGCTCGGCACTGAACGATGTGGTGCTGCACCCGGGCAAGTCCACCCGGATGATCGGCTTCGACCTCTATATTGATGGCCATTTTGTGTACAGCCAGCGTTCGGATGGGCTGATCGTGTCCACCCCCACTGGCTCCACCGCCTACTCCCTTTCGGCCGGTGGCCCGATCATGCACCCGAAACTGGATGCCATCGCCCTGGTGCCCATGTTTCCGCACACCCTGAGCAGCCGGCCGATCGTGGTGGACGGCAAAAGCGAAATCAAACTGGTGATTGCCGATACCAACGAAACCTACCCTCAAATCAGCTTTGACGGCCAGATGAACATTGCCTGCGCGCCGGGCGATATCATTCGTATATCCAAAAAGCCCTTCAAGATCCGTCTGATTCATCCGACCGATCACAACTTCTATGCCACTTGCCGTGACAAGCTGGGCTGGGCAAGCGAAATCGCAGCGAGCTGATTATGGTGGTAAAAACGTCAAAACAGAGCCGTGGCTTTGACATCATTGGTGATATTCACGGTTGTGCCCATACCCTGGAGCTTCTGCTGCAGCAAATGGGTTACCAAAAACTGAACGGGGTCTACCGGCACCCACGCCGCCAGGCCATCTTTATCGGCGATATCATTGATCGTGGCCCGCACATCCGCGAGGCCCTGCACCTGGTGCGTGACATGGTGGAACACGGCTCGGCACGTATTGTCATGGGCAACCATGAATACAATGCCATGGGTTACTGCACCCGTGCCCGGCCGGGCAGCGGCAAAACCTTCCTGCGCGAGCACAACGACCGCCACAACCGGCTTATCCGGGAAACCCTGGAGCAGTTCGATCCGTACCCGCATGAGTGGAACGAGTTCCTGGACTGGTTCTACACCATCCCGCTGTTTATTGAGGAAGAGGATTTCCGGGTGGTGCACGCCTGCTGGGATCAGGAACTGATTGATAAATTCCGCCGGATCCATCCGGACGGCCGTATTGACGAGGAGTTCCTGCATGCTTCGGCCGCGCTGGAGTCGTTCGCCGGGCAGGTCATGGACACCCTCTTGCGTGGCACCGACCTCCGGTTGCCCGAGGGGATGAGTATCACCGGGGCCGACGGTTACGTGCGCGAGTTCTTCCGTACCAAGTTCTGGTCAGAGAACCCGCAGACCTACGCCGATGTGGTTTTCCAGCCCGACCCCTTGCCGCCGGAGGTGGCGCGCCGGAAGTTGAGCGATGAAGAACGGCAACAGCTGCTGTTCTACCCACCGGAAGCGCCGCCGGTGTTTGTCGGTCATTACTGGATGGAAGGTCAGCCGGCACCGCTGAAACACAACGTGGCCTGCATTGATTACAGTGCGGTCAAGAACGACAAGATGGTGGCCTACCGGATGGACGGTGAGCGGGTACTGTCGAAGGACAAGTTTGTCTGGATTGATGTCGACACGCCAGAACGCCCGGATGCCCCTGCCACCGAAGACAGCGTAGCCCGCTGAATCACGAGAGGTGATCTTGGAAAAACGACCGTCGTCCCCTATTACCCCCACGGGCCGGTGGCAGCCGTCGCCACAGCATGCGCCGGCGGTTGCTGTGTGCATCGCTGCCGCGTTGGTGGTCGTCTGGCTCACCGGCATGGGTCAAAATTCCGTGGCTGCCTCCATGATGCTGGTGGACCCGCGCGCCTTCCCTTGGGAAGCCTTTGAAACCTTCGGCGGCCGGCTGCAGGCCATGCTGGCGACCCTGTCCGGTGGCCAGTTGTGGCGCCTGATTACCCCGGATTTCCTGCATTTCAGCTGGACCCACCTGATTTTCAATTCGGTGATGCTCTGGTTTCTCGGCAGTCAGATTGAATGGATGGATGGCCGGGGGCGCCTGCTGGCGCTGTTTGTAGTCGCCAGCCTGGTTTCCAACGTGGCCCAGTACCTGGTGGCCGGCCCGCTGTTCGGCGGATTATCCGGCGTCGTTTATGCCGCTCTGGCCTATTGCTGGCTGAGTCAGCGTCGCTGGCCCCGGTTCCAGTTCCCGCCCGCACTGGTGACCTTTGCCCTGATCTGGTTGGTGTTGGGCTATACACCGTTGCCGGAAATGCTGGGAGTGGGGCGCATGGCCAATGAAGCGCACCTGGGTGGCTTCCTGGCCGGCCTTGCCTGTGCGGCGGTGTTGCCACCGCGCCGGCGGCGGGCATAAAAAAAAGCCCCACCAAAAGGTGAGGCTGTAAAGAGAGCTTGAAAGCTCCTGATGAGAGAGACCAAATGATACGACCGTTGTCATTTGGTGAGATAATGATAATTGTTATCATTTGTTTTTGTCAAACGGATTTGCCGTTTTTTAAGTGAATATTTTTTCAGGAGAAAAGTATGACCTATGAAGAGTTGATTGAGCGGCTGGATCCGACCGTATACCAGAACCTCAAACGATCCCTGGAGCTTGGCAAATGGCCGGACGGCCGCAGAATGTCGCCGGAGCAGCGGGAAATTACCCTGGAAGCGGTGATTTACTACGAGAACAAGCACAACATTCCCGAAGAGCAGCGCACGGGCTTCATCGATCGGGGTGAAAAAGCCGGCACCGCCTGTGACCCGACCGTTAACCTGGGCAAGCAAAAGCCGGACGCCGATTCCGGCCAGTTTACCGAGGTTAAGGTTTGAGCGAGCTCCTGGATATAACCGGCCGGTTACGCAAAATGCCGGTCGGGCCTGAAACACCGGTGAGTTATCAACTGGCGGTGGGTGATGAGCGTATCGCGGTGAACGATTTGCTCGGACGCCGGATCAAGCTGGAGTTTGAGGGTGTCATCCGTTGCATCCATTGCGACCGGAAAACCAAAAAGAGCTTCAACCAGGGGTACTGCTATCCCTGCTTCCGCAAGCTGGCGGCCTGCGACAGCTGCATCATGAGCCCGGAGAAATGCCATTTCCATCTCGGTACCTGTCGCGAGCCGGAGTGGGGCGAGCGCAACTGCATGGTGGAGCACGTGGTTTACCTGGCCAATTCCAGCGGCCTGAAAGTCGGCATCACCCGTGGCAGCCAGGTGCCCACCCGCTGGATTGACCAGGGCGCGGTGGAAGCCATTCCCATGCTCAGGGTATCCACCCGGTATCTGGCCGGCCTGGTGGAAGTGGCCTGCAAGCCCCATGTAAACGACCGCACCAACTGGCGGGCCATGCTCAAGGGCGATGTGCCGGAGCTGGATCTGCCCGCCGAGCGCGAGCGTATCCTTTCACTGATCGCCGACGATCTTGAGCAGCTGCGCGAGCAGCATGGCGCCGACAGCCTGCGTGCCGTGGATGAAACACCGCTGCCGCTGAGTTACCCGGTGCAGGTCTGGCCAGCCAAAGTCACCAGCCACAATCTGGACAAGACACCGGAAGTGGAGGGCCGGCTGCACGGCATCAAGGGCCAGTACCTGATTCTGGATACCGGCGTCATAAACATTCGAAAATTTACCGGCTATGAAGTCCGGTTCCGGGTATTGGATTAACAAGCCTCTGATGAACCCCGGCCAATGCAATCTGGAGAAAGTGAATGCGAACCGATCAGCCCCAAACCATCTATCTGAGCGAATACCAGGTGCCAGCGTATCTGGTGGACCAGATCGACCTGCGCTTTGAGCTGTTTGAAGACGGCGCCCGGGTACACAGCACGCTCACCGTGCGCCGCAATCCTGAATCCGGGGCCCCGGGCCAGCGCCTGGAACTGGACGGGGACAGCCTGATCCTGGAATCCGTGGCGCTGGATGGCCAGACACTCACCCCGGATGCGTATGAAGAGGCTGATGGCAAGCTGGTGATTGCCGATGTGCCCGGGCAGTTCGAGCTGTCGGTTGTGACCTGGATCGAGCCACAGAACAATACCCGTCTGGAAGGGCTGTACAAGTCTTCGGGCATGTTCTGTACCCAGTGTGAGGCGGAAGGCTTCCGGTGCATCACCTATTACCCGGACCGCCCGGACGTCATGGCCCGGTTCCGCACCCGGATCGAGGCTGACAGGCAAAGCTACCCGGTGCTGTTGTCCAACGGCAACCCGGTAGAGCAGGGCGAGCTGGAAAACGGTCGTCACTTCGTGACCTGGGAAGACCCGTTTCCCAAGCCGGCGTACCTGTTTGCCCTGGTTGCCGGGGACCTGACGGAAAAACGTGACAGTTTTACCGCCTGTTCAGGCCGTGAGATTGATCTGCGCATGTACGTGGAGCCCCGCAACGCCGAAAAGTGTGACTTCGCCATGGATGCCTTGAAGCGCTCCATGCGCTGGGACGAGGAGGTCTACGGCCGTGAATACGACCTGGATATCTTCATGATCGTGGCCGTGGACGACTTCAACATGGGCGCCATGGAAAACAAGGGCCTGAACATCTTCAATTCCTCCTGTGTGCTCGCCAGCCAGGACACCGCCACCGATGCCACCTTCCAGCGGATTGAAGCCATCGTCGCCCACGAGTACTTTCACAACTGGTCAGGCAACCGGGTGACCTGCCGCGACTGGTTCCAACTGAGCCTGAAAGAAGGCTTTACCGTCTTCCGCGATGCCCAGTTCTCCGCCGACGTAGGGTCGCCCACCGTCAAGCGTATTGAAGATGCCACCTTGCTGCGCACCGCCCAGTTTGCCGAGGACGCCGGCCCAATGGCGCATCCGGTGCGCCCGGCCTCCTACATGGAAATCGCCAACTTCTACACCCTGACCATCTACGAGAAAGGGGAAGAGGTGGTGCGCATGATCCACAACCTGTTGGGCCCGGAGCTGTTCCGCAAGGGCAGTGACCTGTATTTTGAGCGGCACGACGGCCAGGCGGTGACCACCGACGACTTCGTCAAGGCCATGGAAGATGCTTCCGGCCGTGACCTGAGCCAGTTCCGTCTTTGGTACGAGCAGGCTGGTACGCCGGTGCTCACGGTTGAAGACGAGCATGATGCCGAGCAGGGTATCTACCGCCTGACCATTCGCCAGACCGTGCCGGACACTCCCGGACAGACCAACAAGAAGCCCCAGCACATTCCCTTTGCCGTGGGATTGCTCGATGAACATGGCCAGGTGCTGCCGCTGGCGCTGACGGCGGATGAGCACAACGCACCGACCGAGCGGGTCCTGGAGATTACCGGTGCAGAGCAGGTCTTCGAATTCCATGGCATCGAGGAACCCCCGGTTCCGTCCCTGTTGCGGGACTTCTCTGCACCGGTGCGTGTTCGTTACCCCTATACCCGTGAACAGCTGCTATTTCTGATGAGCCACGACACCGACGGTTTCAATCGCTGGGATGCCGGGCAGAAGCTGGCTATTGATGTGATCGAATCGCTGGTTGGCGAGGACGATGGCAAAGAGATCGATCCGCGCCTGGTGGGCGCGTACCGGACCCTTTTGAATGACACTTCCCTGGATCAGGCGCTGGTGGCCAAAATGCTCCAGCTGCCATCGGAGAACTATCTGGTGGAGCTGGCCGATGAAGCCGATGTGCCTTCCATTCACCATGCCCGGGAACGGGTTTTGCAGCACCTGGCTGTGTCGTTGCGTGAGGAGCTGCTGGCCTGTTACCAGCGCCACCAGCAGGCGGGCGATTACCAGCTGACGCCGGAAGCCATCGCAGGGCGCAGTTTGCGCAACACGGCCCTGGGCTGGTTGTTGCATATCGGAGATGTGGAAGCTCTGGCGCTGGCCAGGTCGCAATTCGAACAGGCCGACAACATGACAGACCGCCTGGGTGCGCTGCGGGCGCTGGTGAACTCCGGCTTTGACAAGGAGCGCACCGAAGCGCTTGATGCCTTCTACGAGCGCTTCCAAAATGACCCGCAAGTGGTCGAAATGTGGTTCTCGGTGCAGGCAGCCAGCTTCAAGATGGGGCAGTTGCCGCATATTCGCCACCTGCTGGAGCATGACGCCTTTGACTGGAAAAACCCGAACAAGGTGCGATCCGTAGTTGGAGCCTTTGCCGGCCAGAACCTGCCGGCATTTCATAACCCCGACGGCAGCGGCTATGGCTTTCTGGCAGACGTGGTGCGCCGACTGGACGACAGCAACCCGCAAATCGCGGCCCGGCTGGTTACGCCACTGACTCGCTGGAAGAAGTTCGCACCTGCCTACGGTGGGCAGATGCGCACAGCGCTTGAAAGCATCCGTGACAAGAAGGGGTTGTCCAAGGATGTATACGAAGTGGTTTTCAAGAGCCTGGCGGACTAAGGCCGGTCTGCCCCGCCGCATTTGCGGGATGGCGGGGCCAGATTGCTTTTTGCTGTTAGGTCAGCTGGTTAGGGTGGCAAAGCCGGCTTTATTTATGGCTGGAAGTGTTCTATGTTCTAAATCGAACTGGATGTTTGTCCGACGAAGGGTCCGGACATCCACGATAACCAGCAATAATAAGGAAGAGCACAACATGACAATGAAACTCAAAACCTCCGTTCTGGCGGTCGCAGCTGCCGTCAGCCTTGGTGCTGCCTCTACCACGGTTTCTGCCCAGGAACAGCGCTTCGTTACCATCGGTACGGGCGGTGTTACCGGCGTTTACTACCCGGCTGGTGGTGCTATCTGCCGTCTGGTGAACATGGACCGCAAGGAGCACGGAATCCGCTGCTCGGTTGAAAGTACCGGTGGTTCGGTTTACAACCTGAACGCCATTCGCCAGGGCGAGCTGGATCTGGCCGTCGCCCAGTCTGACTGGCAGTACCACGCCTATAATGGCACCAGCCAGTTTGAGGATGACGGCGCCAACGAAGACCTGCGAGCTGTTTTCTCCCTGCATCCGGAACCGTTTACCGTTGTGGCCAGCAAGGAATCCGGCATCAAGAACTTTGAGGATCTCGAAGACAAGCGGGTTTCCGTGGGTAACCCGGGTTCCGGCCAGCGAGCCACCGCCGAAGTGCTGATGGAAGAAATGGGCTGGACCTTGGACAAGTTCTCCCTGGCTGCCGAAATCAAGGCTGCCGAGCAGTCTCAGGCCCTGTGTGACGGCAACATTGATGCTTTCTTCTACACCGTCGGCCATCCCTCCGGTGCCATCAAGGAAGCCACCACGTCCTGCGACAGCGTACTGGTGAACGTCGATAACGAAGCGACCAAAAAGCTGATCGACGACAACCCGTACTACCGTAAAGCGGTAATTCCGGGCGGCATGTATCGTGGCTCTGACGAAGACGTGACCACCTTCGGTGTGGCCGCCACCTTCGTGTCTTCCACCGATGTGCCCGATGAAGTGGTTTATCAGGTCGTGAAAGCGGTGTTTGAAAACTTCGACAATTTCAAACGTCTGCATCCTGCCTTTGCCAACCTGGAAAAAGAAGAGATGGTCTCCGACGCCCTGAGTGCTCCCCTGCACCCGGGCGCTGAGAAGTACTATCGTGAAGCTGGCCTGATCGACTGATAGGCCTTTCCATCAGAGCGGGCCCTGGTGCCCGCTCTGATGGTTCTATTCCGGTAATTTCCTTCCGCAGGAACGTTTTATGCCAAAAAAAGACCCCGGTGCCCGGGAAAGCGTTGATGCCCTGAAAGTCGATCAGGTTTTACAGACAGAAACCGGCGGCAGGGCGCTGACCGGACCTTCGGTGGTTTTGCTGTTTATTGTTCCGGTGTGCTGGTCCTTGTTCCAGCTCTGGATTGCTTCACCTCTGCCGTTCATTCTCGATTTCGGTATTTTCAATTCCACGGAAGCGCGCTCCATCCATCTCGCGTTTGCCGTTTTTCTGGCCTATTTGGCCTTCCCCATGATCAAGGGGAAACACACCACCAAGGTGCCCGTTTATGACTGGGTCCTGGCACTGGCGGCCGCCTTTGCCGCGTCCTACCTGTACGTGTTCTATGACCAGCTTTCTACCCGTCCGGGTGCGCCCATCACCATGGACCTTTGGGTTGCTCTCACTGGCCTTGTGTTGTTGCTTGAAGCCACGCGCCGGGCTCTGGGCCTGCCGCTGACCATCGTTGCGGCGGTGTTTATCACCTATTCCCTGGCCGGTCCCTACATGCCGGATGTGATTTCCCATAAAGGGGTCAGCCTGAACAAACTGGCGTCGCACCAGTGGCTGGGCACCGAGGGTGTGTTCGGTGTGGCGCTCGGTGTTTCCACCAGTTTTGTGTTCCTGTTCGTTTTATTTGGCGCTTTGCTCGAGCGTGCCGGCGCCGGTAACTATTTCATTAAAATGGCTTACGCCATGCTCGGCCACATGCGTGGTGGTCCCGCAAAGGCGGCGGTGGTCTCCAGCGGCCTGAGCGGCGTGATCTCCGGTTCGTCGATTGCCAACGTGGTGACCACCGGAACCTTCACCATCCCGTTGATGAAGCGGGTGGGTTTCCCGGCGACCAAATCCGGTGCGGTGGAAGTGGCTGCGTCCACCAATGGCCAGCTGACGCCTCCGATCATGGGTGCGGCGGCATTTCTGATGGTCGAGTACGTGGGCATTTCCTATCTGGAAGTGATCAAACACGCCATTCTGCCGGCGATGATTTCCTATGTGGCGCTGATCTATATCGTGCACCTGGAAGCCTGCAAGCTGAACATGCAGGGCATCGAACGGCCCAACCGGCCGACACTGGCCCAGCGCATGCTGACCTGGGTGGTTTTGTTGCTGGGCCTGAGTGCGCTGACATTGGCCGTTTACTACGGCATCGGCTGGATGAAAACGCTGCTGGGCGATGCCGCTATCTGGGTACTGGGCCCCCTGTTGCTGGCGATCTATATAGCGTTGGTGGGTTATGCCACCCGCTTCCCGGATCTGGAAGAGGATGACCCGAGCAAGGAAATGGGTGCCTTGCCAGAGGTTGGCCCCACGGTTAAATCCGGGCTGTATTACCTGCTGCCGGTGGTGGTATTGGTCTGGTGCCTGACGGTTGAGCGTTTTTCACCGCAGCTGTCGGCCTTCTGGGCGACCCTGTTCATGATATTTATCGTGATCACGCAGCGGCCGCTGAGAGCCTTTTTCCGCAAGCATGGCAGCCTGCCAGCTGAATTTTTGGGCGGTATCGGCGATCTGTTTCATTCGCTGGCCACCGGCGCCCGCAACATGGTGGGTATTGGTGTGGCCACCGCGACCGCCGGCATTGTCGTGGGTACGGTCACACTTACGGGCATTGGCCTGGTAATGACTGAATTTGTCGAGCTGATCTCCGGCGGCAATATTTTGCTGATGCTGATATTCACCGCCCTGATCAGTCTGATCCTGGGCATGGGGCTGCCGACCACTGCGAATTACATCGTGGTCTCCACGCTGATGGCACCGGTGATTGTCACCCTGGGGGCGGAAAACGGACTTCTGGTGCCACTGATTGCCGTGCACCTGTTTGTGTTCTATTTCGGGATACTGGCGGATGACACGCCGCCGGTGGGGCTGGCGGCCTATGCCGCTGCGGCCATATCAGGAGCGGACCCGATACGAACCGGTATCCAGGGCTTCACCTACGATATCCGGACCGCGATTCTGCCATTCATGTTTATCTTCAATACCCAGCTGTTGCTGATCGGGCTGACCGGATGGGTGGATCTGTTGCTGACCATCTTCAGTGCGGTGACCGCCATGCTGGTGTTCTCGGCGGCAACCCAGGGGTTCTGGTTCACCAAAACCCGCTGGTGGGAAACCGTGTTGCTGTTGTTGATTACCTTCACGCTGTTCCGTCCCGGCTTCTGGTGGGACATGGTTTACCCGGAATTTGAGGACCGGCCCGCGACGGAAATCTACCAGCACGTGGAAAATGTGCCGGCAGACAAACCCATTATCCTGCAGGCGTCGGGTATGTCGATTGAGGGGGATGAAACCTCGAAATACGTGCGTCTGACTTTGCCCGAAGGTGACACTCCACAACAACGGCTGATGGAAGCCGGCCTGGAGCTCTCTGAAAGCGGTGACCGGATGAACGTCGATTTTGTCGGCTTTGGCAGTGCCGCTGAAGATGCGGGTATCGAATTTGGATGGACCATTGACACCGTCCAGGTGGAACTGGACCGACCGCCCAAAGAGTGGATGTTCCTGCCGGCGTTGTTGTTGCTGGGCGCCCTGGGTTATGGCCAGATCCGGCGCAAGAAACGGGAAGATGCGCTCGCGCCGTCAACCTGACGGTCGGGCTTCCCGGCCTTGTGTTCGTGTAAACCCGGCATTGCTGCCGGGTTTTTTTCTGTTAGACTCGCTGGCACTCCGGCGTGCGGTTTGTGTCGCACCGCCGTTAACCAAGTGATCTCTGGTATAGATCACCGCTGAGAACTCCAAGGAGATATTCATGCCCGTAGTAACTCTGCCGGACGGCAGTCATCGCAGTTTTTCCGAGCCCGTTACCGTTCACGATGTGGCCGCC
>Ga0209300_1000207_pt1 | contig 36319 bp, 34 predicted proteins | sample Shrwel_input2_RT_FD_187535 | JGI IMG/M metagenome (GOLD analysis project Ga0209300, IMG submission 187535) | Subsurface microbial communities from deep shales in Ohio, USA - Utica-3 well 1 S input2 RT (SPAdes) (version 2) ... | reverse complement strand
GTCCTTGAGGGCGTCAACAACCGCATCAAGGTGATCAAGCGTATGGCCTATGGTTTTCGGGACTCGGAATACTTCTTCCTGAAAATCAAGGCTGCCTTCCCCGGGAAAGCGCGATGAACCAAAAAAAGTGCCCCATTGCACCGAGGTGCAAATAGGACACTCGTGATTGATGAGCCTGCTGTCCTCAACGCCGTGGTAGAGGCAGCGCAGTGGATAAGAGAGTGCTCTAGGACAGACACCGCTATACGAGACCGTCTACGCAAAGAATGCCGAACCTTATGGCCACGTCGAAAACGGCACCCAACGTTGAAAAGCTTCCGGCATCAGATGGGCTCAAACCTGAAGGCATCAGGAGAGAGTGATGAAGTCGTGGCATACATCATGGGACATCAATCGACCGAGTCGGTTGGTGTATACGGTGACAGGCGCTGCGGAGATGGGCTAATGATTTTCGTGAGGGCTGTTGCTGGAGCGGATCTGACTAAGGTGCGCAAGCCGAAAAAACCAGCACGATTTGGTAGGGGCCAGGTGATTGGACGGATCGGCCATCAGCAAAGCATTGGATTACAGCCTCAAACGCTGGACGGCGCTGTCGCGCTATCTCGATGACGGCGCCGTACCCATTGACAATAATTGGGCAGAGAACCAGATCCGGACATGGGCGTTGGGGCGCAAGAACTGGCTCTTTGCAGGTTCACTGCGCAGCGGTAAACGGGCAGCGGCGATCATGAGTTTGATCCAGTCAGCTCGACTCAACGGGCATGACCCGTACGCCTATTTGAAGGACGTCCTCACGCGCCCGCCGACGCAGCGGGCAAGTGAGATTACGGAGCTGCTGCCGCATAGGTGGCGACTGGTTTAGTTACGCAAGACGGGATGCCCAGACGCATACGTCCGACCTCGAACTTGAGACGTAGTACTTCGCGAATCTTACGCATGGATAAACGCTCCACGACGACCTCTCTGCTTCGAAAAAGAGGTCGATGGTAGTGAAGAAATCCTGCGTAGCTGCCTACCCGGTTGGGTGGCCGGATGGCCGTGGAATCAGTGGCCGGATGCGCGTGGAATGGGTGGCCAGATGATCGTGGAATCCGCAGTTCGATTGCAAAACAGCGCCTGTGTCCCAATCAGAGCCCCATCGATTGAATCATCTCACTTTCACTAACCGCCTCTGGTGTCACTACCGCGTCTTTAAGCATCAGCTTTCCGCGCAATAAGCGGTCAAGGTGTACATCGAAGGAATCAAACTGGGGGTGAGTGACGGCAGGCAGATGGATGAACACGGGCTTGGTTTGGCCGATCCGGTAAACCCGATCAGACGCTTGCGCTTCTTTAGCCGGGTTCCAATGACGCTCTAAATGCACCACATGGTTGGCCCCAATCACCGTCAAACCGACACCAGCGGCTACTGGCGACATGATCAGGATGTTGAAGCCACTTTTCGCTTCAAACTCGGCAATTAGCTTCTTGCGCGTCATATCCTCGGCGCGAGTCGCCACAGCCTGGGTGTCACCATTGATCACCGCTACATTCAGGTCATAGATCTGATCCAGCCAGAGCTTGAGGACTCGTTGCAGGCGCTTGGTCATCATGAACAGGATGACCTTTTCACCCTTGCTACGGATCTCATCGAGTAACTGCAGCAGCACCGCCAGCTTGCCGGACTCCATCATCAGTTGTCGCGCGTGCTTGCCATCCTCGCAGTACAGCGCCGACTCATTCTCCAGCCGTGGGTGCAGGGAAATGGAGCGAAGCTGAGTCAAAGCCGCCAGTGCGGTACCACGCATATCCTCAGCGCTTGCACGACGAGCCCGATAGCTGTCGAGGACTTCGTCGTAGGCCTGCAACTGGATGCCTTTCATCACCACACCCAACTGCGCTGCATACCGTTGCAGGCCATGATCGGCTTGCTCGACACCACTGAGAATAGTCTTGGCTGGTAGGCCTTTGAGCTGATCTTCTTTAACCCGCCGCAACATGAATATGCCTACAGCACGCCGCAGCTGCTCGCCCAAACGCGCCCGTACCTCATCACGCTCTTCATCGCTTGCAGCCAGAATTGGCTTGATCCAGGTATCGCGGAAGCTTTCCCAGCCACCAAGTAAGCCAGGCTGCACCGTATGCATCAGGCACCAGAAATCGCCCAGGCTATTTTCTACCGGTGTGCCAGTCGCCAACAGTTTGAAATCCGCCTTGAGCCCTTTAGCGGCAATAGTCTGCAGTGCATTGGGATTCTTGATGTTCTGCGCCTCGTCGAAGATGACCATGCCCCAGTCGATTCGGCACAGGGAGAACTGATAATCACGCAGGGTCTGATAGGTCGTGAGCACTAAGCGACGGTCCATGTCCAGACGATGCACGCCTGCTTCCGGCCCCACATGCAGTGCATAGCGAATGCTCTGCTCATCCATCATGCCGCTGCTGTCATCAATCATCGACGCCAACTGCACCGATTCACGCTCAGCACCTTTGACGCGATAGTCACGCAGACTCCGCCCCGACTGCAGCACCACCACATCGCGGAACGGGATGCTGGCGAAGGTCTTACCGACTTCATCCTCCCAGTTTTCCAGCAGACTCAGTGGCGCCACCACCAGAACCGGCTTCTGCGGCTTGTCAGCCGCGCGCTGACTGGCCAGATACTCCCCGACTGCGACCAGCGACATGTATGTCTTGCCGAGACCCATGTCATCTGCAAGCAAACCACCCTGCAGGCGATAGAGATCATCAGTTTCATCCTGCAACGCTGCGCCCATCAGCTTCAGCATCCACTCGATCCCCTCACGCTGATGAGGGAACGGCTCCCGGGCATAGGCCGACCAATCTGGCACCACCAGCGGCTTCGCAGCAGCAGCCTTACGCAACAGCGCAGAATTAATCTCGTCGGCATCCTTCAGAATGACCCCGACTTTCTCCTTGTCCTCCCCAGGGAGAACACCCTCCTCGCTGTGCGGCTCGCTATCGCTCACATGAGCCATGTTCTGGCGAGCCCTGGCCAGCTCTTGCTGAACAGTCGGCGCGTCAGAGATATCGATCACCTCGCCAGCAAACGACAGACTCGTCGCGCCCTGTTCATTAGCCGCCTGCAGTACCTCCTCGAAGCGCTGCAAATCCTCAGGAGACTGAATCAGCTTGCTCAGGATCGCTGCAGGTGCCGGGCGCTTATCAAGCGCAAACCAGTCATTCTTGGTTGCATCCAGGACACCGAAATCCATGTGCTGAAGTTTGCCTATACCCGCAACCCGGGCAGAAAAGCCCACCTCAAGATTGACCAGCGCAGCATCGAGAAACGCCGTTGGCGTGGCAATAAACTCGTTGACCTGATCAGCCGGGATACGTTTGTTGGCCAGCACATTGCGGATGCCATCCATCCGCGCCTGATCCAGCAGCAACACACGATTGTCGATGCGCAGCACACCACCATCGGCGGTCATATCCAACTGCGACCAGCGTTTTTCCAGCTGGTCAGCACTGGAGCCATCCCCAAGGCTCGGGCAGAGTTGGAGGCTGCCATCTGGTAAACGCGTAGCGATAACTCCGATGTTCTGAGGCACCACCACATCCAGCCGCTCAAAGTGGCTAAGATCAATACGCATCCCGCTGCGCGCAGCGGTCTGCAGCTCGGCCATCAGGCGCAGATTAGCCGCCTCTCCTCGCTGTTCTGGGCCTAAAGACTCATGCAGTTCCCAAGCCTGCAACCCCATAATTTCAGCCGGCGTCAGCCAATAGCACTCACTGCTGGTCAGGTACAGATAGGGGCCTTTGCGACTGAAGCTGGCAGGGCCGTCTGGCATTTCCAGCGTGATCGCCACACGAAAACCACTGTTGCCCGTGCGCCCACTGATTGAGGTTAGAAAGTGCCCTGGCAAGCGTCTCGGCAAACGCAAGATTTCCGCCTGCTCAAGATCCATCCCCGCAATATCTTCGGCACCGATGTGAAAACCGTTGGCCGTGTTTTCGGCAATCCCTTGCTCAACCAGCATGTTGAGCACGATCAGCTGAATCTTTTCTAAAGCACTGCCCTGCCCGGTTTGCAGCGCCTTGAAGGCCGGCAAGGGCAGGTAGAAATTCAAGCCATTGGAATCAGGCTGAGACTGAAAGCCTTGCTGAGTACTGAGCGCCCCGTCTCGCTCACCAATCAGCGACCGAAAAATATCCATCAAGCTCATTTATTCAGCCCTGTCCTGTTCATCCAACGCCTCAAGCGCGAGACGTGCCGCCTCATTCACCGTCCAGCCAAACTGCTCATCACGCGTGCACATGTCCTTCAACGGGCCATACAAAATCTGATTGATTTCACGCGAGTCCACACCGAAAACATTCGCTGCATATCGGACTTTGTCACCGGGGTTGTCCACGAAGTAGCGCAGTATCTTCAGTGCAGAGGGTTTCAAGCCTGTCAATAATCCTTCACCTACCAGAGACGGACGTGCCGTTGCAGGAGCAGCCGCATCAGGTGAACTGACGGAGTGCGACACTACCGGATCATGCTGCTGGTTGCTTCGCCGTACTGTGGCCGCCTCTTCTCTAGGAATAGCTCTGGAGTCCCTCGCAATCATCTCTGCAGGCTTACGCCCCTGAGGCGCTGACATCGTTGTCGCGCCAGTCTTGCCAACACGTGAACGCGCCGGCTCTGCGGGAAAATCTGTCTGACTTGGAGGCGGCACGGGTGTTCGCTTGGCATTGACCACAGGCATACCAAATTTACGAAGGTAAGGCTGGTAGTCACTGCGATTGAGCAACTGCTCGATATCTAGAGCGATGCCGTTATCAGCCAGGAAGCTGAATACCCGGTTCTGCCAGGAAAGAGGGGGGTGATGCGTGAAGGCATCATAGGGCAACTCAGGATACAGTCGCTTGTAGGCCTTAGGAACAGCCGTAGTCAGATCGGAATGACTGAAGCTGGAGCGCTCGTAGGAACGCAAAGCCTCCCCCGGCGCGGCGAGATAGACCCAGATTTTAAAACTGTGGGAACCCTCGACCAGATGAAAGTCTCCGCAATCGAGATAGATGACCGCCTTGTCATTCATCTGCCCGTCCATGCTGGCAAAACTGGTTTGCACATCTTTACCGAGAATGCGCTTTACCGAATGCTGTGCCCGCCCGCCAAGCAGCAAGCGGGTATTGCGGATCAGTTTGAGCTTAAACAGCCCCTCTAGGAACTGCTTGCGTGCAGGGAACATGCGCTGCAGATCGTCGTTCTGCGTTTCGATTCCAAACTGTTCCACCGCCTGCAAAAACAGCCGCAAATCTTCCTTGGACAACCAGCCCCGAACCTTCTGCACCCGCTCCTCACCGAGGAACTGCCACCACTCGCGGTAATTGGGGGAGTTACGTGAGATCCGCGGATCCCCCGCCAGATTCAGAATAAAGTTCTGCCAGACCTCACCCGGCTCCTGTCCAGCACGATCGATCAGAATCTCCAGCGCAACATGGCCGATACGACGCTCGCCCTCGTACGGAGCCTTGGACACAGCGGGCTTCTGCAGCTCATCCAGCACGGGGTCGTACTCACCGGGCGCAAGCCCTCGTAGGGTTTCCAGGTAGAAGTGGGCCCGGCAGATATCGCCATAACGCCCGTCATCAAAGCCCTGCAATCCCATGACCTCAAAGGTCTCGCCCAGCTCATGGCCACTGTCGCGTACCCGCTCAACCAGTTGGACTGGCCCGTCAGGCGGCAACAACCAATGAGCATCACGCTTGAGCGTTACCAGCGGATCAGCCTGGGGGCCACTTACTTTGGGTTCGGGCAGTAAATGCAGTTGCTGGAGCAAAATCTGCTCAAGCTGCTTACGCAGCCCATCGTGCTCATCCAGCTTGTCGAAGCGACGAAAGTAGAACTGAGCCAACTGCTGTAAGGTGATACGCGTCAGCCTCGGCTGCTGAGCATCGACCAGCACCGAAAGCAGACGCGAACTAAGCAAACGCCTACCCATGGTCTCGTCGTTGAGCCACAACCAGGTCAACGCACGCGCAGTAAGACGACGTTTTAGCAGCTCAGGCAGGCCGTCAAAACGCCCTGTACTCGCCATGTCACGCAATCGTGCCAACATGGCTTCAAAGGCGTCACTCTTGCCACTTGCGGCCTTCATTCGAGCGACCTTTTCGACCAGCACCGTCCATCGCTCCCGCACCACGGGCGCCCATTCAGCGACCGGCATGTGAACAGGAGGCAGCTTCACGGCTTGAGCTCCTCCAGACGCTCACGAACCTGCTCGTACTGAGCGCTGTCGGGACGACGAATGGTGAAACGGATATCGATGCGTCGATTGCGCTTGAAGTCGTCCTCAGTCTGCTGGTCAACCAACACGGGGCGGGTTTCGCCGTAACCGCTGACCGAGAACAGCGGCTTACCATCCTTGTTCTTCAGCCTTGCCAGTTGCTCATCGGGGGACAGCGCGCTCCCCCAGAACTGCCAGAGAGAAATGGCACGAAAGGTCGACAGCCCCCAGTTGCCTTTGCCCATAAAGCCCTGGAGCGGACGATTGTCCGTATGCCCCTCGATGAAGATCGTATCGAGGAACTCGACTCGATCCTCTCGCGAGATCACCTCATTGATGACCTTACCAATCTCCAGCGCACGCGCCTGATAGGCGGCATGAATGTCATAGGCACCTGTGTCGAAACCCAGCAGATCGTTGGGAATACTCAGGACCGTATGGTTCTCGCTCACCTCGACCTTGATGCCGCGTTTGCGCAGGGCCTCCACGGCCTCATCAAGAATGGTGCGGCGCACCTGCTCTGCTTTCTTCAGCTCGACCAGCTCTTGCTCAAACTGCACCTGGCGCTCTTTCAACTCCTTCTGAATTTCCATCAACTGCAGGATCAGAATCACCGAAGCCAGGATGAAGATCACCAATAGCGCCGACATGATGTCTGAGAATGACATCCAGTAAGGGTTCTCTTCGTCGACGCTCACTTCCTTGGATTTACCCAGGCGCATCAGCGTGCCTCCAGTTCATCCAGAATACTGCTCATGTTCTGCACGACGCGGTGCATCTGATCGGCATACTTCAGCGATACCTCATTCCACTGGTTCATTCGCTCATCAGTCTGCACACGCACCTCGCCGGCATAACTGCGCAGCCATTCCTCGGCTTGCTTCTCTACCGCCTCGACCTGCTCACGCAACTTTTCTCCCAGCGCGGTGAATTCATGGCGCACACTAGAGAGAAATTCCTGCTGAGCGGATTTCATCTCGCCAAAGCCGTTACGCGCCTCGCCGGCTGCTTGCTCAAAGCGCTGGGCACCCTCCAGCAAGGTGGCCTGCAGCTGCGCCAAGGTAGCGGCCTGGCTTTGCAACTGCGTCGCGAGCTCGGCGTTCTGCTGGCCAGCTCTTTCAATACTATGACTAACCGCCTCAAGCCGTTGGCCCAAGGAATCAGCGGCCTGACGCAGATTCGCGGACAACAGCCCAAGCTGATTCGCACTGCTGTCCATATGCTTGCTGCTCTGCGCAGTTGCGTCCGAGACCTGCTTGAGCTGGCCCAGCAACTGTTGATGCTGATCCGCCATTAGGCGGCTTTGCTGCTGGGTCGCCTGCACAGCGCTGGCCAGACCGGAGAGCAGCTCCTGTTGATGGGTCGACACCTGATCGAGCTGCTCCTGGAAGCGCTGTTGGCGTGCCTGCTCACGCTGCTCTGCCGCGCCCATTTGCGAATCGAGCTGGGTGTTGAGGTTCATCATCAAACGAGAGAACACCTTCTCCAGATTGCTGTGGCGCTCGTTGCCCGCCTCAGCCATCGCTTGCATCTGCTCGCGGGTTGAGCTGGAAAATTGCTCCAACATTGCCGTCTGGCTGCTGCTAGCCTGGCCAAGCAGGCGCTCGAACAGCACCTGGCGCTCCTCGTCGCGCTGCTGGGCGGTACCCAACTGGGTCTGCAACTGGTTCGTCAGCCCCGACATCAACTCAGCAAAGCGTTGCTCCATCTGTGCCTGGCGCTCTTCGGCAGAACCACTGATGCGCTGCAGCTGCGTCTCGAAGGCCGCACTCTGTTGCTGAGCCACTTCCATCTGTCGACCCTGCTGTTCATTCAGGCTGCTGAACAGTTGGTTCAAGCGCTCACTCATGCCACTGACGGCAGCGTTCACGTCAGCCGCCGCCTGCTGCATCTGCAAGCCCTGCTCACGGCCCACAGAGGTCATGCCGTCCATGAAATTACCCACCAGCTTTTCCAGCACCTGCGTGGACTGCTGGCTGGTGGTGCTGACCAGGGTCTGAATGGCTGGCGCCATTATGTTGTTCAGGGCATCGGTCAGCGCCGTCTGCATCGCTTCGCTCATGCCATTGAGCGTTTCCTGCAGACGATCGCCAATACGCTCGTGCAGCTCCTGCAGCGCTTCCTTGCTCTCCTTGCCGTACTCGGCGATATGCACCAGCGACTGCTCGGCGGGGATGCGTGGGTAGAGGAAGTCGATATCGTGCTGCAGCTGTTGGATCTGGCCCAGCGCTGAACGCTCGAACATCTTTTCGACAAAGTTCAGTAATAGGCTGAAGAACACCCCCCATACCGACGTCATGAAAGCTACGGCAGCACCGGAAATCAGCTTGTTGATGCCGCCCTTGAGTGCCTCGATCTCATCCGAGGTGCCGACCAATCCTTCCAGCCCCACCGTCAGGCCCACGAATGTGCCGAGCACACCGATAGCCACCAAGAAGCTCGGTGCAGCAGCCAGCAAGCGGCTAGCTGTCAGGCCGGGAGCCAAGGTTCTGGCATTGAAGAAATGCTCGGCATCCAGCGTATTGAACAGATGCTTCTGATCGGACGACAGCACCAGACTTTCGTCGAACTCACGCCACAGCATGCCGACATTGGGCGCATCCAAACCCTGCGCCTTTTGCATGGTTTCGCGCCTGCTCAGTGCCAGGGTTTCCTTGCTTTGCCCTTCAAGCAAAGAACGCAGGGCACGCAGCCGGGTACGAAAACGGCGGAAGTGCACAAACAGGAAGTAAAGCGACAAGCCGAAAATCAGTGCCGTCGCAGACCAAAACCAGGCACTGATGCCGTTGGGATTGGCACTGAACATATGGGCGAAGTCGGGGATCAGGTGTTTCAGCAGATCCATCATGGCAAAGCTTCCAATCACTGCATCGGTTACGGAATAAATCTCAACGAAGCATTCAGAGCGCGAAGCGCTCCTTCAAGCGTTCCACCGTCCACCGCCATTTCGGCGTAGTCGGGCGGCAGATGGTGTTCTGGTTGCCGAACAGGCCGACTTCCTTCACCGCCTCGTTCAGCGGCAGGCTGTGCAGCCACTGCACCGGCACGAAGTATTCGCAGCGCTCGGGGTCGTCGACGAACTCGCGGTGGTAGTCCGCTTGCAGCACATCCAGCGCTGGGCGTTCCTCGCCGTTGTGCAGCAGGCAGAAGTCCCTGGCGGGGGTAGCGTGGCCGGTGACCTTGGCCACACCGACGTAACCGGCGCCGGGCACGTTGACCCATACGCGGTCGCCGGGGGCGAGCATCTTCAGGCTGTTGCTGTACCAGCTGCCGCCACCGCCGCAGATGAAACCGAAGTGCCGCGCCTCGGCCCAGTCGCGCGTACTGCTATGGCCGAACGAGCCATAGAACTCGCCGTTCCAGGGCTCCGCCGGCATGCCGGGCTTGCTGGCACTGCTGGCCTGGGGCGCCTCGGTTGGGTCGAGCAGCCAGGCGCGGCTGATCAGTTGTTGTTCGCCCAACTGGAATACCTGGAAGCACAGCACGTTGATGGCGATGTCGCGCTCGCTCAGGTAGCCGACGATGCGCTCGCTGCTGGCATCCAGCTCGGCGGCGACGATGACGATCTGGTGGCTCTGGTTCAGCGCCTCGGCCTCCAACGGCGCGCCAAAGCGTGCCTGGAAGTCCGCCGCCAGGTCGGCACCCGGCTTGAAGCGCTGGTAGATGGCCTCGATATCGTTGGTCTGTAAGCGCTCGACCCACACCGCATAGTCCAGCGCCTGCGCCACCACCTCGCGCGGGGTACGCTCACGCTTGAGTTCGATCAGCACCAGCGAGGCATCCGGCGCCAGCGCCAGCAGGTCGATGCGCCCGCCCTGGCCGGTGCTTTCCTGGCGGCCGATCAGCAGCCAGTCCTCGGAGAGTAGCGCCGGGGCGCTGACGATCATGTCCTCGAGAAACTGCTCGCTGGCCAGCACGGCATTTTTCAGCGGCGCGGGCTGCGCGCCGACTGTCCAGATCTGGGTGCGAATGGGCATCCCTGCGCTCCTGTTGCTTAGGCCACGGCCTGCTCGACCAACGCACTGGCCAGATGCTCGTGCACCTGCCGTGCCTGGTTAAGGCGGGCTTTGAGTTGGTCGCAGAGGGCCATCAGTTGATCGACTTTGGCGACTATGCGGTGTTGTTCGGCTTCAGGAGGCAATAGCAAAACAATGCTATTCATCTTCGCCTGATTCATTTTGGGCTGAGCGGTACCAGTCACATAAGGCTTCAAGTCAATGGCGTTGAAGTAAAGCTGGACGTACAACAGCAGCGCTTCGCTCACTCCATCTAATACGTGAGCGTGGTTATTAACCCAGTACTTTCCGCGTGCCATGAAAGCGATTGGTGTGCTGCGATTGATTAGATTTGCTCCGTCCTCACCAACCAGCAGAAGAGGCTTATCGAACAAATACCCGTCAATTTTGTCGATAACCCCGGAAGCACCGTAGTAGTCGTATGTTTTCGCTCGCCCTTCACGTTCAGCTTGAGAAACAGGAATCCGCTCCCCATCCCGACAAATCGTTACCTCTCCAACTGTTGAGAGAGACCAACCAGCAGGCACAGTTACCTCGGTATCTGAGGCACGATAATCAGTTGCTGTCTTTACTTTTCGCACACGGCCCTGCGAGGCTGCCTGCTCCTTTGCATCGGCAATCCGCTTAAGCAACTCACTGGCCGGTTCATCGTTAGGATCTTGCGGCACCAGCTTGCCCATCACCGCCAGTTGCAGCAGGGTTTGCTTGAGGGCGTCGATGCTGGATTCGGTGGTGAACAGGGTATGGAAGTGCTCGGCCAGGCGCTGCCAGCTTTGTGCAAAGTCTGCGGCATCGCTGGCCTGCGTCAGGCTGCCCAGCAGCGCTTGCACCAGTTGGGCATGGGCGCTGTCGGCATCGGCCTGACGGGCTTCCAGCCGGTCGCACAGGGCCATCAGCTCATCGACTTTGGCGACGATGCGGTGTTGTTCGGCGAGCGGCGGTAACGGAATTAGCCCGCTGAAAAACTGACCGTCATTGATCGCTGGGTAAGCGATACCCATCTGAACAGACTCAACGTATCTAACAAAAACAGGGCTTCTCAAATAACAGAGAAAATACCTCGCAGGCATCTCTAGGTAGGGATGGATGATCGCGAACGCAGTGCTGGCAATTGGTTCCTGCTCGTATGCCTCTTCAATGACAGCAACATTAAGAAGGTACGGTCGAATGGTTGAGTAAATTACCGTTCCTGGCCTAACCACTTTCCGGGCTCGCGATGGCGCGTCCTCAGCCATAAGAACCTGGGGTGCGCTAATCCTACCAGCAGCATTATCAACAGCCCCAACGTCGATATACGTGAATGCTTTGTCTGGGGTTTTCTGCCCCCAATCGTGGCCAACAGCGGCTACGCGAACCCACTCCCAGTTGGTAGGTACGTCAAACGGTTTCTCTTCTGCGCCAATCTCCGCCAGCGGCTTCTGCTTCCTAACTTTCCCCTCAGAGACCAGTCGCGCCTTTTCCTCGGCAATCCGCTTAAGCAGCTCACTGGCCGGCTCATCATTCGGATCTTGCGGCACCAGCTTGCCGCGTACCGCCAATTCCAGAATCAGCTCACGTAGCTTTTTGGTGCCATTGGGTGCTCCCGCCAGCAGTGGCAGGTTATCGGTGAGCAACGCCGTCATACCTGGCGCTCCAAAGCCTCGGCCAGCATAGCCTTAAGCTGGGCGCGCAACTCGCCGATCTCGCCTTGCAGTTGCGCGTAGTTACGCAACAGCTCCTCCGGATCGTGGCTGGTCTGCTCGCCCACATGCGGGTTCTTACAGTCCAGGTTCCAGTTGCGCGCCCTCAGCTCGTCGAGGCTGACCTTCCAGGCGAACTCGTTTTCCACCCGCGCGGCAAAGCCATCGGCCTCGCTGCCCCACCAGGCTTCCTCGACCGCGAACTCCTCGATGCGCATGGGCTTGGTCTTGGAGTAGCTCTTGTAGCCGGCCGGGTACTGGTGCTCGTAGAACCACACCTCCTTGGTCGGCGAGCCCTTGGTAAAGAACAGCAGGTTGGTCTTGATGCCGGTGTAGGGGTTGAACACGCCGTTGGGCAGGCGAACGATGGTGTGCAGGTTGCACTCGGTGAGTAGCTTTTCCTTGATGCGGCTCTTGATGCCTTCGCCGAACAGGAAGCCATCCGGCAGGACCACGGCGGCGCGGCCACCGTCCTTGAGCAGGTGCATGATCAGCACCAGGAACAAATCGGCGGTTTCCCGGGTGCGGAAGGCGGCGGGGAAGTTGGTTTCGATACCATCTTCCTCCATGCCGCCGAACGGCGGGTTGGCGACGATGCAGTCGACCCGCTCGCCCGGCCCCCAGCTGATCAGCGGGCGGCTCAGGGTGTTGTCGTGTTTGATCTGGCTGGGCACCTCGATGCCGTGCAGGATCATGTTGGTGGTGGCCAGCAGGTGCGGCAGCGGCTTTTTCTCAACGCCGAAGATGCTGGCCTGCAGTACGCGCTCGTCCTCGGCAGTTTTCACATAGCGGCTGCGCTTGTGCTCGATGGTGCAGGTAAGGAAGCCGCCAGTGCCGCAGGCCGGGTCCATGACCTTCTCGTCCAGCTTGGGGTCGACCATGCGCACCATAAATTCGGTGACCGGGCGCGGCGTGTAGAACTCACCGGCGTTGCCGGCATTCTGCAGGTCGCGCAGCAACTGCTCGTACATGTCGCCGAAGGCATGACGCTCTTGCGCCTTGTTGAAGTCCACGCCCTCCTGGATCTTGTTGATCACCTGGCGGATAAGCTGGCCGGATTTCATGTAGTTGTAGGCATCCTCGAATACGCCACGCACCACGTAGGCGGCTGGAGTGGTGCTGTATTCGTGGAGGTTCTGCAGCTGCGGGAACAGGTTGTTGTCGATGAAGTTCTTCAGCTCGTCACCAGTAATGCCTTCCGGGTCGGCCGCCCAGGTGCGCCAGCGGCAGCTTTCCGGAATCGGCGAGCGATAGGCGTCATCCAGCAGTTCCCACTCCTGCTCGCGGTCATCGAAGATCTTGAGGAACAGCATCCACACGAGCTGGCCGATGCGCTGGGCGTCGCCGTCGACGCCGACATCCTTGCGCATGATGTCCTGGATGGATTTGATGGTGCTGCTGATGGACATGCTTACTTCCTAAACAGGTGTTCACGGTGCCAGGCCAGATAGGGGCGGTGACGCGGCTCGATCTGGCGCAGGCGAAGTTCGGGGGTGATGTTGAGCGCACGGGCGCTGTCGGGGTCGAGATCCTCACCTATCAGAATCTGCCCCTGGTCGTCGAAACTGATCAGGCCCTGATCGAAGGCAAGATCGAGGTTGGGTGTGAGCAGCAGGCCATTGAATGGATCGAGCCGCTCGGCTGGGCTGGCAGCGCGCCAGGGTTTGATATGCGAGGCGCGCAGCAGCTCCGGTACGCTGCAATCGGTCACCGCACAGCCACCCCAGTAGGCCAACAGATCATCGCGATAACCACTCTGACCGACGCGGGCCTTGATCAGGGCGTCACGCTCGGTGTCGGTTACTGCCTGGTCTTGCAAGCCACAGTCATTCGGCAAGAGCACGTTGGTATGGCTGGGCTCCTGAGTCGCGGTATCTGACGCCTTACCCAGAAGATGCGCCAATAACTGCTCCAGGGCGGCGACATGCCGAAAGCCAAGATCCAAGCCATAGGCGATATCCGTAGCCCCACCATTGCGGCGCTTGGGAAAGCCCCGCAGGTTGCTGTTGTGGTAGTAACGCCCATCGCTGCGCTCAACACCGCTGATGGCTAGCAGCTCAGGTAGCTGGCTTTCGTAATCCGGATGCAATACCAACGGTGTCTTTGGCCGTGCTTGAGCGCTGGTGCTTTGTTTGACGAATAACGGCTGAGGCAGCAACGGATGTTCCATACGCAGCACTTTCAGGCCTGATTGCACGGGTCTAGTGAACCCCTGGCGCTCTAGCGTCATCACCAGTTGCTGAATTGTCAGCGAGTCACCGCCCACATCTGTGGTCGCACCCTCGTCCCAATTCATAGGCTCACTCTCAGCCCAACCCAGTTGCTGCAGCGCCTCGACGAGCTCGGGGTACATATGAGCTCGGCTGTGAGACGTACCTGGATCGTCATCAAAACTGGCAAGGACGTACACCAGAAAGCTCGGACGCGGGACGCCCAGGGCATCAGCCAACTTTCCGGCCAAAAGGCCGTACTGCAAATTTGCAGCGCTGTAACCCGGGAACCCCACCAAAGCAGCGAGTTCGGACATGGTGATTGCGTGGCCCGGAGCCTGGGCATGCCCGATGAGCATGCGCCGCTGCTCCTCAGTGATTACGGGCGCCAAGCTCTGCAATGCCTGCCGGTATTCGTCAGTGCTTACCGGCCTGATAGCCCGAGCAGGCGTAACTGTCGGTGCGCTGTCCATGGCTGAGGCCAGGAAAGTACGCCACTGCCCCTTGTCCTTAAGCTCCATACTCGGTCCTTAAAACACACGGATGAGCCGGCCGCCTATCAGGATGCATAGAGCTCACTCTCCAACTCCTGAATCGCCTGCTGATAACCAGGCTTACCGCCAAACGCCCTGACCAACTCAACTGGCGCACCGATCTGGCTGAAAGGATCGAGCTGGAGAATCTTTATGTCTTCGATGTGCTCGATGCCGGTGTCGGCGTACTTGTCCAACAAGGCCTCCAGCACCTGGCGGGCGGCGCCGGAGTATTTGGCGAAGTAGTTGCGTTTTTTCACCTGTTCGGCGCGCTCCTTGCGGGTCAGCGGCGGTTGGTCGAAGGCGATATGGCAGATCAGGTCGAAGGGGTCGAGCGGCTGGCCGCGCTTGGCCTGTACTTCCTCGTCCAGGGCTTCCCACATCACACCTTGAGCGGCGAGCTCGTCGATGATGGCCTTCTTCTGCTCGGCATCCGTCCAGCGGCGCAGGAAGTCATCCAGCGAGGCAAACTGCTTTTTCACGCAGCTGCGGGTGTAGTCGCGCAGCGATTCGGTGATCAGCTTGCCGTCCGGCCCGTAGTACTGCACGCGCTCTGCAATAACGTGGATCGGCACGTTGTCGATCACGTACTTGATACGCTTTTTGCCCTCTTCGCCGCCATCGGTTTCGTCGCCCTCGGGCAGCCAATCGCCACCGTCGACGATGCCTTCCTCATCCGCCAGAGGACTATCTGGCGGCACGGGCGAGTCATCGCCTTCAGGGCTGTAGATCACCACGGGTTCGCCATCGAAGGCTGGATCGGCGAACAGCTCGGTGGCTTTCTTGAAGTCCATGATGGTGAACCAGAACTTGCCGTAGTCCTCGTTGATGCGCGTGCCGCGCCCGATGATCTGCTTGAACTCGGTCATCGACTTGATGTGCTGGTCGAGCACCACGAGCTTGCAGGTCTGGGCATCGACGCCAGTGGTCATCAGCTTGCTGGTGGTGGCGATGACCGGATAGCGCGCTTCCGGGTTGATGAAGTTGTCCAGCTCGGCCTTGCCTTCCTGGTCGTCGCCGGTGATGCGCATGACGTACTTGCGATTCTCAGCGATGCGCTCAGGATTGAGGTTGACCAGGGCCTGGCGCATGCGCTCGGCGTGGTTGATGTCATCGCAGAAGATGATGGTCTTCTGGAACGGGTCGGTGGCCTTGAGGAACTCGGTGACCTTCTGCGCCACCATCTGGGTACGCGCTTCGATGACCAAATGGCGGTCCATATCCTTGAGGTCGTAGATGCGGTCCTCGATCAGCTCGCCGTTCTTGTCGAGCATGCCCTTGGGAGGGCGCCAGCCCTGCAGGTCCTTGTCGAAATCGATGCGCACCACTTTATAGGGGGCGAGGAAGCCGTCCTCGATGCCTTGCTTCAAGGTGTAGCTGTACACCGGCTCACCGAAATAGGTGATGCTGGAAACGTCCTTGGTTTCCTTTGGCGTGGCGGTCAGGCCGACGTGAGTGGCGCTGGAAAAATATTCGAGGATCTCGCGCCAGGCGGAATCTTCCGCAGCGCTGCCACGGTGGCATTCGTCAATCACCACCAGATCAAAGAAATCCGGGGAGAACTGCTTGTAGACGTTCTTTTCTTCTTCAGAGCCAGTTACTGCCTGGTAGAGCGACAGGTAGATCTCGTAGGACTTCTCGATCTGGCGCTTGGCGATCTTGGTCATCGCCTGGCCGAAGGGCTTGAAGTCGTTGTTCTTGGTCTGGTCGACCAGAATATTGCGATCGGCAAGGAAGAGGATGCGTTTCTTCTGCTTCGACTTCCACAGCCGCCAGATGATCTGAAACGCGGTGTAGGTCTTGCCGGTGCCGGTGGCCATCACCAGCAGCACGCGATCCTGGCCACGTGCTACGGCCTCAACCGTGCGGTTGATGGCATTCATCTGGTAGTAGCGCGGCATGCGCCCGGAACCGTCGTCGTAGTAAGGCGCCTCGATCTTTTGCCGAGCGGCGCCATCCAGGCCTTTCCATTGGCAATACCGCTGCCAGAGCTCGTCCGGGCTGGGAAACTGGTCGAGCCCTAGCTCGGTTTCAACCTGCGTGCCGGTGCCGCTGCGATCATGGAACAGAAAGCCATCGCCATTGCTGGAAAACACGAACGGCACGTCGAGCGCTTCGGCATAGCCGAGGGCCTGTTGCATGCCGGAGCCGAGCGAGTGCTTGTTGTCCTTCGCCTCGATGACGGCAATGGGCAGGTTCTGCTGGTGATAGAGGATGTAGTCAGCTCGACGCGACTCGCCACGGCTGTGCATTTTGCCGCGCACGATAATGCGTCCCTTGGTGAAGCTGACTTCCTCACGTACCTGCTTATGCAAATCCCAGCCAGCGTTACCAATGGCAGGGGAAATGAATTTGCTGCAGATATCACGCTCGGAAAGCGATTTCTTGTCCATGCTCCGGCCTTAAACGAAACCAATGCGCATGCTCAAATCATGAGCATCAGGTGATCGAACCAGATGGCAGTGATAGGCGTCGGAGGACTTCAAAACGTATGCAACCGTTATAAATGACCTTCCTTGAGGTACTTCGGCCTGCCCTGGTGCGATGCCCGTCACAATATCCATCTGCCACTACCGGATAAAGATTAAAAGCAATATGCCAACCACCGAGCTGACTCACATCAGCAGCTGAAATACTCAGTTCCCCTAATGCAATCTGTCGCGCAGGCACCCTTACGGGAAATGCTCCTGTAGATCACATCTGCAGGCTGTTCCTTCACGCGAGGTTCCGTTTCGGCAAGATGGCACACCGCATCCGCCATGTTTCAACTTACCAGCATCACGGCTCATGCCAGGCTCTCCAGCCATGGGCGAACGATCACCTTGCGCTCATCCAGACTGAGTGTGGCCACCCCGTCTTTTACCAATGCCTTCCTGTCCCCCGTATGTGGGTTGGTAACGTAAGTGCCGATGCTCGGTAGCGTATTCGGGTTTGCACTCCAACGCAGGTTGAATGCCGCCAGCCTGGGAAACCAGAACTGACTGGCGTATGGCAGGTTGTCGTGAATCCACCAGGCCAACGGCGTCCAGTCCTTGCGCTCCTCATACCAGGGCAGCAATGCCGGCACCACGATGCAGGCAGTCGCGCCCAGATGCCCTTCAGGGTCCGGATAATCCCATATGTGCTCCGCGTAGTTTTTTTCGTTGGCGGCACAGCTGTACTGGTTGTTGTTCTCGGCCCCTTTAGCGTTGACTGCCGGAGCCCTGTAAGCCGAGCGAATGACGATCCGCCCAAAGCGCTCCTGAAGTGGCTCCAACAGCTGTTCGCAAAGCCCTCGCCCGGCTTCAATGGCGCGATCCGGATAATCCGGAATGTTGGGGATGCCCTCGATCTGGCTGATTTCCGAGTAGAGGAAATCGCGCATGAAAAAGTGCTTGGATAGCCGGACGCGCCCCAGCTCTTCTAGGGCCTGTACCGATGATGGCTTATTCATCCTAATGTGCTCCGCTGCGACTCAATATCCATTGCTTCCGGTAAATCAACGCTACCTGTAGATCATCAGCTGTCGTGCCGCATCTGCATAGCTTGCCCCTGAGCAAACTCAAGCTGACGCTTCAACTGCTCGACATGCGCCCTTTCGGCTCGCAGGCCGGCCGTCAGCTCACGTATTTCGTCCTCTTGCTGATGCACCCGCATCTGAAGGTACTCCAGCTTGGTCTGTGAGGCATGCAAGTTGGCACGTGCTTCGCGCTGCTTAAGAATCTGCCAGTACAGTGCCACTCCAGCACCGTGGACAAGCAGCAAGCAAACACCTATGACAAGCCACGATAACCCAAGTCCAAACACGCTTCGCTCTCCCTTGCTGGCCCGCCATGTTACGGCGAACTTGAATGACAGCACCACGATATGTAGCTTTAAGCGACGCATCTAGAGTGTTTACCTGTACAGGTAAAGTTTTCGAGCAGGTGGAGAGGCCATGAAACGCAAACAAGAAATCGAATCGGTGCGCTGGGATCTGGCACTGCGTTACCGCTTGATCGAAACCGTAGTCTGGTGGGAAGGCCGGCTGACCACGAACCACCTGATGCAGAGCTTTGGCATCAGCCGGCAGCAGGCGTCGAAGGACATCAATTCATACATCACCGACTACGCGCCGAAGAACCTGGAATACGACAAGCATTTGAAGGGGTATGTACCGAGCCGCCACTTCAAGCCACTGTTCATTGACGACAGCGCCAGCGCCTACCTGCATCTGCTCAGTCAAAATTACGAGCGGGCACCGCATATCGACGGGCTGGCCTTGGCCTATGCCCACACCGAAGTACTGGGCGTACCAGATCGCTCAGTTCGCCCAGAAGTGTTGCGCCCTCTGCTCAAAGCTTGTCGAGAAGGGTTGCGACTGGAATGCGAGTATGTGTCCTTCACCACGCCGGAAGTTGAAACTCGCTTGATTGCCCCGCACACCCTGATCTACACCGGCATGCGTTGGCATGTGCGCGCTTACTGCGAGAAGAACCGTGATTATCGCGACTTCGTGCTGAGCCGCTTTCGCGGTGAGCCCGACCTGATGGATGCCCCCTCGGAGCACACTCGCGCGCTCGACAAGGGCTGGAACACCCCGCTCACGGTGGTTATCGCGCCGGACTCGCGCCTCAAGCCGGAGCAGCGCGCGATCATCGAGGCCGACTACGGCATGCGGGATGGGCAGTTGGTGATCGAGACCCGCGGTGCCCTGGTGCAGTACGTGCTGCAGCGCTATCAGATCGACCCGACCAAGGTGCACGCCAAAGCTACGGCGCAGCAGATCGTCGTCACCAACCTCGATGAACTGCAGCCCTGGCTGTATCACTGACCGACGGAGCCAGCATGGCGACTCAACCGCTGCTGTATACCCTGCACATTCAGCTGGAGCCGTTGAACTTCAATCCTCCGGTCTGGCGCCGCCTGCGCGTGAACGGCGACTGCACCCTGCGCAAGCTGCACCACTTCATCCAGGCAGCCTTTGGCTGGCACAGCAGCCACCTGCATGAGTTCAGCGACGGCATCCATCGCTACCTGCCGCTGGATGCCGAGCTGATGTACATGTACGACGATGCGCTGGATGACCGTAAGAGCAAACTGCGCCGCGTACTCAAGGAGGCGGACCGGCTGCGCTATCTCTACGACTTCGGCGACAGCTGGCAGCACGTGATTGCCGTGGAGAGCATCGAGCCCTGCGACTTCACCGGCACCTGGTGTGAGGTACTCGATGGAGCCCGCGCCTGCCCGCCGGAAGATGTGGGTGGCGTGCCGGGTTACCTGGACTTCCTGGCTTCAGGCGGCAGCTTTGATCCCGAGCTGTTTGACCGACGCGCCGCCAACGCGGCGGTGCAGCGGATCTGCAATAACTTCTGGGGCTGAGGCCAGCGCTGCCAAGCGCGGCTAGCGCTTAATTCGCAGCACCGCCATAGGCCAGCTTGGCCAGCCCGATCAGTGCGGGCAGCACCAGCGCCAGCGGCAAAAGATCGCTAAGGGTGGGCAGCAAGATCATAGGAGGTCCTCCTGGTCGGTTGCCCCAACCTAGCGAGAACCACGCGCCGGGGCGATCTGTCTACTTTTCGCCTGTAAACAATCCGTGCAGACCCCGCCCCCCCCTGGCGACGAGCGCGCCTTGCCGGAATGACGGAGGCTCGAAAACTGTACACAAATACAGTTATCGGTCAGGCCGTTATGAGTAACGCCCTTATCCTCGGACCACTGCAGCGCAGCGGCACCGCCCTCCCTCTCTTCGATGCACGCATCCCGGTCGACTTTCCCAGCCCTTCGCTTGATCACATGGAGCACAAGCTGTCGCTCGATGCCTCGCTGGATCTGCAGACCCCGTATACCCAACCGATGACAGACGACTGATCATCTAGGCCGTTCAGACTGGGCTGAAGCCGCTGTACCGCGAAGGTTTCAGCTACACCAAGACGCAGGTGCTGCTATTGGATCTCTGCCGAAAGAATGAGTACACACCGGATCTGCTCGCCCCAGAGCAGCCCATCAGAACCGAGCGACTGATGAGCACCCTGGATGCGATCAACAGCCGCTGGGGGCGGGGCACATTGCAGCCAGGAAGAACTGCCAAGCCTGCGGAGTGGTCAATGCGCAGAGAGTTTCTGTCACCCGCCTACACCACGCGCTGGGCAGAGCTGCTGAGGGTTAGCGCCCGATAAACTCACTTATCAGCAGGCCGCATGCAGAGCCGTTGAGCGAGATCTCACATAACCCGCATGTGTTGCTCGAATCTTCGATAGATCTGCGTCCGTTGCCGGCCTGACCTTCACGGCCTCGGCCCGCCCATAACGCTTGTCACCGTAGCGTCCAATAGAGTCCGTTGCCTGGTGCCCCATCACATATGCCATCTCGACTCTGGACATACCTGAGGCCTTCATATTCGCACCAAACTGGTGGCGCAGCGTGTACATGCTGGGAGGTTTGCCCCGCGAGAAAACCTCTTTTGCGGCTTCATGGATCGCCATTCGGATAGAGTCCAGACTCCGGACGTCAGAGCGAAACGCCTCTAGCGCGTTACGCACAAGCAGGCAGAAGTCTTGATCAGCCTCCAGCACCCGATCAGCGCCACGTAGTCCACCATGGCTATGTTTGGCACCAAGAACGTGGATCCTCGTACCTTCAATACTGATGTCACTCAGCTCGCATGGACGGGCCCCAGTCATACAGATCAGCATTAGCGCCCCAGCCTCAACCCCCAGTCCCTTGGCTAAAAGCGCCCTCACCCATTTGGCGAAATCGTCATCAGAAATTCTCTGCCGCCGCGCCTGCTTGCGCTTGCGAGGCAAGCCCAGAACGGTAACCGGGTTGAGCGTCCGATTGATCTCCTGCGCAATCCAGAAATGCCCCCTGAGCTTCTGGTCCAAGGCCAATGCATTACGCAACCGCCTGAAGTAGTCAGGCCGGTACTCGGGGGCAGCACGCAGCAGCGCGCCGATGATGCGGAACTCATCCAACTCATCCAGCGCAGAGACAGGGATTTCTGGAAAGCGTGTCGTATAAAAGTGGGTAGCTAGTGAGCGGTAAGCAGTTTGAGTATCGGTGTTCATGCTGATTCTTCTTTTTATGTGTACGAACGATCTCGCACATAACCAGCATGCTTAATGAGCAAAAGCTATTGCAATAGGAAAATCAATTATTTTTGTATAACGAAGATTGAATGAACGTCAAGGCAGACAGCCTTGTCCTGAGCGGACAGCGGTTCGTTGATTGAAGATGAAGCCCAACATGGCATAGAGACAACGGCTTCAGTCGGCTGTGACGCAACCATCGCAGACCGCAGTGTTTCAGCGAGATAGCGCGACATATTCTGTCGCCATGGCCGGGTAATGTCCTCTGCAAGCGCCATGCAAAGGAGACTCGGCGTATGAGAACAGCTCTGACCCACTGCTGCCGCCATTGTAAATGGCAGCAGACGATGGTGCCCCACGATGGGGATAGCACCACAAAAGAGTTCTTCGATCACTGCCCTTGGTGCCGCTCGTTAGAGCTTCTTGAACGTAGAGCAACCCGCCTAGAGGCCCTAGCGGCTAGTTTCGCTCGCCCGAGCTATGCTGCTTATCGCCGGAATGGCAAATTGCCACGTAAAGGGCTATATTCGTCATATAAGTGGCGTCAACAAAGCGCGCCCATTTCGATACAACAGGGAAGTAACGATGTCCGAAGCTAAGGACACGCTCCTGAGACTTATCGCGGTGCTGCGCCTTATCCCACGAGCCCCAGGCCGCATTGCGACCACAACCTTGCTGGAGAAACTCAAAGATGATGGTTTCTCCGTAAGCCTGCGCACAGTGCAGCGCGACCTTGACCGACTGTCGATCCCATTTGCACTACAGCGTGACGAGAGCGCCCCATCATTTCGCTGGAGCCTTTCGGAAAATGCGCCTATCGATTTGTCGGCCATGGACACTCCTACGGCACTGGCACTGTACCTCGCGGAAAGCCACCTAAAGACACTACTGCCACAGAGCGTTCTGGATCAGCTCGGCCCCCAGTTCCGTATGGCCCGCGATTACCTCGACAACCTGGAAAACAATGGCCTGGCGCACTGGGCTCGCAGGGTTCGAGCCCACCCAAATGGCAAGTCCTTGCAACCTGCACAGATCATCTCGCAGGTCTGGGAGCAAACCTCCACCGCCCTGCTGGAACACAAACAGCTGCAGATCAGCTACCTGAGCCGCAGCAAAACTGAGCTCAAGCAGCTATTGATCCACCCCGCTGGACTAGTGTCGCGCCACGCCATCAGCTATCTGATAGGCAGCGTCGACGGCTATAACGACTTGCGACAGTTCGCCCTGCACCGCATCCGCCAGGCCGAATGTCTGGACGCAGCGGCCCGCACCCACAACGACTTCGAGATCGACAGCTACATCCGCCAAGACCTCAACACCACCGCCCCCATTGAGCAGGTAGAACTAGTCGCCGACGTATCACCGCAGATTGCCTGGCTGCTTAGCGAGACGCCGTTGAGCAACGAACAAAGCCTGAAACCGCTGCCAGACAGCGACTGGCAACGCCTACGAGCCACAGTACCGGATGATCAGGAGACGCAGTGGTGGGTGTTTGGACTTGGTGAGAATGTGAGGGTGTGGGAGCCGCAAAGCTGGGTACAGAGCATTAAGGAAAAAGTAGCCCGTCTGAAAGCTCAATATGAACAAGTAACGCAATCTGTCTGATTAACTTGATAACGAGGGAAAGAACATGGGTTTTTGGGATGTAGTTAAAAGCGTTGCGCTTTCCGCAAAGTGCTCTACAGGCTGGCATGCTGGTGAGTGGAGCCACGTATCCGGGAAACCACAGTGCTTTGTCGAGAAGACCTGCCCGGATTGCCATAAGCACGTCACCACAAACAAGCATACGTTCGGAGAATGGCGCCGCATCGACTACTCATCGTGTAACTCCGTCAGAGAATGTACGCATTGCAGCAGCTCCGAGCAGAAAATAATTCACGAGTACCAGAATAACGGCAAAGATGAAAACTGCCGAATCATAGAAAAGTGCCAGCACTGCGGCGACCAGAGAATGGGAAGAACGGATCACGAATGGATAAAAATCTTTGATCACGAGGTCAAAGTTGGCGGAAGCAGAAAATGCAAACGCTGTGGAGCAACCGACTGACTCAGCCTATACGGGATAGCCGAATCAATCTAACGCATGCCTGAAGAAATAGCGCTATGACCACAGAAAACAAAGCACTGATGAAATCACTTGAGTGGGTCATTGACATTGACCCACCTGCGATCATTGCATCGGTCGCAGCAGAACGAAAAGAAAAGCCGGATGCCTCTAACAAAAAGCTAGCCGAGGAGGCTTTTTCTCGCGCACGCTGGAAAGCTACTGCAACAGGCGTTGCGACAGGCCTACCAGCAAACCCCTGGGTTGCAGTACCCGCCGCTACATTAGACGTAGCAGCAACTCTAAAAATCGAAGTGCTAGCAGCCGCAAGGGCCGCTGTGATTTACGACCCCAAATTCTTTGAGAACGAAGATGCGGCGTGGGAGTTGCTCGTGCCCATATTTGGAATCAATGCCGGAAGCCAGCTATTTAGGCAAGCGGGCATTCGCGGAGGCATGGGATTGACAAGGGCAGGAATCAAGAAATACCTGACGAAGGAAACCCTCAAGCAATTCCAGAAGATCATGCTCAAATATTTTGGGATAAAGGTTACACAAAAAGGCGTAATAACCAAAACCATCCCAATTGTCGGAGGCCTCATCGGCGGGACTTGGAATTACATTGAAGCGAGCGGAGTAAAGAAACGCACCATCAACTATTTTGAAGGGCAGTCAATATAACGTGACGCTGAATTAGCCAATCTCCAACACCGAATAACAAGCATTCCCCACAACGTATCCGCGCTACCCATCATAAGCTCGATGATCAACGGCGCCAGCTGCTTGCCAGGCAGGCTGGCGCAATCTCGTATCTGCTTGCGGTTGACTGCCGTTCTAGGTAGCGCCACCGTGGATAAGCTGGTTGCGAAGTGTGTACAGGCGCTTGAACAGCACGCCGAACAGCGCAGGCCAAAACCTGCTGGGCGGCGCGCTTACCGCTGGCGAAGCGGGTTTTCCAGGTGGCCCCGTCGATCTTGCCACTCTGGTGATCCCAGAAGCGCTGGAACACGTGCGGGTTATCCAGCAGCATGCGGATGCTGCTGGATAACTCCTGCCACACTAATGTGTCGATACGCTTACTCTCGTCCAGAGAGCTGAGCTTTTCCAGAAAAGCCTTCAAGGTCTCCTGCTCCGAGAAGCGTTGGCGCTCGTCAATCTCTGTGGCATAGGCCTTGTTGAAGGCGATCCTCAGGAAGATGAGATCGTCCGGCTGCTCGGCACGGTCGAGCCAGCTCAAGGCGTAGTGCACCGCAGGCGCAGATTGGCTGCTGGGCATCGCGCTCCTGGCGATGGTGCTGCTTGAGCGACTGGAACGGCATGACTCTCTCCTCGAATAAGCCCAGCACCCGACCAGAGCAACCCTTGACTGCAATAACACGACGCAATCTGTCGCGCGGCTGCGGCACAGTCGCCCTACGCACAACGTAGAGGTCATTCATGCCAATACCGCTCCCTCCGCTTACCACCATCTGCCCACACTGTGGCTGGAAGCGCACCAGCATTCCAACCAGCGACGCCCTCAGGCTGAATGTCGACTTGTTCTGCCGCTGCCCCGCCTGCCAGCACACCGAACTGGAGATCCGCCCGGCCAGCCGCGCGGAAATCATGCGGGAACGGCTGAGCCAATTCCTTCGCTAATCAAGGATCTGAACATCATGAAAGGAAAATCCACCATGCACACAACCAAGATATTGCTGCTCTGCGGCCTACTCACCTGTGCCAACGCCCATGCCGGCTCCTATGAATGGACGTCCGGTTGGGGCATGGGCGTCAGTGAACATCTGGTGGACGACGGTAACGGCAACGAGTTGAACATCTCCTGCCCGGACTACGAGGAAGACGGCTATGTCCGCGCCCACGCCAGCATCGGCGGCCGGCAGTACAGCTCCGAAGAAGGCAGCGGCTTCGACGTGATCGTTGACGGAGAGACCTACAGCAACCCCTTCTTTACCGACTGCCGAGTGTGCGGGGCCAATTTCTCCGGCTTCTGGGAAGCCCTGCGCCAGGCCAACCACCTGAAGCTCATGGCAGGCGGCAAAACCATCAACCTGCCCACCAAAAACATCTCCAGCGTACTCCAGCCCCTAGACAGCCCGGAGAACAGCTGCCGCTCGGCCTGGTAGGGCAGTCAGGGCGACGCATTCTGTCGCCCCAGGCTGTCACTCTGCATCACGCAATCAATCGAATCGAGGAGTGAGTCGATGTCCGATGCTCAAAGCAGTACGAATCAGTGGTTCTATGAGGAAAAAGGTGAACGCAAGGGAGGCGTGAGCGAACAGGATATGATCGAGCTGATTCGCGCAGGACGTCTCGGCTATGGTAGTTCCGTGTGGGCACATGGCTTTACCGAGTGGTCGAAGCTGGAAAACACCCCGCTGCGGCAACACCTACAGCACACCCCGCCACCGCTGGTTGGCAGTCAGGTGAACAACACTCTAGTCTGGGTGCTCGCTTTCGCGCCCATCATTGGATACTTGATGGAATGGTTCGTCGCAGGCGCCATCAACGGCAGCGAGGCAGAAGCGGCGCGAGCGATGGAAAACGCCAGCTACTGGTACATCACGCTAGCGCTCAATCTGCTGCTTTCCTTCTTCGACGAGAAGCGCCTGCAAAAGGCCGGGCACAATACAAGCCGCTTCAGGGGCTGGGTCTGGCTGGTACCGGTGTACCTGTATCAACGCGCCAAAAATCTGCAGCAGAACCTAGCCTACTTCATTGTCTGGCTAGTGAGTTTCGCGCTAGTTCTTATGGCCTAATGGAGCCCTAATCATGGTCAAAAATATTCTTGCCACCATAGGTCTAGCGGTAGTGGTCAAAGCCGCTTTTGAACACTATCGCGAATTCCAGGAGTTGAAGCGCGAAAAGCAGGGCAGCAGGGAGCCAACCACCTGAATGGCCGAGGTTTGACACTGCTCTACTAGCGATCGCGGCCAACTAGAAATGTCGACATTTGACAAACTGATTGAGGTTCATCTGATTGAGATGAACCTCATACCCTTCTGCAAGCTGACTCGCACGAGTCACCTCAAATCAGCCTCCAAAGCTTCTACCAACTCCTCCAATGCAGACTCCAAACGGGAAGCTTCCCATGGGTCAGACGGGCACTGCTCCCGAGCGTTAACTTTCTGCAAAAAACGCAGTAAAGCCTCAGCGTCGGCGTTTGGAATCTCAAGGGTGATCGAGCTCATCCGAACCTCTCAATGCTCAAAGCGCCACCTGCCACCGGCAGAAGCAACCACTGTTCGATGACTTTTCTCCCGGAAACCAGTTCTACGCCTTGAGCATATAGCTCCAACTGTGCGCAGTACTCGTTAGCCAACTTACCCCACTGATCCATAGCTAACTGACTGGACTTGTGGTCAAACAGAACCCATCCGTTAGCGGTTTCCAACAGCAAATCAATCCGACCATTCAACACCTGACCATTTGGCAAAATGCTCTGCAGTGGTATTTCGGCATGAGGCCTCGCGTCAGGCCAACGGCTAGACAACCAGCTTTGGAAAGCCTTGAGCTGTTGCAACACTGCGGTTGCCGACAGGTACTCCGACACACTAAATCCGGACAGGATGTTGATTACATCGGTCTCAGACAGAGGAGTATCCGGATCAGCGAAGGTCATCCCAATACAGGCATGAATGGCCTCGCCAAGCGCACGCACATCAGCACCGGCGGCCACAGGAATCCGTTCACCGATACAGCACTTTTCCAAAACAGTACCCGGGACCAGCCCTGCCGAAGATGGGCTAAAGCTTAGTGGCAGGCGCAAGCCGCTGTCGCCCTGCCCCTGGAACCAATGGACTGGCTGCGCCGCCGCTGCTTCGCCGTTGCCCGGCTCCTCCAGCGGCTCAAGCATCCAGTGATCAGCAGAGATGCGCTCGCCATTGGGCAACTCCACGGCATCACATCCCTCCGCCGGTAGTAACCACGGCGCCCCAAGTGAGTCGAGCCATTCGCCACTCGGTCTGCGGCTGGAGCGCGCCAACACTAGCAGATCCCGAGCCCGGGTCATGCTGACATACAGAAGCCGCTTAGCCTCTTCCACGGCGGCCTGTCTAAATCCAGCAGCCACGGTCGTGTCCGCGATCTTGTCAGCAATCGCGACCTTCTTCTGCGGGCCGAATGGCCAGGGCCAGTAGCGGATAGATCGGTCGGCCAGCGGATTGTGGACATCAAAACGGGCACCGGACTCCGCGCAGATCGACCAGAGCCGGTCCTTGATGTCCTTGGCCAGGTCCGTGAGGATGACCACCGGCCATTCAAGCCCCTTGGCGGCGTGATGGGTCATCACCCTAACCGCATCGACGGCCGGTTCGGCCAGCATGTCCTGCTTCTGCTCGACCATTTCATCGAGCCAGAGAATAAGGCCGGAAACTGAGGCCGCCTGCTGACCACTTCGACAAAGACTTTCATAGTGCTCGGCAAGTGCAACCAGGGCCTCCAAATTAGCCAGTCGCTGACGTACTCGGACGCTATCTGGTGTCCAGCGTGCAACCTTTTCCGCGAGGGAACAGGTTGCGATCAGCGTCGCCAAAGCCTCCTGTGGGGCCAGTACCGGCATAGCGGGCCGCAAAGCGGCAATGGCTTCCAGCAGGGGATGCGCAGGATGACCTTCGACAGCCTGCTCACACCAGAGATCGACATTACCGCCTTGCGCCAGGTACCGCAGCCGGTCCGCCAGCCACACTTCAGGCTCCAGGCTGTCGGCCAGTGACACTATCTCAGCCGTGGCCAGGGTATCCGCAGGGTCATTGAGGCGGCGCAGGCAGGCCAGGGCAAGCGTAGCCTCGGGCGTGGCCAGCAGGCCCGCCTGGGCAGTGGCGACGGGAATGCCTTGCGCGGAAAGGGCCGCAGCCAACGCCTCCACTCCGTCATGGGAACGCGACAGAATGGCAATATCCCCGAAGCGAGCAGGACGCAGCGACTGGACCTGCTTGTCATAGACTACATAACCGCTATTGATCAGTTGGCGAACCCCGGATGCCAACGCGCTGGCCTCTTGGCCAGCGTTTTTGCCCGCGAGTATCCAGTTGGCCAAGCCAGGCCCTGGCAAGGGTTCGGTGCGCTCGGCCCTGAGCTCGATCTCCTCCCTGGTCAGGGAGCCCGCGAAGGCGTGAGTAAAGAGCGCATTCACAACCTTCACCAGCTCCGGGCGCGAGCGCCACGACGATGGCAAAACCTCCTTGCTGCCCCCTGGGTCCGGCAAGGCCGTGAGAATGGCCTGCATAAGAGCCGTGTCGCTGCCACGGAAGCCGTAGATCGCCTGCTTGATATCGCCGACCCAGTAGACTCGCTTGGCAAAGCGGGCGAGTTTCAGGAAGAGGGCAAGCTGGATCGGGCTGGTATCCTGAAACTCATCGACCATCAGCAGATCGAGTTCGTCGTCAAGCACAGCCGCCACTTCGGGGTGGTCGAGCAAGCCAAGCAGCTGGTGTTCCTGATCGGTAAAATCGAGAACGCCCAGCTCCTGCTTTAGGGCCTGGTAGCTGGCCAGAGCCTTGGTCGCCAGGTCGAACATATGGTCGAGGTAATCGCGCAGGTCCCTATGCAAGCTGGGATGCGCGTCGACCTGCCCGGCCAGGTCCGCAATGGGCTCGATGACCCGGCGCAGGCTCGCCTCGGGAGCCGCCTTAGCAACCTTGACCCATTCGCTCCAAGGTGCGGCCTGCCCCTCAAGGCCACGAGCAAAGCCCTTGAGCAGCGCCAGGTAGTCATTGGTGTTCTTTTTGCTACCAGACAGGGCGGTCGCTTCGATGGTTGGTAGCGCCACGCGGATTGCTTTGAGCAAATCAAGACTCAGATCCTGCCGGGACGGCGTTGGGAAATGGCTTAGCAAGTCGTCGGCATTCAACTGGGCGAAGCCGGGGACCCGGCCAAGCGGGATATCGTTGCTGCGAATCTGGTTGACCAGCAACTGCAAAGCGTCTTTCCAGTCATCTTCCAGCCCCAGGCGGCGAACCAGGCCCAGGAGCCTCTGCATGCTCGGTCCATCCAGTACCGCGTCGATAGCACGGCCCAGCAGAATCCCGCTCTGTGCTTCCTCCAGCACCTGCTGCTCGGTGGCGATGCCGGCCTCAAACGCGAAGCGGGCAATCAGTTGGCCGCAAACGCTGTTAACCGTACCGATGCGTGCCTGGCCCATTGAATTGGCCAGGGCAAAGTTGCCCTGCTTGAGCAAATGCCCACGCACGCGCTCGCGCAGTTCAGCAGCCGCCCTCTTGGTAAAGGTGGTCGCCATGACGCCCGCTGGCCGGACACTGCCCGACGTCAGCTCGTGGTGCAAAAGCTCGGTCAGTCGGTGGGTCTTGCCGCTGCCGGCACCGGCACTGATAAAGGTGATCTGGCCTTTCATTCTGCTCGCCATGCTTAGCGCTCCCATCCGGCAAGCGTCCGATAATCGTTGTAGGCCTCGTTGAGCGTTTCCATGGTCATGGCGTCCTCCGGCGGTTGCCCCGCCTCGTCGGAGGTGATGCCCTCCAGCACCACCTCAAATCGCCCGGACTGCATCTGCGCCACGCGCCAGCGCCAGGTAGCCAGGAAGCGCTGCCAAAGCTGTGGGGTGTTTTCGCCATCCACGGGCGGCACTGTCTCAGCGTCCGGGAAGGCACGGTCGTCGGGGGCGAAAAAACGGGCACGGTCAAGAATGTAATAGGCGACCGAAGGCCAGCGCCCCGTTTCCTGGCGCAACAGCTCGGCATAGAGGGCGAGCTGGAGATGGCGATTCTGGCGCAGCTTTTCCGGGTACTTCCTGACCCCTGACCACTTCATGTCGACGATGGCAAGCTCGCCCAATGCGTTCTCCAGCATCAGGTCCACCGAGCCCACCAGCTCGCCTCCGGAGAACTGCCCACCAACCGTCCGCTCCGGCACCACCTGCCGCATCCCGGCCTTGGCCACCTGCTCGCGCAGACTACGCATGGCCTGCTGCAGGCGCAGGCGAAAACCCTCAAGATCGGCGCCCCGTCCCGGAGCTTTCAAGGTAGCCCCTTCCTCATCAATCAGCGCCGTGAAGGAGCAAGCAAACCAGGCGTCAAACTCCGCTGCGGGCATCGTCAGCGCGTCCTGACGTAGGAAATACTGCTCGACCAGCCCATGGGCCAGATTGCCGAGCAGCCGGAAACCGCCATCGAGGCTAACGATGCGCGACGCTTGCAGTCTGGCTGGGTATTGCAGCAACCACTGATAGGGATTGAACAGCAGCTTTTCGAGACTGGAAAAGGACTCTTTAGGGCGCAAAGCCACCGAGACATCGTCAGGCAACTGCCACCAGCGCTTTGGAGCAGGGAGTGGCTGGGCAGTGATCGGAGCCAGCATGGCGCCGCCTGCGCCAAGAAGCGTCTCCAGGGTATGTATCCGGGGCTTCTCGACGAGTGCTTCGATCATTAGCCAGAGGGGATGAACCTCCTCTTCAGCAGGTGGAAGTACCAGTACCAGTTGCTCACGAGCGGCCATGACCGGCCGTAACCAACTGGCCGTGACCTGCTCCAGCCTGTCCGCAGCCGACGGCAGCTCCACCCCGGCCTCCTTCAAGACGCGGAGTTCGGCAGTCGACCAGGGATCGCTGCCGGGCAGCGGCGGTAACGCCAAGGGCGACCAGATAACCCGCGCAACCGGTTCGGTAATCGCGCCCGGGTGATTCACCACCTGAACTGCGCCGACCTCGGCTGGCCAGAGAGAGTTTTCCGTACCGCTGGCGGTGGCTTGAGCGACGAGTTTTTGCAGCTGCCTGGGGCGGATAACTACAGTTCCCTGAGCCTGCAGCCGCACCAGTGAATCCAGACAGGACTGGCACTGGCCATTGCTGGCCAGGAAGGCGAGGCGCTTGGCAGTATCGTCTTCGCCAAGGCGCTGGCGAAAGAATGCCGCCAAGTGAGCAACCCGCTCGATGACTGCCTCTATCGGCGCGCCGGACTCGGCAGGGAAACGCGCATGCTCGACCCAGAGGGCAATCTTTTCACGAACCGAGCCAGCGCGCTCCTCGCCGTAGTACTCGTCGATCCGGGCCAGGGTCCGTTGCCAATACGCCCCGCCGATACCCGGAGCATCGGCGACTTTTTCCGCGAGACGGCGCCCGGCATAGCCGGGGACAGGGCAGATCGGGTGAGTGAGGAATTGCACCAGGGCCTGGAAGTCGAGCGGTTCCCACAGCAGCTCCAGGGCCAGGGGCAGGACCTGGAGCGCCGGGCGGAAGGTACTGGCATGCCGGAGCCCTTGCCGGGGCAGTCCGGCAGCGTAAAGCTGGGCATCCAGGCGCATGCCGTCACGGGTACAGAGCAGAAGCGTCGGGCAATCCGCGCCGAACTGGGTCGCCGACCAGTGGTTCGCCAATATTGACGTTTCGGCCTGGACGACGAGCACGGAGCCATCCTCCTGCCACGCCAGCTTCGCCCCCTCCTGGCCGTTGGCAGCGCCGTGGAGCTGCTTCTGCAGCGCGCCAAGGAAGCCCATGCCCTGCCCAGCGAATTCGCCGGCCGCCACGATTGGCAGCTCGGCAAGCACCGCTTGCCAGCGATAAGGCAGGGTTTCCAGCGAATCCACAAGCAGGATCTGCTCGATGCTGGGCTGGCGCTTCTGCAATGCAGCCTTCACCGCCTCAAGCCGCTGACCAATACTCGGCGCCACAGCCGTTGCGGCCAGTGCTTCAACCTCCGCCAGGTCTCGCAGACGCATTGGCGCGCTGCTGGGCATGGCGCCATCCCAACCATGCAGGGCCCACTGATCCCGCCAGTCGAGCAGGCATGCCGAGGTGCCCAAGGGGTCGGTGGCGAAGCTGCGATGATAGAAACGCTGCTCGGAATCGAGCCGATGCAGGCAATCCTGATACTGGACAATGCGCTCGGCCTGCGAGGGTCGCAGCGCCAGCAGACCCAACTGGGTTTCGAGAATATTCAACAGGCCTAAGGGGCCGACCAGCGATACACCGAGTGCATTGGCCGCCGGCCTGGGCCGTTGGCCGTCCAGGTGCAAACCGAAGGTAATGCGTTGTCCCTGCATGGGATGCTTCCTGTCGCCGTTCATAGGCTGTCTAGTCCACTGGCGTATTCAAAAACATCACCACCTCAAGCGCTCGCAGGGCGGAGACCTGATAGCCCATCTTACGGTTGATTGATGCATGGAAATCCTGGAAGCGCGCGTCCTGCTGCAGCTGCCGTAGCAAGATCAGGTAGCGCACATACTCGGCTGCGTTGTTGACGCGGTATTGATGCGGGGTCTTGCGATGGATGAAGCGATAGATCCTGGAATCCCAGATCGCAAAGGCCGCCGGATTCACGAAGTGCAACAGCTTGGACGCTCCGACCACCGAGCGATTGATCAAGCTTGCGAGCCGGCCAATATCATCCACACTAAGCTGCCCCTCGACGCGTGCCCTGTTCAGCAGCACAACCCCTTCCTCGATACCGGTAGATTCGCCGGGGTGAATCTCCAAGATCGTTGGCATCCAGCCATACACCATATGGGCGCCAGCAATTAGATCCTGTTCGGCCAATACCTGCCTGGCACTCAACACGGCCAACAAGTGGGGATAGGCGCGAATATAGGATTGCGCCTGGTCAATCCGGGTGCCTGCCTCAATCTGGTAAATATCCTGCACGTACTGCCTCCTTGGCCCATCGGATCGCTGCTATCTTATGAGCCCCGGCACTCGCGTTGAAGCTCCCCGTCCAGGGTCTCCATCGCCCTTGCCTGCGATCTTCCCTGGGCAATGGCCAGATCCCGCCAGAAGCAATACAGCAAGCCGCCCGGGTCCGGTGGAACGTCGAAAGTCGACAGGTAGAAATCGGCAAGACGCTCAGTAGCCAATACCTGCCCCTTCATGGCCGCCCACTGCAGCCAATACAAGCCAAGTGCGGGATCATACTCGGGTGATGTCTCATCCAGAGCCAACCTGCCAAGTGAGAAGCACGCCATCAAATCCTGCTCGGCCGCTCCACGCTTGTACCAACTGATGGCCTTGCCATGATCGACGATGACACCCTCGTCCCCATGTTCATACAAGCTCCCTAATGCTTGCGCAGCACAGGGAATCCCTGCTTCAAAAGCCTGCTCGTAATAGTCGATAGCCAAGTCCAGATTGACCGCAAGCCCCTTGCCGTAAAAGGCCAGCTCGGCGAGGTTGAATAGAGCCTCGGAGGCTCCCATCACTGCCGCAATCTTGAATAACCGTCTGGCTAGCGCAGGGTTCGGCTTCAGCCGCAAACCATTGAGCCAAAACCACCCTAGATCATTGAGCGCATCCGCATCGCCCAACAGAGCCTGCTCACGCAGCTCCACATAGCGATTTCGAATCCTGATCGGATCAACCAATCCAAGAAGCGGATTGGCTGCCCTGATCTCGTGATAGGTAACACCCGCCAGCCCGCTCAGTTCCATCGCTCTCAGCGACGGCATACCGATTCCAGCATAAAGGCGTTGCAGCTCGTCAGGCTCAGCTAGCTCGACGTATTCAGCCCGGGGAAGAAGGTTGTCCATAAGATTGAAGACGTCTGCAGATTTGCTCATGCTGCTGCCCCATCGATGACCGTGTCTGACCATTTTCAACAGCCATGCGACAGCCTATGTCGCACACAAGTAGGGATGGAAGTGTGGAACAGCTACTCCGCCATGAGCTCATCCTTGGCCTTCTCCCTAGCAAGGACAGCGCTCTAGATAGCAATGCCATTCACCAACGAGTAGCCAACCAAGGCGTCCAGGTTGATAAACGCACCATTCAACGTGACCTCAGCGAACTCGAACAGAAATTCCCCCATGTGCACAGCAGGCCCAAGGGCAAAGCAAAACTGTGGTGGGCAGAGAAATCGCTATCGCGACTGAGCATGCTGCCAACAGATGCGATGAACCTCGTCATGATCATGGAGCACGCTGCTAGATTCGGAATGGCGGCGCAGGTAGAAAATCTGGCGCCCCTTCGGGATTACGCGACTTCACTGTTGAAAGGAAACCGGCCTAGCCAAGACTGCTCAGGCAAGATCATCAGCAACACCCGCTTCGTTGTCCTGGAACCAGGTCAGGTGAAGCCAGAGGTACTAGAGGTTGTTCAGCAAGCACTACTGGATGATGCATGCATTGAGGCTCTCTACCTCAAGCGCGGCGCTTGCGCCCCCAAAACACTTCACATCAAGCCCTTGGGGTTGTCCTACCAGGACTCCAATATCTACCTCTCGTGTCTTGTCAAAGGATTACCCAAAGGCAAATTGGCCGCACTCCCCCTGCATCGTTTTCAAACGGCCAGGACTACGTGGGAAAACCTAGAGGCCCCCGACGATTTCGATATCAACTCGTTCGAAGCCAAACGAAGCCTGATCAGCCAGAAATCTGAGCACCCAGTTCAGCTGAAGCTACGCATTACACAGACGCTCTATGAGCGCCTAGACGAGAACGCACTCACTACCGATCAAGAGCTACGGCCAGCAGCTAATGGCTGGTGGCTGATGACCGGCAGCGTGCATCTCAGCCAAGGTCTGGAGTTATGGTTATTGAGCCAAGGTGAACACTTGGAGGTTATGGAGCCGGTTGAACTGAGGCAGCAAATAGCACTATCAGCGAAGCGGATGGCGGCACTGTACGAACAAGGTTAATACGACACAGGCTGTCGCATACCGGATGCACCCTATCTCCTGTCATCTGACCATGGAGACTCTGCTATGAAAACCTATTCCGCTTTCCTGCAGCGTGTTACCCCAAATGCAGGCCCTCGCGCCAACTTCACGATCACGGTCAAAGCCGTGAACTCCGAAATGGCTCGCGTCACAGCCGAAGCCCAATACCCAGGCTACAGATGCGCCAACGCCCCTGTGCAGGTGCGCTGAAGGTGCCCAAGCCACCCTTCGGCAAATCGGGACTTCGAGACTATTTCTACTACCTGCTCAACCAGGGAGAAAGTCTCGAAAGCCCCAATAGCGCCCTAGGACAGTCAGTAGCTCAAGAGAGTCCGCGTTTAGACGTGCACGAAGTTGGGCTCATTGCCGCTACGCAAGCGGAGGCTGATCGGCTCGTTGAGCGTATCGCAGGGACCATGCGCGCGCACCTACCCAGCCCGGCAAGGCACCGCTTTACGGCTTACGGGCTGGATCAAGCATGGCGACCACAACAGCTTTTTGATGAGGTCCATTGGTTTAATGGCAGCCTCACCTGTCCACCGCCGCAAGAGATTCTGGCGAACCTGTGCAGCATCGTGCACATCCATCTGTTTGAACACAGTGACACGAAACTACGACACGGGTTTCGCACGTATCACTGGAGATCGGCAGGTGACCTGACAGAGTTTTTGGCAAGCCTCTACCTATCCCGTGAAGTGTGCGGTCTCTTGGAGTTGGACTGGGAGAGCTATTGCATATGGCAGCCACGCATTGGTTGCATTGCCACAGTGGACTCTGGCTGGGGTTCGACACCTAGGGCAGCTACAGAGGTTCTACTGGCGTCAGCAGGCGCAACAAGTCCAAGCAGTTCTGAATCGCCCCGGGTTTCGTGGAGGCCTCAACTCTTGAGAAGATGAGGCCATGAGAAAGACTACGACCTACTCCCCTGAAGTCCGTGAACGTGCCGTGCGCATGGTTCTGGAGCATTTGAACGACTA